>Ga0308164_10000055_pt1 | contig 338672 bp, 303 predicted proteins | sample PhyTR2_FD_201031 | JGI IMG/M metagenome (GOLD analysis project Ga0308164, IMG submission 201031) | Phyllosphere microbial communities from UC Gill Tract Community Farm, Albany, California, United States - DLSLT.R2 | ecosystem: Host-associated > Plants > Phyllosphere > Unclassified | place...
TTTTTTTTTTTTTTTTTTTTTATTTTTTTCCCCCCCCCCCCCCCCCCCCCCCCGAAACTGGTTTATCAATTAAAATGTTTACAAATTCATAAACAATTTAGGATTCACAGGCGTATTGTTTTTGTGAACTTCATAATGCAGATGAGGTCCTGTAGAACGTCCCGTATTTCCGGATTTTGCAATTACCTGTCCCACCTTTATTTTATCATTGGTTTTGGCAATCAGTTGGGACAAATGACCGTAAAGTGTTGCAAGGCCATTTCCGTGAGAAACAATCACACAGTTTCCATAGCCTCCTTTTTGTCCGGAGAAAATAACAGTTCCAGCTGCTGTTGCGATAACATCGGATCCGAAAGGAACCGCAATATCCAGACCTTTATGAAACTGCATCTGGTCAGCTTCGGCAGGCGGGTTATTTTTTTCCACAGGTGCTTTTGAAGCAGTAGTAGTTTTCGTTGTGGAGTTTACCGGTGCAGAAGCTACGGCTTCAGTTTTTGCTTTGGGTGTTACCATTACTTTTACCTCACGCTTATTTCCGTAGCTGTCGGTTAGTTCTATTGTTTTTTCGTAGGGTTCAGCTTTTACTTCCGGTTGAGCAGCAGGAGCTGCAGTTGTTGTCGGCTTAGATTCTGCGGTAGTTTTTACAGATGCATAAACCGTTTTAAAAGGAATAGGGTTTTTTCTGATACCAAAATTAGATGAAATATACCCTTCAGTAGGCATTCCCAAAGGAACCTGCATCAGTTTTTTCTGAAGATCCATTAAATATTGACTGTATCTGTTCGATTGTTTGGCAAGATAAATTGAGTTGGAAACACTGTCATGATCAAGAACCATCAGTTTTTCGTTCTTTATGTCTTTAGATTTCAAAAATGAGTTCAGCTGTCCTACCGTTTGGTCTACCAAGCTAAGATCTGTCTTCATTTTCAGATAATCTACACTGTCTTTTTCAGTATTTATTTTTACCAGATTGACTTCATAGTTTTTATCATTTTTCCCCGAGTACAATTTGGCAATAAAAATACTTTGTGCAAAAACTACAAGTAAAAGTCCGCCGATCAGAATATTTACTTTCTTTTTGCTTCCTGAAAATTTCTTCATTTTTCTTTCTTAGAATTAAAAACCTTTTTAAGGGTGCAAATTTAGTTAAAAATAAGTTTTAAGAATTATTTCAAATCAAAATCTGAAATATTTTATATGAAACGGAAATTTCGGGATTTAATTGTGCGATAATGTTAAATCATAAAGAAACTAAGGTTTATGAAATTTTATACAGTTTCTTATTTCTTTGTTTTAATATATTTGCAGTTCACATTTCAATTATGGCGAAAAAGAAAATAACATCAGAATCTTCAAATTCAAAAAAGGCTAAACAGGATATTTCTGTAGGCGTTGTAGGAAGCGGAAGTTTTGCAACGGCAATCGTGAAAATGCTTGTTGAAAACTGCAAAACGGTGCATTGGTGCGTAAGAAGCGAATTTGTGAAAGGTGCGATTGAGCTTCGTGGCCACAACCCGAATTATCTTACGGCTGTTAATTTTAATTTGAAAAATTTAAAACTGACGACCGATATCAATGAGCTTGTCTCTGCCTGTGATGTGGTGGTTTTGGCAACACCGTCCATTTATCTTTCAGACACCATGGAAAAAATGACGTGTGAATACAAGGACAAAATTTTTGTTTCGGCAATAAAAGGAATTATTCCCAAAGTCAATGATGTTGTAGCCCATTATCTGAAAGAAGAATTCCATATTGGTTTCAGAAATCAGGCAGTCATTGCAGGTCCGTGTCACGCAGAAGAAGTGGCGATGGAGAGACTTTCTTACCTTACTGTAGCTACTGTAGAAGACGAAACTTCGGATAAACTGGTCGCAATTTTCAATTCAGATTTTATCAAAGTAAATTCCAGTAAAGATATTTTAGGAAACGAATACAGCGCTATTCTTAAAAATATTTTCGCGATCGGTGCAGGTATTGCAAGCGGATTGGGTTATGGAGACAACTTTATAGCGGTTTTCGTTTCAAACGCAATTCGCGAAATGGAAACTTTTCTTGAAGCCATTTACGAAGAACCTAGAGATGTTAACGAAAGTGCTTATTTGGGAGATTTGCTGGTTACTGCCTATTCATTGTTCTCAAGAAACAGGAATTTGGGAAATCTTATCGGAAAAGGATATACGGTGAAATCTGCCATTCAGTCGATGAACATGGTTGCAGAAGGATATTACGCTGCAGATTCCATCTACAAAACAGCAAAACAGAAAAACCTGAAACTGCCGATCATTGATACTATTTACGGAATTCTGTATGAAGGTAAAAACGCCGAAAAGCAATTCAAAAAACTAACGGCAAAGCTGAATTAAGCTTTTAAAGGAGATAAAAAAGAACATCAGTACATATTTTTGCTGGTGTTTTTTTATGGCAGCTTTTCACGCTAGTAATTTATCCTGAACTTGTCGAAGGGCTCCCGCTTTTTTACCTCCGTTCTGCTCCGGCAAAAAAAGCCCCGTTCAAGTCTGGCTGCAGCAATTCAGCATTTAAAAAAAATGGAGTAAATACGCCTACGGAGCAAAAACACACATAATTTAAATTCAGAAAAAAAAATCAGCTCCATCAGCTCAATCTGCGAGAGCAAAATTTTCACCTCCGCTTTGTTCCTGCAAAAAAAGCCCCATTCGAGTCGGACTGCAGCAATTCAGCATTTAAAAAAAATGGAGTAAATACACCTACGGAGCAAAAAGCACAAAATTTAAATTCAGAAAAAAAATCAGCTCCATCAGCTCCATCTGCGAGAGCAAAATTTTACTCCGCTTTGTTCCTGCAAAAAAAGCCCCGTTCAAGTCGGGCTGCACCAATTCAGCGTTTAAAAAAATGCAGTAAATACACCTACGGGCAAAAAGCACAAAATTTAAATTCAGAAAAAAAATCTGCTCCATCAGCTCAATCTGCGAGAGCATAATTTCTTAATCATCTTAAAAGTTTAATCAACCAAATGACCAGATTTTCAAATTTTTCAATCAAAAATTTACCATGTTAAAAATCATTAAACATCCATTTAATAGAAAACTTTTCCCGAAATTCGTAATAAATATACAAGAATGCCCAATTCAATTTTAAGCAGAACACCAAAACCAAAATACGATGTTGTTTTAATCGGAGGCGGAATAATGAGCGCCACCTTAGCCACTTTACTTCACGAATTTGATCCCGGTCTGGAGATCGCGATCTTCGAGCGTCTCGGAAGATTTGCCAAAGAAAGTACAGCCGCATGGAATAATGCAGGAACGGGTCATTCCGCATTTTGTGAACTGAATTACACTCCGGAAAACGAAGACGGAACCGTCGATATTTCGAAAGCTGAGAAAATTGCAGAGCAGTTTGAGATTTCAAAACAGTTTTGGTCTTATCTTATTGATAAAAAATATATTTCAACCCCTTCAGATTTCATCAATTCCTGTGCGCATATGAGTTTGGTATTTGGTGAAAAAGATGCCGAATATCTCAAAAAACGGCATGAAGCGATGAAAGATTCGCCATTGTTTTCTGCAATGAAGTTTTCTACGGATCATGATCAGCTCAGAGAATGGATTCCTCTGGTGATGAACAAGAGAAACGAAACTGAGGTTTTGGCCGCTACCAAAATGGATTTGGGGACAGATGTGAACTTCGGAAGTTTGACGCGAAAAATGGGAAGACATCTGCTAGAAGATTCCAACGTTGAAGTATTTTTGTACCATGAGGTAAAAGATATTGATCCGAGAGATGACGGAAAATGGGAAATGAAAGTAAAAGACAGAATTCACAGCCACAGGCAGGAAGTTCTTGCAGATTTTGTTTTCATTGGCGCCGGAGGGTATGCGCTTCCTTTGCTGGAAAGTTCAGATATTAAAGAAAGTGAAGGCTATGGCGGATTTCCGGTTTCCGGAGAATGGCTGGTAACGCACAATCCCGAATTGGTAGAGAAACATCAGGCAAAAGTATATACTCAGGCAACAGTGGATGCGCCGCCTATGTCGGTTCCGCATTTAGATTTAAGAATTATTGATGGTGAAAAAGCACTATTATTTGGCCCTTTTGCTGGATTTTCCACCAAATTTTTAAAAGAAGGAAATTATCTTGATTTGCCCGCAAGTGTCAACACAAAAAATATAAAATCACTTTTCGGCGCCTGGTGGCACAATATTCCGCTTACGAAATATCTTGTTCAGCAGGTTGCAATGACTAAGGCGCAGAGAATTCAGCATTTGAGAGAATTTGTAAAAGATGCTAAAGAAGAAGACTGGGAACTGAAAGTTGCCGGACAGCGCGTACAGATCATTAAAAAAGATGAAAAACATGGAGGCAAACTGGAATTTGGAACCGAAGTAGTAGTGAATAAACAAGGAACCATCGCCTCACTGCTGGGTGCTTCACCGGGAGCTTCCACGGCAGTTTTTGCAATGGTCAATGTTCTGGAAAAATGCTTTCCCGAAAAGCTAAACGGCGAGTGGAGAGAAAAACTCTTGGAAATGATCCCGTCTTACGGACAGAAACTGGCAGAAAATCCCGAACTTACAGATCAGGTAAGAGCATACAGCAAAGAAAAACTAGAACTCAAATATTAAATAGTAGTAAGACGTAATGGGCAGTAAATACTTTTAAAAACTAAAACTTTACGTATTATATTTCTCGTTACCCAAAGAAGATGGCAGAAGTACTCACAAGACCTATTATCGAAAAAGAATTGCTGGAATCTCTTCAGACAAAAATAGAAGAAGAGAAACAGGTGATTGTGCACTGTTGTTTTCCCGCGTCACCGTTTTTGGGAAATCTCATCAGAATCTGGAATACAACTTATTTGTTAGACAACTCTTCCAGCCACAAGAGTAAACTGATTCATGCAGAAAATATTACAATTTATCCCAACTGGACGGCAGTTCCTTTTATGAGAGATTTTTGGTTTACTTTAATTTTTTCGGGTCTTCCCAAAGATTGTACAAGCTTCGATTTTAAAGAAGTTATTCCCGAAGAAGGCGGTTTCTTTGTGAAATCGATCAAACGGAATGGTTCAGACATTTATCGGATAAAAATCTCAGAATAATGATGAAAAATCATATTTTATTTTTAATTTTAATGATTCCGGTTTTGGTGTTTTCTCAGAAAAACAAATTGGATGCTAAAGAAATTCAGGAGATTAAAACGTTTCAGAATAATTTGAACAGAGAATATCTTGATAAAGCAGAAACGCCGTTGAGAGGAGATAATTTTGCTCATTTTAAGCAGCATCCTTTCTTCCCGATTGATTTAAAATACAGAGTCACCGCAAAATTCATTAAGACTGAAAATCCGAAACCTTTTGATCTTCCCACCTCATCAGGAAAGTCAAAATCTTATCAGGAATTCGGGAAAGCACTATTTGTTTTAGATGGAAAATCGTACACGCTGACGATTTATCAAAGCTTAGATTTAATGAAAATGAAGAAGTACAAAGATGATCTTTTTCTTCCTTTTCGTGACGAAACCAACAATAAAGAAACGTACGGCGGTGGAAGATATATGGATCTGAAAATTCCCGAAGGAACTACAATTATTCTGGATTTCAACCAGTCTTATCATCCTTTTTGTGCGTACAATGCTTATGATTACAACTGTCCTGTTGTTCCTGAAGAAAATAAACTTCCTGTGAAAATAAAAGCCGGAGTCATGTATGAAGATATTTATCACCACTAAAATATGACTGAACTAAAATTTTATCAGCCCGAAGATCTATCCGAACTCGATTATATTTTGGATGAGACGCAGTTACAGTATACCGCAACGCCAAAGCAGGCTTTGGAAAAAATTGAAGAAAGAAATCAGAAAAGTGACTTTTTTGCTTATCCTGTTACCGTTTTCTATCAGGGGAAAATAGCAGGCTTTTTCGTTCTTGATTTTGGTGACGACAAATTTGATCTTACAGAAGATCCGGACTCGGTTCTGCTGAGGTCATTTTCCATTCATCCCGATTTTCAGGGAAAGGGAATTGGAAGATCGGCAATGACGGAAGCAGATCATTTCATCAGACAACATTTCACAGATTGCAACGAAATTGTTTTGGCCGTCAACGAGAAAAATAGTCAGGCTTTTCAGCTTTATATCAAAACAGGATACGGATTTGATGGCAGAAAAAGAGAAGGCAGAAGCGGAACGCAGTTTTTAATGTTTAAAAAACTTTAGAAAATCATAAACTTGAAAGTTTGGCGTGATACTTTCAATGGATTGTGGAACATTCAAATAGTATTATGGAAGTATCATTAAAAAATCAGGTAGCCATTATTACAGGCGCATCCAGCGGAATAGGAACCGGAATTGCAAAATCTATGGCTGAAGCCGGAGCTACAGTGATCATCAATCATTCTTCGGCAAGATCTCACGATAGCGCACAGGAAATTCTGAAGGAAATTACCGATGCCGGCGGAAACGGAATAACCTATCAGTGCGACGTTTCAAAAGAAGATGAGGTCACAAAAATGTTTCAGGACGTCATTGCACAATTCGGAACGGTTGATATATTAGTGAATAATGCAGGAATTCAGAAAGATGCAAAATTTACAGAGATGACTCTCGATGACTGGAATGCAGTGATCAACGTTAATTTGACGGGGCAGTTTTTATGTTCAAGAGAAGCCATCAAAGAATTTCTGAGACGAGGAATTGATACTTCACGCTCTGTTGCCTGCGGAAAAATCATTCACATCAGTTCGGTTCATGAGATTATTCCCTGGGCGGGTCATGCGAACTATGCGGCAAGCAAAGGAGCAATAAAAATGCTCATGCAGACTTTGGCGCAGGAATATGGCGCAGATAAGATCAGGGTAAATTCCATCGGTCCCGGTGCGATACAAACTCCCATCAATAAAGAAGCCTGGGAAACAAAAGACGCTTTAAATTCTCTGCTCGATCTTATTCCGTACAACAGAATCGGCCAGCCGAAAGATATCGGAAATCTCGCAGCCTTTCTAGCAAGCGACCTCGCAGATTACATTTCCGGAGCAAGTATCTTCGTAGACGGCGGAATGACCACGCTGGAAAGTTTTTCTACAGGAGGATAATTTTTTTTTGGCGCACAATTCCGGCTTTCACTACTCGCTTTTTTGTGCCGTTTCGTTGGCTCTTTCTTACAAAAAGAGCTCAGACAGGCCGTTCAATCCGGGGCGCAGAAAGTCATCAGTTCCACAGCAGTTTTTTCATTAAAATTTTTAAAAAAAATGAATTCCGAAAAAGAAAGATTACCAGACGTTTCATGGAAAAAATGGGGCTCTTATGTCAGCAACAGAGAATGGGGTTTGGTACGCGAAGATTACAGCGCAGATGGCGATGCATGGAACTACACCAATCACGATATTGCAGAATCCAAAACGTACAGATGGGGCGAAGAAGGAATCTGCGGAATTTGTGACGATATGCAGAAGCTCATTTTTTCCGTTGGTTTCTGGAATAAGAAAGACCGCATAATCAAGGAAAGATTTTTCGGTTTATCAAACGGTCAGGGAAATCATGGGGAGGATGTGAAAGAATACTTTTATTACCTTGATGCCACTCCTACGCATTCTTACATGAAGATGCTGTACAAATATCCTCAGAATGCTTTTCCTTACGAAGATCTGGTAAAAACAAATGCAGAAAGGAGTAAAGAAGAAGCAGAATACGAATTAATTGATACCGGCATTTTTGACCGTAACGAATACTTTGATATTTTTATTGAATATGCCAAAGAAAGCCAGGATGATATCTTGGTGAAGCTTACCGTTATCAACAAATCTGAAAATGAGGTTCCATTAATTATAGTACCGGCCATATGGTTCAGAAATACCTGGAACTGGGGATGTGATGATTACAAACCTCAGCTTTATGCGGAAGAAGCCACTCATATTCAAGTCCGCCATAAAGATCTGGAAATTAAAAATATTTACGCAAAACAGTCTTCAAAAACTTTGTTTTGTGATAATGAAACCAACAACGAAAAACTTTATCAGTCAGCCAATCAGTCAAAATATACCAAAGACGGAATCAATAATTTTATTATCACCGGTGATTCTTCTACCATCAATCCTAAAGATACAGGAACAAAAGCTTCCTTTCTAATTGAAGAAAGCTTCAAAGGAAAAGAAAGCAAGATTTTTGAATTCAGAATTACCGACAAAGAACTAACCAAGCCTTTTGAAAATTTTAACCAAATTTTTGAGCAGAGAATAAAAGAAGCAGACGAATTTTATGCTGAAATCCAGAACGGAATCGCTTCCGAAGATGAAAAAATGGTTCAGAGGCAGGCCTTTGCAGGAATGCTCTGGAATAAAATATTTTACCATTACAACGTTGAAAAATGGCTGAAAGGGGATCCAGCGCAGCCTGCTGTTCCGAGATCACGCGAAAAAATCAGGAATGATGACTGGAAGCACCTCAACAATTCGCATATCATTTCAATGCCCGACAAATGGGAATATCCGTGGTATGCGACATGGGATCTGGCTTTTCATACCATCAGTTTTTCGCTGATAGATGCAGATTTTGCCAAGCAGCAGCTGAAACTTTTTCTCTTTGAGTGGTATATGCATCCAAACGGACAGCTTCCTGCCTATGAATGGAACTTTAGCGATGTGAATCCGCCGGTTCATGCTTGGGCAGTTTTCAGAGTATTTAAAATTGATGAATTTTTAAAGGGAAAACCCGATCTGGAATTTTTGGAAAGTGCTTTTCAAAAGCTTTTAATGAATTTCACCTGGTGGGTCAACAAGAAAGACAGTAACGGAAACAATATTTTTGAGGGCGGATTTTTAGGTTTAGACAACATCGGAGTTTTTGACCGCAATAAAACGCTTCCGGATGGCGAGGAGCTGGAACAGTCAGACGGGACAAGCTGGATGGCAATGTTTGCACTCAATATGATGAGAATTGCGCTTGAACTTGCACAATACAACAGAATTTATGAGGAAATGGCGACCAAATTCTTTGAACATTTTCTTTCCATCGCCAATTCTCTTGATAATATGGGCGAAGAATGCTTCAGTCTCTGGGACGAGCAGGACGAGTTTTTCTATGACGCCATTTCTTCCAATGACGGTAACAATATGTACCTCAGAATGCGAACAATTGTTGGTCTGATTCCGATGTTTGCCGTTGAGGTCATCGACGACGAAATGATTGAAAAACTTCCCAATTTTAAAAGCAGAATGAATTGGATCTTGGAAAATAAACCCGAATTGGCTGCTCTGGTCTCACATTGGGAAATAAAGGGAGAAAAATCCAAACATCTGCTGTCTCTTCTTCGCGGTCACAGGCTGAAAAGATTGTTGCACAGAATGCTGAACCCTGATGAGTTTCTAAGTGATTATGGCGTTCGTGCACTGTCCAAAGAATACGAGAAAAATCCTTTCCATTTAAATTTAAACGGTACAGATTATTCGGTGAAATATACTCCTGCAGAAAGTGACAGCGCGCTTTTCGGTGGTAACAGCAATTGGCGCGGACCGATCTGGTTCCCGGTTAATTTTTTAATTATAGAAAGCCTGCAGAAGTTTTTCTTTTATTACAGTCCGGATTTTGTTGTGGAATATCCTACAGGAAGCGGAAATTATTCTAATCTGAATGAGATTGCAGATTCTTTAAGAAAAAGATTGGCTAAAATATTTCTGAAAGATGAAAACGGAAACCGACCTTTCAATAATCAGTATCCGATGTTTCAGACTGATCCGGATTTTAAAGATTACATTTTATTTTACGAATATTTTCACGGAGACAGTGGCCGTGGAGTAGGAGCATCACACCAGACGGGATGGACGGGGCTTATTGCAAAAATTCTTCAGCCGAGATTTACCCAAAAAGAAATGGTAAAATCTGAAACGGAAATGCCTGAAGGTTCAAAATCCTGAAAAATCATTCAAAAATCTGCTGAATGATTTCCAGCGAAGCGGGAGTTTTAAAATCCGGAATATGATAATGGTAATATACCAAAATGCTGTCCAGAAAATTCTTCCGTTTCAAAGATGGAATTTTGATTTCATAAGGATCTTGAGACGAAATAATCCTTTTCCAGAATAAAGAATTTTCTTCGTCAAAAATAGGATGACCGGAAATGTTCATAAAATTACCCGTTTCCGGATCGAGAAAATTTCCTGCTCCCAAAAGTGGTGCAACACCTTGCAGTTTTAAAATTTTAACTAAAAAAATAAGATGCGACTGATAATTTTTACTGTTGAGCTGCTCTGTAAATTCATCTATCGCAGTAAAAAGAGCGAGATTTTTATTTTCATTTCGTAAAATCTGATTCAGGAAATCTGAAATAAAAAAAACAACCGTATTGGCTTTAATATCGGTATAAATATCATGAATATTCATCATCTCAAAACCGGAAACGGTCTGCATACTGCTGCTTTTACCAACTCGCACCGAAAAGCTGAGCTTATTCAATGGCAAAAGAAAAGCTTTCTTTTTATTTTTCTGAGAATAAATTCCCTTTAAAAAATAAGTCTGAAAACCTTCCTCTGCTGTAAAACAATGCAGAATAGCATCGTTTTCGCCATACTTGATAAACGAGAGCAAAAAGCCGGTTTGGGAATTCATTAATTTACAACAGCTATTTTTGCAGTTGCTTTATCGCTTGCATCTTCATTGGTCATCAACACAAAATAAATGCCTGATGCTACTCTCTGCCCTTTTTGATTATTAAGATCCCATTCATAGTATCCACTTCTTGCAACAGCAGAATGTACAATATTTCCTGCAGCATCGGTAATTCTTATATTGGTTTTCTCTGCCAATCCCTTTATGGTTACTTTCCCTTTGAAGTTGGCATACACTACAGGATTGGGATATACAGAAACATTTCCGAAATTGGAAGTTACATCTGCTACATCACTCTGGTACGTGACAATTCCATCGTAAGTTACAAAGTAAACTTTTCCTGTTTTTTTATCCACTTTAATGTCTGTGACCGTATTGGTAGGAAGTGGTGAATTTTCTTTGGTAAATCTCTTGATCACCTGCTCACCTGAAGCGGATAGATAATACACTCCACCTCCATCTACGGAAATCCACTTCTGATTTCCGCCATCCACTTCGATTTGTAAAATCTGTGAATCTCTGAATAATTCTTCGGCAAGACCTCCCTGTTCTATCACAATAGGTTCCAGCTTTGGATTATTTTCTATTTCTGCCGCTGCATTGGTAAGAATTCTCAGTCCTACATCAGTTCCTATCCATGCGTCATTAGATTTATCAAAAGCTACTGATAAGGTTCCTACAGAAGATCCCGGCAAACCATTGCTTTCTGATAAAACGGTAAAGGTGTCGTCTGTTATGCTTTGTGTTTTTTTTGTGTCGTATACGAGGAAATTATTAGTTCTCGGAAGAGGAGTCCAGAATTTATTCTCATGATAGACAGGTTGCTGCACAGCGCTGCTGGTAATTCCTACTCCGTATTTAATTAAAAAATTATCTGTTGCACGATCATAATACGCAAAACCGGGAGTTGAAGAGCTGCTGCCTGCAAATGCGATACTCGCAAACAAATTGTTTTGATCATCGTATGCAAAACCTACGGGTCTGTTCATGCCGCCACCGGCAGCATCCAATCCATATCTTTTAACAAATTCAAAATCTTTAGAAACTGCGTTATATTTCATTTTATAAATACCAAAGCCAGGAGCAAGGTTGTAATTTGTGAAATAAACTTCAGCAGGATTCGTAGGATCTGCTATGGCATCCAGAACATTAAATACAGTAGAATTTCCGATGAAATAAGAAGAATACACCCACTCAGTTCCTGTAAAATAATAAAATCCCGGATTTTTTGAATTAAAGAGAGCGGTATTGAATCTTGCTTCCCGACCTCCTGTAGAAACCAAAAGCTGATTCTCATTAAATATTCTTAGTTTGTAAGCATAATTAAAATAAGGACCATCGGGTTTATACGCAATATTGTCTTCGCTTTTGAGACCGGACAAAATGGTACCGAGATAGATTTTTGAGCCTGCTTTAGTTGCGGTATTGCAAGCTTCGCCTACCGTTACAGAACCCGCAAAAGTTCCGGTAGTATTGTAACTGTAGATTCTGCTTACATCGGTAATCACGATGTTGTCTGCATTTACAACAACATCATTTACATTACCAAAAGCCTGTGCTAAAGGGGTAGAAACTCCGTTATTATAAATATATGCTGTGGTGGGCGAAGAAAAAGACACGATACTTTCAGAATCGATCTGGGTGAAGTTTCCTGCAAATTCTGTAATCCATGTAGAAAATACGGGGAATGTCGTATTAAGTTCGTGTGTTTTTAAGCCGGTGTTGGTGACTGAGAATACTTTATTGTCTTTGATGGTCGCCTCATTGCTTGCCTGATAAGTTCCTCCGGAAACAAAAAATGCAGAATCGCCAAATTCTTTCTTTTTTAGATCAAAAATAGAAACTCCATAGCCTACAGAAACCACCGCTTTGTCTCCGCTTATTGAAATATGATTGATTTTTTTGCTTCCATTGTATCCTGTGGCAATAGGAATGTCAACAACATACGTGATTCCCTGAGGTGTTATGACATCTAAAGATCCGTTTTGATAACCTACTAAGCCCATCTTAGTTTGTGGGTTGTAGTCGAAAGCAGAAATTTTCACCTCATGAAGTCCGTTTGCTTTTGAGAGTTTTGTAATTTCTCCTGTAGAAATAGTATAATAGAAAATTCCGTTTTCTGTAGCAACTACCATTTTCCCGTTATCTTCTTTTACGGCAAGAACGTTATTATAAGAAAACAGATCTGCCCATTTTTTGGAGGAAATATTCTGCGCACTTACAAGTTGCAGAGTTGCTAAAACACCAAGAGAAATTAAAAGTTTTTTCATATTATGCTATTATACTGCTGTCAATTACCTGATTATTCCAGGAGATATTTTGTACATTTTTATCAGAATCAAAAAAGAAATCTATTCTTCCCAAAAGAAGACCTGCCCATCCAACCTGATTAACGAGAACATTTTTCCCCTGTCTGTTGGTATAAGTTTCCGGAGCCGGTAAAAAAGTATGGGTATGACCACCCAGAATAAGGTCTATATTTTCTGTTTTTGAAGCTAAAATTTTATCACTTATTTTATCAGGATCTCCTTTGTAATCGTATCCGATATGAGAGAGACAGATTACGAGATCACATTTTTTTTCATTTTTCAGGAAATTCGAATAATGCTGTGCAACATCAATTGGGTCTGACCAAACTGTTTCACCATATTGTTTTTTACCAACAAGTCCTTCCAATTGAATTCCCACTCCGAAAATCCCGACTTTGATTCCGTTTTTGTTGAAGATTTTATATTGTGAAGTTTTCCCGTCTAAAACTGTGTTTTTAAAATCATAATTTGAACAGATAAAAGGAAATTGAGCATTAGGTAAAGCTTTTAAAAATCCTTCTAAGCCATTATCAAAATCATGATTTCCCATTGTGGAAGCATCATACTTCATCATCGACATCAGTTTAAATTCAAGTTCGCCGCCAAAAAAATTAAAGTACGGTGTTCCCTGAAAAATATCTCCGGAATCGAGGAGTAAAAGATTGTTTTCTTCACTTCTTATTTTCTGAATTAAGCTTGCTCTTCTCGCAAAACCTCCCTGATTCGGGTTTTTTGTATAGCTTTCATCAAAGGGTTCTATTCTGCTGTGCTGATCGTTGGTATGAAGAATAGTCAATTTATGGGAAGATTTAAAAGAATTTAATCCTAAATCTTTTGCCATTATCAGATTCGGAGCTAAAGTCATTGCTAAAGTTCCGCCGGTTATTGTTTTTAAAAATCCTTTTCTATTCATTACTTATTTCCGATAAAATTTAGACGAATCTCTTCTTTTGGATCAATTTCAGAACTTTTCTTAAAATACTCTATAAAAAGATCTCTCAGTTTAATTCCTGTCGGAATAGATTCTCCTTTGCTGAAAAATTTCATATTGTCACCACCCAGAGCAAGATAATCTGATGTGGCAATATAATAATCCTGAGAAGGATTTACAGGTTTTCCGTCAATTAAAGATTTAGATAACTGTCCGTTATTTGTTTCAATGTATAAATGAGAAACCGGGTTGTTTACCTGATTTTTCGCATAATAATCAAAAAGCCCCTGCAGGTCTTTACCCTTCATTTTTACAATAATCACTTCATTCTCAAAAGGCATTACTTCAAAAACATTTTTCAGAAGAATATCCCCTTTTCCAATGGTGGTTCTTATTCCTCCGATATTAATAAGAGCAGCATCTACATTTTTTTTGAGATTGGTTTTTGCCCATTCACTGGCTCCGTCAAATGTATAATCGGCTAAAAGATTTCCCAGATTACTGTTGTCTCCCTGTTTGGTGAGATCTACACTGGTGTGAGATATTTTTTGGTTCATCTCTTTATCCAGCTTTTCTTTGTAAGGTTTGATGACATTTACAAATTCCTCATCATTCTTAATCTCCTGATTAATAGAAATGTTTTGTTGGGTCTGCACATTGGCAACTTGCAACGAAGTCGTTTTGCAGGCAGAAAGCGAAACCAAAGCTATTCCTAATAATAAGAATTTATTTCTCATAAAATATTCATTTATTTATAAAAGTCATATAAAATCAGATTTCCGAAGGTTCGTTGAAGCAAAATTTTGCCAAAGCGATTTCATAATTACTTTTAGTATATGCAAATATAATTATATGTATAATAAAACATTATTAATTATAACAAATTCTTAGTCTAATTTATTAAATTTGAAGAAAATAATTTTAAACGATGAGTATTTTAAAAGGAGTAGGTGTTGCTTTGGTAACGCCCTTTAATGAAGATTTATCCGTAGATTTTGAAAGTTTAACAAAACTTGTAGACTACAATATCGAAAACGGAACCAGCTATTTGGTCGTATTAGGAACCACAGCGGAAGCTGCAACGCTTTCTTCCGAAGAGAAGAAACAGGTAGTTGAACACATCATTAAGGTAAATAACAAGCGTGTTCCTTTGGTTTTAGGAATTGGCGGAAACAATACTCTTGAAGTTAAAAAACAGATTGAAGAAACAGATTTGTCAGATTTTGAAGCGGTTTTATCTGTTTCTCCATATTATAACAAACCTAATCAGGAAGGTCTTTACCAGCATTATAAAATGTTGGCTTCTACAGGAAAAAATATCATCATCTACAACGTTCCTTCCCGAACAGGACAAAATGTAGATGCAGAAACGACTTTGCGTCTGGCAAAAGAATTCCCGAATTTATTCTTAATAAAGGAAGCTTCACCCAACATTCTTCAGTACTTTGATATTCTGAGAAAAAAACCTGAAGGATTTAATTTAGTTTCAGGAGATGATGAATTTACACTTCCTGTCACTTTAGCAGGTGGAGACGGTGTTATTTCTGTAATAGGACAGGGTTATCCTAAAGAATTTTCTACCATGGTGCAATTGGCTTTTGATAAAAAAGTAAATGAAGCGTATGAAATTCACAATAAACTGGTAGAAATGACAAGATTGATTTTTGCAGAAGGAAACCCTTGTGGAATTAAAGTAATTTTGGCAGAAAAAGGATTGATTAAAAATTATCTGAGACTTCCTTTAGTTCCTGCTTCAGAAGGACTTTATGCGAAGATAAAAGCTGAAATGGCGAAAATTTAATATTTTCAAAACTAAATTCAGTACTTAGTTTATCATTCTGAAAGCATCTTAACAATTTAATTTGGATTCCTACGGAACGACAAACTTTGTATTTAAGTGAAAAATAAAAATTTACAATTAAGGTGGAAAGTTTGTGCTTTCCACTTTTTTAATAATATCATTAGATAAATCTTTGTGAACTTTGCTGAGTGAAACGTCTTTGCTAACTTAAAAGCATTTTGTAGTTAAAAAAAACTTTGCGCTCTTTGTGTTAAAAATTTAATCTAAAGTTAAAGCATCAAATATTATGAAAATAATTAAAGCAACAGAAAAAGACATTCCCCTCATTCAGGATTTAGCAAAAAGATCCTGGGAAAATGCTTATGCAGAAATACTTTCCCAAGAACAAATGCACTATATGCTTACAACAATGTATTCTGAAGTTCAGCTTTCAGAACATTTGCAAAGTCCTCATTATCATTATTATTTAGTTTTTGATGAAGTTTTAAATTTATTTGACGGATTTCTAGGGTATGAAAATCATTACGAAGAAAACACCACAAAATTGCACAGAATTTATCTTGTTCCCGAAAGCAAAGGAAAAGGGTTAGGCAAAAAAACACTGGAGTTTTTAGATGAAAAAGTAAAAGAAAGCGGCGACTCGAGAATTATTTTAAATGTCAATAAACACAATTCGGCAAAGAATTTCTACGAATCTCAAGGGTATAAAGTTTATGATGAAGGTGTTTTTGATATCGGAAATGGATATGTAATGGATGATTATTTGATGGAAAAAATCATTAAACCTATATAATTAACAGTGTGTTTGTCGTGCTGAAAGTTTCTGCACAAACTTAATTTAGACTCCTGAATGACAAAATGATGTTTAATTTTAATAATTAAGAAATCTTACTCCACTTATTTTTTCCTTTGTAATACTGCAGATAATAATTTTTTATGATCTGATGTTCCGGTCTGGAAAGCAAAAGGTCGGTTTCCAAAATCTTTTCAACCATATTTTTGGTATTTTTAATGATTGCAGCATCATTGACAAGATCAAGTCTTTTGAAGTCTACCACACCGCTTTGTTGCGTTCCCAAAATATCTCCGGGACCACGAAGCTGCATGTCAACTTCAGAGATTTTAAAACCGTCATTGGTTTCAGTCATGGTTTTAATTCTTGTACGGCTTTCTTTAGATAATTTATCCGAAGTCATCAAAATACAGTAGCTCTGTTCCGCACCTCTTCCTACACGACCACGCAACTGATGAAGCTGAGACAAGCCAAATCTTTCTGCACTTTCTATCACCATTACAGAAGCATTGGGAACATTTACACCCACTTCAATCACGGTTGTAGCAACCATAATTTCTGCTTTTCCGGATGCAAAATAATTCATGGCAATATCTTTTTCATCAGGTTTCATTTTCCCGTGAAGCATTGCGACATTGTAATTTGAGAAAGACTGCATCACGTGTTCCAGGCCTTCCATCAGATTTTTGTAATCTAATGTTTCAGATTCTTCAATTAACGGATAAACGAAATAAATTTGTCTGCCTTTTTTTATTTCATCACGGCAAAAATTATACACAAAAGTGCGGTCTTTCTCTCTTCTGTGAGCCGTGATAATGGGCTTTCTTCCTACAGGCATTTCATCAATTACGGAAACATCGAGATCAGAATAAAAACTCATTGCCAAAGTTCGCGGAATCGGTGTTGCCGTCATCACGAGAATATGGGGCGGAATTTTATTTTTTGCCCAGAGTTTTGCCCGCTGTGCAACGCCAAATCTGTGTTGCTCATCAATAATGGCAAGACCGAGATTTTTAAATTTTACTTTGTCTTCCAGCACGGCATGAGTTCCCACCAAAATCGTGAGTTCGCCGTTTTCCAGTTCTTTATGAATGATTTTTCTTGCGGAAGCCTTCACCGAACCGGTAAGAATATTGACCTTGATTTCTGTGTCTTTCAGCAGATCTTTAATCCCGTTGTAATGTTGCTGGGCGAGAATTTCCGTAGGAGCCATGAGACAGCTTTGGAAACCATTATCAAGCGCAATAAGCATCGTTAAAAGTGCCACCATTGTTTTTCCGGATCCTACATCGCCCTGCAAAAGGCGGTTCATCTGGATCGGCTTTTTCATATCAAGCCGTATTTCTTTTAAAACTCTTTTTTGGGCATTGGTGAGTTCAAAAGGAAGATGATTTTCATAAAACCCGGTGAAATAATCTCCCACAATCGGGAAAGGATTTCCCTGTGATTTCGTTTTGTGATGGGCTTTTTTTAAACCAAAACCTAACTGAAAAAAGAACGATTCTTCAAACTTTAGTCTGAAATCTGCTTTTTCAAAATGAGATAAATTCTCAGGAAAATGAATGTTCAGGTACGTTTGCTGCCTCGATAAAAACTTCATGGATTTAATCATATATTCCGGAAGATTTTCCTGAATCAAATTCGGAATTTCTTTGCAGATATTTCTCAGAATGACCTGAAAAAATTTTTGATTTAAACCTCTTTTGGTCAGCTTTTCAGAACTTGGATAAATGGGTCTTAATCGGTTGTCTTTTTCTTTCTTTTCATCCAGCTCAATTTCCGGATGCGGCATCGAAAACTGATGATTAAAAGCATTGATTTTTCCGAAAATAAAAACTTCGCGGTTCACAGGAAGCTGTTCTTTCAGCCATTTTGAATACTGAAACCACACCAGATCCATACTTCCGGTATCATCATTGAATTTTGCCGTCAGTCTTTTTATTTTGCCGTTGTGAATTTCCTGAACGTTGGTTATTTTGCCTTGAAGCTGAATTTCAAGATTACTTTCCTCAAGATTCCCTACTTTATATACCTTGTTTTTATCGATATACCGGATGGGGTAGAAGTGTAAAAGATCTTCCACGGTAGAAATTGCCAACACATTTTTGATGAGTTTGGCTCTTTCAGGACCGATTCCTTTTACATATTCTATGGGAGTTTCTAACGTCATTACTGCTGAGATCCGAATTTTGAATCTACTTTATAAATGAAAATATGGCTTCGAATTTCGGGAAAATAAAAAAGACTTCCAAAAAAATGAAAGTCTGTTTTTTATAAACATAGAAATGTAATGCCTTACTCTTTTATATTTGATTTAAATTTTTTCTGAAAATCTTCCCATTCCTGTCTGGTTTTTATTTTTTTAAACAAATCATTCGAAATCAAAGAAAGATATGGCTCCAGTTCCTTTGCGGATAATTCTCCCTGCAAAATGGTAATCGGAGCACCATTTTCGTCTAAAAATACAGTACTGGGAACTGCTCCTACGTTCATGTATTGTGTAAATCCGTGCAGGGCATTTCTTCCTTTTCTATGGGTGGTATTGTCGTTTGCAAATGTTCTCCCGAATATTTCAATCGGTCTTTTTTCTTCAGCATTGAATTTTACAGGATAATAATTTTCATTTAAAAACTCCGAAATAACAGGGTTTCCGTATGTTTTTTTATCCATAATCTTACATGGTCCACACCAATCTGCGTAGAAATCTATCAGAATTTTTTTTGGCTGTATTTTCTGTGCGTTTACTGCTTCTTCTATTGTCATCCATTTTACCTGTGCAAAATTTAAACTGATAAAGAAAAAACAAAGGACGCTTATTATTTTTTTCATAATGTGATTTTTTTTAATTGGAAATAAGCATTTGCTCATTTTATTTTACCTCCTGCATCAGCTTTTTCACGAACGGAGATAGCAAAATTAATACCACACCCGCTACAACGGCATAAAGAGCCAGCTGTTTGTAACCTTCTGTATAGGTGATTAATGCATCATAATTGGTAGCTCCTGCCTTTGTGGTTGCTAATCCTGCACCAATAATTCCGGCCACATATTGCCCGTAAGCAGAGGCTAAAAACCACATGCCCATCATCATTCCCTGAAGATTTTTGGTGGAAAGTTTTGTCATGATAGAAAGTCCGATCGGGGAGAGACATAATTCTCCTAATGTGATGACCAATAGTGCAATGGTAAAGAAATTTAATGATGTTATCCCTTGCAAATCTGCAAAAAACCTGGTGGCAAAAAGTACATAATATCCTAATCCTAAAAATATGAATCCGAGTCCGAATTTAATAATGGTATTGGGTTCTATTTTTCTTTTGCTCATCCATATCCATAACAGCCCAATGAGCGGCGCAAGAAAGATAATGAAAAATGCTCCTCCCGAATTATTGACTCCGTTGGGATCTAAACCAAGTAAGTCTTTATTTAAATTTTTAGCCGCAAAAATACTTAGTGAACCACCACTTTGCTCGTAAATTCCCCAGAATAGGATGGAGAATAAAATGAAAACCAAAGCTGCCCAGAGTTTCTTGCGTTCGGCTGTAGTTACTTTAGACATTTCGAAGAACAGATAAATTAAAGTTAATGGTCCTACAGTCCACATAAAATAATCTGTATATTCCGGAACGGAAACCATTTTCATAATGACTGGAATAAAAAGAAGAGATAAAAGATAAACTCCATATTCCTTCCATTTTGGCATCGGAGCAGATTGTACTTCATTCAACGGATGCCCGGGCTGAAGCCCGATTGTTCCTAAACTTCTTTGGGTGAAAACAAAATTGATCAAGCTGACGACCATTACAATTGCTGCAAGACCGAAGGCAATATTCCATCTCATACTTTCAGAAATGATATCACCAAAAAGTTCTCCCTTACCAATTGCAATACACAAATATCCTCCCAGTAATGCACCAAGATTGATTCCTGCATAGAATAATGAAAATCCCGCATCGGCTCTGGAATCATTCGGTTTGTATAACTGCCCCACCATTGATGAAATGTTGGGTTTAAAAAATCCTGTTCCTACAACGGTAAAAGCAATCCCGAGAAAAAAGAATTTGTGCGGATCTGTAGCTAAAATTAAACTTCCAACAATCATTAATAATCCTCCCCAGAAAAGAGATTTTCTGAAACCTAAGATTTTATCGGCAAAAAGTCCGCCTATAAAAGTAAAAGCATATACAAAAGCCTGTGTTGCTCCGTACTGAAGATTGGCTTCTTTTTCATGAAAGTTCAGCTGTGAAATCATGAAGAAAACCAGCATTCCGCGCATTCCGTAGAAGCAGAAACGTTCCCACATTTCGGAAAAAAAGAGTGACCAGATTTGCTTTGGATATTTTCCTTTGAAATTTTGTATCTCGTCCAGAGTTAAGCTCATAAGTTATTTGTAGTTATTTTGTTAAGTTGAGAATCTTTTAATATTACGATTTTTTATCTTCTTAGTCAAGCTCAAAACGTATTCTGTCTTGATCAATAATTTGTTTTAATTCTTCTTCTTTTGGAAGATACGATAAATATTTACTTGCAAAAAGATTGTTTTTACCATTTGGAATCGAATATTTCACGATGGTTTCATCTTTTTCTGAACATAGTAAAATTCCAATCGTTGGATTGTATCTTTTTTTTTTCGTTATCCTGACTTGAAAGTAGTCTGTAATGAGACCAACTCAATTGTTGAGACAATGTGTCAACAATTGGAAAAACCTGATAAAACTTTCGCATATTGGAAAGATTTGTATAATCAAAGCCCTTTCCAAATTCAAGAGTAAGTTTCTTTAAAAAAAATTTTAACGTGTATTTTCCATATTCTGCACGGTCTTTACCTTCTTGTTCGTCTTCAACAATACGTTGCCCAGTTTGCCAGTAAGTAAGCAATAGGGTAGAATTGGCAAGACGAAAAATCTTTTCTCGCGACTGAGCAATAATTTCTTTTACCGAATGAAATAAAGAATCTTCAGAAACTTCCATGATACGAATGTAAAAAAAAACCACCGAATGTTCGGTGGTTTTCTTGTATTTATGTTGATGATGATTAGCTTACGCCATGCATCATTTTCTTTAATCTTGGTGATAAGATAGCTAGGATAACAGCAGCAATTCCACAAAGAACCACGAATACCATGAAGAATTCAAATAGATTATGAATTTCTACGCCTGCAAATGTAGTATTTGCAATCGGTAGCTGCTCTTTTTCAAATAAAGCAACCTGTTCCGGAGTTAGTGTTACTTTTTTATCTAAAACATCCTGAAGATTTACTCCCAGTTTTTCAGCTTTTACAAACTTGTCTCCCGTTGCAGGAATGATTGCTCCTAATGAACCTGCTAAAGCGTATCCAGCAGCATTTGAAATGAAGAAAACTCCATACAATAAAGAAGCAAATCTTTTTGGTGCTAATTTTCCAACTAAAGATAATCCGATAGGTGACAAACAAAGTTCTCCCATAGTCTGAATTAGATATAAAAGCATCAACCATTTAATGGCCAATAATCCTGTGTTTCCGAGGTCTTTTACATTGTAAGCAATGATGAAGTAACTTAGAGCAATTAAAGCAAGTCCCATTGCCTGTTTCATAGGCGATACAGGTTCTTTTCCTTTTGCTCTCAATTTATCCCAAAGTATACTGAAAGGTAAAGCTAACGCAACCACAAACAGCCCGTTGAAAATCTGTACCATTGATGGTGGCATATTCCAACCGAAGATATCTCTGTCTGTTTGGTTATCTGCAATAAATGTAAGAGACGAACCAGCCTGCTCAAAAGCTGCCCAGAAGAAGATAATAAAGAATGAAACGATATAAATTACCCAGATTCTCTGTCTTTCTACCTTGTTTTCAGCAGAGCTCATGATTAAGAATGCCAATGAGATCCCTGCAGCATAAATGAATGGATAGATAATTCCTTTAATCAATTGTCCCATTCCTACAGAACTGAAGCCGAATTCACTTACCAATATGTATCTGAATACAAAGAATAATAAAACAAATAAAACAGATGCAATGCCCATGTTTTTACCGGAAAATTTCGCAGTTTGTGTTTCACCTTCCTCAAAATCCTCACTCGTATTGTTTTTAGGCAGACCCCCGATAGGTCTCCCTTCCGGTGTTACTACATATTTGTTTTTAAGAAGAAAGAAGGTTACGGTACCAACAAGCATTGCGATAGATGCTGCAAGAAATCCCCATTTGAAGGCAAATATATCTCTCACTCCTTCACTGTCTTTTACATCTCCTAAATATGGACAGATAAACTGACCCAAAAATGCACCAATGTTTATCCCCATATAGAAAATAGTAAATGCAGAGTCTAATTTGGATTTTTCCTGTTTTGGATAAAGGCTTCCCACCATTGAGGAAATATTTGGTTTGAAGAAACCATTTCCGAAAATAATAATGAATAGAGCCAGCCACATCAGTGTTTTTGCACTTACAAGATCAGATGAAAATGTAGAGGCACTGAAGAATAAAAGCAGTTGGCCAAGTGCCATCAAAGATCCACCAGCCAAAATTGCATTTCTGTTACCAATGTATTTATCAGCGATAAATCCTCCTAAAAGTGGTGTTAAATAACATAAAGCTAAGAAACCTCCGTAAATAATTGCTGCATCGGCTTCTTTAATCAGGAGAGAATTTACCATAAAGAGCGTTAATAATGCTCTCATTCCATAAAAGTTGAAACGCTCCCACATTTCTGTTCCGAATAAGACCCATAATCCTTTTGGGTGTTTGGTTTTCGACTGAAAGGCTGTATCCATATTGTTTACTGTTAATTTTTTGTTAAGACTCACAAATATAGTTTTTTTTGAGTTTTTGGCAAGGTTTAATTTTTATTTTAAATAAAAAAGCTGCAGAATGTTCTGCAGCCCGATATGGTTTGAAAAAAAAGTTAGTGTCCTTTTTCTTTCATGATTCTGTTTAATCTTTTCAGCATGGTAAGTCCCAGAAGGGTTGCAAAAATCAGTAATGCAAAGTTAACCAGGAAATAATTCATCTTGTTATCATAGCTGTACCATGTACTTGCCAAAATTCCTGAAAGCTTATTTCCCACAGAGTTTGCAAGGAAAAAGCCACCCATCATTAATGCCGTAATTCTGGCAGGGGAAAGTTTTGAGACAAATGAAAGTCCCATTGGTGAAAGGCAGAGTTCACCAATGGTGATGACACCGTAACTCGCTACAAGCCACCACGGAGAAACTTTTACGGCTCCGTTATCGCCCGCCCAGACTGCCAGAACCATTACCAGACAGGAAACTCCTGAAATGAATAATCCCAAAACAATTTTTGTAGGGGTCATCGGTTCTTTTCCTTTTCTACGCAGTAATGCCCAGAAGCCTACAATAACCGGGGTTAAAACAATCACCCAAAACGGATTAATGGACTGGAATAATTCTGTATTGTAGAGATACACTTTTTTCTCAGGGTTTTTTTCCAAATCTGCACGTCTTTCGGGGGAAATATTTTTAAAATAGATGTCTTTTCCTGTTTCCTTGACCGCTTTTCCATTTTCATCTTTTTGAGATTGATACTGGTCATCATACACAGGGACTTCCTTATCTTCATAGCCTTTTCCTTCAACCATATAAATGCCTTCCAAAGGCTTTTCTAATGACGCAGAAACACTTCTATCGGTATAATAATTTGCCCATCTCGTTAAAGCGGTTCCGTTTTGTTTAAAAACTGCCCAAAAAAACATACTGATCAAAAATACTGAAAGCAAAGCTCCTATTGAAGGTTTTTCTTGCGGTTTTGCTTTAAAATAAAGAGAAGCATAAAAATATATTACAGGAATACACGCAAAAATAAATGCATCTGTACTGTCACTTCCAAAGATATTATTAGGAATAAACCATCCGATCACTCCTGCTAAAATTGCAGGTACAAAAACTTTAAGCAGAATCTCAGAAAGCTTTGTATCACCTTCCTGTACAGGTTTCATCTGAGCGGCATGAAGGTAATGTTTTCTGCCTATTGTGAAAATAACCATCCCGATCAGCATTCCGACTCCTGCTGTGATAAAAGCTTCGCCCCAGCCAAATTTGTTTCGCATAAAAGCCGCAATAATATTGCAGATAAAAGCACCGATATTAATTCCCATATAGAAAATATTGTATCCTGAGTCTTTATTTGCTTTATAAGGTTCTTCTGAATATAAATTTCCCAAAAGGGTAGAGATTGTTGGCTTGAAAAAACCGTTTCCGATAATAATTAAGGCTAAAGAACCATAGAATAATGGTAAGTCTTTAAAAACACCCATCCCGATATATCCTGCAGCCATTAAAATTCCTCCCAAATAAATCGAATTGATATATCCTAAAACCCGGTCTGCCAGAAAACCTCCGATAAAAGGAGTGAGATAAGTAAGAGCAATGTAGGTTCCGAAAACATCATCTGCAGTTTTGTCGGGAAGTCCAAGACCGCCTTTCAAACCACTGGGTTCAATTACGTACAGTACAAATATTCCGAGAATTAAATAATATCCGAAACGTTCCCACATTTCAGTAAAGAATAGAAAAGGCAATCCCTTAGGATGTTTGGTCTTCATATTTTCAAATTTTGAAATTTCACAAATATAAAATATTTAATATAATAATTGAATTTTATTAACTTTGAGTAAAATTTAATGAAATGGATATTACCATTAAAGAAATTGAGAAAAATCTAAAAACTCTTCCTAAAGAATTGTTTGGACAGGTAAATGATTATATTGAGTTTTTGAAATATAAGCATTTTAAAGGAAAACAATATGAGGTTTCTGAATGGCAAAAAGAAGAAACACAAAGAAGGGTAGACTATTTTCGAAATAATCCTCATAGTTTTGTTTCCGAATCTGAAATGAACGATTATTTAAACGATTTAGACCGTGGCGACTAAATTAATCTATAGTCATTTTGTAAAGTATGATTTGAAAGAAATAAATGACTGGTACCGGAAAATTGATGAAAAATTATGGAATAAATTTAGCAAAGAATTTAGGTTAAAAATTAATTTTATCAAAGAAAATCCTTTGTCATTTGAGCTTAAATATGATGATATCAGAATAGTTTTTCTAAAAACATTCCCTTATGGAATTCATTATTCTTATAACGAACATAGAAACTTAGTTGAAATATATTCTGTTTTTCATACTTCCAGAAATCCTGATAACTGGAAAACAAGAGCATAAAAATCCGAATCTTTTATATTAAGATTCGGATTTTTTTATGAATTAATTTCTTAGAATTACAAATTCTCCAAAATAAAATCAGTCATTTTCTGGTACAGTTGCGGTCTTGTCTGTCCACCGTAAATACCATGGTTTTTGTCAGGATAAGCCATGAACTCAAACTGTTTTTTATTCTGAATTAAAGCTTCAGAAAACTCCATAGAATTTTGGAAATGTACGTTGTCATCTGCTGTTCCGTGGATTAATAAGAATTTTCCTTTCAATAAATTAGCATAAGTAGTTGGTGAATTGTCGTCATAACCTGCCGGATTTTCCTGTGGGGTCAGCAAAAATCTTTCGGTATATACAGAATCGTAATATCTCCAGTTGGTCACAGGTGCAACGGCTATTCCTGTCTTGAAAACATCGGCACCTTTTGTCATGGCAAGACTCGCCATATAACCGCCAAAACTCCATCCGAAAATTCCGATTCTTGTTTTATCAATATAAGATTGGTTCCCAAACCATTTTGCAGCCGTTATCTGATCTTCAATTTCGTATTTCCCCAAGTTTTTATAGGTAACTTTTTTAAATTTAGCTCCTTTAAAACCTGTTCCACGTCCGTCAACACAAGCGATGATATATCCTTTCTGTGCCAACATTTCAAACCAGATTCCGTTTCCGTTGTCCCAAGAATTGGAAACCTGCTGAGATCCCGGTCCTGAGTATTGGAACATAAATAAAGGATATTTCTTTTTGGGATCAAAGTTTTTAGGCTTAATAATCCACGCATTCATTTGATCTCCTGAATTATTCGGAATCGTGATAAATTCTTTTTCAACGAAATTATCCGTCTTCAATTTCTGCAGCTGGTCGTTGTTATTCTGAAGTTCTTTTACAACCTTTCCGTTTCCGTCTTTTAAAACAAAAGTGTAGGGTTTGGAAACGGTAGATGAAGTTTCAATGAAATAATTGTAATTTTTACTGAAATTGGCGGAGTTGTTTCCTTCGGTATTAGAAATCAACTGAGATTTTCCGTTTTCAATATTGATTTTAGAAACCACTTTATTAATGCTTCCTTTTTCTGTCGTCTGAACGAATATTTCTTTAGATTTCGTATTGTAACCGTAATAATCGGTCACTTCCCAATTTCCTTTTGTTACCTGTTTTTTAAGTTTACCATCTTTATCATACCAATACAGATGACGGAATCCGTCTCTTTCTGAAGCCCAGAGGAAACTGTTGTCTTCCAGGAATTCTAAGGTAACATTATCATTATCAATCCACTTATCGTCAGATTCTGTAAAAATTTTGGTCGCCACACCCGTTTTGGTATTTACTTTTAAAACATCCGAAGCATTCTGAGTTCTTTGTGACGTAATTAAAACAATCTCATCCGGGTTTGAGGTCCGGATCACATTCGGGATATAATAATTTTTGAAAATGTCTAAATTTACTTTCGTCTTTTTTCCATCTGCCAAACGGTAAATATGGGCAGAAGCAACAGAATTTTTTTCTCCGGCTTTAGGATATTTATAGCGCATTTCGCCAGGATAAAGCGTTTTGCCGTAAATAGGAATATAAATTTCCGGAACCTCGGTTTCATCCAGTTTTACAAAGAGAACGGCATCAGAATTTTTCGTCCATTCATACAATCTGGCATGCCCGAATTCTTCTTCATATACCCAGTCCGCAAGACCGTTCAGAATTTTATTTTTTACACCATGTTCTGTAATCTGAGTGATTTTTCCTGAATTTAAATCCTGATAAAACAGATTATTATCTACAATAAAGGCAACTTTTGTTGCATCCGGAGAAAATCTTGGTTCCTGAACGGGTTTTCCTTCGTTTAGAGAAACTACTTTTCCGGACTTTAAATCTTTTACGTCATAGGTGCCCAAAAAAGAATGTCTGTAGATTGGCTGGCTGTCTTTTAAAAGTAAAATTTTAGACTCGTCGTCAGAAAACTCATAGCTTTCAAATTGTCCGTCCACCAGGTTTCCTTCTTTCTGTGAAGTTTTATAAGAATATTTTGCAATGCCGCCCTGTTCTATAACGAGATAGTTTTCTCCGTTTTTCATAGAGGTAATTCCTGCAATGCCTTTTCCGCGGTAATATCCTGTGTATATTTTATCTAAAGTAATATCCTGTGCCGGAATCGTATAAAATGCGGCAGCAAGAGTGAGTGTAAGTAAGATTTTTTTCATTTTTAAAATATAGAAATGTCGTAAGGTTTCAAATATAGTGATTTTAATAAAAAAAAATCGGCAGAATCTTTTGTAATGTTTTTGCGTTTCCAAATCATTTTTTATTTTTTTTAAATTCAATGATAAGATTCTTAAAGACGTGAAAATCGTTTGGCAGAAAAATTGAATATAGAATTACTATAAATAAATAATTATGGAAGCGAATGAACAAAATCAGAAACTGAATTCCTATGAAATGGAAGATCAAACTATTTACACAGGTTTTCCCAGTTTCAGTGATGCGGAAATGTATGCCGGTAAAGTCGGTGGAACTGTAGTTGAAGTTAGTTTTAAAGATGGGAATGACAATCCGCAAATTACAACGGAAGCTGGTTTGGTAGAAAAAAAATTACATTATTACGTTTATGCAGGTGACGAGTACAAATTTATTCATTCATCTGATCCCGGTTTTAAAGAATATGCAGATGAACTGCAGAAGATGAAAGCAAAATTACTGGAGTCTCCGCCGGATGAAAGATACCTGGCTAATTTTGAAATAGAAAATACAGAAGATCCTATTATTGTTTTAAAAAACGATCAGTTTGAATCGGTTACATCCCGAGAACGTTCAAAATACCTGAAACATGCTAATGTTTATGAAATCGGCGTTTCTAAATCTTAGTTCAAATAAAAGTTAGCTTAAACAAAACCGCTCCTGAAATTTCCGGAGCGGTTTTATTTTATTTTTGCGGGTTGTAAAGAATTTCATAGTATTCACTGGCCATTCTGTCGCTGTTGAACTGGTCTTTCACATCATTCATTGCGTTTTGCTGAATTTTTCTCCACTTTTTGGGTTGATCGTAATATAAGGGTAAAATTTCGTTGTCCAGAATCTCATACAATGTATTAAGATCATAATGATCCTGTTCATAAATGCTCATATTATCGTAATCACATTTTGGTACCACAAAAGAATTTTCTCCATGTTTTGCAAATTCAGGAATCCACCCGTCATCAGTAGAAAGATTGACGGATCCGTTCATTGCAGCAGACATTCCCGATGTTCCCGAAGCTTCTCTTGGAACTCTGGGGTTGTTTAACCATAAATCCGAACCCTGTTTCAGGGATTTGCTTAAAGAAAGCTCATAACCGGTGAGTACCGCCATATTCTTATGGTTTTTACTTTCTTCCACCAGTGTGTTAAAAGTTGAGATAGAAGAATAATCCATCGGATAGGGTTTACCCGCCCAAATAATCTGTACGGGATATTTCGGATTATTCAATAACCTGTAAAATCTGTCTTTGTCTTGCAGCAATAAATCTGCTCTTTTGTATCCTGCAAATCTTCTTGCCCACACAATGGTGAAAATATCCGGGTCAAATAAATTTCCTGTCTGATCTGCTACGATTTTAAAAAGTCTTTTCTTCAAAAGTTTTTTGCGGTAATCGAAAATGGTATCGTTATTTTCGTCTTTCGCAATATAAAGTTCCTTGTCGCCCCAATATTTAAATTCCTGAGCATTGGTAATGGATTTGATTTCGCAGATTCCCGGATATTTGCTCCACATTGTTCTGGAGACAGCACCATGCAGTTCAGATACTCCGTTGGCAACCCTCGCCATTTTCAAAGCGCAGAGAGAATGATTGAAAAGCTCGCCTTCAGAACCTTCTATTTTTTTTGCCTCATCCATGCTCAGGCCAGAAAAATAAGACATATCATAACACAATCTTAAATTATGCTTTTCGTTTCCTGCTTCTTCGGGAGTATGGGTTGTGAAAACCAGTTTCTCTCTTACCTTGTGAAGATTTCCACTGTATTTTTTCAGTAAATGAAACGCTGCCGGCAAACCATGAGCTTCATTCAGATGATAAACTTCTCTTTCAATATTCATCTCATCAAGCAGCTTTGCGCCCCCTTTACCTAAGAGGATATACTGGGCAAGCTTCGTAGATTCATTAGCATCGTATAGTTTGTGGCAGATTGTTTTCGAGATGTGATCATTTTCAGGAACGTCGGTAGAAAGAAAAAACATGGGTGCCGTATGGAAGATTTCAGGATCCAGATACCATACTTTTACCCACACCGGCGCACTGTGTATTTCTATCTGAAATTTTATTCCTGTATCTTCAAGAAAGCTGTACATTTTTCTCGTCCAGGTTGGCTGTAATGTCTGATCATGATTTCTTGCCTGATCGTAATAACCAAACTTCCAGAGAATACCGATTCCTATCATATCCTGCTTCAGATTGTAGGCACTTCTCATATGTGACCCCGCCAAAAAACCCAAACCACCGGAATATATTTTTAAAACCTGCTCTATGGCAAATTCCATAGAAAAGTAGGCTGTTTTTTTTGTATATTTTTCGCTAATGCTGTAAGGTATTTTAAAATTTTTAAAATCCATAAAGTTCCAATTTTGTGTTTAAAAGAGTTCCAAAGATATTAATTAAGAAAATAAACTATACATTAATTATATGATAAATTATTTTTAAAACAATCTCCGGAATTGTTTTTTTAACTACCTTTAAGTGTAAATTTTTGATAATCAAAAGCTTCAATATTGAAAGTGGGTTTCGAAGCATCCTTTTAACGATAAAAAATCAGTCCATGAAAAAAATATTCTCAGAGGAAGATTTGGTTAAAAATCTAAGTTTATATTATCTGAATCAGCATTTGAAAAAGAAGCCTATGGAGAAATATCATCGCACTATAGATGCGTCTCCGCTTCATGACAGGGAAAAATATAAGAAAAAAGCTGAGATTTTGCTGCTCAATTCTTTTATGCACCATTTTCCTGAAGTTACTTTCGAGAATCTTACCTGCGAAAGCCCGGATTTTATCGCAAAATTTAATGATAAAAAAATAGGAATAGAATTGACAGAGGTCATCAATCATCTTGAAATGAAGAAAGTTGAAAGCTGTCTTAATAAAATTTTCCGTCAGGCAGAAATATTGCTGGAACATGAAGACACTGCGAAATATCGCGGTGTTTATTTTTTGTCTTTTCATGCCCATTTACAGTTTGATACTGTGGAGCAGCAAAAAGAAATTATTCTTGCCATTTACAAAAGCATTACAAAAAACAGAGCGACAGGTTGTGTAAAAAGCATCAGGAGATCTTCTCACCGCAGAAATGTTTTTATTACGCATGAGTATAATATGAATCTCTTTGATGAGCTTTGTTCCGAGAAAATATTGGAACTAATTGAAAAAAAGAATGAAAAATTTCCTTATTACGACAGAACTGTTGATGAATGCTGGCTTGTGATTGTTTCAGATATGAATTCTCTGGCTTCCCGGTATACTTTTATTCAGGATAAAGAACATTTGAAAGAAGTTAAAAGTCCGTTTCATAAAATTTTTCATCTTGAAAATCTCTGTGGAAATATCACGAGTATTAAATGAATTTGATAATCTGTCAATGATTTGATAAGTAAATAATGTTTTTGATGTTAAAAGTATTTGGTTTGTCATTATTGGGTGATTATAATTAAATTGATTATATTTGATGACGTTTGAACCTTAATAACCAGTTTGATATGAAAAAAACTCTACTTTTATTTATTTTTCTACTCTCACAGACTTTTTTTTCTCAGGCAGATTGTTCTAATGCACTGTCGGTTTGTGGAAATTCAGATATTACCTACAGTCCTACAGGAATAGGTGCTGTCAATGAGTCTTTAGGAGGATGCTTAAGCACCGGAGAGCATAATTCTATTTGGTATAAACTTACTATAGCGACAAGTGGGACACTCACTTTCAATCTTGTTCCCAATGATCCTGATGCAGATTACGACTGGGCGGTTTACGGTCCCAATGTTTCCTGCGGATCTTTAGGATCTCCAATTCGGTGCAATGCAGCGACTGTTATCGGTGTAGGAGCGGCTACAGGACTCAACATGACAAGCACGATAACCAATGCTGCAGGAGGTTCTACAACGCCTTACTGTCAGTATATGGATGTCGTTGCAGGACAATCTTACTATTTATATATTGATAATTGGGTAGGAGCTGGAAGCAGTACAATTGCACCTTTTTCCCTCACATGGGGCGGAACTGCAACGTTGGCTTCTCCGTTTACAGATCCTGCCTTGCAGCCACACCCGTTTATTCCGCCGGGAGTTCCTGCCGCAAATCCTGCGAATCCGAGAGAGATTTTAATCTGTACAAGTCCTGCTGTTTTTAATTTCAGCAGTCTTACAGCGGGAATTCTGAATTCGAATCCTAATTTTGTGGTGTCGTATCATACCTCTCAAAATGATGCTCTTGCCGGGACGTCGCCTATAACGGCTCCTATAACCGTAAATACCACGACTACCTATTATTACAGCATTCATTATCAGGATCCTGTCAATCCTAATAACCCGATCAACTTTTGCCGTCAAATCGGTGCTTTTAAATTTAAATTGGGAAATATAACAGCTCAGGATAAAACATTATTTGCCTGTAATAACAATAAAGCGGGTACAGCAGTTTTTAATTTAACTTTAGCGGGAGTATACACAGGCTCCAATGTCACCATAAAATATTATCCCACGATGGCGAATCTAAATGCCGGAACAGGGGAGATAACGAACCCTGCTCAATATACATCGGCAGGCGGAGTGGTATATGCCTTTGTGAAAACTGCAGATGGATGTTCGGATACGGCGGAGATTACGCTAAGCTTCTATCCTGAAGTTGTTGTGAATGATGCGGTTTTACGGTTTTGTGCATTGCAGCAAAATGTAGTTACTGCAGTTTTTGATCTTACTACCGCAAATGTTACCTCACAAACAGGAACTGTAAAAAAATATTATAAATCATTGCAGGATGCCATAAGCGGAACAAATGAAATTATGAATCCCACTGCCTATCTATCTCCAAACGGAGTGGTGTATGTAAGAGTGATTGACGGAAACGGATGTTATGCTATTGCTAAAATTACGCTGCAGGTAATTCCGCCGGTTTATTCTACTGTTTTGAAAGATAAAATAATCTGTATCGAAGATAAAACGGTTCTTGATGCAGGAGCAGGTTTTGATGGATACGAGTGGAGTACAGGTGCTACGACGCAGGTTATCTCTAATGTGGGAGTAGGAACGTATTGGGTGAAATTAAAAACCGGAGTGTGTATTTCTTACCAGACGGTAAAAGTTTATCCATCTGAACAGCCGGTTGTGACGGGTATCGATATTTCAAATACAACGGTTACCGTTAACGTAAATGCTGGAAAAGCACCTTATAAATATTCTATGGATGCAATCAACTGGCAGGATTCTAATATTTTCACCAATGTTAAAAGAGGAGATCATGTTGTTTATGTAAAAGATAATTACGACTGTGAACCGATAAGTATCAACATTGTAGTTCCCAATTTAATCAATGTCATTACACCGAATAATGACGGAGTCAATGATATTATTGACTATTCTGCGTTAGCCAATAAACAGAATTTACTATTTACTATTTATGACCGTTATGGAAATAAAATATTCCAGACAGATAAATCCAACAATTATAAATGGGATGGAACCTCAGGCGGAAAAAAAGTGCCTACCGGAAATTATTGGTATTCTGTTACCTGGAATGAGAATGATCAGAAGAACACCTTATTCAAATATACAGGTTGGGTATTGGTGAAAAACAGAGAATAAATAAAAAAAAATAAGCTGAAAACCATCTTGAAAAAGATGGTTTTTTTAGTTGAAAGCTCGTGTATCTTTAAAATAATCTGAAAGATAAATGATTTTTCCCTGTTCCGAAAACTGAACAATGGTGCAGATGTCATTTTCATATTCGCCCGATCCCGACATATTTCCTAAAGAGGTGGTCTGGTAAAAATATTTTTCATTTCCTAAATGAAAGATCTCAGAAACCTGCCATTCAATCTTTTCATACCGTCTGAAAATTGCCCTGAATAAAGCCAATATTCTGTTTTTTCCTGAAATTTCTTTTGATGGGGGAATCCAGATAATGCTTTCTTCAGTAAACCATTTCTCCAGCTGATCGATTTGCAGAGAATTTAAATCTTTCATAAAATGGCTTATCTTACAATTCATAGGCGGCAATTTACCTTTATATACGAAAAAAGAACTAATTTGGTTTTATATTTTAAATACATGAAGGAATTATTTATAAAAAGGTTCGGGTATTATAAATCTCTTGGCGATAAAACATTCGCCCAACTTTCAGAAGAACAGTTTTTCTGGCAATACAATGAAGAGAGTAACTCTATTGCAATTATTATCAAACACATTGCCGGAAATATGCTGTCCCGGTGGACCAGTTTTTTAACGGAGGATGGCGAGAAATCCTGGAGAAACCGTGACTTAGAATTTGTAAATACCTTCCGGTCAAAAGATGAGGTTTTAGACTATTGGGAAAAAGGCTGGAAATGTCTTTTTGAGGCATTAGATCAAATAAATGAAGAAAATCTGCATTCTGTGATCTACATCAGAAATGAGGCGCATTCTGTATTGGATGCTGTTTTACGGCAGTTAGCGCACTATCCTTATCATGTCGGCCAAATCATTTTTATTGCAAAAATGATGAAGAATCATGATTGGAAAACGCTTTCCATCGCGAGAAATAAATCTGAAGATTTCAATAATGATATGAAAGAAAGTTTAAAAAATGAAAAATTTCCCAATTTCACAAAATAAAGGAATTATATCAGAGGAATTTCTAAATCGGAATATTAAAGATTTCAATGCTGCTTGTAAGTACATTTCAGATTTACCTTACAAAAGAAATTGTGATAAAAACAGCATATCCTGTGTGTTTGATGATTTGGGGGGAACCTGCAGTACGAAGCACGCTGTTTTGAGAAAACTGGCACTGGAAAATGGACATAACGAAGTGAAGTTAATTCTCGGGATTTTTAAAATGGATTCTGAATATACTTTCAAAATTAAGAATACATTACAGAAGTTTAAACTAAATTATATTCCTGAAGCTCACAATTATCTTACAATTGAAGAAGAATATTTTGATTTTACAAAAACTGATTCCCATTATAATCAATTTAAAAATAAGCTCTTAAATGAGAAAGAAATTGAATATACCGAAATTACTTCAGGGAAAGTTACGTTTCATAAAGGCTTTCTTAAAAACTGGATTGCCGAAGAAAATATTCCCTATAATTTAGATAAAATCTGGGATATTCGGGAACAGTGCATCAAAGATCTTCAGCAAAATGATCCGATAGAAACTGAGAATTCTTCACCAGTTTGTTTTGCAAACAGCTCTGAACTGAGAGACGATGACAAAGTATAGACCGAATCAATTTAGTATTCATATTTAAATTATTATCTTTGCACCCATTAAATTCAGTAATAATAAATGTCTCATTTTCATCGAACTGCCGCATTTCACACCCTTGGCTGCAAATTAAATTTCGCAGAAACATCTACTATTGCCCGTCAATTAACAGACGCAGGTTATGATAAGGTAAGTTTTGATGACAAAGCAGATATTTATGTAATCAATACGTGTTCGGTTACAGAAAATGCAGACCGCGAATGCAAACTTCATGTGAAACGAGCGATGAAGGCCAATCCGGAAGGTCTGGTGGTAATTGTCGGTTGCTATGCACAATTAAAACCTGAAGAAATTTCACAGATTACCGGTGTAGATCTGGTACTCGGAGCAAAGGAAAAATTTAATATTTTAAGTTATCTTGATGATTTGGAAAAATCTGAAAGTGAGGGTGTTGTGCATTCCTGTGAAATAGAAGAAACCGATTTTTTCATCGGAAGTTATTCTATTGGTGACAGAACCCGAGCTTTTCTGAAGGTTCAGGATGGCTGCGACTACAAATGTACCTATTGTACAATTCCTTTAGCGAGGGGGATTTCGCGATCAGATACCATCGATAATGTTCTTAGAAATGCAAAAGAAATTGCAGCGAGAGACATTAAAGAGATTGTTCTTACCGGTGTCAATATTGGTGATTACGGAAAAGGTGAATTTGGAAACAAAAAGCATGAGCATACTTTTTTAGATTTAATTAAAGAGCTGGATGAGGTGGAAGGGATCGAGAGAATCCGTATTTCATCGATTGAGCCCAATCTTTTAAAAGATGAAAGTATCGATTTGGTTTCAAAAAGTAAAAGCTTTGTTCCTCATTTTCACATTCCTTTACAGTCGGGAAGCGACGATCTATTGAAAAAAATGAAACGTCGTTATCTTACCAAACTGTATTACGACAGAGTGCAGAAAATCCGTGAGGTAATGCCTGATGCGGCAATTGGTGTGGATGTGATTGTTGGTTTTCCCGGAGAAACTGAAACGCTGTTTATGGAAACTTATAATTTCCTGAATGAGCTTCCAATAAGCTATCTCCATGTTTTTACCTATTCTGAAAGAGAAAATACCGAAGCTGCCGGAATGGAAGGAGCAGTACCTATTCCTGAGAGAAAAAGACGCAACAAGATGCTGAGAATTCTTTCAGAAAAAAAGAAAATGGCATTTTACCAGACGCAGCTCGGGAAGACGCTTCCCGTACTTTGGGAACACGAAAATAAAGACGGAAAAATGTATGGTTTCACAGAAAATTATGTGAGGGTACAAAAAGACTTTGATGAGGCATCCGTCAATCAGATCGAATTTTTAAATTTAGAAAAAATCCTGTCAGATGGCACGGTTTCTGTGCAATCGTCTTACGAAAGTTTTTTGGCAAAAGCTTAGTCTGTTTGCTATATTTCAATTAAATTTATAAGATCGTTTAATTTTTTTAAATTTCGATAATATAGTTGATTGCTCAGATTTTTATCATTAAAAATGTCTGTTTAATCACTATAATCTGTGAGACAAATATTTTTATTTAATCGCAATATTTATTCAAATAAATTTAACGAACTCAATTCTTTAACATTTTAAATCTACCTTCTTATGAGAGATAAGTTTTTATCTTGGGGATTTGTATTGGTACTCACAACCTGGGTCGTGGCACTGCTGATCAAAGCACATTACTGGATTCCCATTCTTTTAACTGCAATGTATGCACTGGGAGTTTATAACTCGTACCAAACAAAGCACGCAATTCTACGTAACTTTCCTGTTTTAGGCTATTTCAGATATTTTTTTGAAGATATTTCTCCGGAAATGCAGCAGTATTTTATTGAAAGAGAAACTGACGGAAAGCCATTTCCCCGAAACCAGCGTTCTGCAGTATACCGAAGATCAAAAAATCTGAGTGATACGGTTCCTTTCGGTACTCAGTTGGAAGTGAATCACAGAAAATATGAAGGAATCAAGCATTCTATTTATGCTAAATCCCCAAAAGAAGAACTTCCGAGAGTTTGGGTAGGTGGCGAACAATGTACGCAGCCTTATCATGCTTCACTGTTTAATATTTCTGCAATGAGTTTTGGTGCGCTGAGCGACAGAGCTCAGATTTCTTTAAACAGAGGAGCAAAAAAAGGAAATTTCTATCATAATACAGGGGAAGGCGGCATTTCTCCGCATCATTTGGAAGGTGGAGATCTTTGCTGGCAAATAGGAACGGGATATTTTGGCTGCAGAGATGATAAAGGAAAATTTAATCCGGAATTATTCACGAAATATTCTACACTTCCCAATGTGAAGATGATCGAAATTAAATTGTCTCAAGGTGCAAAACCTGGTCACGGCGGAGTTTTACCGGGAGTGAAAAATACGCCGGAAATCGCGAAGATCCGTCACGTACAGCCGGGGCTTACCATTATCTCGCCACCATCGCATTCGTCATTTTCTGATGCTGCCGGTTTACTGAAATTCGTACAGCAGTTGAGAACGCTCTCCGGAGGAAAACCTGTAGGTTTTAAATTGTGCATTGGCGATACCAGAGAGTTTGAGGACATTTGTGTCCAGATGAATGTTTTAAAAATTTATCCCGATTTTATCACCATCGACGGAGCCGAAGGAGGAACGGGAGCAGCACCGCCGGAATTTTCTGACGGAGTAGGAATGCCTCTGGAACCGGCACTTATTTTTGTGAATAAAACGCTTAAAAATTACAATGTAAGAAATAAACTGAGAGTTATTGCAAGCGGAAAGGTTCTTACAAGTTTAGATATCTTGAGAGCCGTTGCGATGGGTGCAGATATGTGTAATAATGCGAGAGGATTTATGTTTTCTCTGGGCTGTATTCAGGCTTTAAGATGTAACAACAACAATTGTCCCACTGGCGTTGCAACGCAGGATAAAATGCTGATCAAAGGGCTTGATGTTACGGATAAAGCTGAGAGAGTATATCATTTTCACAAAAATACATTACATACGTGTAACGAACTTATTGCTGCTGCAGGAAGAGATTCTTATGAAGAAGTAGATGCGAAAATGTTTATGAGAGGAGATGAGTTTGAACACCTTTCGGATAAGTATTTCCCGGATATTCTGGGAAATTTGAGATAATTTAATCTAAAAAAATCCGCTTCAAATTGATGAAGCGGATTTTTTAATCTTATTGCTGACTTACAGGTCTTGTTTCTGTATGATAAATTTGAAAATTGAATACAAAAGTTGCATTCTGAAGATTGTAATAATTGCTATCTCTTGCAAAAGCAGCTTTAGAAGGAACAATAATTACCCCTTGTAAATTGGGTAAGGTTTCGTTTGGAAGATTCTGAAAACCGTTGAAATACTTCAATCCTTCCTGAAGACCTTCTATTTCGTAATAGCTGCGAGGTTTTGCATCTGTTACGATATCTTTTTTAATATAGTAAAATTTAGGATCAGTTATGGGAGACGCTTCAATATCAATTGTATTTAAGAGTACTCCGCCAGAAGTAAGGTTTACATTTCCATCAATATCTGTAGCACGGTAATACGTAGCTCTCATCATTGTCTTAATAAGGCTTGCTGTAGCAGAATTTGAATCGGTATTTATTGCAACTCCCGGATTTGGCTGTGCTCCATCTCTTTTAATGTAGATAACTCCGGAGGGAAGTTTCACAGGATTAAGCTCAGATAATTTCTTATAGTTATCATCGGTAGCATCTGTACTGCTGAATGCTTTAATGTTCCCTTTTGTATCTAGGTAGTTGTTATCCATAAACTTTTGGATAGCCTGCTCATCAAGCGTATTTCTTACCGCGATGTTTTCCGGCTCTATGAATGTTTCTACTTCATCATCTTTTTTACAAGCTGAAAAACACAGAGATCCAGCAAGGATATACAAAAATATTTTTTTCATTTCAAAAACTTTAATTACTTTACAAATAATATAACGGCAAAAGTATAAAAAAATATGAGAATAGATAAATTTTTATGGAGTATTCGTTTTTACAAGACCAGAAGTATTGCTACAGACGAGATAAAAAAGAACAGAGTAGCAATAGGAGAGTCTGTGGTAAAGTCTTCCAAAGAGGTAAAAGAAGGCGATGTGATCAAGATACGTAAAAACCAAATCGATTACAAAATAAAAGTCATACAGATACCAAAAAGCAGAATCGGAGCCAAATTGGTATCGCTCCACATAAAAGATGTGACAGACAAAGAGCAGTATGAATTGCTTAAACTCCGAAAAATGTCTCAGAGTTATTACCGCGACAGAGGCGAAGGAAGACCTACCAAAAAAGACAGACGGGAAATTGACGGTTATACAGAAAATGATGTAGATTCTGATTTTACGGATTGGGACGATTTTTTTGGTGAAACAGATTCGGACAAAGAAGAAGAAAAAGATTTATAAATAAAGCTTTTCAATGATTTCATTCATGATCTCTTCAGGCTCTTTAGAATCTGTACTTATTTGAAATTGTGCTTTACTGTAAAATACATTTCTTTCAAATAAATGTTTGGCGATAAACTCTGGGAGGTTTTCGTCTGAAATATTAGCAATTAAAGGTCGTTTTTCTTTTTGTTTAGAAATTCTTTCTATTAAAGTATTGATAGACGTTCTCAGAAACACGCTTTTTGAATTATGGTTGATGATCTCCATATTATTGTAATAAACAGGCGTGCCTCCACCCAAACTGAAAACGATGTTTTCTTCCGTCGCCAGTATTTCTTCTAAAATTTCTCTTTCGAGCTTTCTAAAGTAGATTTCGCCCCTTTTTTCGAAGATTTCGGGAATGGTAAGTTTATTTCGTCTGGAAATTTCTTTATCCAGATCAATTAATTTAAAATTTATTTTTTCGCTTAAAATTTTGGAAATGTGAGATTTGCCGCTCCCCATGTATCCGACTAGTGAAATTATCATGAATTTATTTTGAACAAATTTGCGAAAAAGTTTTGAGATAATGAAAAAAGTCCTATCTTTGCACCACTAAAAACAAGGGACATTACTTACAATGAAAACTTGATCATAAGTGACCGACTCGGTAGCTCAGCTGGTAGAGCAATACACTTTTAATGTATGGGTCCTGGGTTCGAATCCCAGCCGGGTCACTAGCAAAAATATTATATATTTTTATAATTTTTTGCCTGCGTGGTGAAATTGGTAGACACGCCATCTTGAGGGGGTGGTTTCCTAAGGATGTGCTGGTTCGAGTCCAGTCGCAGGCACTGCAAAAAAAAGTTTGATAAGTCTGAAATTTATTTTATATTTATCGAATCAAAAAACAAGACCGACTCGGTAGCTCAGCTGGTAGAGCAATACACTTTTAATGTATGGGTCCTGGGTTCGAATCCCAGCCGGGTCACAAGTTTACTGAAAAGTAAATTTTTTTCATATTAATATTTTGTGATTTGGTGTTCAAAGGCTTCCTTCCGGAAGCCTTTGATTTTTGTGAACACCATCAGTCTAGGTGCATATTGTCGATTAATCTGACACCGTCTACCATCACTACGATGAAAGCTCTGTAGGATTTGTCTGCGTAAAAGAAATCTGTTTCTTTGAGTGTGTTTTCATCAGCAATCAAAAAATATTCCAGCTGCATGCCTTTCTGATCGTCAAAAATATCTTTTACCCTGTTTTTTATTTCAGAAACAGAAACAACGCTGAACCAGTCGTTCACTTTTACTAATGTTTCATAGATTACTTTCGAATCTTCTCTTCTTTGCTCGGTCAGCCTTTGGTTTCTTGAGCTTAGAGCCAGTCCGTTTTCTGCTCTGTAAATATCTACGCCTTTTATTTTAATAGGAAGATTTTTTTTATCAACCATTTTTTTTATGATCGCCAGCTGTTGATAGTCTTTCTCACCGAAATAAGCGTTGTCCGGTTTCACCTGACTGAAAAGTTCTTCAACTACTGTTCCTACACCGTCAAAATGTCCGGGACGGGATTTCCCTTCCATTTCGTTTTCTAAGCCGTCAAAATCATAATGTAAACTTTCTGCTTTTTCAGGATAAATATCCTGTACTTCCGGGATGTATACCGCATCTACCAAGCCTGATTTTTCAAGAATCGAAATATCGCGATTGGTATCTCTGGGATACTTTTTTAAATCTTCAGGATTATTAAACTGAGTAGGATTTACAAAAATTGAAGAAATCACGAGATCAGTTTCAGCTCTTGCCGCTTTGTATAAGGAAAGATGCCCGTCGTGTAATGCTCCCATGGTGGGTGCAAAACCGATCTTTTTGCCCATTTCTCTCTGTCTTTCAATGAAGTCTTGAAGTGTTTTTTTGTTTTTTAGAACTTCCATATTTTATTTTAATAGCAATTCAAAAATAGTAAATTATCTTGTATAAACTTTTACGATTTGGCAGTTTGATTCTGGTGATTGTCGTAAAAAAATGTTAATTACATTGATGTTGGATGTTTTTTTGTAATTTTGCAACTTATAGCATTATTTAAATTATACAAAAATTATATGCCCAATCAGAAAATACTGTACATTACCACAGAGATGTACCCTTATCAGGAAGATACAAACTTAGGAACCGTGGTAAACAAAATGGCACTTAAAATGCACCAAGAAGGCAATGATGTAAGAGTTTTTATGCCACGATTCGGACAGATAAGTGAAAGGAAATTTCAGCTTCACGAGGTAATCCGCCTTTCCGGGATGAATATTATCATCAACGATTTAGACCAGCCTCTTATTATTAAAGTAGCTTCTCTGCCGGGAGAAAGACTTCAGGTTTATTTTATAGATAATGAAGAGTATTTTAAAAGAAAACAATATTATTTCGATGACGAAGGAGTAGGTTTTCCGGATAATGACGAACGTGCAATTTTCTTTGCAAGAGGAGTTATAGAAACGATAAAAAAACTAAACTGGGTACCGGATGTGATTCACCTTAACGGCTGGATGGCTTCATTTATTCCGGTATATCTGAAAACATTCTATCAATCTGATACGTATTTTAAAGACGCAAAAATTGTTCTTTCATTATATAATGAAAAAGATGCTCCTCTAGATAAAGGGATTGCAGAAAAATTACAGTTTGACAATATTTCAGGATTAGATGCGTTGAATAACCCGAGCTTCCAGAGTTTTGTTATCGAAAGTATGAAGTATGTGGATGAAGTAGTGAAAGGTGACGAATTTTTGGAAGGAGATTTGGATAAAGCTTTTAACGAAACATCAACTTCTAAATCGGAATATTTAGATTTAGACACGATCAATAAACTATATTAAAAGAACATTTTGATGATTTACAATATGAAAAGAGCCTTCACCGTACTTTCTATGGTGATTTTTGGAGGAATGTTGGTTTACAATTGCGAGCCAGATCCAGATTCTTTGGGCGAACAGCTGTTTTTAGACGGTGCAGCAGACGGAAAAGAAGTTACCTACGATGTTACCGCATATAATATTAATAATAATGACAGTATAAGAAGTGATGCTTCAAAATTGGGATTGGCAAGTCTGGGAGCTTTTTCGGAAAGCCAGTTTGGGATGCAAAAAGCGGCTTACTATACACAGTTGAGACTGCCTGCTTATGATCCTGATTTTGGTACAAATCCTACCGTTGATTCTGTGGTATTGGTAATTAAACCAACCTACGCATCAGACTCATTGACGACAACTACAGATGAAAACTATATTTATCCTGAAGGTTCTGTACCTGCTAAAAAAGTAATCAATACTTATCCTGCTGTAAAATATGGAAGAACGAAATTTAATGGAGGGAATCTCACAGTGAAAGTACACGAGGTTACAGATTTTTTAAATGGATCTACTGATATTGCATATTCCGATAAGGCTTATCAAACAGGTCAGGAATTAGGATCTAAAACTTTTAACGGCAAAGTGAGTTCTGTTGTTCTTACAAAAGATTCAGATAACAGTCAAATATTTTCTTCTGAAGTAGGTTTCAGAATACCATTGTCCTCAGGTTTCTTTAAAACAAAGATTATCGACAAAAAAGGGCAGCCGGAATTGCAGGATGTTACAAGTTTTATCAGATATTTCAGAGGTTTGAAACTTTCTGTAACAGAATCTGATGGATATCTGGTTCAGTTTTCACCTTCAACGGTTGAACTGGTTATGTATTACAAATCTACGGATACGGGTGCTACAACAAGTACTCAAAAGAAATATGCTTTCGCCATAGGTAACGGAAATGCTCATATTGGAAATTATGTGTATGCAAGAACAGGATCTGCGGTAGCGGGAGTAACTCCAAATAGCAATACTGGTGATACGAGACTTTTTGCTCAGGGAATGGGAGGTAATTCTATCGGAATTAAATTCCCCGTGGAAACAATCAATAAACTGAAAGCTTTATATCAAAAAGATAAAGCAGCGATTATCAGTGCGAAGATCAGAATGTATACAGATCCAGTTGCTTGGAAGAATCATCTTAAAAAGCCTACTATTTTAACTATTGTGCAGAAAGACGTTGACGATGATGGCAAACCGACTACTAATTTTACACAAGATTTATTGAAGTTAAGTGCAACACCCAATTTTTCTTATATTAAAGCATACGATTTAGATAAAGACCCGGCTTATTATGAATTTACAGTAACCCAGTCTGTAAAAGATATTGTAGAATCTGGAGCGGACTATACAAAAAAATACTTTAAGGTGGATATTGGGAATTTCCTATCCTCTACTTCAGGAACTACTTTAGCGGGTTATCAATTTACATCAAGGCCTTTTGCTCTGGATAGAGCAGTGTTTATGGGAACTGTTCAGAATAATCCGGACAATGACCCTGCAAACAAATATGAAATTAAATTAAGAGTTACCTACGGTACAAAATAAACAATAAATATACTCGATTAAGATATGTGCGGAATAGTTGGTTATACGGGCTTTCAGGATGCCTATGATATAGTAATTAATGGGCTTAGAAGATTAGAATACAGAGGTTATGACAGTGCCGGAATCGTTTTGGAAGGTGAGGATAATGCTTTCGATGTTGAAAAAACGAAAGGCAAAGTTGATGATCTTGTAAATATATCAAGCCAGTTGAAAGGACACGCAAAAGTAGGTATGGGACACACACGTTGGGCAACGCATGGTGTTCCAAGTGATAGAAATTCTCATCCACATTTGTCAAACAACGGTAAAATTGCAATTGTTCATAATGGTATTATCGAAAATTATGATACCATAAAAATAATGCTTACGGATAAAGGTTTCACCTTCAAATCAGAAACCGATACGGAAATTTTGGTTAATCTCATCCAGTATTTTATGGATGTGAATCCTGAAACAGATTTTCCAACAGCAGTAAGATATGCCTTGAATGAAGTTTATGGTGCATATGCTATTACAGTAATGCATGAAGATTATCCAGGAGTTTTGGTTGTCGGGAGATTAGGTTCACCGTTAGCAATCGGGATTGGTGATAAAGAATATTTTATTGCTTCAGATGCATCTCCTTTTGTAGAATTTACAAAAGAAGCTATTTATCTTGAGGAAGGTCATATGGCCATTCTTTCTTTAGAAAAAGGAGTAGATATCAGAACAATAAAAGATAATTCTAAAATAGTTCCGGAAATTCAGGAGCTTAAATTAAATTTGGAGCAGATTGAAAAAGGAGGTTTTGAGCACTTTATGCTTAAAGAAATCTTTGAACAGCCCAAATCAATTCATGATACCATGAGAGGGAGACTTCTTGTTGAAGAAGGAATTATTAAGATGGCCGGAATTTGGGATCATTTAGAGAAATTCAAAAATGCCAACAAAATTACTATTATCGCTTGCGGTACATCATGGCACGCAGGATTAATTGGTGAGTATCTTATTGAAGAATATGCAAGAATTCCTGTTGAAGTAGAATACGCTTCAGAATTCAGATACAGAAACCCGATTATTACAGATAAAGATGTCGTAATAGCCATTTCTCAGTCAGGAGAAACTGCCGATACGATGGCAGCATTAAAATTAGCTAAAGAAAAAGGAGCTTTTATCTATGGTATTTGTAATGTAGTAGATTCTTCTATTGCGAGAATTACAGATGCAGGTTCTTATACCCATGCAGGTCCGGAAATCGGAGTTGCCTCTACAAAAGCATTTACTGCTCAGTTGACTATTCTTTCACTTATTGCCCTGAAATTAGGAAAGCATAACGGTAATTTAGGAAATGCAGACTTTATGAGCTTAATTGCGGAGTTAAATGCAATTCCTAAAAAAATTGAGGAAGTTCTTGAAGTAACTCACGAGCTTACTCAGAATATCGCTAAAGACTTCATTAATGCTACCAATTTCCTTTATTTAGGAAGAGGGTACAATTATCCTGCGGCTCTGGAAGGAGCTTTGAAGTTAAAAGAAATTTCATATATCCATGCCGAGGGATACCCTGCAGCCGAAATGAAACACGGACCGATTGCGTTAATTGATGAAAATATGCCTATCGTTATTATTGCTCCTAAAAAAGGGCATTACGATAAGATTGTAAGTAATGTACAGGAAATTAAAGCAAGAAAAGGAAAAGTGATTGCTGTGGTTAATAAAGGAGATACTCAGGTAAGTGCCATGGCAGATTACGTGATTGAGATCCCTGAAACTTCAGAATGTTTCTCTCCTATTGTTGCATCTGTTCCGTTACAATTATTAGCATATTATATTGCAGTATATAGAGGCGCGAATGTAGACCAGCCAAGAAACCTTGCAAAATCTGTAACTGTAGAGTAAAAAATACTTGCAAATAAAATAAATTTAGATTTTTTTCGTTATTCTAAAAAAAATCTTAAAAGTTTCTTAAAAAAATTATATATTTACGGCTTAATTATAAAAATTAACATGAAAAGGATATTTCTTTTATTATTGTCTGCGTCGGTAGCATCGGTATCTTGTTCAGGTGGTGGATCTTCTTCTGTTGGGAAGCCAGGAACAAAAGGGGAATTGATACCTAGAGAAAAAACAAAATCATTTGTTGCAGAAAGACCGTACGGTATGGTTGCCATTCCTGGTGGATCTTTCGTTGCAGGTTTAGCTGATGTGGATTTCACAGACAGCCCTGAAAAAGCAGCATTGAAAACGGTAACTGTATCCTCTTTCTTTATGGATGAGGCAGAAACTACAAATGCAGAATACCGTGTGTTCATCAATTATGTTAGAGACTCTATTGCAAGAACTATGCTCGCTGAAGCTGCCGGAGAAGGTGGTGAAGGTGGTGGAAAAGGTACTGGTATTGGAGATTACGCATACCTTGCAAAAAAAGAAGAGAATCTTACAGCATATCAGGAATATCTTGAAGGTGCAGGAGGCAGAGACGGTTTTGATGATACAAAAAGATTAGACTGGAAAATTCCATTGCATTGGAATACCTCTAAATATCCTGATGTAGAATACGCAGAAGTGTTAGAATCTATGTATTTGCCGGCTTCTTCAAGAGTAGGTAGCGAGAGACTTCTTGATGTAAGCAAATTAAAATATAATTATAAGTGGGGAGATATGGATGTTGCTCTTGCAGAAAACGAAAGAGGTGTCAATTACCTTAGAAGTGAAAGCATAGCGATCTATCCCGATACAACAGTTTGGGTTAAAGATTTTCATTTTACTTATAACGAGCCTTTATTTGAACAATATTTCTGGCACAAAGCCTATAAAGATTACCCTGTTGTTGGAGTAACCTGGGATCAGGCAAGAGCATACTGTAATTTCAGATCTAAATTAAAGTCTGACTACAATGAAAGCTTAAAAAGAAGAAAGCAGAGACCTTTATCTTTCCGTCTTCCGACTGAAATGGAGTGGGAATACGCTGCAAGAGGAGGTAAGCAAAATGCAACTTATCCTTGGGGTGGTCCTTACTTAATGGATGACAGAGGTTGTTATCTAGCAAACTTCAAGCCAAAAAGAGGTAATTACATGGAAGATGAGAAAAAAGGAACTTATACGTATACAGCTCCAGTGAAAAAGTTTAAGAAAAACGGATTTGGATTATTTGATATGGCAGGAAACGTTTCAGAATGGACAGAATCTGCGTATAACAATTCATCATACAATTTCTCTTCTACTTTAAATCCTTCTACTAAAGATAAGGAAGATCCTAAAAGATCTGTAAGAGGTGGATCTTGGAAAGATGTTGGATATATGTTGATGACAGGAAGCAGAGATTATGAAAGCAAAGATTCTGCAAGAAGTTATATAGGATTCAGAACAGTACAGGACATCCCTGAAGCTGCTGTTAAACTAAAGAGAGTTAACAGATAAGAATCATCAATTAAACTAATTTGAAACAATTTATTTAACATTAAAAAAAACTAACTTATATGTTTAAGACTAAAGATGCGTGGATGAACTTCTTTTATTCATTCGGTGCTGCAATTGTAATTCTTGGAGCTTGGCTTAAAATTACTCACATTACTTTGGGCCCTATAAATGGTAACATTGCACTTACAGTTGGGCTTGTTACAGAGGCTATTATCTTTGTTATTTTCGCATTTGACCCTCCTGCAGCTGAAGAGTCTTACCATTGGGAAAATGTTTATCCTGAACTATTAGATAAACATGCAAATCCAAACCCATTGCACTCAAATGTTTCTTCTAAAAATACAGCTGATCATTTTGCTGAGCTGGAAAACTCTTTGTCCGGAAAATTAGACAAGATGCTTCAGGATGCAAAATTAGATGTGCAGTTGTTTGACAGATTAAGAACAGGTATTGATAAATTTTCAAACTCTGTAGATCAGATCAACCAGACTGTTGATGTTTCTGCTTCTACTCATAAGTATAATGATCAGCTAAATAAAGCTGCTCAGCATATGGAAAGTATGAATGCTTTATATGCAATGCAGTTAGAAAGCGGTCAGAGACAATCAGAATTTGCTAAAAAATACGTAGATGATATGCAGAAATCTGCAGAACAGTCTGAGAAGTTTAATCAAGAATTACAAGGTTTAACAACCAACCTAAACAGCTTGAACAGAGTTTATGGTGGTATGTTAACTGCAATGAAGTCGTAATCCTAACCCATTAATTTAATAAAAAACTAAAGAAAAGAGAATGGCAAAAGGAAAACAGACTCCACGTCAGAAGATGATCAACCTAATGTATTTGGTGTTCATCGCAATGATGGCCCTAAACATTGATGTTGAAATTATCCGATCATATTACGATTCTACAAGAGCGTTGAATGAAACAAGAAGCTTAACAGAGCATAAAAACGAAAAGATTTTCGAAAAAACTCTTGAAGCTAAAGCGCAGCAAGTGCCAGATACTTACGCTGAGCCCCTGAGACAATATAATGTTCTGAAAATCAAAATTGATGATTTAGTTAAATTTGCTCAGACAGTTAAAGACGATTTAAAGAAAAAATCCGAATTTCAGGATAAAGATAAAGATGGTAAAGAGGTAGACGTTAGTGATAACTTTTCTGCGTTGAATAACAATGAAGCTACCACAGAATTTTTCTTTAAAGAGGGTGATGAGACGGCTCCATCTAAAGGAGCTATGGAACTGAAAGCTAAAATGGATGATGTAAGAAATTATATTATAAATACTTTTGGTAACAAACCTGAATTGATTGATCTGGTAACCAGAGCTAATAAATCTATTACCACAGAATATCCTCAGGGTAAATCTCCAAACGGTAAAACATGGTTTCAGAATAAATTTTATCATCAGCCGCTTATTGCTGCCGTATCAAATTTAGAAATCATTCAGAATGATGCTAGAAACGTACAGTCTGATGCATTAGCATTAATGCTTTCTGAAAAAGTAGATGCAAGCATTAAATTCAACCAGTATGAAGCCATAGTTTCTGCACCTTCAGATATTCAGTCTGGTAAGAAAGCAGAAGCAGTAGTGATGTTAGCAACATACTCTAACAGTAACAAGATCAGCATCAGTGGTGTAAGCAGACAGGAAAACGGTAAAGGTTATCTTCCTTTAAATACAGGAGGTCTTGGTGAAAGAAAAATTGGTGGAACTATTACATTAACAGATGCAACAGGTAAAGCTCAGCAATTCCCTTTTACGCATACCTATAATGTAATTGCTGGTCCTCAACAAGTAAAGCTTGAACAAGGTCTATTGCTTTCTGCAGACAAGATGAATGTGATGTATAGAGGATTAGAGAATCCGGTAACAGGATCAATATTAGGTGCAGATAATGCCAAATTATCACTTTCTGCTCCGGGTGCTGTTGTTAAGAATACAGGAAAAGGTAAATGGAATGTTACTCCTTCTACCGGTAATATAGTTAAATTAACGCTTTCTGGAGTTGATCCAACTGGAAAAACTGTTTCTCAGGTTTTTGAATATAGAATTAAAGGTATTCCTAGACCTCAAGGGCAGATCAGATCAAAATCTGTAAACAGCATGCCTGCTGAATCGATCAAGAATCAGATTGTTACTGCGGCATTACCAGATTTCGATTTCCCTGTTTCATTTACTGTTAACAGCTTTATTTTGAAACTTCCGGGTAGAGCAGGTACAATGATTCAAGGTAGTTCATTATCTGCTGCTGAAGGTTTAACAAGAAACTTAAGACCAGGAGATGTTGTTTATATTTATGATATTCAGGCAACTGCTACAGGTTTAGGAAACCAAAGATTGAAAGAAATTTCACCTGTTGTAATCAATGTTCAATAAGATTAATTTGTAAAATCATATTATGAAAAAATATATTAGCAGTCTTTTAGTTTTAGCTTCTGGGTTCGCATTTTCCCAGAGTATACTAAATGCTTCTTCTCCAGAAGAATTCAGACAAATGAGAGCTGAAAACATGAGAAAAGTGGGAGATACTGTTATTAGCAATAAAGTAAAACCACTTGAGTATGGATTTGTGGATGAGAAAGACATCCTGAAAAGCATGATGGTTTGGGAAGTTATCGATATGAATGATAAGATCAATCAGCCATTCTATTATGATAATCCAAATGGATTGCTTTCTAAAACAACAAGATCATTGTATCAGATTTTGCTTGATGCTGCACTTAATAACCAAATTGATGAAGTGTATGATGATGAAAACTTTACGACCAAATTAAGTCCTGAAGGAATTCAGAAAAAATTAGAAAGTGTAAGGTTAGATGATGAAGCAATAGAGATTATTAACTCTGGAAGACAACTTACCGAAGCTGAGAAACAACAGTACACAGATTATATAAAAACTACCACTGAAAAAGTGAAGGTTCTTAAAATCATGGGAATGTGGTTTATCGACAAAAGAGATGGCCAGATGAAATACAGACCTCTTGGTATTGCTGCCATGGGTCCAGATCCAACTTCCATTGGAAGAGTGGGTCCGGATGGGCAACCATTAATTGGAGCTGATGAGTTAGTAGATCTTTTCTGGGTATATTATCCGAAAGCAAGAGAAATATTGGCGAACAATTATGTTTACAATAGAAAAAACTCATCTGCAGATTTGTCTTTTGACGATATTATCAATGCAAGAAGATTTTCTTCTGTGATTTATAAATCTTCAAACGGTTTGGGTGATGGTGTTATCAAAGACTATATCCCTAGAAATTCTGAAGAGCAATTGGAAGAAAGCGATAAAATCAAAGAACAGATTCTTCAAATGGAGAATGATATGTGGAATTACTAAATTTCACTTGATATTTATAAAAATCCTGAGTACTTTTACTCAGGTTTTTTTATTATGGAAAATGTAGATTATATTATTGTTGGTGATGGCTACGCAGCGTTATTTTTTGCTCATCAGCTTACTAAAAATAAAAAGTCATTTGTTGTTTTTTCTGAAGGGAAGAAAAGTGCTTCACAAATTTCAGCGGGAATTATAAATCCAGTCGTTCTTAAGAAATTTACTACTTTTTGGTTAGCTCAGGAGCAGTTGGATTTTCTTAAAACTTCCCTCAATGAGATTGAAGAATATACAGGAGCAAATTATTTAATTAATGCTTCCATTCACAGAATTTTTCACGATGAGAATGAACAGAAATTATGGCTAAAGAAATCAAAAACAGAAGAGCTCTTACCATTTCTGAATGAAGATTTTAAGCAGTTAGAAACAGTCAGAAACGATTTCCATACGGGAATGGTAAGACAGTCAGCGAGACTGCATGTTGATGGATTTTTTAATGATCTGTTAAAGTATTACGAAGATCGCTCTCAGCTTATTAAAGAAAAATTTGATTATACTCAATTAAACACATCAGATTCTACTTACGAAAATTTCAGATTTAAAAATATTGTTTTTTGTGAAGGAATGGCCGTTAAAGACAATCCTTATTTTTCAGATATTCAGGTGATCCCCAATAAAGGACATCATATCAGAGTCAGATTATCTGAGCCGATACCGGAAAATATAACTATTAAGAAAAAGCATTTCCTATTTCCGTTACCGGATAAACTCTATTTCTATGGAGGTACATATGACAGGGAGCAAATGCATAAGGAAATTGATGAATCTGCTGTAGAACAGCTTCGGAAAGGTCTGTCTGAATTTTATCCGAATGATTTTCAGGTAGAAGAAGTCTACTTTGGCTTTAGACCAACCGTAAAAGATCGGCGGCCAATTGTAGGAAGACATCCCGAGAATAAAAACCTCTATGTGTTTAATGGTCTTGGAGCTAGAGGTATTCTCAATGGTTGCTATTTCTCAAAAAGTCTGTACGATTTTATAGAAAACAATATTGATTTACCCCGCGAAATATCTTTGGAGCGATTTGTCACAAAACACAGCTAAACTATCATCCTTGATATTATTGTAAAGCCATTTTAGTTTCAGGCTTAGATTTTTTACCATGAAATAAAACCATATCTACATCTTTCTGTAAAAAGGTCACTTCATTTTTTGTTTCTGTAAAGAGATATTTGTTATCTTCAGTCGCGAAACCAGCCATTGTCTTGTTCTTTTTTAGTTCATAGGTCTTTCCGTTAAGATGTACGGTTACCGTTTCTTTCGTTTTATTGGTGACAATTTCCATTTCATCACCATAGCTGTCAGAAACAGTTTCCTTGGTGATAATGTCTTTAGATGCGGTTTCGGTATTGATGATTGCTACATCGGGATCTTTGGAAGAATGTGTACATGCTGAAAGATTAAGGATTACTATTAATCCTAACACAGATTTTTTCATTTATTATTGTGAATTTTAAAAGTTTCATTTAATATGGATGTGGTTATGCAAATTTACAATTATTTTCTGTAAAATTTGTTAAATTATATTACTTTCAATATTTACAGGGCTGCTTTAAGATTATATTTTTAACATATATGTAAATTTCTCTTTCTGTCATTCAGTTTTTAGTTTTTTTAAAGATGCGTTAAACTTTGTTAACATTGAATTATCTATTAAAATCTCAGCTTACATTTGCAACTTGAAATGAGAAATTATATTGTTTACTTTTTGACTGCCCTTTTTCTACTATTCGTAGTGGAAAGCAAGCTTAATGTAAAAACTTTATATAATGATTTTTCCGGTCACATTTCTCACAACTATCCCGAAAAAGTAGAGCAGGCTACTCATTCTGTACAAAAATTTTCCGCCCGGCAATCTGTGGACAGTGCAGACGGCTTTTCGTTTGATATGGCCGAAGAGGATTTTCAGCTTTCGGATACCTTTCAGGCAATAATTGCTTTTGCCAGTGTATTTGGTTTAATATTTTCGTTTGGACTGTTATTCAGAAAAAGGCTTAAACCTTTAATTAATCATTTTTTACAGCACATTTATTCTGTAAAAACATTCATTCTGATTCGTTCTATCAGAATTTAAAATCCATTTCCCGATGATCTTTTTTGTTCCCGGACAGGAACGAAAGCTTTGCTTTGTGGTTATTTTTAATCTCACAAGGTAACTTCTAAGAATTATACTATTCAAATAAAATTTTTAACGATTTATACACTCTAAAATTATGATGAAAAGAGTTGTCTCAGGCGTCGTAGTAAGCGCAATTCTCCTGCTGTTTAGCTGTAATGAGAAAAAAGAGGAAAAACAGGAAGATTCTGTATATCCGGTGACTTCACCTTTGAAAATGGATACGATTATCAACAAAGATTTCGTAGCGCAGATACAATCTGTAAAGAATATCGAAGTGCGCGCTCAGGAAAAAGGTTTTCTGGAAAAAATTTATGTCGACGAAGGTCAGTACGTAAGAGCTGGGCAAACTCTGTTTAGAATTATGCCGCAGATTTATCAGGCAGAACTTCTAAAAGCGCGTGCAGAAGTGGAGCAGGCTTCCATTGAACTGAAAAATGCAAGTACGCTTGCCAATAATAATATTGTTTCAAAAAATGAAAGATTGATGGCTAAAGCCAAACTGGATGCTGCCAATGCAGAAATGAAACTGGCGCAGATTCATCTTTCGTTTACAGATATTAAGGCTCCGTTTTCCGGAGTTATCGACAGAATTCCTCTGAAATTGGGAAGCTTGGTAGATGAAGGAGATCTTTTGACCACGCTTTCAGACAATACCAATATCTATACGTACTTCAATGTATCGGAACCTGAATATCTAAATTATCAGACCCATGTTGCAGATCGTGGAAGCCAGAACGTAAGCTTAATGATGGCCAATGGTGAAATGTTTAATCAACAAGGTGCCATCCAAACCATTGAAGGGCAATTTGACAATGAAACCGGGAACATCGCATTCAGAGCAAAATTTCCAAATCCTGAAAAACTTCTGAGAAACGGCGAAACAGGTAAAGTCCGTATGACCTTACCTCTTAAGGCCGCTTTGATTATTCCTCAAAAATCTACTTATGAAATTCAGGATCAGAAATATGTTTTTGTGATTGATAAAAACGGAGTGGCAAAGTCTAAAAATATCAAGATCGCATACGAACTTCCGGATATCTACGTGGTTTCTTCAGGCATTTCACAGAATGAAAAGATATTGCTGGACGGTGTTCAAAAGGTGAAAGACGATCAGAAAGTAAAAGTAAAATTCCAGGATCCGAAGAAAGTTCTTCAGTCCTTAAAATTAAAAGCAGAGTAATAATAAAATGATAATAGATGATGATTAAATGATCGTATTGGTAAATGTTCAATATACGATCAAACATCCATCATCTAATGTCCAACATCCAACATTATTATGTTTAAAAAATTCATTCGCAGACCCGTTCTGTCCATCGTAATCTCGCTGATTATTGTTTTTATGGGAGTTTTATCTTTAATGAAGCTTCCTGTTACCCAGTTTCCATCGATCTCTCCGCCCAAAGTAAATATCACCGCAACCTATCCCGGAGCAAATAACGAATTGCTTATAAAAGCAGTTGTAATTCCTTTAGAACGATCATTAAATGGTGTTCCCGGAATGAAATATATGACTTCCGATGCCGGAAATGACGGTGAAACTTCTATTCAGGTGGTTTTTGATCTGGGAACAGATCCCAACGTTGCGGCAGTAAATGTTCAGAACCGTGTTTCTTCGGCTGTAAACAAGCTGCCACCGTTAGTAGTTCGTGAAGGTGTGAAAATTACCCGTGAAGAACCGAATATGTTGATGTATATTAACTTATACAGTGACGATCCTAAAGCTGATCAGAAATTCCTTTTCAACTATGCGGATATTAATGTAATGTCTGAATTGAGAAGGGTAAGTGGAGTAGGTTTTGCCGATATTTTGGGAACCCGAGAATATGCCATGCGTATCTGGCTGAAACCGGATCGTTTGACGGCCTATAATATTTCTGCTGATGAAGTAATGGAATCTCTGAACGAGCAAAGTCTGGAAGCATCTCCCGGGAAAACAGGAGAGAGTTCTGGTAAACGTTCTCAATCTTTCGAGTATATTTTAAAATATCCCGGTCGTTTTAATAATGAAAAGGATTATGGAAATATTATTCTTAAAGCTAAATCCGGCGGAGAATTTATACGGTTAAAAGATGTTGCCGATATAGAATTTGGCAGTTCAATGTATGATATTTATTCTACCTTAAACGGAAAACCTTCTGCAGCGATTACTGTAAAACAATCGTACGGTTCTAATGCAAGTGACGTTATCAAAAACGTGAAAACTTTGATGGCAGATCTTGAGAAAACCAATTTTCCGAAAGGAATGCATTACGACATCAGTTACGACGTATCAAAGTTTTTGGATGCTTCTATTGAGAAAGTAATCCATACTTTGTTTGAAGCTTTCATTTTAGTAGCAATTGTAGTGTTTTTATTTTTAGGAGACTGGCGTTCTACATTGATTCCTGCAATTGCAGTTCCGGTATCTCTGGTAGGAACTTTTGCGGTGATGTCGGCATTCGGAATTACTTTAAATATGATTTCACTTTTTGCATTGGTCATGGCAATTGGTGTCGTCGTCGATGACGCGATTGTGGTGATTGAAGCTGTTCACGCCAAAATGGAGGAAAAAGGTCTTTCTGCATTGAAAGCTACTGAAGAAGCGATGCACGAGATCAGTGGGGCAATTATCGCAATTACTCTGGTAATGGCAGCAGTATTCATTCCGGTGGCATTTATGTCGGGTCCGGTTGGGGTTTTCTACCGTCAGTTTTCCATTACGATGGCTTCATCGATTATTCTTTCGGGAGTTGTTGCATTAACACTTACTCCGGCTTTATGTGCTTTAATTTTAAAAAATAACCACGGAAAAGCTAAAAAGAAAAGTCCGATCACTATTCTTCTGGATAAATTCAATAATGTATTTACCAAAGGAGCCGGGAAATATGAGAAACTGCTGAACAAAACAGTAACCAAAAAATTCATTACCCTTCCGTTGCTGTTGATTTTCTGTGCAAGTACCTACTTCTTAAGCAACTCACTTCCTTCAGGATTTATCCCGGGTGAAGATCAGGGGATGATTTATGCCATTATTCAGACGCCTCCCGGCTCTACATTGGAGCGTACCAATCAGATTGCCAGAGAATTATTAAAAGAGTCTGAGGATATTGACGGAGTGCAGTCGGTTTCATCATTAGCCGGTTATGAGATTTTAACTGAAGGTACAGGTTCCAACTCAGGAACATGTTTGATTAACCTTAAAAGTTGGGAAGACCGCTCAGAATCTGCTGCCGAAATTATTGAAAAACTTGAAGAAAAAGCCAAAAATATTCCGGGAGCCAACATAGAATTCTTCCAGCCGCCTTCCATTCCGGGTTATGGTGCAGCAGGTGGATTTGAGTTAAGACTTTTGGATAAGGCAGGAAGTGGAGATTACCAGAAAATGGAACAGGTGAGTACAGATTTTGTGAAGGAACTGAAAAAACGTCCGGAATTAGGTTCTGCATTTACTTTCTATTCTGCGAGTTTCCCTCAGTATATGCTTAAAATCGATAATGATCTGGCCGAGCAAAAAGGGGTAAGTATCGAGAAAGCGATGGATAATCTCTCTACGTTAATCGGTTCCAATTATGAAACAAGTTTCATCCGCTTCGACAGGCCTTACAAAGTGATTGTGCAGGCAGGTCCGCAATACCGCGCTTTACCAAGCGACCTTTTGAAATTGTATGTGAAAAACGATAAAGATCAGATGGTTCCGTATTCAGATTTTATGCATCTCGAAAAAGTATACGGTCTTTCTGAGATTACAAGACACAATATGTATAATTCTTCTGAGGTGAGCGGAACTCCGGCGCCTGGTTACAGTTCCGGACAGGCGATTAAAGCTATTCAGGAAGTTGCCGATAAAACATTGCCAAGAGGTTTCGGGATCGACTGGGCAGGGATTTCTAAAGATGAAGTAGGTCGTGGTAACGAAGCGGTTTATATCTTTCTGATCTGTTTGGGATTTGTTTATTTAATTCTTTCGGCTCAGTATGAAAGCTTTATTCTTCCTTTACCAGTAATTCTTTCTTTACCTACAGGTATTTTCGGAGCATTTTTATGTCTGAAATTATTAGGATTGGAAAACAATATTTATGCACAGGTTGCCATGGTTATGCTGATCGGACTTTTGGGTAAAAATGCGGTATTGATTATTGAATTTGCCGTTCAGAAGAAAGCGGAAGAAGGAATTCCTGTGGCACAAGCCGCCATTGAAGGAGCCGCTATTCGTTTCCGTCCTATTTTGATGACCTCATTTGCCTTTATTGCAGGTCTTATTCCTCTGGTGATGGCAACGGGACCTGGAGCAATAGGTAACCGGACCATCGGTACAGCAGCAGCAGGAGGAATGCTTATCGGAACTATTTTCGGACTGATGATTATTCCTGGATTGTACTATATTTTCGGAACGATTGCAGATAAATCCAGATTGGCAAAATATGAAGAAGAAAATCCTTTAACGGAACAAACAGAACCTTATCAACACGATAATAAACATGAAGATTTATAATAAATATATTGCAGCAATTGCCGTATCATTGGTTTTAGCAGGTTGCAAAGCACCGATGGCGACGGTTATTCAGGACGATGTTAAAAATAATATTCCTGAAAATTTTAATCAAACCGAACAGCAGGATGCCAATAACAATAGCGGAACTACCCCGTGGCGGCAGTTTTTCACAGATCCGAATCTGGTAAGTTTAATTGAAACTTCTCTGAAAAACAATCAGGAGTTGATGATTACCTTACAGGAAATCGAGATCGCCAAAAGTGGAATCGTTGCTAAAAAAGGCAGATTAAGCCCATCTGTTAGAGCCGGATTAGGAACCGGAGTGGGAAAAGTTGGTCGTTACACAAGTGAAGGAGCAGGAGATGCATCTACAGAAATAGAACCCGGAAAAGAAATGCCCGATCCGCTTGGAAATTTTGAAGGCGGCTTGACGGCAAACTGGGAAATCGACATCTGGAAAAAACTCAGAACCGAGAAAGATGCTGCTGTTGCACATTATCTTTCTACGGTAGAAGGGAAGAATTTTGTACTGTCTAATCTTATTGAGGAAGTTGCCGATAATTATTACGAATTGTTGGCGCTGGATAATCAGCTGGATATTATTCAGCAATACATCAAGCTGCAGACTAGAGCTTTAGAAATTTCAAAAATTCAGAAACAGGCTGCTGCAACAACAGAACTGGCAGTGAAAAAATTTGAAGCAGAACTGGCTAAGTCCAAAGCTACGGAATACACCATTCGGCAGGAAATTACTGAAAAAGAAAATCAGATCAATGCGCTTTGCGGTCGTTATCCGCAGCCGATTGTGAGAACGAAGGAGAGCTTTATGTCTACCATTCCGCAGACAATGTATACCGGAATTCCTTCGCAGTTACTGGCAAACCGTCCGGATATAAAACAGGCTGAATTAGAATTGAAATCTGCAAAATTAGACGTTGAAGCAGCAAGAAAAGAATTTTATCCGAGTCTGGAAATTTCCGCAACGTTAGGTCTGGAAGCTTTTAAACCTTCTTATTTAGTTAAAATGCCGGAATCTATTGCCTATAATCTGGTGGGTGAACTGGCAGGTCCGCTGATTAATAAAAGTGCGATTAAAGCAAATTTTCAGACGGCAGATGCAAAACAGATTCAGGCTTTGTACGAGTATGATAAGACAATTCTGAATGCCTATCTTGATATTTCAAACCTGATGTCGAAAGTGAAAAATATCGATCAGTATTATCAGCTCAAATCTCAGGAAACTCAGGCTCTGGATCAGTCTATTACCATTGCCAATCAGCTTTTTATGAACTCAAGAGCAGATTATCTTGAGGTTTTATTAAACCAGAGAGATGCATTAGATGCAAAAATGGAATTAATAGAAGCTAAGCAAAAACAGCTGAGCACCGTTGTCGACATCTACAAAAGTCTGGGCGGCGGCTGGAAATAAGTTAATTTTTTTTTATTCATATATCATTATTTCAATCGTAAAGTCCGGCTCTGTTATTTCAGAGCCGGCTTTTTTATGATTTAAAAAAAATATTTTCACCTTCAATAAAACACGTCAAGTTTTGTCGCATTACACCAATAGCTTTGTATTATAAATATTAGAGCTATGGAAATCCCGTTTTATTTAAGTTTCAGAGAATTTGAAAACCAATATTATAACAATCTCGAAAAATGGTTCGAAAAAAATAAAAATACCAGTGAAACAGACTTTTTACTAGCCGTAAAAGAGCTTTATAAACCCTATCTGTGTTATAATTTTTCTGAAGACAAACTGCAGACCGAAGCATTGATAAAAGTGAAAAACTTCTTTTTTTCTTTCCTGGAGAATTATGGAATATCCTTTCAGATGGACGGCAGCTCTAAGAATTCTAAAACAACAGTCCATTCTGTCTCAGAGGCAAAAACCATCTCTATGATGGATTACGCACAATGTGTTTTAGATAAAATTCACACCTATTTCCAGCACTATCCCATCTCGATGAAAGAAAACGAAACCGTACTCGATTATCTCAATCATTACCAAATCATCACGCTTCGAGAAAAAAACGGATATTGCCTGGATTATGATCTTCATCAGAAAACAATTCCTTTCTTAAAAGCATATTTGCCACGTTTTGGAAGTACAGTCGACATTTCTTTGTACAGGGATTTTTACTGTTCGGCTGTAAAAATTGCTGATTTTATTGATCAGAAATTAAAAGACGTAGAAGCGTTTGATCAGAGCATTTATACAGAATTAAAGTCTGAAGCTGTCATGAAAATTCATATGAGAGGACACAGTTTTCTTACCATCTGTAACTGATTTTTTCAGGAGCTTTATCCAGCTTTCACTACTCGCTTTTTTATGCCCCGGCTTTTTCCCTACTTATAAAAAGAGCTCAGACAGGCCGTTCAATCTGGGCTATGGAAGCAGTTTTCATCAGGACACCTTCACCTATATCATTATATTGTCGAGATGCATTTGCAAAAGTGTATTTCAATCAAAATCCAGGTCGGTTGATCTGGATTTTGTTATGGTGAAAGAGAAGTAGATACTGTTTAGCAATATGAAGAATGATCTGTATGTCTATCAGATGTACATCATTTATTTTTTTTAAAGTCAGTTTAAAATTTTCACAAAGTCGGGATTTTAGGAAAAAATTTAAGAGAAGTCCGAGATCCAACCTTAGAAAACCGTTTCACAAAAGACCTTTATGCTATTACCAACCGCGATCTTCCAGTTTTTTAATTTCTGTCAAATGTTTTTGGAATTATATTATTGTCGTTTTCTCCAAAAAATGTCCAAGAAAGAATGTACCAGCGATTATTTTCAGAAATTAACTGAACGCTATTTATTCCTCTTCTTTCAACTTTTCCGTTTTTTTCAAGTCTTGTTTCATAAGTACTCCAGACATGTGCAATATTGCCAAATACCCTGACTTCTCTACTGACCTCATTCTCGTAGAAAGCTGTTTCAAAAGTCATTTTATCAATTTCATTATGGAATTCTTGTAGCCTTATCGTTGTTTGCTTTTGCTTCTCTTTGTCATAGTATGAATACACCGCTTCTGGGTGATGTAGAAAATTGTCTCTTTTCCACTGCCGTTTAGCGCCTTTTTCTCCTGAAACTACTTCATAGCTTGCCTTCATTATTGCATCAATGGTTTGTACGTCACGCTCGTAACTGTTGTTCTGAGCACTTAATAGGTTTATCATAGAGGTTCCGATCATCGTTAGAGAGAATAATAATTTTTTCATCATTTATTTTTTTACAAAGAAACTCATGTAATCTTCAGGATAAAAATAAATTATTCACTCTTGCACTACTTTTATGTAGATTGCCTCATTTCATATTTAAAGCAGTAATTTTTCGATGCAATTTATTAAACATTCTTTGTAGCTTTTTGCCACTGTAATTTTATGTTCTTCAATTATCAAATGGTTATCTTCAATATGCTGTATATTTTTTAGGTTTATGATATATGAATTGTGAACTCTCATAAATTCGTCAGGTAATTTGTCAATAAGATCTTTTAAGGTTTTGTAGTACACAAACTTTTTGTTGTTTTTCACGAATATTTCAACATAATTCCCCAGACCTTTTACAAATAAAATATCTTCAAAATTAAGTTTGATTAATTTTCTGCCGGTTTTTATAAAAGTGAAATTCTGTTGGTTTGTCATTTTACGGTTGGTTCTTTAAAATTGCCACAAACAGTTCGGGCCTTTGCATTTGATCGGGATACGAAGCCGAAACGTTCAGCCAATGTACAAATTTTAATAGAAGTAAAAAGCTTGAATTTAGCATTTCGGCCCGCTTGACGCAAACCCTTGGTAGCAGGCTTATTTATTTTTCAAGTATTCTAAAATTTTGGTTGTCAAATATTTTCTTTCTGTCTCATTTGCGTCATTGTCCATACTGCTATGATTTATGTCTGTAAATTGTACCGTTATTTTATACTTGTTTATCTCTTCTTCGGTCGGCAAAACTCCTTCATCAGCTGGATAATCTTTTGAACGTAAAGTATAAATTTTCGGATTTGATGTTCCTGGTAATTCCATTCGTCTATTGTCCATCGAAATTATTTTGTCAACAAGATTTGGATATTTATGTGCAAACAAAACTGTCATATCTCCACCGTTTGAATGTCCAATTAAAGTCAATTTATTGAATTTTAGTTCTGGATATTTACTTTTAATTTCTTTCAAAACATAAAAAATATTTTCGGCTCCTCTTTCCCAATTTGGTCTTCTTGTTTCTTGGATTTTTCCTGTCATAGCCAGAAGCTCGTCAGTCTTTAGCTCGTGCTGAACACTAATAACAAAATAACCTTTAGAAACTAAAAATTCTGTAAGATAAGTGTATGTTTCCAAATAATCTTTTCCATTATTTTCTCCATAACCGTGGCTAAAAATAATCGGAATCTTATTCGATCTTTTTTGGTCTTTCGGCTGGTAGATTGCAATAGGGATTTGTCGGTTTCTTTTTTGGTCGAATAAGTTTAAAGTGTCAAGTTTGAATTCTTTATTGTCAATAGTTTTGGAAATAATTTGTTTGTTTGTCGAACATTGAATAAGTGTCAAACTCAAAATTATTATTAGGATATTCTTCATTTTTTTGCGTTTCGTTTTAATATGTCTGCTAACGGTTTGGGGCTTTGCGTGCGGCCGGGATTATGAAGCCGAAACGTTCAGCCAATGTACAAAATAAAAGTAAAAAGCTTGAATTTAGCACTTCAGCCCGCATGACGCAAAACCCTTGTTAGCATAATTTCTTTTAGTTCGTTGTATAATGGTCGTAAGTTACTTTCGCAATATCTGCTATTATTTCTTCGGATTTTTTGAAACTTTCATACGTGTCATTTACTAGAACACAAATTATTATTTTCTTTTTATTGGGAAGTTCTATTATTCCCATATCGTTGATTGCTCCTGTCATTCCTTTATCATTTGTAAATGAAGTTCCAGTTCTATGAGCTATTTTAATATTTTTAGGTAATTTCCCTTTAAGTCTGTTTCCGCCTGATTTGTTATTAAGCATCGCATTATAAAGCCATTTTGTAGTAGTTCTATCTAAAATTTTCCCTTTGTTAAATTTGCTTAAAAGTTTAGTAGCTTCATTTGGTGTTAGTTTGTTTGTAAATTGAGATTCCCAATCTTTATGCATATCCTCTTCGTTATTTTTAATGATAAAGTTTTTGCTGTTAATAAAGTTTTGAACCGTTTCGGGTCCGCCAATAAGCCGTAATAAAATATCTGTCAAATTATTGTCACTATGAGATACCATCCAACTTAACGCTTCTTCAAGTGTAACCTCAAGATTACCATTTGGGTACTTTTCTTTAAACGGGCTCCAATTTGTTGGGTCGTCTAACAATTCTTCTTTCTTTATAAAAATTTTTTGGTTTAATGAAAGTTCTTTTTTTTGAACTTTATTAAGAATTGTCAAAGCTATCGGAAATTTGACAGTACTCAACATCGGCAAAAAATCATCACCCTTAATGTCAACAACTTTTCTGTTGTTACTTTCAATAATAGAAACTCCAATATTTGCTTTTTTATCTTTTAAAATTTCTTCAATTTTCTCGGCTAGATTATCTTTTTTAGTTTGTCCAAAAACAATATTTGTAAATATTAATAAAAGTAGAAAGAGGTGTTTTTTCATAATTTTCTTTTTATGGCGAGGTTTTGTTTAGAATTTCTGCTAACATCCAAATTTACGCATTGCGCCAATATAAGATACATGTTGTTACGCTTATCCTCTTTATTATTTTAGTTAATTATCTATAAATTAGTTGATTAATTTTATGTATATTTGGCTAAATGCAATAAAAGATGAATCAAAATCTCATAGATCAATTTGTAACAATACTCCGTATGCAACGCTATGCTGATAGAAGTGTAAAGACTTATGCATCGCACTTAGCCTATTTTCTCAGACTTTCTGCTAAACATAAGGCAGAAGATATTACCGATCAACAAATAGAAAATTTTGTCATCTGGCTTGTAGAAAAAAGAAAAGTTGGGCATTCTTATCAAAAAGCGATGATTTCCACAATTACCAGGTTTTATAAAGAGATATTCCAACGCCATATTTGCCTAAAGCACCTTTATCCTAAAAGAAGAGAATATAAACTGCCAAAATTTCTCACACGAGACGAAATTAAAAAAATATTGGATGCCACAGAAAATATTAAACATAAAGCAATTCTTATGACCATTTATTCCTGCGGTTTGAGGTTGAGTGAGCTTTTGGAACTGCAAATTGCAGATATTAAAGTAAAAGAAAAACTACTGCTAGTTCGTCAGTCAAAAGGAAATAAAGCCCGACTGATGGTTGTAGCTACCAAATTATTAAATGTTTTAAGAGATTATTATAAAACCTACCAACCCAAAAATTACCTGTTTGAAGGTAAAAACTCAGAGAAATATTCTGAACGAAGTGTGCAGCAAATTTTGAAAAGCTCTTTGAGGAAAGCAGGAGTAATTACTCGTGCTTCAGTATATACTTTAAGACATTCTTATGCTACTCATTTGTTGGAAAATGGAATTGATATTAGAATCATCAAAGATTTGTTGGGTCACAGCAACATTAAAACAACAGAAATTTACACATATATTACAGATATCAACAAAAATAATGTAAAAAGTCCCTTAGATTATTTGTATTAAGCGAAAAAAAAATATTGTAAAAACAAAGGTTTTGTTTCCAACATTGAAAAAGCAGAAATAGAAGATGACGACGCTTATTTTCCTGGACAGTAGAAGTTGATGTCGAAGAAATCGTTTTCGATTGGTTTTTCGATTTGATTCATTTTGAATGACTTTTAGTGGTTAATAATTAATTTTGTTTTTAAGCTTGACGATGCTTATTTTCCTGGACAGTAGAAATTGATGTCGAAGAAATCATTTTCGATTGGTTTTTCGATTTGATTCATTTTGAATGACTTTTAGTGGTTAATAATTAATTTTGTTTTTTTAAGCTTGACGACGCTTATTTTCCTGGACAGTAGAAATTGATGTCGAAGAAATCGTTTTCGATTTGATTCATTTAAAATGACTTTTAAGGGTTAATAATTAATGTTGAATATGTATTTTAGAAGGTAGCAGCCGGAGATGTGCTATTATTAAGCTTTTTCTGAGTTTTCAGTTTTCTTCCTGTCGAAAAGTCATAGTTTAAACCAACCACAAACATATTTTTATTATTCAATATTTGTGTATTACTGTTGTAATTTACAAGGCTTTGAGGTAGACTTTTAGTTTTGTATTCCGACACCATTCCCATCCAATATAATGATGTAGAAAATGTCCAGTTATTTAATTTATACCCCAAGTATAAGTGATTTGCGTTTTCTGTCGTGTTAAGAAATGCCCCATTTAATATATATGTAGGAATACTTAAAGAATACTGAATTATAAAATTTTTATAATTTGATGAAAGGGCGAATCTATTTTGGATATATTCATTTTTTATTTCCTCTCCTTCAGTTGTTTTTATTAAGACAGAAGTCGGTTGTAAGAATATTTTTGCCACAAGTACATTTGATCCAAATGGTTTTACAGAACCACTAATTTGTAATCCTAACTGTCTAGAGAAATCAGCATTTACATAATTAAGAGCATAATTATTTAGCGTGGAATTAAATAAATAAAATTGGGTGATATCACGTCTTAAATAATTATAAAATACAGAACTATTAATATCCAAGTATTTTGAACTATAAGTGTAAGTTAAGTTATTACGAAATGCATGTTTAGGTTTTAAAAAAGGATTGCCACTTTTTACTATATTAGGTGCAATTTGTACAATATTACTACTTAAAGCTTCTGGCAGTGGACTGATAGAAGTATAGTCGGATGTAAATCTTAAAGTTTTATTTTTTGCTAAACCATAGCTTAAAACAATTTTAGGATTTGGTGCCCAATCATCAGAGATTATTTCTGCGCTTTTATTATGAATATTTGTAATTCCTACTCCAATTCGATAATTTAACTTATCTATTTGACCTGATAATTCCGTATAAAGATATTGTTCAAGATAATTCACATTATAATTTGTTGAGCCCAAAAGGTTGGTTAAATCATTAGAGATTGAAGTGTTAGAAATTCTATACCCAGAACTTAATTTACTTTTATCAAAATTGTGAAAATGGGCAATTTCTCCTACAATGCCAGTTTGTTTTGCATTTAACTGCATATCATTATTAAATACATCTACATTATTTGCTATATTCCATTCATGATCTAGTTGATAAGAATTTGTAGAATAATGTGATCCGATCAAGTTCAATGAAATTTCGTCTTTCTCTCCAATGTTTTTAGAATAATATAAATCTAATGTGGGTGCTGTATAATTCAAACTAGAATTATGTATTGTTCCATGATTTTCTTGATTACTACCTTGTGTAAATACACTGCTACCCATGCCTTTGGAGAAATGACTATTTATTAGAAAACTCAATTTGCTTTGAAATGTATATTTAGCTGGAACTGAATTTGTAAATCTTAATGCAATATTATGAACAGTATAACCAAAATGATCCTTTTGATTTTCGGAAGATTTATAGAAACTGTTATTCAAATTATAAGCATAATCTCTTTCTAAAATTCTGTTATCGTAATCTCTAAAGTTTATCAAGTACTCTAAACCAAAATCATTTTTGCCTTTTGTATATCCTGCGTATGCAGATCCGTTGACAAAACCAGTATCAAATGCCGAACTTATATCTGCCCCAAAAGAGTAACCTTCTTCTGGGTTTTTTGTAACAATATTAACAATTGTTTCTGCCCGTTTAGAATATCTTGCTGGCGGTATATCAAAATATTCAACCCTTAGAACATTATTTGGTGCAATACTTTTTATTTGATTGTCTGTAGCCTCTATTCCATTGATCAGAAAAAGTACATTTCCACCTTTTATACTGGTTACAGAGTTGTTAATAGCATCGAATTGTAATTCGGGAAGAGTTATAAGCAAATCTTTGGTATGTCTTGCTTTTTGCTGAGCTTCTTTATCAAAAGTATAATTAGCGTGATCTGCAAATTGTTTTTTACGCTGTGCCTTGATCAAAACTTCTTTTATTTCTTTAGTTCTTAGAGTATCGCTTACTAAATCTTGAGCATGTAAAAAATTCATAGATGTTAAAAAGAAAGCCACGGCTATAATATTTTGATTTTTCATATCAGGTAATTTATTGATTCAAAAGTAGTAGGTAAAAAGGGGAAATGCTTTACACTTTTGTGTAGTTCTAAGCGATGGCTTGAAATACTACACTTTCGTGTAGTAAAGCCAAATTCTCTAGAAGCAGATGACTATTTCCCTCAAGAAAAAGAGTGAGACTCTTATGAGTAAATAAAACTGGAATAGTGTCAGAACCTAAATAAAATATGGGATCTGCCAGTACTGTTGTCTCAAGACCGAGTAAATTTAAAATTCTTAGAAGTTTTGAATCACATTCTGCTACTGCAACAGAATTTTCAGTTTTACAAACTTCATTGATAGCATAAACCATTAGTGATTTAAATATCTTAAAACCTTTGGTGTCTACTCCTCTTTTGATTGCAAACCGACCGATATGCCATATTTCGCAATTTTCAACAGTAATAATTTCATTAAGATTTACTTTGAAAATTTTTTCAATAGGTAAAATATTTGTGCGATTCCATTTCAAAACTCGAATTGAACCTATAATTGAATTATAATAATCTTTAGTTACAAAAATTTTTGAATTTTCAAATACTGTCTCTTCTTCATAAATTTCGTAAATCTCATCTTTTGATCTTTTGATATTAGGAATATCATGGTGCTTATAGTTCTCTTCAACAACAAATTGTGCTAAGTCGAATAACATACTTCTGTGGCAAGGTTGGTAATGGTAGTACTTTAATCCTTTCATAATTTCTGTTTTTTTTGTAAAAGTATGGGTGAATTATTATTCTAATGTTACACTTTTGTGTAGATTTGTTGTTTAAAATACAAGACTACACTTTAGTGTAGAAAAACAAAAACACAAAAAATGGAAGAAATAAATAGGTTTTTTTCAGATATTAATACAGTTAAAAATATATCTGATCTTGATGTTAGCCAGACGGGGAAATATATAGAAGTAGTTAAAGCATTCTCGAAGTTGACTTACCAAAGTATTTATGTAATAGATTATCAAAGTAGAGCTTTTGAATATGTCTCTGATAACCCTTTATTTTTGTGCGGATTAACTGCCAAAGAAGTAGAAAAATTAGGATATGGGTTCTATTTCAGAAACGTAAGAGAAGAAGACTTGAATTTATTGTTGAAAATCAATGAAGTAGGATTTGATTTTTATGAAAAATTACCAATAGATGAGAGAAAAGATTATACAATATCATACGATTTTCATATAAAAAATGAGAAAAAGCATTCCATACTTGTTAATCATAAGCTAACCCCAATATTTTTAAATGAAGAGGGTAAAATATGGAAAGCAATGTGTATAGTTTCATTGTCACCAAATCACTCATTAGGTAATATTACAATAAGTAAGCAGAACTCAGACATAATATGGAAGTTTAATTTACAGAGTAATAAATGGGAGGTAGAAGAAAGGGTTAAACTATCCGAAAGAGAAACTGAAATTTTAAGGCTTTACGCAGGGGGACTGACTATTATAGAAATCGCAGAAAAAATTTTCGTTTCACCAGATACAGTTAAATTTCACAGAAGAAAATTATTTGAGAAAATTGGTGTTCAAAATATTACTGAAGCCTTGTCATATGCTACAAATAATAAGCTTTTATAGGTCCTTAATAATAACAAATAATGAAGTTGTCGAAAACTCGATAACTTCATTGAAAAAAAAACTAAAAAGGATGAATATTTTATATCTTATCAGCAATATAGGACAAATTAGATAATGGAATTAATATAAAACTCAGGAAATTTTTTGAAATCTTTTTTAGTAGCGATTTTATACATAATATGTGTGCACATACCTGCTACAATCCAAGAGGCTATTGATAGCTGAGGAGGAGGCAAAGGTTCTTTTTCATTTTTATAATCACGAATAATATTTTCTAGCCATTCGTTTGGTTTTTTCCAAAATCTTAAGTAACTAGAAACATATTCTACCATTTTTAACTCATTAAAATTTTCACTGCTAAGGCTATCTAATCCTAATCCATCAGGGGTAATAATAGTTACTAATCCTCCCCATCCTAAGTTATACGGATGTAAAACATCAATCTCTTTTTCTTGGCATATTTTATCTAAAAGTAAGGGAATATTACTAGTGAAATCTTAGGCATTAATAATTATTTTTTGATTGGAAATTATTTTATCTAAATTTTCTTCGGTTATAAACTCATAATGAAAATTAATTTTCGCTTCTGGATTTATAGATTTTAGCCGATTATATAAAGATTCTGCTTTTGACTGAGATATATTTTCTTCAGTATAATTTTGTCTATTAAGATTAGAAAGCTCAATTGTATCCCCATCAACAATAGTTATGTTTTCAAAGCCAAAACGCAATGCACATTCAGCTATGTTACTGCCTATTCCACAACCGGCAAAGAGTATGGGAATATTTTTAATTGCTTCTTGCTCCTCTTCTTGTATATAAAGTCTATTTCTTGCGTATCTCATTTTTTTTTCAAAATTAATCTAAGTTTTATAAAATGAGGCTACACACAAGTGTAGTTATCATTTAAATTAAAGAGTAAATTTAAAAACGATACATTTTAATCACAATGATATTTTGCTTCAGATGACTGGTTTAGTAGAATGCACCTATCTAACTTTTTAATAAAACTTTTTAGCACCTAAAAAAAATAAAAACCCCTGTAAATAACTATTTACAGGGGTTTTTGCAGAGAGGAAGGGATTCGAACCCTCGATACAGTTACCCGCATACTACCTTTCCAGGGTAGCTCCTTCAACCACTCGGACACCTCTCTATGTTTTGAAGACTGCAAAAATAGGTTATTTTATTGAATAAACAAATTCTTATTTTCTTATTCGCTGATTTCTCCACAAATATTCCTGGAAAAATTATCTGCAAAACTACCTTTATAATTCGGATTATCAATCAAATGCATCGCTTTTGTGATTGCCGATTCTGCAGTCATATCTTTTCCGCTTATCGCTCCTATTCTTGAGAAAATATTGCTGTTTTCATATTTCCCGAATGATATTCCGCCAGAAATACATTGGCTCACCACGACGATCTCTGTTCCGTTGTCCCGGATTTGTTGAAGCGTATTCAGTGTTTTTTCACTGCTGAAAATTGTTCCGGAACCAAAAACCTGCAAAATTAAAACTTTCATCTTCGGAATTTCCTGAAAGTGATCCAGTTTCATTCCCGGAAAAATTCGCCAGAACAAAACGTCTTCAGAAATATGAGGATCAACATGAAACTCGATTCTCCCGTCACAACGGAATAAATTGTCTTTATCTATTTTCAGATGCACTCCCGACTGACCGAGAATAGGGTAGTTCGGGCTGGAATAGGCATCAAAATACTCAGCAGAATATTTTAGAGTGCGGTTTCCACGCAACAGTTTGTATTCAAAATAGATGGCAACTTCCTGTATTACTGCTTCATTTTGCTCGTAAAGACTTGCGTAATAAAGACTTGTTAAAAGATTTTCTTTGGCATCGGTTCTCAGATCACCAATCGGAAGTTGAGAGCCTGTAAGAATCACAGGTTTTGTTAAACCTTTTAGCATGAAACTCAATGCAGAAGCCGTGTAAGACATGGTGTCTGTTCCGTGAAGAATTAAAAAACCGTCGTATTTTTTATAATTATCAAAAATGTAATGGGCAATTATTCTCCATTCTTCTGGTCCCATATCCGAAGAGTCGAGCGGTTTTGCAAACGGATGTACAAAAACTTCACATTCCATCAGTTTCATTTCGGGCATTTTTTCAAAAATATTTCCAAAATCAAACGCACGGAGACTTCCGGTTTCGTAGTCTTTTTCCATACCGATTGTTCCGCCGGTATAGATAAGAAGGACTTTTCTCTTCATTTTTACTTTAAATTAAAGAATTTGAGTTTCTTTTCAGGTTCAGAATTTCAAAATTACGTTAATTTGCAAAGATTTGAAAGAAGATGGAAGATTTAGTAAAAACTTACGAGTATTTAAAACAGTTTTTAACGGAAGAAAGATTGAGGAAAATAGAGCATTTTGCTCCGGAAAGTTCAGATTTTGTGCTTCCTGTTTTAGAAGATGTTTATCAGTTTAGAAATGCCGCCGCCATTGTGAGATCTGTAGAAGCCTGCGGTTTTCATAAAGTCGTTGCTTTGCAGGAAGAAAATAATTTTGAACCCAACTTAAAAGTAACAAAAGGCGCAGATACATGGGTTGAAGTGGAAAAGCTTCCCCGAAATATGGAGTCTTTTCAAAAAATAAAAGATAAAGGTTACAAAATTGTTGCTGTTTCACTGGAAAACGATGCCAAAATGCTTCCAGACTATGAAATTACCGAACCGATTGCTTTGGTTTTCGGGACTGAAATGGAAGGAGTTTCTCAGGAAATTTTAGATTTTGCCGATGAAACTTTAGCGATCCCGATGTATGGTTTTACAAGAAGCTTTAATGTTTCTGTTGCAGCTTCACTTTGTATGTATGAGCTAAAACAAAAATTGATGAAATCTGATATTGATTACAAACTGAATGAAGAAAAACTGTTGAGAAAGAAGATTCTCTGGACGGTAAATTCCATCAGAAGCGGACAACAGATTTTTGACAAATATTTGAAGGATAATAATATTAATTTTTAATTGTTGAAAAATATCGTTTTCTTATTTCTTTTATTTCTAGTTTTTTCCTGTAAAAAAGAAGATAAGAGCTACTCTCAGGTTATCTTAAACTATAAGTTATTTTCATTAGATGTAAATTTAGAAAATAACTATATTCTTATTTCTAGAAGGCAAGGCAATAAATATTTAAGCCTTCTTCCTCCTCCATATTTTGAGAAAAGTAAAAATCAAAAACAAAATGATAGTGTAAGCGAGAATTATAAAAAAAAGGAATTAGAGTGGGCATTACCAATAACAAAAACGTATAAATTTTCAGAAAAGCAAAAGATGAAGATGATTAGTAATTTGAATGCTCTTCAGCAAAAAGATTTACAAGGAACAATTAATTTTCCTCAGGGACATTGCGCAATTTTCAATATTATTTTAGTTAAAGGAAACGGGGAAATTTATGATGTGGAAACACAATGTTATTATTCTGAGACTCAGGAAAAACTGAAAAATATTATTTTTGAAACAGCAATTGAAAAAGAGTCAGATAGTTTAAATTTAGCAATCTTAAATAGATCTAAAAATTTAAAACCTCATGAATAAATTATTGTTTTGTTTTTAATTGCTAAATCAAATCATCTTATTATAATTCCAAGCCGCTACAAAAACTCCCGCTGTTTCAGTTCTTAACCGTTGATTCCCAAGAGAAACAGCCTTAATTCCTTTTTCGGCTAAAAACATAATTTCTTTATCCGAAAAATCACCTTCCGGACCAATCAGAAAAGTGTAATTTTCCAATGCCGGAATTTCATTTAAATTAATTCTTTCTAAATTTTCATTGCAGTGCGCCACGAAAGTAGTTTCTGAATTGATGTTCTTTAGAAATTCAGATAATTTAATTAAATCATTAATAATAGGAAAATGAAATCTCAAGCTTTGCTTAGAGGCCGCAACTGCCTGTTTTCTGATTTTATCAATATTCACATTTTTGCGCTCTGTTTTTTCAGTTTGCAGGATCGTAATCTCAGAAATTCCCATTTCAACGGCTTTTTCTACGAAAAATTCGATTCTGTCAATATTTTTTGTCGGCGCAATCGCAATATGAAGTTTAGGATTGAAATAAGGTGTTTCAGTTTTTATTTCAGCAACTTCAATTCCTGCTTTTTTACCTTCAATAATTAAAGTTCCGGAAGCGAGATTTCCTTTTCCGTCTGTTACATGAATTTCCTCTCCATCTTTCATCCGAAGAACTTTCACAATGTGCTGTTGCTCTTCATCACTAATAATTACTGCTCCGCTATTGATTTCTCCAAAAAAAAGTTTCATTGTTTAAATATTAAAATCTCGATGGGTTTGTATAAATATAATGTCTGTAAATTGTATAACTCAGTTTTTAATCAATTGCTTGTCATTCTGTAGAATCTCAATGCATTGGAAATAGAATGTTAGATTGACTTCGAACCATTTCACTAGGTTTTCTATTAATGACAAATGACTGCTGTTAAGGCTTGGTAATTAATAAATGAATGAGTAAATCGCTAGAAAAATATCTCATTTTCACTGATGAACGCCACTCCGGTTTTTATCGTGGTATATATATCACCTTCACAATCTCTATAGGAACACATGTAGATTTCTTCAATCCAGATATTGTTGAGGAAAATGAGGTTCAGATATTCGTTTTTTCTTAAATTATTTTTGATGGATAAATAATCTCCTTCTTTGGGCTCGAACTGAAAACTGAAGACATTCTCAGCATTTATTTTTTCAATAATTTCTTCCTTTATATTCTGTATAAATCCCGTTTCCGAACTCGCCATTAAAAAATCCTCGTCTTCAGATTTTTCGGTAACTTCATTTTTTCCGGTAATCGTTTCCAGAACCCAATAATATTTTGAGTTCTTTTTAGACTGCGTTCCGAGTATTTTTTCTTCTAACAATACTTTCATCTGTAGATTGCTTATTTTTTAATATAGTATGATATTTACCGCAAAAGGAACAAATATTTTTACGAATTTGAACTTTTCAGAATCCTGGAGAAAATGTTTATATGAAATCAGCCATTGATCTGAAAACTTTCTGATTCTTTTTTTAAACTTCCTTTGTCGCTTTTGCAGTTAATTATAAATCGTATTTTGATGTTGCCGTGGTTCTGAGATCTGTAAATTCTCCACGTTCAAATTTTAGCTGGGCAACCATCGCTATCATTGCAGCATTATCTGTGGTATATTCAAATTTTGGAATGTAAATATTCCATCCAAATTTCTCATTATTGTCCTGCATGGCTTTTCTTAAAGCTGAATTGGCAGAAACTCCACCTGCAATGGCCACTTCTTTTATATCTAGATCTTTCGCTGCTTTCTCCAGTTTATTCATTAAAATTTCAATGATGCATTTTTGTACGGAAGCACAAAGATCATTCATGTTTTCTTTAATAAAGTCCGGGTTTTTTTTCACCTCTTTCTGGATGAAATAAAGTACAGACGTTTTTATTCCGCTGAAAGAATAATCGTAATTCTCCAGTTTGGGCTTATTAAATTTAAATACATCAGGATTCCCTTCCTTTGCCAATCGGTCAATAATAGGACCTGCAGGATAATCTAAATCTAAAATTTTACCTATTTTATCGAAAGCTTCACCGGCGGCATCGTCTATGGTTTTTCCGATAATTTCCATGTCAAAATAATCTTTCACAAGAACAATCATGGTATGACCGCCACTTACGGTAAGACATAGAAAAGGGAATTTTGGCGGCACAGGATTTGCATCGTCGATGAAGTGTGCCAAAATATGCGCCTGAAGGTGATTTACCTCTATCAAAGGGATATTCAGACTCATAGCCAAAGACTTAGCAAAGGAAGTTCCCACGAGAAGAGAGCCCAAAAGTCCGGGACCACGGGTAAAGCCTATGGCAGAGATTGCATTTTGTTGTATATTTGCTTTGGTGAAGGATTTTTCTACTACAGGAATAATATTCTGCTGATGAGCTCTTGACGCAAGCTCAGGAACCACGCCTCCGTATTCATTATGGATTTCTTGGTTTGCGGCAATATTTGAAAGAATAGAATTTCCTTTGATAATGGCTGCTGAAGTATCGTCACAAGACGATTCGATACCTAAAATTATAGAGTCACTCATAGTAATGGCAAAGTTAGAGAATAATAACGAAAACGAGCATAAAAAATCAGTAGCTGAAAACTTAGGAGATCAGGTGCAAAAGACGGTAGATAATGTACAGGAAACCGTAAAAGGGGCTTCTGAACTTGCTTCTGATGCAATTAAACATCCTATAGACACCGCTCAGGAATTTGGAAAACAGGCTGCCAAAGATGTGACCAGCTACTCCTGGTGGGCAAAACTTTTACTGATTCTTTTCTGGACAATTCTTTCCATTGTAATACTTGTATTCATCGCTATTAATCTTCCTGTTACCAAAAGATGGGCAGCAGATCAGGCTTTGCAGATTGTCAACAGGGATTTTAAAGCAAAAATGTCTACAGAAAGCGTAGAGGTAGATTTTTTTGGTGATGTTACCATAAAAGGTTTGCGAATAAAAGATTATAAAGATTTAGATTTCATTAAAGCAAGAGAATTCAAAGCCAATTCGGACTGGTTTTCTCTGGCAACCAATATCGGTAAAAACAATTCTTTAAGTTTCAATGGTTTACGGCTCATTGATGCCGATATCAAAGTGGTTACTTATAAAGGTGACAGTATTTCAAACTTTATCCGGTTTACAAAACTTTTTGACAGCGGTAAAAAGAAAGATCCTACAAAACCGCCGTTTCAGCTCAATTCAAGATTAGAGATTTTAAATTCAAAAGTTTCTATTGTTAATCAGAATTCTCCGGGAGAACCGGGAAAATGGCTCACAGCAACCCATGTGAATTTGATTGCTCCAAAAGTACAGGTGAATGGAGTCAACATTAATGCGACCATTAATAATTTTACGTTTACGACCAAAAGATGGGGAAAAGCTCACTTTGTAGAAACCTTTTCCACCGATTTTTCGATGACGGAAGATTTTCTGTTTCTGAAAGATTTAACCTTAAATACAGACCATTCCCTTTTACAGGGAGATATTAAATTTAATCTGCATAAAGGATCTTGGGCAGATTTTACCAATAAAGTAAAATGGGACATGGATCTCAAAATGGGAAGCCAGCTGAGCGGTTATGATATTTCTTATTTTGTGACCAATTGGGATAATTATATTCCGTTTAACATAAGCGGGAAAATGGCCGGACCTCTGAACAGATTTACTTTAGATAACTTCCTGATCAGGAATCCTTCTGTGAATATTGCTACTAAGAAAATGGATATTACCAATCTGCTGAAAGGTAATTTTTTAATAGAAACTAAAAATCTTTCTGCAGATTTTACCTATAAAGATCTGAAAGCAATGATGCCGAAATTTATTTCAACGAAAATGAAGAATTTCGCAGACGATTTCGGAAAACTGAAATATAACGGAGATGTAAAAGTAACTCCTAAACAGGTGTATGTTTCGTCAGGAAATCTGCTGACAGGAATAGGGCAGGCAAAGATTTCTAATTTTTCTTTAACGGATTTCAGTACGCAAATGCCAAAATATGTAGGATATGCGGAAGTGAAAGATCTGAATACCTCAGTGATTACAAAAAATAAAGCTGTAGGTTTAATCTCAGGAAAATTTAACATCAACGGGCAGAGTTTTGATGTTAATACCATGCGAATCAGTACGAAATCTCAGATCTCAAGTATTGAGATCATGAATAAACAGATCAATAACCTGAATCTGGACGGTTTGCTCGATCACAGAAAATACAACGGACTGATTACTGTAAATGACGAACAGGCAAAAGCCAGCATAAAAGGTTTGATTGATTTCAGTACCAAAAGAATTTCTGCAAATATTGATGCGAATGTAACGCATCTGAACATGAATTATTTTACCAATAAACCGGGAAGCCAAATTGTGAGCGGTCAGGTAAAAGGTAGAATGGCAATGACTAATCTGAATGATCTTAATTTAGATGTTGACGCCAATAATATCAGTTTTGCAACTGCAACACAGCGTTATCAGATTCCTGATGCTAAAGTAAAAACGTTCATTGAAGGTGGAAACCGGGTGATAGATGTAAATGCTCCCGGCGCTGTAGATGGTAAAATATCGGGAAAATACAATCTGGCAGATCTTGCTGCAATGATAGAAAACGGATTAGGGAAAATTCTGGTAGGTCCGCCGCCGAGAAAGTTGTATCGCGGACAGAATTTTACAATGAATTTTGATGTTCAGCAAGGTTTGGTAAGTTATTTTATGCCGGATCTTAAACTTCCTCAAGGAGCAAAGGTGGAAGGAGAGTATGATGGAAATTCAAACAATTTAATTTTAAATCTTGACGCTGCATCTTTGAAATATGTGATGACCAAAAAAGAGGAAATTACTGATGTAGATATGGCTTTGGCGAATGCAAATCCTGATTATAAAATTAATGAAAGATCGGTTGTTATCCGCGACAGCGCGCTGGTTGACAGTGTAATGGTGAGAATTAATACAGCAAATCTCGATCAGCAATTATACGCTAAGATAAAAAGAGTAGAGTACAATAAAAATATTCTGAAAGATATTCTTCTTACAGGTAAAAATGAGAATAATTCTACACTGCGCATAGCGACAAGCTTTAAACACGGAAGTCCGGAAGATGAGCTGGATGACAACCTGAAGAGTTATGCTGTAAATTTCAATCAGTCAACCAATTCAGCAGGTGATTATATATTTAGATTTGAACCTACTGAAGTTAGCTTTAATAATGTAAAATGGGCAATTGATACCAGTCCTGAATTAGATCATTATATAAGTTACCGAAAAAAAACACAGGATTTTGAAGTAAAAAATCTCAGAATCTATTCAGATAAAAGTTCGCTGTTAATTAATGAATCAATATTCAAATCTGCAAAAGATTTCTATGTAGATGCAGAAGTACAGGATTTTGCCATAGAAAAGATTCTGGAAATGCAGGCGGGAGGAAACCCGATGGATATAAAAGGTCTTGCGAACGGCAGCGTGAAGATCAAGATGGACAAAAGCACGCTTCAGCCATTGGTGGATCTGACGGTGGATGACATCATGATGAACGGCAACGATATGGGAGATCTTACGATTTCTGCAGTGAATGGATATTCTTTGAATGTCTATGATGTCGACGTAAAAGTGACTTCTGCCGGTATAATAGGCAATAATAATCTTCATTTAACAGGAACTGTCAATAATAATACAGCTTCTCCCACGATTGATCTTAACGCCGAACTGCGGGAATTTGATTTAGCTTTTACCCAACAGTTTGTACAGACTGTTTTCGGAAATCTGCGTGGGAAAGCAACGGGTGATCTTAAAATCAACGGAACTCTGAAAAATCTTGATTACAGCGGCGATATTGGCTTAAAACAGTTTGGGCTGAAACTTCTGTTTACAGGCGTTGATTATGCATTTGATGATACAGTAATTCCACTTTCCAGAGGTCTTGCGATTCTTAACAATATTGGTGTGCACGATGGAAGAACCAATTCCAAAGGAACAATTTCCGGAGCAATACAGTTTGAAACTCTTTCGTCAATGGGAGTCAACCTGGTAATGAGAGCCGATAATTTATTGATGCTGAGTACCACGCAGAAAGATTATGATCTTTTCTGGGGAAGAGTTTACGGACAGGGAGATTTATATGTAGACGGACCCGTTTCTGCTCTGAATTTATCAACTCCGAATATGAAGGCATTGAACGGAAGTACATTTACCTTCAACTCAAGTTCTACATCCAATGTAGAGGAATTTAAAATGCTGAGGTTCTTAAAAGAAGGTAAAAACGGTCTTGTTACTTTAGAGGACAAGAAAAAAACCGGGGCCAATATGAATATCGATTTCAGTCTCGATGTTGATAAAGGAACAACGGTCAATGTTTTGGTAGGAGATGACGTGGGAAATATTACCGTAAAAGGACTGGCAAATGGTCTGAAATTCCAGATGGGAAGACAGGGAAATATCGCGATGAACGGTTCTTATATGGTCGACAGCGGAACTTTTGTTTCTAAAGCGATTCTGAACAGAACATTCCAGATTCAGAAAAACAGCAGTATTCGATGGGATGGTGATGCAATGAAACCCGCATTGGATATTACGGCAAACTATGTAAGAATGGTCTCTAACGCAGGAGAGTATCTCAATATGGGAAAACTTCAGCCAATCAGTATACTTTTGCAGGCAAATATTACGCATACTTTAAACGACCCAAAAATTGCATTGAATGTTACAGCACTTGATGTTTCAAGCCAGGTGAAAGAAACATTGGCATCTAGAATCAATCAAACGGAAGGTGAAAATGTTTTGCAGTTTGGTTCAATCTTACTTTTAAACAGTTTTAATGTTTCCAATGCCGGAACACTAAGTTTTGACGCTGCAGGTGTCGCAGAATCTTCAGGATATAATATTTTGCTGAAACAGCTGGGTTCTGTTCTGAATACGGTGAGTAACGAGTTTCAGATTGACCTTAATTATGTAAGAGGGGATCAGAATTCAAATTTTGGAGATCGGGCAAATGCAGGAGTAAGTTTTGATCTTTCTCCGAGAGTTACTGTGAAGACAGGTTTGGGTATTCCTATCAATAAGACTAATGCAACGGATGCGAACTATCTCTCTGGCGAAGGATCTATTGAGTACGATATATCGAAAAAAAATGACGGAACACTTCTTCTGAGAGGGTACTCAAAACCAAGCAATATAGGAATGGGAGTAGGGACTGTAGGGACAAACGGATCTGCAAATCAGGCGTATGGTGGTGGTGTTGTATGGAGTAAAAGCTTTAATTCTTTGTTCAAAAAGAAGAAAAAAGATAAAAAAATACCAACTCCTAATAATGAAATAAAAACAGATTCCGTAAAATCAACGGTTAAATAATCTGAATCTTTGAATGATTTTTATCATCTGTGTTAATTATTGTTAATCTTTGATATATTTTTTTCAGTTAAATAATTTTTCTTAATTTTGTAAAAAATTTATGGATTTTTTAGGAAAAATATAATTTCACTAATATGAACTATCAACTGGACGAAATAGACAAGAAAATTCTTGATTTCTTAGTAGAAAACACAAGAATGCCTTTTACAGAAATTGCTAAGCAGATGGATGTATCTGCAGGTACAATACACGTAAGAGTGAAGAAAATGGAAGATGCAGGTATTATTTTAGGATCATCTCTTAATTTAGATTATGGTAAATTAGATTACCATTTCACAGCTTTTATCGGAATTCTTTTAACAAAATCAAACCGCACTCAGGAGGTTTTGAAAGAATTGGGAACAATTCCAAATGTAGTAGAAGCAAGCGTTATCTCAGGAAAATATAACATTTTCTGCAAGGTAAAAGCTAAAAATACTGAAGACGCGAAGAAAATAATTTATCAGATAGATGATATTCAGGATGTAATGAGAACGGAAAGTATGATTTCTATGGAAGAATACTTAAGTGATAAAAACAGACTGATCAACGCGATCTCGATTTAATCAAATTTTAAACGATATAAATACCAAAGAACTTATGAAATCATTCATAAGTTCTTTATTTTTGTACTATGGAAAAGCAATACAAAGAATACAGTTATTTTGATGAAGATCCTAAAAAAGGAATCGGTTTTATTTTGGCTTTAGTTGCCCTGCTGCTGTTTACGATGATGGGAGTGGGTCTGGATTTTGATGAGTATCTGCAGCATGAAACGCTTAATATTCCTTCAGGTTATTTCTACTTTATTTTCTCAATCGATGTCTTAATGGTTGCAGGAATTGTACTGATGTATTTTTACAGAAAAATAGGCATTGTTCTGTTTCCTGTAATGCTGGTTCTGCACTTTTTTATGCACAATTATTACCTGTCTACCTTTTTGTATTCTGATGTTACCAATCTTTTCCTTTTCACCGGATTCGGTATGTTGGCCATTATCCCAAAATGGAAATTTTTCAGGTAAGCTGAATTAAAACAATACTATTTTATAATTAAACAGTATTTGTCAATCGTACGAATCTCAGCTATTATTTAAAGCAAAGTTTAGATTCCTGCGAAATAACAAGAATCTTGCTTTTAATCTAAAAAAAAAACTGATTGTCCGCAAATTGTCATGATTGAAAAAATAGTAGTGTTCTTTGCTGAGTGAAATCAAAGGTTCGACGGAGTCAAACGCCTTGACGAACCTAAAACAGTTAGAAGTCAAAAATATTTGCGATTTTAGCGTTAAAATTAAGCATGATGAGTGATAAAGGATAATCAAAAAAAATAACAAATTGAACTTTATCTAATATCCCCAATAAAAAAAGCATCCATATGGATGCTTTCTTCATTTCAAATGAAATTTATTACGCTAAAATTTTCTTTACGGCTTCTTTTACAGCTTCAGAGTCAATTTTATATTTTTTCATCAATTCAGCAGGAGTTGCAGATTCTCCGAATGTATCGTTTACTGCCACAAATTCCTGTCTTGTAGGTCTTTTTCTTGCCAGCATTCCGGCAACCGATTCACCTAAACCTCCTAAATAGTTGTGCTCTTCTGCAGTTACTATTTTCCCTGTCTTTTCAACTGATTTTAAGATGATTTCTTCGTCAAGAGGCTTGATGGTGTGGATGTTGATAACTTCGCAAGAGATGCCTTCTTTTTCAAGTTCTTCTGCCGCAACCAGAGACTCCCATACTAGGTGGCCTGTTGCAACAATTGTTACATCAGTTCCTTCCTGTAGCAAAATTCCTTTTCCAATTTCAAAAGGCATATCTTCAGGAATAAATACGGGAACAGTAGGTCTTCCGAATCTTAAGTATACAGGTCCTTCAAAATCTGCAATAGCAATTGTCGCCGCTTTTGTCTGGTTGTAATCACAAGGATTAATCACTGTCATTCCGGGAAGCATTTTCATCATTCCGATGTCTTCCAAAACCTGATGCGTTGCACCGTCTTCACCCAAAGTAAGACCTGCGTGAGAAGCACATATTTTTACGTTTTTTCCAGAATATGCAATCGATTGGCGGATCTGATCATAAACTCTTGAGGTAGAGAAATTAGCGAAAGTTCCTGTAAAAGGAATTTTTCCTGTGATGCTTAATCCCGCAGCCAATCCCATCATGTTGGCTTCTGCGATACCTACCTGATAAAATCTTTCAGGAGCTTTCTCAATGAATTTTTCCATTTTCAAAGAACCAATAAGGTCTGCGCAAAGGGCAACAACATTTGGGTTTTTATCTGCTAATTCTGCCAATCCGGCTCCGAAACCAGAACGTGTATCTTTTTTTTCTGTATATGTATATTTCATGAGGATTCTAAATTTTTTAATTGATTACTGATGTATGATCATTGATTTTATAAAAATACCCGATCAGTTAGTAATGATCATTTTATTAATAATCTGTAGGAGCTTCAAGGTACAACTGTTTGAATGCGGTATCCAACTGCTCATCGTTTGGAGCTTTACCATGCCAAGAGTGAGTTCCCATCATATAATCTACGCCGAATCCCATTTCTGTGTGAAGAATAATGATTACAGGTTTTCCTTTTCCTGTTTCAGATTTAGCTTTCTCTAGAATTGCAATTACCGCTTCAAGATCATTTCCGTTTTTTTCTTCCAAAACGATCCATCCGAAAGCTTCTAATTTTGCATGTAAATTTCCTAGGCTTAAAACATCATCAGTATCGCCGTCAATTTGTCGCCCGTTGTAATCAATCGTAGAAATAATGTTGTCTACTTTTTTTGCAGCCGCATACATCAACGCTTCCCAAACCTGACCTTCCTGCAACTCACCGTCACCATGAAGTGTATAGACCAAAGAACTGTCACCATCCAGTTTTTTACCCTCTGCAACACCCAGAGCAACAGAAAGCCCCTGTCCCAAAGAACCTGAAGCAATTCTTACTCCCGGCAAACCTTCATGAGTAGTCGGGTGACCCTGTAATCTTGAATCTAGTTTTCTGAAAGTCTTCAGCTCAGCAACCGGAAAGAAATCAAATCTTGCCAGAGTAGAATAGAAAACCGGAGAGATGTGTCCGTTTGAAAGATAGAAATGATCTTCATTTTTACCCTCCATTGTGAAAGGAAGATTGTAGTTCATTACTTTGCCATAAAGCGCAGTAAAATACTCTGTACAGCCTAAACTTCCACCGGGATGTCCGGAATTTACAGCATGAACCATTCTTAAAATGTCTCTTCTGATTTGCGTAGTAAGAGATTTCAGCTCTTCAATACTTTTACTCATTATATAGGATTTATTTGCACGCAAATCTACAATTTTTTACTGGCTTACGGAAATGGTGAAATGAGAGTTCTGTTTGAAATATTTAAGATACTTTAAAAATGATGAGTTTATAGAAAATCCAAAAGCTCAGTAAAATATAAGAAGTAAAGTTTGCAATTAAAACGCCTTTTATTATCTTTTTCTTATTAAAGTTTTCAAAAATTTTATTTCTTCTTATGGAAGAATACTCTATGAAAATTGAGATCGTCAACGTGATTATGAGACTTATAACCAAATCAAAAATAATTTCCTGAGTGACTTCTAAGTTCATAGGATAGTTAACATTTCCAAAAATAATATTGAGTAGTGTAAAATCAGAATAATTTTCAAAGTAAGAAAATAGCAGCAGTCCTAAAGTAAGTCTGATTACTAACAAAGATAACAAAAACAAATGCAACTAAAATGTACCACCATTCGAAAAGAAATAAAGGTAATACTGCATTCAAAAGTTTGTTATGAATATTTTTCATTTTGAGATCAGTTATTTAACATTCTGATGTTTTTTAACCGTGTCAAGGTTCAAAACCTTGACACGGTTGAGACGTAAATTAAAACTGATGATCTCTATTTCTTTGGTGACAGATCACAAAATTTTCTCTATCCTCAAACATTTCAATTACCTCATTTCTTTTTAATAGCGTTGAAGAATTGCTGAGCATCGTTTTATATGAAGAGTACTTGTAATTTTGAAAATTTTCTGAATCAGGATTTGATGAATATAAACAATACATTGTCTTAAATAATCTTCTGAAGTAATCAATTTCCTTTTGAAAGGAGATTCAATCAACGCACCGTGACGTGTGTTTTCTTTGTTAAAAGCTTGTGAATACGAGTTAAATACTTTTGAAAATTGCTTTGAAAATATATTTTGAGAAGAATGTAAACCTTTCTCCAAATCTTTACCTTGTAAATTTGTGATTTCTTTTAAAGATGGCTCATCTTTAATTTTAACCAATAAGTGAAAATGATTGGGCATTAAACAATATGCGTAAATATCACAAACATCCAGAAGGGTTTCTTTAATTTTATTTAGGAAAAACTGATAGTTTCTTGCTGTCTTAAATATAATTTCACCATTAATTCCACGATTGTAAAGGTGATAAAAGTAATCAGCTTCTATGCGAGTAATTCTAATATCCATTGTGTTTTAATTTTAATTCAACCTTGTCAACGTTCAAAACCTTGACAAGGTTGAATTAGTGTAAAGTACGATTGAAATTTAAACCAACTTCAAATAATTCTTATTCTTTACCAACCATAAACCAACAAACGTCAGCAATCCATTCAGGATAATCAATTCTACGCCAATTCGGTAATCGGTGTAAGTCGTTACAGATAAATTAATGAGATAAGTAAGGACAGGTGCTAAAATTGTCACCGCAAGAATAGAATATTTTCTTGAAATCTGAAATTTCGTGAAAATTCCGAAAGCAAAAAGTCCCAGAAGCGGTCCGTAAGTATACCCTGCAATTTCCATGATCAGATAGACAATAGACTTGTCATTCAGCGCTTTAAAAACCATAATTAAAATAAAAAAGATAACTGTAAAAGATAAATGAATCTTCATACGAAGGTATTTTTTTTGCTTTTCAGTTCGGGTTTTATCTTCATTTAAATTTAATAAATCTACACAATAAGAGCTTGTAACAGCCGTCAGAGCGCCATCTGCGGATGGAAACAAAGCTGAGATCAGACCGATGATGAAAATAACTGAAATTGCCATTGGGAAATATCCGTTCAGCGATAATGCAGGAAACAGATCGTCGCCCATTATATTTTTTACGTTTCCGGCAGCATCTTTAAATCCGAAAACATTAGAAACTACTTCTTTTCCGTCTACGATGTTGGTAATCTCAGCGTAACCTGCGCCGTTTTGCAATGCAAAAAGATAGAGCAATCCGCCCAGAAACAGGAAGGCCAGATTGACGAAAAGCAGAGTTCCTGCAAAAGTCAGCATGTTTTTCTTAGAGTTCTGAAGATTGTCTACAGAGATGTTTTTCTGCATCATTTCCTGATCCAGACCTGTCATTGCGATGGTAATAAAAATTCCGCCCAAAATAGTTTTTAAGAAGAATGTCTTGGAATTGGGATCAAAATTGATAAAATGAGTGTAGTTTTTCTCGCCTAAAATCGTATACGCTTCACCGAATGAAAGATTTAGATTAGATAAAATATAAACAATACAGGCAATTAAACTGATGATCATAAAAGAAGTCTGCAAAGTATCTGTAATGACAATGGTTTTTACGCCACCCTCAAAAGTATAGAGAAGCACCATCAGTAGCAGCACCAATGCCGTGACCCAAAATGGAACACCCAAACCTTCGAGTAAAAATATCTGTAAAACGTTGACCACAAGATAAAGTCGCGCCGTTGCTCCAATTGCTCTTGAAACAATGAAAAATACTGAACCGATTTTATGCGCTTCCACATTGAATCTTCTGCCTAGATACGTATAAATAGAGGTGAGATTCATTTTATAATAGAGAGGAAGCAAGATGGCTGCAACGATAAAGTAACCGATAAAAAAACCGATCACCATCATGTAATATTCAAAACCGCCAAAAATATATTCGGATCCGGTCATTTTCCCCACTGTACCGGGAACGGAAATAAAAGTGACCCCGCTCAGGCTGGTTCCGATCATCCCGAAAGCAACGAGCCACCATTTACTTTTTTTGTTACCGATGAAAAAAGACTGATTGTCAGAATTTCGGCTCGTGAAATACGAAATCACCAAAAGACCAACGAAATAAACAAAAACAAAGAGCAAAAGTACAGTTCCTGTATTCATTCTGAAATATTAAATTTCAGCAAATATAGTTTTTTTTAGAAAGAAGGAAGTCTGGAGTTGGAAGAAAGAAGTTTTGAGAATGAAAGTTTTATTTATTTAAAGAAAATCTATAATTTATTTCTAAAGCCTATCATCATATTGGTTAAATTGTAGCAATCAGAATATGATTTGTCAAATTTTTCTTCCGAAATATATTTGCGATATTTAGCCTTGTAAAGACAAGTCACTACCTCCGCACAAGAACGTATTGCGTATCCTAAAAATCTTTGAAATTGAGGTTTTGATTGTAAAACAGAACCTTCTGAAATATTAAGAGCAATTGAATCAACTGCTCTTCTTATCTGACTCGTAAGATTTTATTTTTCATCTGTTGGAAAATCAATAGTTGAAAGGAATATCTTTTCTCCCAATTCCATTGCTTTTTGCCAAATTATTAATTTTTCAAATTTAAAACTCATAACAATTTAAATATGATTAGAATCGCAATCTTCCATCTTCCTACTTCTGACTTCCAGCTTTTAAAGAACGTCCTGCAAATTTTCGTTTTTCTGAAAAGTGGCTTTTGCAAACGGGCAGAGCGGAATTATTTTTTTGCTGTTTTCTCTGGCAAACGCTACCGCTTTGATCAGCATGTCTTTTCCTACACCCTGTCCGTTGAATTCTTCTTCCACTTCCGTATGATCGATGATGAATCGGTCTTCTCCGGCCCAGGTATAAGTCATTAAACCTGCTTTTTTCCCGTCAATTGAAGCTTCAAAGCTTCCGTGTTTTTCGTCGTTGTTTTGTTTTACCTCTATCATTTTATGAGAATTTGGTTTGTATTTGTATTTCGTTAGTTAAAATTTTGTGTACCGGGCAGGCATCTGCAATTGCGTGAAGCCTCTTCATTTGTTCTTCGCTCAGACCTTGTCCTTCAAAACTAATATTTCTTTTAAAAACTGCCAATTTTGTAAGCGGAAAATTTTCAAGTTCTACTTCTACATCTATTTTTTCTACCTCCCATTCTTTTCTGTCGATGTACATTCTCAGTGTTGCCGCTGTGCAGCTTGCTAAAGACGTGGCTAAAATTTCAAAAGGGTTAAAACCTTTATTTTGTCCGCCTTTATCAAGTGGTTCATCTGTAATTAATTGGTTTTCACCGGCAATTACCTCTGTGTAGTATTTCGTTTTGCCTAAGCTCGCTTTTACCGTTACTGCCATTATTTCTGTATATTGAATTGATAACTTAATGCTCCTGAAGGACAAAGATCGATTTGGTTTTTTAGTTCCATTGGCGTTGCATTTTCCGGTTTCAGCCATGGTTTTTCTTGCGGATTGTAAACCTGCGGAAGAGTTTTTACACAAATTGCTGCGTGAATGCACTTTTTGGGTTGCCAAATGACCGTTATGTCACCGTTGATATATTCGCGTGTTTCCATATTATTCTTTGTTTAATAATTTTTCAATTCTCTTGTCGGGAATCAGCCACATTAAGGCTACCAAATAATAGAAACCGATGGCAAGATAAGGATAAAAAAATGACGTTGCCAAACCCAAAATATAAGATGCAATGGATACATACTCTTTAAATTTATAGTGAATCGCTTCCTTTAACTTTGAATTTTCACCTTCGTTTTTAATAATTAAATTTTCTAAAATAAGATAAGCAACTGCACACATCATCAATACGATACCGTAAGCTGCTGCGGGATTTTCCGCGAAATGTGTTTCACCTATCCACTGTGTGGCAAAAGGCATAAGCGAAAGCCAGAATAACAAATGAAGGTTTGCCCAGAGAATCCCTCCGTTTACCTTTTTTACTGCCTGAAACAGGTGATGATGATTATTCCAATAGATTCCTACATAGATAAAGCTGAAAATATATGCTAAAAATTTAGGAATAAGAGAGGTAAGGCTTTGCCAACTGCTTCCTTCCGGTACTTTTAACTCAAGAACCATGATCGTGATGATGATAGCCAGAACACCATCACTGAAAGCTTCCAGTCTTCCCTTGCTCATGATAATGTTACCTGATTTTTAAAACTTTCAATTTTACCATTCAGTTCCTTCAGCATTTCAGGATCAATGACACCACTTTGCAAATCGAAGTTTTCATAAAATTTAGGAAGCGAAAAAGTTTCTTTTACGTCTGCACCAAACTGAGGGAAAAATGTTTTTGCCGTATTCATCACATTTCCGCCGCCAAATCCTCCGGGAGAAGTGCTCATCAGAAGCATCGGTCTGTTTTGAAAAACTTTTACGTTGATTCTTGAAGCCCAGTCAAAAATATTTTTAAATGCAGCGCTGTACGATCTGTTGTGTTCGGCCAGAGAACAAATAACGGCATCGCATTCTTCAATTTCTTTCAGAAACCGGTGGGCTTCATCCGGAAATCCTTCTTTTTCGAGATCAACAGAAAAAACGGGCATCGAAAAATCATTGAGATCAATCAGATGAGTTTCATCTTTCGGAAAACTTTTAAGGACAAATTTTACCAATTCTTTATTGATGGAGGTGGAAGATGTACTTCCTGCAAATGCTAGTATTTTCATTCTTTTTTTTTATTATTAAACCGATTAAAAATCAATTTGCGTACGATGTATTCTAAGATTGTTGCTGTTGTATCGTATGAAACCGAAATAATGGCTCATTGCTGAATTGTTATGCATGTCTTTGTTTTTTTTAAATTAATTTATGTTAAAAGTGATTTTTTTTAAACTATTCATAATTTAATTTATATTTGTATACAGATAAAGTCAAAAATATATGAAAAAAATTATCCTCATGTTGGGTGCTGTTGCATTACTCTGCATTACAGCATGCCAAAAAGAAACTTCGGGAACGGCAGGATCCGAAAAAGGAAACGCTGCTGCAAGCGAAGAAAAAATTGTAAATTCCGGTGTCATTATTGACGGAGTGGCGATCCCGAAATTCAGCAATCCGGAGGTTCAGCAATTTGCAACGGAATACGCAACAATGGTTTCACAAATGGCTGCAGCTGCAAAATCTGATGATGTTGCAAAAATTGAAGAACTTAAAGCAAAATCACAGGAATGGACCGCGGCCCATGGCGAGTGGTCTTCAAAAATGACTCCCCAGGATTCTAAACTTTGGACATATTTTATAACAGAACTTTCCCAGGCAGAGAGAAAAAAATAAGTAGGTCCCGTTTTTCAAAAAAAGTAAAGCCACCTTCGATACAAGCCGTGGCTTTGCCTTTTTATTTACTTTCTGTTTAAAACGGCTTTCGGAAGCGGTACATATTCTCTTTCATCTCCCGGAACCAGAGGGAAAGCTTCATGATTCTGGTCGTGCCAGTTAATTTTCGCCTGATCGATTATCTCTTTGTCTGAATTTACAAAATTCCAGAATATAAAACGTTCTTCTTCAAATGGTTCGCCACCGAAAAGATAAACGGTTGCATTTTCGCTCATTTCAAATTCACAAAGTTTTGCGTTTTTGGCAATCAACAATTGTTTTGATCCATAAAGATTTCCTTCAATATTTACTGTTCCGTCCAGAACATACATGGCTGCTTCACCGTAAAGATCGCTTCCAATACTTATCTTCTGAATATCTTTTGTTTTAATTTCTATGAAAAACAATTTGCTGTGAACGGGAACCGGAGATTTTCTGCCAAAAGCTTCACCTGCGATTAATTTGTACTGAATTCCGTTTTCTTCCCAAACCGGCAGTTCGTCTGCTTCAATATGATGAAAAGAAGGCTCGCTTTGTTCCAGATGTTTTGGAAGCCCCACCCATATCTGAAAACCGTGGAGTTTCTTATCGGTTTGTCTCAGATATTCCGGTGTTCTTTCAGAATGTACCACCCCTTTTCCTGCCGTCATCCAGTTTACTGCGCCCGGTTTTATTTCTAAAGCACTTCCAATGCTGTCTCTGTGAAAGATAGAACCTTCCAAAAGATACGTTAATGTAGAAAGTCCGATGTGCGGATGCGGTGGAACGTCCATGTTTTGGTAATCTTTCAACTCTGCAGGTCCAATATGATCAATAAATACGAATGGCCCGACTGCTCTTTTTTCACGGAAAGGCAAAAGTCTTCCCACCAAAAAGTTTCCTATATCTGCTGATTTTTCTTCTAATATGAGTCCAATGTTTGACATGACGTTGTGTGATTTTAGTTTTGTTTTGCTAATTTAATTAAAATAACTTTTTACTGTTGCGTTTTCCTGAAAATTAAAGTCGGTCATATCCTTCAAATTTCTCATCAACAATACGTTTCCATTCCGGGTGTTTCTTAATGAAAGCAAAAACGTAAGGACAAAAAGGAAGTAGTTTCTTACCACTTTTTTCGATATACATCAACGTTTTTTCCACGACTGCAGCAGCGGCTCCTGTTCCGGCGAGTTCGGGTTCTGCTTCTGTATGAATTAAAGCGATTTGACGGCTCATTTCTTTACAGTCGATAAATGCGAAATGACCATTGTATTCTATTTCAAATCTCTTTTTTTTATCGTTTTTTACTAAGGGTATGTTTTCAAATTCTGGTTTCATGATTTTTTATTTTTTAAGTGATATTTTCTTTGTTTAGTCTTCCAGATACCCGAATTTTCCGGTATTGAAATCTTCAAATGCCTGCATTATTTCTTCTCTCGAATTCATGACAAAAGGGCCGTGAGGAAAAATAGGCTCATCAATAGGTGCTCCGCTGATGATTAATACAACAGAATCTTCAGTTGCTGCAATAGTGAAGTTTTCGCCTTCATTCTTAAATAAAACAAAATGATCTGCAGAAACTTTTTCTTCACCATTTACAATCATATTTCCTTCAATCACTAAAGCTGCCGTATTGAAGTTTTCGGGGAAACTGAAGTTTGCTTTTCCACCGGATTTTAGTTTCGCATTCATCAAATGAACAGGACTGAATGTAAAAGCAGGACCTCTCTTTCCTTCATATTCTCCGGCTATAACTTCTATCAATCCGTTTTCACCAAGATCTACTTTTTTCATCTCAGAATTGGAGATAGCCTGATATTTTGGTTTGCTCATTTTATCTTTTGCAGGAAGATTTACCCAAAGCTGCACCATCTGAAAAATGCCGCCTTTCTTAGACCATTCTTTTTCATGGTATTCTTTGTGGAGAATTCCGCTTGCGGCAGTCATCCACTGCACATCTCCCTCTTCAATAATTCCGCCACCACCCGCGCTGTCATGATGTTCTACTTTTCCGCGGTAGGCAATTGTTACAGTTTCAAAACCTCTGTGCGGATGAACGCCCACACCTTTGGGAGTTTCGGAAGCATTAAAGTGAAACTGAGAATTATAATCCAGCATCAGAAAAGGATCCATTCTTTTCATATTCAAATTATGGTGGCTCGGAATGAAATTATGCACCCTGAAACCATCTCCTACAAAATGTGCAGGCTTTGGCGGAATTACTATTTCTACTTTTTTAGCTGTCATAAATCGGTATGTTTTAATTTTAAACAAAATTAGGACAGTGAAAACGAAATGACGTTGATGTGTGGTAAGTAGTGATTTTTTAAGATTATCAGACCGTTTATTCTTCGGATGATCTCATGTTTTTACCGTCGAAAACATGAAGTCTTCTGAAAACCAGACTTGATAAAATGGTTAAGATCCCTACTGTAAGAAATGTATATCGGAAAGCATTGTGAGTTTCGTGTCTGATGAGGTCCGGACTGTTTTCATAGATCTTTAGAACAATTAAACCGAAAGCAATCCCGAAACCTATAGCAAGCTGCTGATTCACAGAGATTAAAGAATTTCCGCTGCTGGTCTGAAAATTTCGCAGATCTGCAATAGAAATCGTATTCATTGAAGTAAACTGTATCGAATTGAAAAAACCCAGAACAGCAATTATCGGAACAAACCAGAACAAAGAAGAATTGATATCGGGAATAGCGAGGCTGCAGATCAATACACCGATGATGAATGTGTTGACCATCAGGGTTCTTTTATATCCGTATTTATTTAAAATTTTAAGCACATAAGATTTTCCAAACATCGCGGTCAGTGCCATCGGAGCAATGATCCAACCCGAAGTGACAGCAGATTGATGATAGGCGATCTGAATCATCAATGGAAGTAATAACGGAACAGAGCTTATTCCTAGTCTGGTCGCGAGATTTCCGACAATGCCCACACGAAAGGTACGGACCTGAAATAAATTTAAAGGAAAAATAGGATTGCCGCCTCTTTTTGCATGATGATAATAATAGTAGAGAAAAAGAAATCCTAAAATAAAAACAAGCAAAACAGGAGTGATATTCTGCATATCTCCGAAGAGTTCTAAGGAAACCGAAAGAAGGAGGGAAGCAGCGGCAAAGATGAGGAATCCTTTCAGGTCAAAATCTGTCTCCCGCGAATTGTAATTGGGCATATATTTTAAGCCTAAAATTATCCCTAAAACCCCAATCGGGATATTAATTAAAAAAATCCAGTGCCAGGAAAGGTAATCTACCAAGTAACCTCCGACTAAAGGACCAAGAACAGGACCAATAAGGGCTGGAATAATCGCAAAATTCATTGCTTTCAGCAATTCGTTTCTTTCAAATGTTTTGATGAGTGCCAGTTTTCCTACCGGTGTCATTAAACTCCCGCCAACTCCCTGAATGACGCGCGAAATTACCAGATGGGTAAGATTTTGAGAAAGTGCACAGAATACCGAACCTGCACTGAAAAGTACCAAAGCAAAAATAAAAACTCTCCGCGTTCCGAAACGGTCTGCCAAAAATCCGCTTGCAGGCATAAATACAGCTAATGTCAACACATAACTGATGATCGCATTCTGCATATTCAGAGGAGATTCATTGAGGTCTCTTGCGATTGAAGGCAGCGAAGTGTTGAGAATCGTGGAATCCAGCATCTGCATAAAGATTGCAGTGGCAAGAATGAAAGGAAGAACTTTTTTTACGGTTTGGCGGGGCGATGTTTTTGTAGGCATTCTATAAAATTAAAAAAGTCTTGTGAGATTTCACAAGACTTTCTTATTTATTTTTTAGGTTTTTCTACTCCTATCCACGCTTCGCCTTCTCTTTTTACCTGGCTTAGGGTGAATGTTTCAAAATCGTCCGTTTTGTATTCAATGTTGTCTACGTTTCTCTCAAATGGCATGATGTAGAAGAAATCTTTATCTGTTTTATCAGCTTTAGTTCCTTTTTTCACGGTTGGCATATACTTTCTTTCAAATTTGTATTTGGGTAAATACTGCTTCAGAGAAGCATAAAACTTTTTGTCTTTTTCATTTGGAACGATGTCTACAATTTTGAATTCGTCTTTCTTCTTGTCTACCCAAAGATAATAGTTGGTTTCTTCCATTGTCTTTTTGTTTAGAGAAGCAAAACCGAAAAATTCTTTCGGAACCAGTTCTTTTATTTTTTCGGCATCTACCTTCGTGAAATATTCACCCTGCGAAGGGTCTACATACGTTTCCAAATTGTACAGTAAAACCTGATTGTTCTGGAAATTCTTATTTTTGAAGTATTGATCTAAAGATAATTCTGCTGTTTTTCTCAGTTCTTTTCCTCTGTCATCCAGCTTTTTGGTAGGATTTTGAGGATTTACTTTTTTTACAAAATTGTAAAGAACTACAGGCTTTATATCCTTCAGGTGAGGAAATGTTTTTAACTGTTCAGCTTTTACCAACCAATAATATTGCTGATAGTAATCATCTTTCTCCACAGGTTTCACGCTTTTATAGGTAAGAGCCAGTTTTTTAGAATTAAGATATTTTCCATATTTACCTTGTCCAAAAGCAAAGCTTACAGATAGTAAAGCAAATAAAATAGTAATGTTTCTTTTCATTTTACAGCAAAGATTTTTTTTAATTTTTCAAATATAATTATTTATTAGATAATAAGTTTAATACTTAGTTAAATTATCCAAATATTCTTGATTTTATCTAATGAAAAATCCTGTAAGAATACAGGATTGATAAATGTATATATTTCAGTAAGAAGTCTCGTGGACCTTCACTGCTCTTCCGCTTGGGTCGTTCATTTTCTTAAATGCTTCATCCCATTCCAGTGCGATAGGAGTGGAGCAGGCTACAGAAGGTACAGAAGGTACAGTTGCTGCCGCAGTTTCGCTTGAGAAATGTTCTTCAAAAATAGTTCTGTACCGGTATTCTTCTTTATTTTGAGGCGTATTCACCGGAAATCTGAATTTCGCATTTGCCATCATTTCATCGCTTACATATTTTTCTGCAACGTCTTTTAAAGTGTCAATCCAGGAATATCCTACTCCGTCCGAAAACTGTTCTTTCTGTCTCCATGCAATAGATTCTGGTAAAAGATCTTCAAAAGCTTTTCGCAATATCCATTTTTCAATTTTACCTTCTTCTTTATGAATCATTTTATCCTGAGGGTTTACCGTCATCGCAACGTCCATAAATTCTTTATCCAAAAACGGAACCCTTCCTTCAATTCCCCAGCTCATCAACGCTTTGTTGGCTCTCAAGCAATCATAAAGATGAAGTTTTCCCAGTTTTCTTACCGTTTCATCATGGAATTCTCTAGCATTCGGAGCCTTATGGAAGTACAGATATCCACCGAATAATTCGTCTGCACCTTCACCGGAAAGCACCATTTTTATCCCCATCGATTTAATGACTCTTGCCAGAAGGTACATCGGGGTAGAAGCTCGTATTGTAGTGACATCGTAAGTTTCCAGATGATAAATGACATCCCGAATTGCATCCAGGCCTTCCTGAACGGTAAAATTAACTTCATGATGAACCGAACCGATATGATCTGCAGCTTTTTTAGCCGCTGCAAGATCCGGAGAACCTGCCAAACCTACTGCAAAGCTGTGAAGTCTGGGATACCAAGCTTCCTGGGTATCGCCACTTTCAATTCTCTGTCTTGCATATTTTGCAGTAACTGCAGAAATAATAGATGAATCCAGACCTCCCGAAAGTAACACTCCGTAGGGTACATCGCTCATCAATTGTCTGTGAACCGCATCCTCCAGTCCTTTTCTGATTGCCTGAATGTCGGTAACATGATCTTTCACTGCATCGAAGTTTTCCCAATCTCTTTTGTACCACTGCTGAAGTTCACTTCCTTCGACGCTGTATACATAATGACCGGGAAGAAAATTGTCTATTTTTTTACAGACCCCTTCCAAAGCTTTCAGTTCCGATGCAATATAATAATTTCCGTTTTTGTCCCAGCCTTGATACAGAGGGCAGATTCCCATGTGATCGCGGGCAATCAGGTAAATATTATTCTCAATATCATATAACGCAAAAGCAAATATTCCGTTTAGTTTTTCAATAAAGTCTTTCCCGTACTTCTGGTAGAGAGCTAAGATCACTTCGCAGTCAGACTGGGTCTGAAACTCATAGTCCGAAAACTCCTGTTTTAGCTCCTGATGATTGTAAATTTCACCATTTACAGCCAGAACGACTTTTCCGTCTTTAGAAAATAAAGGCTGTTTTCCCGAAGTAGGATCTACAATGGCAAGTCTTTCGTGAGAAAACAAAACATTTTCATTTTGAAACACACCGCTCCAGTCCGGACCGCGGTGACGAATTTTTTTAGACATTTCTAAGACTCGAGGCCTTAGTATTTCAGTTTGTTGTTTGGCATCAAACAAGCATACAATTCCACACATTCTATTTTTATTTAAAAGCAAAACTAATGATTGTTAATAAATTTTAAAACAAAAATTTACTTAAAATTTATATTTTTCATTAAATTTATTTAAATAATTAAAAATTTGATTTTAATTGATACTGTTGTAATGATTCAGATTGATATTTTTCACTGTTGGTTTTCATAGTTTGCCGCTAAAGAATCAAAAAAAGTTTAAAAATATTGATCTATGGTAGCTAATAATCCAAATATTTTTCATTCCTTTGTTGCTCGAAATAATTTTTTTTCATCATTTGTGTTTTTACCTCCTTGTAATAATATTGCAAGGAGGTTTTGTTTTATTCTGAACCTAGTAAAACGCCTGAAACATTCCATGCGCTGAAGCTTGTTCCTTCCGGTTTTCCCTGAGGAATTTTCACCTGAATAGTATGTTTTCCTGCCTTCAGATCTCCCAATTGAATAAAGTCAGGATTGGTAATTGTACCGGGACACCAGTTTGAGCGGCTGAGATCCGAAGAAGAAAGTCCGTCTGGAAAATTTCCCGAAGCGGGATTGTAAAGCCGATAAGAACCGCAATCTGTTCTCCATGGTGTAAAAGCGAATATTTTTTTCTCATCCAAAAAGATTGAATTCTCTTTCGGGATAAATTCGTCACCGTTTTCCCAACCTCCGTGTCCGGTGGTGATGTATCTTAGCTGTGCGTTTTTCAGATCTTTTTCAAGAGTAAATTCTACCAAAAGTCCTTTGTCACTGTCAAACATAGTGGCATAATCCTGCTCTGCCATTTCCATAATATTCGTTGTATTAAACAGCGGAATCACTTTGTTGTTGGTATGTACAATCTGATCGCTTTTATGAATTGTGATGTCTAAGCTTACTGTATGTCCGCCTTTGTCGTAATTCCCGATAAAGGTTCCTACCCAGATTTCTTTCCCTGAAAGGGAGGGTTTGAGTTCCGTAATATCCTGCCGAAAAGGGCTTACCGTTTGCCATGTTTTATCTTTCAGTTCCAGATGATTAAATTTATTAATTCCGAAGGCCGTAAAAAATCGCATCAACTCAACAGTCGGCTGATAATTTTTTGTAGAAATAACTCCAAAATATTTTTTGCCATTCCCGTTTTCGTATGCAGGAAGAGTTTTTACCCCATTCTGTAGTCCGTCAAAGAAAGATTGAGGTGTATTTTCCGGTATAAAAAATACAGTTCCGGTCCGGTCATAAGCATCACCGTTTGATTGTTGCTTCAGTTCAGCGAAAATGTTTTCGCCCTGCGAGATTTCGGGAAATTTTATCTTTTTTAGGATAATGGTTCCGTTGGCAAATCGCTTGATGTTTTCGTCTAACTTGGATTGATCTGAAAAATTAATGATTTCGTTTTCAAAAACTTTTAGGGTAGTAAATCTACTTTTCCATAGAAAATCTCTGTAGCTTAAAAGATCCGTTGTTGTTGTCGGCTTGCTGATAATGTTTTCTATTCCCGACTTTTTAATTTTTTTCAGGGAAGTTGCCGTTGTTGCTGAATTTCCGTTTCGTTCGATCTCCAGAACCAAACCTAAGTTTTGTCCGAGGCTTGATGGTCCTCCTTTCAGTCCGAGGTCATTGGTGTACCACACTTCAATGGTGTTTGAATTGATTTTTGTGACTGCTTTTTTACAGTTATAGCCTAAAATTTTCTTGATGTCTGAAGTAAACTCAAAGTTTTGTTTCCCGATAGATTCTGCATCCGAAGTTGAAATTATTTCTCCTGGTTTTAGAAATCCGTAAGAGATGATAGTGTTGGATGGTTTTTTTATCTTGCTGATTTCGAATGGATAGTCGTTTTTCTGATCCTTTATTTTTGAATTTAAAATATAATTTTCACTTTCATTGACCCAAACAATGACAGGGTTTTGGCTGGGTTGTATTTTGCCGTTATAAGAACTTGTGTATTGAATTTCATAAGTCTGTGCAGAATTTAAAACACTTAAAAATATGAAAAAACTGAGTAGTAATGATTTGATCATGATACATTGATGGTTTTCACAAAGGTAAAGTTTTGAGTGGGTTGATAAAAAAAACTACTCCAAAAATAGAGTAGTTTGTAGGTTTTATGTTAAAAAATAATTACGCCAGTCTTTCAATCAGAGCCATATAGAATCCGTCGTAGCCTTGGCTAGGCATTATTTTTTCGTCTTTTAGTAATTTAAAATCTGGGTTGTTCTTCAAAAATTCCGCAACCTGTTCGTTGTTTTCAGATGGTAAAATAGAACATGTTGCATAGACCATTTTTCCGCCTTTTTTAAGGATTTTAGAATAATCCTGAAGAATTTGCTGCTGTTCTTTTTTTATTCTGTCGATAAAAGCCTGGTCAATTTTCCATTTGCTGTCCGGATTTCTTTTCAGAACTCCCAAACCGGAACATGGCGCATCAATCAGTAATCTGTCGGCTTTTTCATGAAGACGTTTGATTACTTTATTGTCCGAAATCATTCGGGTTTCAATATTGTGAGCTCCGGCTCTTTTAGCGCGACGTTTCAGTTCTGCCAGTTTCCACTCGTAAATATCTAAAGCGATGATCTGTCCTTTGTTACCCATCAACGCAGCAAGATGAAGGGTTTTTCCACCTGCGCCTGCACAAACATCTACTACACGCTGACCTTCCTTTACATCAAGGAAATAACCGATTTTCTGAGAGGTGGCATCCTGTACTTCAAACAATCCGTCTTTAAATGCACTGGTAAGAAATACGTTTTTTTTCTCCTCAAGCTGTACGGCATCGGGATAATTTTTCACGGTATAGGCAACTACATTGTCATCCGCAAGATCTGAAATAAGTTCTTTGGGAGAGGTTTTCAAAGAGTTTGCTCTCAAAACCGTAGGAGCCTGCTCGTTTAATGCCTTCATTTCTTTTTCCCAGATAGGTCCCAGTTCTTTTTCCAGAGTTTCGGCCAGCCATTCCGGAATCGAGTATTCAATAGATTTTGTAGGAACGGTTCCTTTCTTTAATTTAGTCGTAATATCGGCGATTTTGATACCTTCAAACTCTTCGAATCTTTTGTAATTGGTTTTACTGTAAAGGCAGTAAGCAACAATTAGTTTATAAATATTATCTGGCTTTACGCTTTCTCCCATATAATATTCCAGACGTCTTTTCCAACGGATGATGTTGTAGAAAATCTCTGAAACAACAGCTCTGTCCTGGCTTCCCCACTTTCTGTGAGCCTTCAAAAGTCTTTCGATTACTTTGTCGGCGTATTTATTTTTCTCAAAAAAAGTTTCTTGTAAAGCATCGTGAATTCCGATTGCCAAGTTTCTGTGTATCAATTCCATAATTGCAGTAAGCTGTTTGAACTTGCAAAAATACGAATTTAAGTTGAGAGTAAGGAGTTTATAATTATGACTTATAAGCGAATAACAAAATTCAGATACCAGAGTAATAATCCGAAATCATTTGTTTTTAATGGATAGAAACGGAGCGTATTTCCGGGATTTTAAATAACGTTTTGAGCTTGATTTTATATTTTTTAAATAAATTATTGTAAAAACGGATTTCTGATTTTTCCCTACTTATCATTCAAAAAAATTACCTTTGCAAAAAATTAATACAATGAGTGATACTTTGGTTTGCCCAAAATGCGGTTCGGAATTTACTTATCCCAGCGATAATATGATGGTTTGTTCGCAGTGCTTCCACGAATGGAATCCTGAAGAAGCGGCTTCGGAAAGCGACAGTGCAGGAAAAATTTTAGATGCCAACGGAAACGAATTGCAGGACGGAGATTCTGTAGTTGTTGTAAAAGATTTGCCGGTAAAAGGCGCTCCAAAACCGGTAAAAGCAGGAACAAAAGTGAAAAACATCAGACTAAGACCGGAAAGCGATCATAACATCGACTGCAAGATCGATGGCTTTGGTTCAATGGCTTTAAAATCTGAGTTTGTAAAGAAAGCGTAACCAGTTTTCTTACAGTATAAATATAAAATGCGCTCTCGATAAGCGCATTTTTTTATGTAAAAAGGAAAAGATTGAACAGGGTAATCTTCCAAAAAACTTTCGTTGCCGGAGAAAATGCTAATTTCAGTCTGTTAGGCCGGAAGAGAATTGAACCAAAGATTTCCTTATATTTTATGTAATCAAATATATTACAATAACTGGAAACCAGAGGGATAATTCTTTTTGTTTTATCCACAAACTAACAGTAAGAGGACCGACATATGTTAATGATCGAAATGAATTCTTACAGAACCATCTTTTTTTTCATGAGTATGAATGATGAGCTCTTTATTTTTTGAAATAATTTTATTCCAGTAATGATTTCCTGCAAATCTGCTTTCCAGAACTTGTGCTTCAAAGCCATTTTCCGAAATTTTTATCTGCTGCGGATAGTAGGCAAAATGCGAAATTTCAAAATCTTTCATTTCAGCTTCTGTGAAAGTATTGACTTCACCGAAAAGCTGAGCCACATATATATTGTGAGGATTTTGATACGTTTCTTCCGGGCTGTCATTCTGTACCAGCTTTCCGTTTTCCAAAATGACAATTTGATCCAGCCACGGGATAATATCCTGAAGTTCGTGGGTAGAAATAATCAGGGAGATATTTTTTTCTTTTACATACTTGAAAAGTTTTTCCCGAAGCTCAATTTTGCGGGCAAAATCAAGATGGCTGAAGGGTTCATCCAGTAAAAGTAATTTCGGTAAAACGGAAAGTGCTCTTGCAATAGCAACTCTCTGCTGTTGTCCGCCACTCAGATTTTTCGGAAGAACGCTGGCAAATTCTGTTAATCCTACCACTTCCAAAAGTTCTTTTACGGTTTCTTTTTTCTTGGCTAAATTAATATTTGAGAGAAATTTTCCTACATTTTCTGCTACGGTTGCATAAGGCATCAGATCAAAACTCTGAGCTACGAATTTCATATCTGCTTCTCCGGGCACCAGATTTCCTTTGGGTCCCATAAGTGTATTGCCTTCAAAGATGATTTCGCCTTCTTCCCAGTCCAGCAGTCCATAGATAAGACTCAGCAGCGTAGATTTTCCGCATCCGCTGGCGCCGGCTAGAGCAATAATTTTTCCTTCATCCAGCGTAAGGCTGAAGTTTGTGAATAAAGGCTGTTCTTTGGTATGTGAAAATTGTAAATTATTTATCTCTAGTAGCATCATGCAAAAATAGTGGTTTTTACAGAAGACTGGCATATTTTTAGTAATTTAGCATCGTGTTAAAATTATTATAAAATCACAGTGAACGGTTATCAAAGTAATCCGGAAAAGATGATTGTAAAAGCTTTAAAACAAATAATACCTACGATATGAAAAGAAAATTATTCTCACTTGCTGTCCCCGTACTTTTTGCAGCGGTACTAGTATCCTGTAAGAAAGAAAAACCTGTAACAAGCGAAAGTAGTACTGTCACCACTACCAAGGAAGGCAACCAATATGTTTTAGATACGCTCAACAGCAGAGTGGAGTGGAAGGGTTATAAAGTTTTTAAGTCTGAAAGTACAGGTCATTTCGGAACAATTACCTTTGAAAGCGGAGATGTTACTGTACAGGACGGAAAGCTTGAGAGTGGAAAATTTGTTGCAGATATGAATTCTCTCACTTCGGTAGATTTGAAAAATGATGCGGAACAATTGGACAAATTAAAAGGTCATCTGAAAAGTGGAGATTTTTTTGAAACAGAAAAATTTCCGACTGCCTCTTACGAAATTACAAAAGTGACTCCTTCTGCTGAAGGTGACTACAATACACTTCTTGATGGCAATTTAACAGTAAAAGGAATTACAAAACCTGTTCAGTTTAAGGCGAACGTTTCTGTAAACGAAGGAGCAGTAAGTATTGCCACAGAGCCGAAAGATATCATGAGAGAAGAGTTTGGAGTGAAATTCCAGAGTCCTGTAGAAAACGGCGTCATAAAAGATGAAATTACTCTTCAGATCAATATTAAAGCTTTAGAAAAGAAGTAATTTTTTTAGGTTTAAAAATTAATATAGAACTGTCTCTGGAAAAAGACAGTTTTTTTTATGAAAAATTCAAAACTTTTTTAGTTGGAAAACCTTATTTTTGCAGATACATTTTTGAAAGGGTTATATAATGACAGAAAAGATAGAAGAATTACTCATCGAAATAAACAGCTTCAGTGCAACATCTAAGGATGAAATAGAGAATTTCCGAATCAAGTACAATGGTAAAAAAGGGGTGCTGAATGATTTTTATGAAGCCTTAAAAACGGTTCCCAACGATCAGAAAAAGGAATTTGGACAGAAAGTTAATTCTCTGAAGCAGGCTATATTGGCAAAACTGGAAGATTTTAAAAACTCTTCCGAATCTTCTGTTGTTCTTGAAAAAGAAGATCTTACAAGACCGGCTTTCCCGTTGGATTTGGGTTCCAGACATCCTATCAATCTGGTAAAAAACAGAATTATAGAAATCTTTAAATCCATAGGCTTTGCTGTAGCAGACGGACCGGAAATTGAAGATGACTGGCATAATTTCACCGCACTTAATTTACCCGAATATCATCCAGCAAGAGATATGCAGGATACTTTTTTCATTGAGCAAAACCCGGATATTCTTTTGAGAACGCACACTTCTTCAGTTCAGATCCGGTATATGGAAGAAAACCAGCCGCCAATCAGAATTTTGTCTCCGGGAAGAGTTTTCAGAAATGAGGCGGTTTCTTCACGTTCACATTGTATTTTCCATCAGATTGAAGGTTTGTATATTGATGAAAAAGTAAGCTTTGCAGATTTGAAGCAGACGATTCAGTTTTTCACAACCGAACTTTTCGGAAAGTCTAAAATCAGAATGAGACCCTCCTATTTTCCCTTTACCGAGCCGAGTGCAGAAATTGATGTGTATTGGGGGCTGAACTCTGAGACCGATTACAGAATTACAAAAGGCACAGGATGGCTGGAGATTATGGGTTGCGGTATGGTAGATCCTGCAGTTTTGAAGAATGTCAATATAGATTCTGAAAAATATTCAGGCTATGCTTTTGGAATGGGTATTGAAAGAATTACAATGCTGCTGTACCAGATGAGTGATATTAGAATGTTCTTCGAGAATGATAAAAGAACATTAGAGCAGTTCAAAACATTGTAATCGCTATAATTATATAAATAGAATTCCTGTAAAATCAATTTTTACAGGAATTTTTATTAAATTTATATGCTAAAAACACACAAAATGATTAAAAAATCGATGAGCTTTAGATTCAGAAAAGTTGTACAATATTTCTTTATCATTTCCATTCTTTTAATACAATGTATAATTGCAGGTTTTTTTTACAACGAATTCGTTAATAATAAGAATTTAAATTTCATTGAAAAGCAGATACATGAAGTTCACCAACTGGAGAATATTACCGATGATTCGCGGAAAGAGCTTACGAATGCACAAAATTATTTTCAGGAATATGTCACCCGCCGCGAAGAACCCTATTTAAAATCTTATTTTAATGCTGTGAATAAACTGGCAAAAAATCTTGACAGTATTAAGAATTTTAAATTTAAAATCCCGAAAGTAAAAAGAATCTTTGCAGCTCATCAAAAGCATGTATCTGAAACTAAAAATCTAAAAGCCATTTTAGATTCTACCTATCGGTTCTCTGTACATTCTCATGTAAGAATACCCGGACCTCTGCCAAAACTCAAAACGTACCAGTATAATTATAATTTCGACAAATTTGAAGTACAAACAAAAAAGTATTCGGATACCGTAAAAAAGAAGGGTTTTTTCGGCCGGATCAGTGATGCCATATCCGGAAAAGAGAGCGTAAGAAAAGATAGTGTGGTGGTAACGGTAAAGGGGGGTAAAACATTGGATATTCCCACTGTTAAAAGTGAAGTTGACAGTATCGTAAACTCCATCAATAATCATTATACGAAGGAAGTTCAAAATAAAAGATTCAATATAGACAGAGATAAAGATAATGGAAGGGATGAAAGTATGAAGCTTTTTTCAACGTTCAATTCTTTATTAATCTACAGCAACGAATTGATGAGGGTCTACGAATCTGCAGTAAAAGATTCTAAAACTGAGCTCGAAAAAGAATACGCTGCACAAAACTCTAAAAGCAACAAAATAAGGAAGGATCTTGTGATAGGATTAATGGTTTTAATGTTTGCCGTTTCTATCCTCATCATGTATTTTACGAGAATCGCATTCATTTATGAGCAAAGACTCAATGCGGCAAATGTGCAGATTAAAGAAAATCTGAATTTTAAAAACAGAATTCTGGGAATGCTGAGCCATGAGCTGAGATCGCCTTTGAAAATTATCAGTATTTTCATCAATAGAATTGATAAAAAAACAACAGACGAAAGCATTAAAGAATATTTAAAATCGATAAGTTTTACCAATAATACACTTTTTATGCAGGCGAGTCAAATCCTCGAATATACCAAAAATCAACAGGTCGGAAATAAACTGATTCCTGTTCGTTTTAATTTGAATAATGAAGTAGAATCAATCCTGACTTCTCTGGAACCCTATATTCAGACAAGAAATAATATGTTTATCATCCATAAAGATATCGATCCTGACATAGTTGTATTTTCAGATAACACAAAAATCAATCAGCTTTTTATGAATATTTTGGGAAATGCCAATAAATTTACAGAAAATGGACAAATTTCAGTACATACTTCCGCAGAATGTGTTGATGAAGATACTGTTGTTCTAAAAACGCAGATTACCGATTCTGGGGTGGGTATTTCAAAATCAGATCTACAAAAAATCTTTGAGCCTTACTATCAGGGAATTATTTCTGATGAAGTAGAAAATCTCGGCGCAGGTCTGGGATTGAGTCTCTGTAAAGAACTGGTGGAATTGTATTCTGGGAATATTTCTGTTGACAGCAAGTTGAAGGAAGGAACCACTGTGTCTTTTTCTCTAAATTTAAACTTAAACAAATGAGTTATACTGAGAAAGCACCAATTAGTCTTCTTCTGGCAGATGATCACAGCTTAATACGACAGGGAATAATTTTTATGTTGGAAGACCTACCGTTTGACACCTTTATTCATCAGGCTCCCGATTTACAGAAGACCATGGAGATCATCAAGGCCAATCCGGTAGATATAATAATTATAGACGCCCATTTTCCGGATGGAAACAGTTTGAGTATTCTGCCGCAAATAAAGAAAATCCGCTCCGAAGCGAAAATTCTGGTGTTTACAGGAATTGACGAAAATATGCACGCCCTTAAATTTATCGATGCTGGTGCAGATGGTTTCTTAAGCAAGCTGAGCGAAGAGGAAGAAATTAAAAGGGCGATTATCAAAATCAAAGAGGACGGGGAATATATTTCTCCGGCTACACAGGCTTTACTGATGAGTTCTGTACGGGATCGCAAACTTATTAATCCGTTATTTGGTCTTACCGACCGAGAGTTGCAAATTGCAGGACTTTACAGCAAAGGCTATGGAAACCTCGAAATAGCAAATCTTCTGGATCTTAAACAGAATACCATAAGCACACTTAAAAAAAGGATTTTCAATAAATTAAAGATTGATAACATTGTGGAACTTATTGAACTGGTGAAAAATCATCAGTGATTTTACTGCGACATTCTCTTTAAGTTTAATTTTCTAATCCTCTTACTGAAAGTTGTAGATAAGTATCTACAGCTTATTTGATATTTATCGACGGGGTTCTGTTTATTTGTATATCACTATGGCAGTACTTTTGTGTCAGGAAAAAAAACGATTCTAAAAACACAATTATTCCATCCCTTGAGTATAATCGCAGAGCTAACCCGGCTCTGTGATCAATACAGGGGAATTCGGAATGTTTTTAATTGATCATATCGAGACAAAAAAATACCAAATGATTAGCTTGCTATTCAGAAGAAGAATCCCATCAAAGACCGACTGCTTTTTACGTTCTCACCAACTAAAATATTCATAAATTTTCACTACAGTTGTAGATATATATCTACAACTCCTTCGACATTTATCGACATGATTTGCTGGGTTCATATACTATATGTTAGTAATTTTGTCTCAAGTTAAATGTCGCTGATCTTATTTCGAGTATAGATTAGTAGGGGAAACCAAGAATTTGGTTTGAGGAGGTAGAAACACAAATGATCAAGAGCTAAGTATTTTTTGCAGAGTTGAAAGACTCTGTGAATTATACTTAAACTCGAGAAAAAAAATTGAAAACGATTCTAAAACACAATTGTTGCAACCCTTAGTATAGTCACAGAGCTGAAGGCTCTATGATAGATACAGGAAATTCAGAATTTCTGAATTTTTATTTAAAGGTTAATCATTTGTTATTATAAACATTCTATTATTAACCTTAATATGATGAGAGCGGATTCTGTATAGAGGACGCTCTTTATTGTTTAATAAAATAAGAGTAACCATAGAAAAAATGTCAGTCAAATAGTGACCGACATTTTTTATTTCTGCTTTAATTTATAAATTTTAAAGGGTATTTTACGTTTTTATAGCTGTCAATACTTGCCTTTAAAGATCCTACTGCCAGTTCGGCTTTCAATAGCAGCGGGATATGATTTGCATCATTGGAAACCCACATGGTAACTCCTTCTTTCTCCTTAAAAACCCTTCCGCTTTTTACAGAAGGAATGATTTTCAATGCATTGATGGTTCCGAATTTGGTTTTTAAATTCTCGGTTCCTACCACTTTAAGCTGGAACGGAAACATCTCATCATCAATCCATACATTCATGTTAAAGACTGTACCTGTTCTAAGCTCTGCAGGACTTTTACTTCGTAAAAAATAAAAGCATGAAAGCATATCCTGCACACCTTTTACCGATTTTATAGTTTTTGAACCGTTGGCAGGATTTTTTTTATCCGTTAAAATTAAAGAATTGTTATCATGGTTAAAAACAGTCTGCAAATGTTGTGTGTATCCTCCTTCCTTTACATTTCTCACGTAGAAACTGGGCAGCTCCGTCTTCATGTCAATATAACTTTCATATAGATCTTCGACTTTGAAAAATGCTTTTACAGCTCCTGATGTTTGTCCTGTTCCTTTTACATAAAGGTGGGGAACTCCTTTGTAATAGGTCTTTTTTGCAGTAAGATTAGCAGATCCTGCAGTTAAAAAACCGTAGTGGATCCTAAGGGATAAAGATTCTCCGTCATTGATATTTGTAATCTGACTTTTGCCGAAAAAGAAAACAAATAACGTCGTAATATAAAATAATTTTTTCATAATGTAAATTTTACAAAAACACTGCCAAATAAAAAGCAGTTTTTGTACGTACGAGATTTGATAAATCTCAGTTTTTTATTTAATCTCAATAAATATGCTTCGCATTAAAATTAGTAAATTTGCAGTTACATACAATTAAATTATCTGAATATTATGATAACGACAGACATATTGATTATTGGAGCGGGACCGACGGGACTTTTTGCTGTTTTTGAAGCAGGTTTGCTAAAAATGAAATGCCATATCATTGATGCACTTCCACAACCCGGAGGGCAGTTGGCAGAGTTGTATCCCAAAAAACCTATTTTCGATATTCCCGGTTATCCGTCTGTAAACGCAGGTGAATTGGTAGATAATTTAATGGAACAGATCAAGCAGTTTCAGCCAGGTTTTACCTTGGGAGAAACGGCTGTTTCTTATTCAAAGGTAGACGAAGAATGGTTTGAGGTTGTCACCAATAAAGGAACGGTGCACAGATGTAAAGCAATTGCCATTGCAGGTGGTTTGGGAACTTTTGAACCCAGAAAACCGACGATGGAAAATATTGCAGACTATGAAGAAAAAGGTCTGGAATATTTCGTGAAGGAGCCGGAACATTTCAGAAACAAAAAAGTAGTCATTGCCGGCGGTGGAGATTCTGCTTTGGACTGGAGCGTTTTCTTGTCAAATGTGGCAAGTGAAGTTACTTTGATCCACAGAAGAAATGAGTTCCGTGGCGCTTTGGATTCTGTAGAAAAAGTACAGGATCTGAAAAATCAGGGTAAAATTAAATTAATCACTCCGGCAGAAGTTACTGCAATAAAGGGTAACGGTAAAGTAGAAGCAATCACTGTTGCGGTTGATGGGCAGGAAGCGTACGATATTGAAACAGATTATTTTATTCCGCTTTTCGGATTAACTCCAAAATTGGGAGAGATCGGAAATTGGGGATTGAATATTGAGAAAAACGCAATTGTAGTTAATAATGCTTTAGATTATCAGACCAATATTGAAGGTATTTACGCAATCGGAGATATCAATACATATCCGGGAAAATTGAAACTGATCCTTTGTGGTTTCCATGAGGCAACCTTAATGTGCCAGAGTGTTTATAACAGATTAAACCCCGGTAAAAAATTCGTCCTTAAATATACAACCGTAAGTGGAGTAGATGGTTTCGACGGAAGCCGTAAGGAAGCTGAAAAAGCCGTTGTTAAAAAAATAGATTAATAATTTGTTGTCCGTTGCTGGATAGTAGTTTTAGCAGAACCAATCCCATCAGCCAATCAACAGTTAACCATCAGTTAAGATGAACGATATAAATATAAAAATAACCGATAGAGAAGGGGTAACTCACGATATTGTAGCTCCAACAGATATGTCGATGAATTTAATGGAGATCATCCGTTCTTACGAATTGGCAGAAGAAGGAACAATCGGGGTTTGCGGCGGAATGGCGATGTGCGCTTCCTGTCAGGTTTATGTAATCAGCGATCCCGGATTGGAAGCAATGGGAGATGAAGAAGATGCGATGCTTGGTGAAGCATTCCATGTGAAGGAAAACAGCAGGTTGGGTTGTCAGCTTCATATTGCAGAAGAAATGGAAGGGCTTGAAGTACAGATTGCTCCTTACCCGTAGAAAATAAGACATCCTATACTTATAACACCCTTCGAACCCGGTTTGAGGGGTGTTTTAGTAGGTGGATGAGCTGCTGCAGTGGTTCACATAGGTTTCAGACAGATCCTGATGCTTTTTTCGTACAGCGGGATATGTTCTGTAGTGGTTCGGTGAGGTCTTTTATCAGATCGAATATATATAAAACTCGTCGGCGCAGGGTATACGATGTATCTTATGATGTAAATAATCCCTCCGGTAGGGTGAGCGACAGGTCCCGTCTTCCGGGCAACATATCGGAAATACTTGTGCAACTTATCCGGATATAAGTGGAACGTGCTACTACCGATCAATAACGGATCGGGATAGGTTGCAGACGTATCGGATGGGCTTCGGAACGCCAAATCTGGATTTTACTACAAAAGTGTTATTCGAAATATCCACCACTTCATCAGTTAAGAAAGTGAATGTACTCACGAATCTTTTGATGTTTCAGTCGACATATCCGGTCATCATCCAGATCACAATCATCAAAAATTATTTCACTAGTCAACGCAAGATTATCATTCCGAATCTGAGTAAAATATAAATGGATGTGATTGAGTTATTTAATTAAAATATCCAAAATCAAAAGACTTTGGATATTTTATTGTGAGTGATTTTTATGATTTCAAAGGAATATTCGCTAAAATATCTTTAGTGAAAGCCCAGAATTTCTGTGTGGAAGAAATATTTGCTTTTTCGTCAGGAGAGTGTGCCCCACGAATCGTAGGTCCGTAGCTTACCATTTCCATATCAGGATAATTGGCTCCGATGATTCCACATTCCAAACCTGCATGACAAGCCACTACATGAGGTTTTTCTGTAAACTTTTCAGTATACATTTTTTCCATCAGCTGAACGATCTCAGAGCCAGGTTTTGGTTTCCAGCCGGGATAAGAGCCGCTGAATTCTACGTTCATTCCTGCCAGTTCTGAAACCGATTTTAATTGTTCGGCAACAGAATCTTTGGATGAATCTACTGATGATCTTGAAAGGTTTAAAATTTTCAGACCCCCTTCCTTCAGTTCTACTCTTGCAACATTATTGGACGATTCCACCAAATCCTGTACATCAGGGCTCATTCTGTAAACACCGTTGTGAAGAGATTTCAGAACCAGAATAATTTTCTTTGAATCTTCTTCTGAAAGAGCTTCTTCAGACGATGTAGAATTTTCGATATTGATCTGAAGTCCTGCTTCAACGGAAGCAAACTCTTCCAGAACTTCTTTTTTGATTCCTCCTGTTGCAGTTTCAATAAACTCATTTGCGTTTCGCACAGAAATTAAAGCTACCGCTTCTCTAGGAATTGCATTTCTCAGACTTCCTCCATCAATTGAGATCAGCTGAACATTTTGATTTTCCAAAGCCTTGTAAAGAATTCTGCCTAAAATAATATTGGCATTTCCAAAACCTTTATGGATATCCATTCCGGAGTGTCCTCCCTGCAGACCTTTTACTTCAATGCGTAAAATTTGTCCTTTTGCAGCTTCTGTACTGTAGTTTTGGCTTACTGTGACATCAATTCCGCCGGCGCACCCAATATCAATCTCATCATCCTCTTCCGTATCCAGATTCAAAAGAATCTCTCCGGTTAATTGTCCAGGTTTTAAGCCTAAAGCGCCCGTCATTCCCGTTTCCTCGTCAATGGTAAAAAGAGCTTCCAGATCAGGATGCGGAATATCTGAACTTTCAAGAACCGACATTATAGTGGCAACTCCCAAACCGTTGTCTGCACCCAAAGTTGTTCCTTTTGCCTTTACCCAGTCTCCGTCAACTTCCATCTGGATTCCCTGAGTTTCAAAGTCGAAATTGACATCATTGTTTTTCTGGCAAACCATATCAAGGTGAGACTGCATCACAATAGATTTGCGGTTTTCCATTCCTGCTGTAGCAGGTTTTTTAATGATTACATTTCCTACCTCATCAACTGTAGTTTCCAAACCCAAATTTTCACCGAAATCTTTGATAAAAGCGATTACTTTTTCTTCCTTTTTAGAAGGTCTCGGAACGGCATTCAGTTTAGAAAAATTTTTCCAAATGATTTGCGGTTCTATGTTTGATAGTTCCATAAAATTTATTTTTATCAAAATTACGAAATCGCTATGATTTAGAAACGATAATACCAGCTAAAACTCAGCGATTGCATATGACAATTAAAAAAGCAAAATACATATGAAATAAAAAATGCTCCTGAAATTCAGGAGCAGTATTTTTGCTAGAAGCTAGAAGCTAGAAGCTAGAAGCTAGAAGCTAGAAGCTAGAAGCTAGAAGCTAGAAGCTAGAAGCTAGAAGCTGATTAACATCCGCATTCACCGTAAATCGGCATGGTAGTAACGCTTCCGTCTGGTTTTGTAATTGTAAGTGTACCTTCAAATAATAAAACTTCTTCGTTTTTTATCTTCTTGCCTTTTACAGAGATTTTATAATTCTCATTTTCAATTTCTTTGGTGAGCTCTTCATCTGCTTCCATATCGCTTGAAGAAATCAGATTCATGGTGAGCCTTTTACCGTCAAGTTTCATGTACGCTGTTTTTCCTGCATCATCAGCATAGATATATTTTTCGTTTTCAAAATCGGATTTATTCTTTGCAAAATAGCAAGAGCATTCTTTGATTTCGTTCGGAAAAGGAAATACATCCACTAAAACATGAGCAGTTTCAGAATCATTTTCTACAGAATCCTGAACAATAGTCAAAGAATCTACTGGTTTAGAATCTGAAACGGTTGCTTTTTCCTTTTTACAGGCAATCATTGTAAAAGCTGAAAACAATATAATAAGGTATTTCATAAAATTGAAGTTTAAATTTTTGAAAAAGCGTCACAAAGTACAAGCCGCCATTTTAAATAGGAATGATAATCAACCTTTATCCTCGCGATCTCTCAAGAAGAACCATCATTAATAAAGATAAAACGACTAAGCTTTCGTCTTCATCGTCAATATCGATCAGTCTGTCCAGTTGAAATCTTCTGCCAAACATTGAAGGCATTTTCTTTAGTTTAAAATATTCTTTGCCATCAATACCTTTTACGGTGTATGTTGGGTTGAGGAAGTATCCTGTAAACATTCCGATAATCGGGATTTCACCTACCATTCCGTCAAAAAATTTCACCCATGCATTGTCTTCTGTAATTTCAAATTTTGGCTGGTCGGCTTCATCCAGAACATTGTACGTTGATTTCCAGATAGAGCGCATTCCTTTTCTTGCCAGTCTTCCGAAATTTTTGCCTATCGTATCTTTTATAGAATAGGAAGCATTAAAATCAATCCATTGATTGGCCTGTATTCTGAAAAGTTCTTTGGTTTTGCTTTCGTCATTGAAAACGATAACGTCTTCTTTCAGTTTGAACATTTTCTGACGTACATAAGCTACGTAGTTTCCGTTTTTGTCTGTGATGTTGAAATCGCTGGCAAGCGTGGTAATTTTAAATTTAAAATCCAGCGGATAGTTAAGATTGTTTAAGATCATTGAATGTTTGTTTTTTTCTGTTTAATATTTTGATGATCAAAGATAAGGGTTTGCTAAGAATTTTCAGATTTAAAAATTGAAAGTTTTAAAATTAAATATATATTGTTTGGTAAACGACGAAAAGTTTTTTGTGATTGCTATATTTTTTATCTTTACATAATAATTAAATGATAAGTCATGGGAATATTAATTCATACCAGTTCTTTTGAGGAACAGTCTTTTCTCGAAAGTTTATTGAAAAAAATGAAAGTTTCTTTTGAAAGTACAGATGCAGATCAAAAAGTGAAAGTTTCAAAGGAACAGATGGATTCAATTAAGAGAGGTTTGGAGCAGGCAGATGAAGGAGATTTTCTTTCAAATGAGGAAGTGCATCAGAAAGCAAAAAATATATGTTCAAAATAAAATGGACTTCTGAAGCTCAGGAACAGTATTTTAAGACTTTAGAATATTGGATTGAACACAATAAGTCGCCTTTATACTCTGAAAAGATTATTGAAGAAACAATGTATACAGAATCTTTATTGGTTCAAAATCCATTTATTGGATTGATCGTAGAAAACACAAACGGTGAAGTGAGGAGGGGTTTAGTTTTGCTAAATTTTTCTCTTTTCTATAGAATTACTTCCGATACTTTAGAAATTATTTCCTTTTGGGGCAACAAAATGAATCCCGATGATCTAAAAATGTAAGTTTTGACAAGATAATCTTGATTTTTTAAATCTTTTAAATTCAAAACTCAATCCTATTTTCAACTTTCAACTGATGATCTTTTTCCTTATTTTTGTGTTATGGATTACCCAAGTAAAGTATTGGCAAAAGCAGTGGAAGAAATCTCCGGACTTCCTGGTATTGGAAAGAAAACGGCTTTGCGTCTTGCACTTCATTTACTTAAGCAGCCCAACTCCAGAGCGACAAGTCTGGGAAACTCAATCATCAATCTGGTGAACGAAATTAAATACTGCAAAGAATGTCATAACTTTTCTGATTTCGATATTTGTGAAATATGCAGCAACGATAAACGCAGTGACGAGCTGATCTGTATTGTGGAAGATGTGCGGGATGTCATCGCTATAGAGAATACAGGAAAATATCGGGGAAAATATTTAATTCTGGGAGGAAAGATTTCGCCGATGGAGGGAGTAGGACCCAATCAGCTGAATATTCCGAGCATTGAGAGAAAATTGCAGCAAGGTCTGGCAAAAGAGTTTATTTTTGCGCTGAGCGCAACCATGGAAGGTGATACTACGGCATATTATATTTACAAAAAATTCAAGAATTCCGGGATCGAGTTTTCGAGTATTGCAAGAGGAATTTCTGTAGGAGACGAGTTGGAATATGCAGATGAGATTTCTCTCGGAAGATCAATCACCAACAGGCTTCCGTATAATGAAAAGGATTAAAATGGCGAAGAAAATTTCCATCATTATTGTTAATTATAATGTGACGCAGCTTCTGAGGAATTGCCTGCTTTCCATTCAGAAGTTTGCCGGAGAGATTGATTACGAAGTCATTGTCATCGATAACAAATCTACCGACAGTTCCTGGGGAGATCTTATACCTGAGTTCCCGAAAGTTCACTTTATAGCATCAGAAAAAAACGAAGGCTTTGCTATTGCCAATAATAAAGCAGTGACGGCTGCCCAGGGTCAATATCTTTTAATTTTAAATCCTGATACAGAACTGGAAGGTTTTTACCTCAATGAAATTTTAAGTTTTGCAGATTCTCAAAACAGTTTTGGCTGTCTTGGTGTAAGAATGCACGATGCGAAAGGAAACTTTTTGCCGGAAAGTAAGCGCTCGGTTCCGGATATGTTTAATTCTTTTGAAAAACTGTTTGCCGGTTTTCGAAAGAAAAATTCCAAATCCTATTACCGAAATGATATAGGCGAATTTGAAATTGCTGAAGTAGAAGTCGTTACAGGAGCATTTTTACTTGTAAAAAAAGAAGTTTACGAAAAAGTAGGAGGTCTGGACGAAAGATACTTTATGTATGGTGAAGATATTGATCTTTGCTATACTTTACTGAAAAATGGCTACCGGAATTATTACTACGGCAAGGCTTCTATTCTTCATCATAAAGGTGAAAGCACGGTAAAAGATGAGGTTTATCTTGAAAGGTTTTACGGGGCAATGCAGATTTTTATAGACAAATATTATAAAGAAAATAAGCCACTACAGTATTCTTTTCTGAAAGCAGGACTGAAACTGAGGCATAAAATAGAACTCATTAAACTCAAATAAAAAAAGCAACCCAATTAGTATTGAGTTGCTTTTTTTTATCTTGAAAATGATTTCTTATTGATTTGCCGGAACACTTACCGGAGCTGTAGTTTTAGAAGCAGGAGCTGTCTGTTTTACAGGAGCTTCAGTTTTTGGCATTGGTGGAATTCCCGGTGCAGCTTGTTTCGGTTTCCCTGTAACCACTACGCTGATTAAGATAAGAACGATAATTGTCGCTCCCAAAGTCCAGGTAGACTTTTCCATAAAGTCGTTGGTTCTCTGTACACCGAACTGTGCGGAAGATGCTCCTCCGAATGTACTTGAAAGACCGCCACCTTTAGGGTTTTGAGCCATAACAACGATTACCAATAAAATGCTGGCAATCATAATAAGAACCATCAATAGTGTAAATATAGTATCCATTAATTCTAATATCTTTTTGAATGGGCAAATTTAATGTTTTTTTGCAGAACCGCAAAATAAAGATTTCACTAAAAACGAAAAGCGGCAACAATTGTTACCGCTTTTCTGTCATATCATTTAATCTTATTTAAAATCAGTGTCTTTTGCCTGATTCACTTCGTAAGATTTTACATCCATTTTCATATCCATACCCATTTGGCTAACTGTAATGGTATAAGGCATTTTTACACCTGCAACATCTTTATAGTTAGAATAGGTAGTAGGAATGGTAAAAGTTTGTCCCTGAGCATTTACAGTTTCAGTTTCTCCGGTTTTAAGACCTGTTTTTACGCTGTAATAGTAAGATTTATCTCCGGATTTGATTGCATAAGAATCTTCCCCGTTGATCTTCTCAATTCCTGCCAGTTTGTAATCTCCGGATTTAGCAAAACCCAGTTCTTCGAAAAGTTCAGTATTTTTAAGATTTTTAGCGATTTCTTCTTTGGTCATAGCCACTTTTTGGCCACCTTGTTCAGAAAAACCTGTTTTTCCGTCGAAAACCTGTTTCTGAAGAGTCATTGCTCCCATAGAAACTACCTGTAATTCTTTTCCTCCCTGAGCTTTAATTCTTTTTACATCAATGTTTTGTCCCTGCATAGACATAGAACCCGTCATTGAATAAGAAGAAACTTTATCAAGAGCAGCTTTACCGCCAATTGCAGCAACATATTTATCTACTACAGAAGCTACCGTTACGCTTGCATCCACTTTTTGGGCACTTGGTTTTGCAACCGGATTAGCATTGGTGTCGTAATATTTTACAGGATAACCCAGTTTTTCTAATCCTTCAGAAATATCAGAAGCCTTACCAGCGATGAAAATTCTGCTTTGGTTTGGAAGGATCGTCGATTTTACAGCACTTGAAACATCTGCCGCAGTTACTTTATCGATTGATTTTAAATAATTTGTATAAAAATCAGACGGAAGATCATTTACTTTCTGGCTTACCGCGAATCTTGCGATTGTTGCAGGCTGCTCCAGTGACATAATGAAACTTCCTTTCAATTTAGCTTTTGCATTGGCCAATTCGTCTGGTTTTACAGTAGAAATTCCATTGATTTCGTTCATGAATTCCTTTACTGCTTTATCAGTAACTTCATTTCTTACGCTTGCTTCTGCTGAGAAATCAGGAGAATATTTGCTTGGGCTCATGCTGGAGTATGCACCGTAAGTAAATCCGTTTTTCTCACGAAGATTCATGAAAAGTCTTGCTTCACCGCCGCCACCTAAGATGTAGTTGGCAATTGTCGCTGGGAAATAATTAGGGTCTTTTATTTTTAATGTATTGATGTTTCCTACGGAAACTACAGATTGTACTGCAGAAGGTACATCTACGACATTGATCTCTGTTTTGGCAACATTAGAAGCCGGCTCCAGAGGTGGAAAAGTTGTGTTGGCTTTTTTCCAGTTGCTGAATGCTTTTTCAACCATTGGTTTTACCTTGTCAAATTTTACATCACCTACGATGACCAGGTAAGCATTATCCGGAGCGTAATATTTTTTGTAAACATTCTGAACATCAGCTAACTGAATTTTGTTTACGGTTTCTACCGTCTGAAATTCTCCTCTTGAAGTATTTTTTCCGTACATCAAAGCATTAGAAACTCTCGAAGCGATGGATGAAGCATTTTTTTCTTCACTTTTTATCCCTTCAATGGTTCTTTCTTTAGATTTTTCAATTTCATCAGCCGAAAATTTAGGGTTTACAATCGCATCAGCCATTAAACCTAAAACTTCAGGAAAATATTTTGAAAGAGAGTTAGAAGAAGCGCCTGAAGAACTGAAACCCAGGTTTGCACCTAAAAAATCTATCTTTTTGTTGAATTCGTCTTTGCTTAAAGTTGCTGTACCGTTACCAAGCTGGTCCGCCATGATTTCGCTTACTCCTGCAACATCTCCTTCATAGTAAGGCTGTCTGTCCATAGAAAGGCTCATGTTTACTCTTGGTAATTTGTTGTTTTCAACCACCATTACCGTCAAACCATTTTTCAGCTGAAATGTTTTTGGCTGGGCAATGTTGATCGCAGGAGTGGGTCCTGGTTTCGGCATTGCATTAAGATCAATTTTTTGTGCAGAAAGCATTCCTGTGAATAAAAATGCTACTGCTATATATGTTAATTGCTTTTTCATTTGTAAAAATTTAATTTTAATAATCCTGTATTTAATTAATATGTAAGACTGGAGAACGATCATAGTTCTTTATCTTAATCTATTGATAGGATTATTTTTTTTCAGGAACGTAATTAATGATTACTCTTTGGTTAGGATTAAGATACTCTTTGGCAGCATTCTGCAGATCCTGTTTTGTGATAGATCTGTAGATGTCAATTTCTTTATTAATTAAGTTTGTATCTCCCATCAACACATGGTTTGTAGCCAGTGAAGCAGCAATCCCCTGAATGCTTGAGTTGGCATTTACAAACTGGTTTTCAAACTGATTCTGAAGTTTTTGGTAATCTTCCTGAGAAATTAATGTAGTCTGAAGTTTTTTGATTTCAGCATCAATATCTGCCTGCAAAGTCTGCTTCGTTGTAGCTCCCATCGGAATTGCAAAGAATGCAAAAATACCGTAATCTTCAAGACCTTGGTTGAAAGCCTGTACCTGAAGTGCTTTTTTCTCCTGATCTACCAGTTTTTTGTACAGAACAGAAGATTTTCCGCTGCTTAAATATGAAGAAAGCATGTCCAGAACATAGGCATCCTTTTCTTTATTTGCAGGAGTTCTGTATGCGAAAACGTACGCTGGAAGCTGAATGTTAGGATCTGTAGCTGTTACCTCTTTTTCCTGAGTGATAGGAGCATCTTTCGGGAAATTTTTAGGATAAACAGTTCCTTTAGGAATTCCGCCGTAATATTCCTGAATCCACTTTTTGGTCTGTTCAGGTTTAATATCTCCTGCTACAACCAACGTTGCATTGTTCGGAACATAATATTTTTTATAAAAAGCTTTAAATTCTTCCAGTTTTGCACCGTTCAGATCTTCCATAGAGCCGATTGTAGGCCAGTTGTACGGGTGATTGGTAAAAAGATTTTTCTGTACTGTTGTGAAAAGATTTCCATAAGGCTGGTTATCCATTCTCAGTCTTTTTTCTTCTTTTACAACTTCTCTCTGTGTGTCTACACCAATCTGGTTGATTTCTGCATGACGAAGTCTTTCTGCTTCCATCCAAAGACCCAACTGCTCATTGTTTGAAGGGAATGTTTCGTAGTAATACGTTCTGTCATTAGTTGTATTTGCATTGTTCTGTCCACCGTTTGAAGAGACAATTTTGAACCATTCTCCTCTTTTGATGTTGGGAGTTCCTTCAAATAAAAGGTGTTCGAAGAAATGAGCAAAACCTGTTCTTCCAATCACCTCGTCTTTTGCTCCAACGTGATACATTACTCCGGTGGTAACTACCGGTGCAGAATTATCCTGATGAAGAATTACGTGAAGACCGTTTGGTAAATCATATTCCTCAAATTTAATTTGTTGTGCATTCAGCATTACTCCGAATAAAGCAGCAGCTGCAGCACTAAAAAGTCGTTTTTTCATAAATAGAAATTGTTTTGTCAATGAGTACCAAAAATACATTATTTGTTACAAATTTTTAAGAAAATTTTGTAGCTTTAAAAGTTGGAATCTTAACTTGATTACAATCATAAAATTCTCTCATTTTAAGAATTAAATTTAGGTGAAATTACAACTTACTTCATGAAAAGTTTTTTAGAACAGAATGTTTCTCAAGAATCATTAATTACCCTTTTTAGTCAGGCTCCCGTAGCCATGTGTTTGCTTACAGGGGATGATTTTGTCATAGGAAATGCCAACCCCCAGATTTTAGAATTGTGGGGAAGAGATCTCTCTGCCATCGGGAAACCTCTGTTTGAGGTACTTCCGGAAATTAAGGATCAGGGTTTTGTGGAAATTCTGGCTGATGTCTATAAAAGAGGTGAGATATTTAAAGGAAATAAAAGACCTGTCTTTCTGGAGAAGTCCGGTGTTTTGGAGGAGCACTTTTTCAATTTTATTTATTCACCGGTTTATAATGATGAGAGAAAAATTACAGGAGTAAGTGTTGTCGCTACAGAAGTTACAGAACAGGTTATTTCTGAACGGAAACTGAAAGAAAGTGAATACCGCTTTGAAGATTTAATCATCAATTCGGATTATTCTACCGCCATTTATCATTCCGAAGATCTTTATATAGAGCTTGCGAATAATCTCATGCTCAAAACCTGGGGCAAAGACGCTTCTGTTATAGGCATGAAACTGGAAGATGCTTTGCCAGAGCTGGAAGGACAGCCTTTTATAGGGATTCTGAAAGATATTTTTAAAACAGGAAAAACGTATACCGCCACAGAAGATCGTGTAGATCTGGTTGTGGATGGTAAACTTCAGACCTATTATTTTAATTTTTCATATAAACCTTTAACCAATCAGAAAGGTGAAGTATATGCTATTCATAATATGGCAGTGAATGTAACAGATTTGGTAAAAGCGAGAAAGGAAATTCAGGAAAGAGAAGAAAAATTCAGGCATTTGGCAGATTCTATGCCCCAGTTTGTGTGGTCCTGTACTAGTGAAGGAGAAATTACGTACATGAATGACAACTGGTACCGCTATACGGGGTTCGAAAAAGAGGAAAATCCTATCGACGGCGTCAGAAGAATTATTCATCCTGAAGTATATGAGAAAGTAATCGTTGTCTGGAAAGAATGTCTGAAAAGCGGAAAGCCGTTCGAGATGGAATATCAGTTTTTAGATCCTAAAAATGCAGATACCTACAGATGGTTTCTGGGAAGAGCCGTTCCGGCTTATGATGACCACGGTAATATAAAGCAATGGATAGGAACTTTTACTGATATTGATGATTTTAAACAGCTTCAGACGCAAAAAGACAAATTTCTGGGTATTGCCAGCCATGAGTTGAAAACACCTTTAACGAGTCTGAAAATCTACACCCAGTTTATTGAGAAAAACCTCATCAAACAGAATGATCTGAAAAATGCGAAGGTCGCTAGAAAAATGGATGATCAGATCGATTTGTTAACCAATCTCATCAGTGATCTTCTGGATGTGACAAAAATTCAGAACGGAAAGATCCAGCTGAATGAGTCCGAATTTGATTTTGATCAGCTTGCAGAAGAAATCGTGCATGAACAGCAGATGATGGCCAGTCATAAAATTATTCTGCATCCTTCCAAAGTCGGAAAAATCTTCGCAGACAGACACCGCGTCTCACAGGTAATGAGTAATCTTATAAGCAATGCTGTGAAATATTCTCCCGATGCAGATCAGGTGATCGTTTCTACACAGTCCATTGATAATAACGCAAAATTCTGTGTGCGAGATTTTGGTATTGGTATACCCGAAGACAAGCAGAGTAAAGTTTTTGAACAGTATTACAGAGTCAGCAGTTCGGAAGAGCATACCTTCCCCGGATTAGGATTAGGACTTTACATATCGTCCGAAATCATCAAACGGTCAGGAGGCAGGATTTATATGTCTTCCAATGAAGCAAAAGGGTCTGATTTTTGCTTCGAAATCCCCAAAAGTAAAAAAGTAAAACAAAATGCATAACGCAACAAAAGTTTTAGTCGTTGATGACAGTCCTGCAATTGTAGATTCTATAGAGATGATGCTGGATTTTGAAGGATTTGAAATTGAAAAATTTTATAAAGGTTCAGATATGCTGAAAACTTTAAGTGCCGAATCGAAACCTGATGTTATTTTAATGGATATGTGGTTGTCCGGAGAAGATGGCAGAGACATTTGCAGAGAAATAAAGGCCAATGAAAGTCTGAAAGATATTCCTGTTTTGATAATGTCTGCCAGCCGCGGTCTGGAGCAGTCAGCTTTAGATGCAGGTGCAGATGCATTCATCGCTAAACCTTTTGATCTGGGTGATATGGTAGACCGGCTAAAGACCTACTCGAAATAGCTTCATGTAATATGATGCATCGTTTTTATTGTTTTCGGTGAAAAACTTAATCAACTAAGAAAGTGCGTTACTCGTACGTCTTTTTTACTTTTGTGATGTAATCAGGTTGGGATTGAAAACACTTGATCAGGTTCCTCTGATTAAAATTCCTCATGAAGTATCCTTAGGACTGAACTCTTTTTTTAACATGTTTTGCGAAAGCTAAAAATTTGTATTCTCCTTTTAATACACTAATTTTGTGTTCCAAAATTTTTTTGCTGTATGGATTATCTGAAAGGACTCAACGAATCGCAATATGAAGCTGTTACCACATTACAGGGACCATTAATGGTACTTGCAGGAGCCGGTTCCGGGAAAACTCGTGTTCTTACAATGCGTATTGCCCATTTGATTACCAACGGAGTAGATCCTTTTAATATTCTTGCACTTACTTTTACCAATAAGGCGGCAAAAGAAATGAAAGAGCGTATTGCAAAAGTTGTAGGACAAAGCAATGCAAGAAGTCTTTGGATGGGTACATTTCACTCGGTTTTTGCGAGAATTCTGAGAAGTGAAGCGCATTATCTTGGATATCCTTCAAATTTCACCATTTACGACCAGCAGGATGCTTTAAATGTCATCCGGAAAGTTCTGAAGGATATGAATATTGATGCTGATCTTTATAAACCTAAAAAAGTACAGGCAAGAATTTCTAATTACAAAAATAACCTGATTACTGTAAAAGCATACTACAACAATCCTGAATTAATGGAGGCAGATGAAAAAGCCAACATGAAATTTATAGGAAAAATATATGAAAAATATGTAGAAGCATGCTTCAAAAACGGATCGATGGATTTTGATGATTTGTTGTTGAAAACCAATGAATTGTTGACGCGTTTCCCGGAAGTTTTAGCAAAATATCAGGACAGATTCAGATACATTTTGGTAGATGAGTACCAGGATACCAATCACTCCCAGTATTTAATTGTAAAAGCATTAGCTTCAAAATTTGAAAACATCTGCGTGGTGGGAGACGATGCGCAGTCTATTTATTCTTTCCGTGGTGCCAATATTTACAATATTTTAAATTTCAAAAAAGATTATCCGGATGCGGTTACGGTTTCTTTGGAGCAAAATTACCGTTCTACACAGAATATTGTAAATGCTGCCAATGTAGTCATTGCGAAAAACCTTCAGCAGTTTAAGAAAAATGTTTTCAGTGAAAATGAAGAAGGTGAAAAAATTAAAATATACCGGTCTCTTTCAGATGCAGATGAGGCCAATTTCGTAGCCGGAAATATCTGGGAATTGAGAAACAGGGAGCAGAAAAAATTCAGTGATTTTGCCATTTTATACCGTACCAATTCTCAGACAAGAGCCTTTGAAGATTCTTTAAGACGAAAAAATATCCCTTACAAAGTCTACGGAGGTCTGTCTTTCTACCAAAGAAAAGAGGTAAAAGATCTGATCGCTTATCTTCGTCTTTTGGTGAACGAAAACGACTCTGAGGCTTTAATGAGAATCATCAATTATCCGACAAGAGGAATCGGGGAGACTACACAGAATAAATTGATTGTTTTTGCAGACTCGCAGAACCTTGCCGTGTCTAAAGTTCTGGATAACTTAGGAATGTATGCGCCACAATTGAAATTCAACAACGGAGTTTTAACCAAGCTGAGTGATTTCTGGTCGATGATCAAAGCATTTCAGGTATTGCTGAAAACAGAAACCGCTTACAGTGTGGCCATGGAGGTCGCCAAACGAAGCGGTCTGATAAAGTTTTTGAAGGACGATCAGACTCCGGAAGGGATTTCCCGGGTAGAAAACGTACAGGAACTGATGAACTCGATGCAGGGTTTTATAGAAGAACAGATGCAGCTGGAAGACGGAGACCCGAGTTTACCGAATTTCCTTGAAAATATTGCACTTTCTGCCGATACACAAAGAAAAGATGATGAGGAAGATATGGTTTCCTTAATGACGATTCACCTTTCAAAAGGTCTTGAATTTCCGGTTGTACATTTGGTAGGTTTGGAAGAAAATCTTTTCCCGAGTTTTATGAGTTCTGCCACACGAGAGGATCTGGAGGAAGAAAGACGTTTGTTTTACGTGGCTTTAACGAGAGCTGAAAAGCAGGCATTTTTCTCTTATGCAATTTCACGTTTTCAGTGGGGTAAAATTACCGATGCGGAACCATCAAGATTTTTAAGTGAAGTAGACGAAGAATATATTGAGTTTCTGAATCCTGCAATCGAAAAAAGATTTATCAATAATGCGGGGATTACATCCAATATTTTTGATGAGCATCCTTCAGAAATGCGAAGTTTCAAAAAGATTGAGAAGAAAACAATTTCTAAAGCTGAAAACGATAAACCAATTGCCGAACCAAGAAAACTGAAACCTGTAGCTACAGCAAAAATTATCAATCCGAGTGGCGCGTCTTCACAGGATATAGAAGTGGGAGATAAAGTAAGACACGACCGTTTCGGAATCGGTGAGGTTGCTTTTCTGGACGGTACAGATCCTCAAAACATCAAAGCGAAAGTTATTTTCCTGCACGAAGGCGAAAAAAATCTTATCCTAAAATTCGCCAAATTAACGAAGATTTAAAGTTAATTTTTAAAATAGAATCAATCGATCAGCATTTTTTGTAATTTATTAGTCTATTGTTTTTGTGGACTAATAAATATGATTTACTTTTGTTCCCTCAAAAAATAAAAAAATAAACAAGATTGTATGGGAAATAAGAAGACCATTGTTTCGGCTTCAGTTTTATTTTTCTTAGGAACTTATGCTTTTGCACAGGAGAAGAAAGATACAGTGAAGACGGGAAATGTAGAAGAGATAGTCATTTTGGGTTCAAGAAGTGGGGCAAGATCAAAAACTGACAGTCCGGTTCCGGTAGATGTTTTTAATATAAAAGAATCGTCAATCGTTTTACCGCAAACCAATATTTCACAAATTTTGAATGCCGTTGCGCCTTCATTTACTTCAACAATACAAACCAATGCAGATGGTACAGATCATTTGGATCCTGCTCAGCTGAGAGGTCTTGGTCCGGATCAGGTTTTGGTTCTGGTGAATGGTAAAAGAAGACATACTTCGGCTTTGGTGAACGTCAACGGAAGTCCGGGAAGAGGAACTGTAGGAACAGATCTTAATGCGATACCCTCTTTTGCAATCAACAGAATAGAAGTTTTGAGAGACGGTGCTTCGGCACAATATGGTTCTGATGCAATTGCGGGAGTTATCAATTTAGGTCTGAAAAAAGATACCGGAAAATTGACTGGTCAGTTAACGTATGGCGGAAATTTGACACCGACCGCGAACGATCATACAGGAGATTTTGACGGTCAGAATATTCAGGTTGACTTGAACTATGGTAATAAAATAGGGAAGAAAGGAGGTTTTTATAATGTAACATGGACTTCGCAGTTCAGAAATCCTACTTACAGAGCAGGAACAGAAAGCGGAGCTATATTTAATGCATACAATGCGATAGAAAAACGTGCTTTAAATGACGGTGTCAATCTTTCCTCTCTTTTTGCAAACATCAATTCTACTCCAAATTCTCAGCAGTTGATTAATTATATCCATCAATATGCACAGGGAGTTAATTATTTTACTTCAAACTTTCAGAATCAGATTCAGGGAACCAATACCATTTCTGCTTTGCAGGGGATTTTGAATCAGGATGTTACCAATCAGGAATTAGATTACAGAGGTCTTACAAGAAAAGATTACAATATGCAGGTTGGGCAATCCAAACTGAACAACCATCAGCTTTTTGCCAATGTAGAAGTACCTATCAATGACAACTGGAAAGTGTATACTTTCGGAGGTTACAGCTACAGAAGCGGAACTTCGGGAGGTTTTTACAGAAGACCGAACCAAAGCAGAACCTTTACAGGACTATACAGCAACGGATATCTGCCGCAAATAGGAACAGATATTCAGGATTTGTCTCTTTCTGCGGGAATTAAAGGAAACTGGGATGGCTGGAATGTAGATTTCAGCAATACTTTCGGACAAAATTCTTTCGATTATAATATAAAAAATACAGGAAATACCTCATTAAGATTTGCTTCTCCAAGTGAATTCCGTGCAGGCGGACTGCAGTTTTCTCAGAATACAATCAATGTGGATATTGCTAAAAAATACGATGTCTGGAGCGGGATTAATGTAGCTTTCGGAGCAGAACACCGGTATGAAAACTTCAAAATTACTGCTGGTGAAGAAGCTTCTTATGCAACATACGATGTCAATGGAAATGTCTGGAACAACACTACGCAGCGTCCTACAGATTTTTTCGGAAATTCCCTTGCCGGAGGTTCGCAGGTTTTTGCAGGTTTCAGACCGGAAAATGCAGTGGATAAAAACAGACAGTCGGTTGCAGGATATGCAGATGTAGAACTGAATTTTACCGATTGGCTTTTGGTAGATGCCGCAGCGAGATACGAAAATTATTCAGATTTTGGTTCTACCTTCAATTATAAATTAGCCTCAAGAATTAAGCTTGCGAATAATCTGAATTTCAGATTTGCAGGTTCTACAGGTTTCAGAGCGCCATCTATTCATCAGATTTACTATAATGTAACGTCTACTTTATATACCAGCGGAGAGCTGAGAGAAGTAGGAACATTCAGCAATGATTCTAAAATAGCTGAAGATTTTGGAATTCCCAAATTGAAACAGGAGACCTCAAAATCTGCAAGTGTAGGTTTTACGTATAAAATTCCGGCTGCGAATCTTACCTTTACAGCAGATGGATATTTTATCAGAATTGACGACAGAATTGTTTTAACAGATCAGTTTACAGGTTCTTTAGTGAATTCTTTGGGCGTCAACGGAGCGCAGTTTTTTGCCAATTCTATTGATACCGAAACCAAAGGTCTGGATGTTGTGATTTCGCATAATGCAAGATTTTCAGATTTTAAACTGGATAATAATTTTGCAATTAATTTAAATGAAACACGCAAAGTTGGTGAAACCCATACTTCTCCTAAATTGCAAAGTCTGGGATTAGAAAACACATTCTTTTCAGAAAAATCCAGAGTGTATCTGGAAGAAGCTGTTCCGAGAGTGAAAGCCAGTTTGTCTCACAGTTTAGCGTGGAAGAATGCAAGTTTTTATGTAAGAAATACCTATTTCGGAAAGGTAACGGGAGCAGATATTATTGATGTGAATGGAGATGGAATTATTGGTTTTAACGAGCATCAGAAAATCACCGATAAAATCATAACGGATGTTTCGATGGCCTATCAGTTTACTAAAAATATTGGTCTTACCCTGGGTGTAAACAATCTTTTTGATATTTATCCTACCGAAAATCTTCCGGCATCTTCCAATAACAATCAGTTTATCTATTCGCGTTCTACTTCACAGTTTGGGCAGAACGGGAGATATGTTTTTTCAAGAATCAATATTAATTTTTAAGATAGATTTAAATTTTAATGATTATCCGTTTTTATTCATAATACTAAATTTTAACGCAAAGCACGAAGATTTTTACCTACTAACTGCTTTTAAGGTTAGCAAAGGCGTTCTACTTAAATAAGAGCACAAAGGTTTTTCAATTATGACTAATTACGGACAATCATTTAAATTTTTCATCAGCGGACTCAGTTTTTATTGAGTCCGTTTTTTTATGTAACGAATGAAAATGTTATTAGTTAAAATTGAGACAATATAGATTTCGTATATTTAAGACATCAAAAAATTTCAAACATGCAAAAAATTCTTATATTTTTGGTTGTAACTCTGTTTTGGACCCCACTTTTTTCTCAGGAATACACAACTGCAAAAGATATTCATTATTACGATAATCATACTAATAAATCCGATACTTACATTAATGAAAGATGTGTTCTGGATTTGTATATCCCTAAAAATGTAAAAAACTTTCCAACAGTTATCTGGTTTCATGGCGGCGGTTTGACGGGCGGACAAAAAGATATTCCGGAAGAACTGAAGAATAAAGGGATTGCTGTAGTGGGAGTAAATTACAGGCTTTCACCAAAAGTAAATGCCCCGAAATATATTGAAGATGCCGCTGCCGCAACTGCATGGGTTTTTAATAATATCAAAAAATATGGAGGAAGTGAAGATTTAATTTTCATCAGCGGACACTCCGCAGGAGGTTATCTTGCCATAATGGTGGGTTTGGATAAAACGTATCTTAATAAATATAAGATAGATGCCAATCAATTAGCTGGAATCATCCCTTTCAGCGGACAGATGATTTCCCATTTTACCGCGAGAAAAGAAAAGGGAATTGATGAGCTTGATGCAAGAATTGATGAATATGCTCCGCTTCATTTTATTCGTGCAGATGCACCGCCTTTACTTCTGATAACAGGCGATCGTGAGAAAGAACTATTGGGAAGATATGAAGAAAACGCCTATATGTGGAGAATGATGAAACTGAAAGGACATCAGCAGACTACACTCTACGAACTTGACGGTTTCGATCATGGAGGCATGGCTCATCCCGCTTTTCCTTTGCTTTTAAATGAAATAAAACGGATAGAGAAAATTAAAAAAGATAAGTTTAAGAATTAATTAATAACCGCATTTATTTTCTGCCACAAGACATCATCAAAATCAGAAAGTGCAAGATTCACATTATCTGCGGCATTTCCCATTCTTATAATAACCAATTTTTTACTCGGGACAACGTATATCTTCTGATCGTTTTTTCCCAAAGCACAATACATATCATCCGGAGCATTGGAAATTAATTTTCCTGGGAACTGCAATTGAGATTGTGGAAGATGATAACTTGTTTTTCCGTTGAGCCACCATAAATAACCGTACGAAAGGTTAATATTCTGTGATGTAGTGGTTGCGCTGTTAAAATAATTAGAATTGACAATCTGAGAACCATTCCAGTTGCCACTGTTTAAAGCCAGTAATCCGAAACGCGCCATGCTTCTTGTATTGCTCCAATAAACACTATTATCTCCGTTCTGAATCCAGTTTCCGCTCATCCCGATTTTATCTCTCAGTTTTACGTTAAAATACTCCGACCAGGTTTTTCCGGTAGCCTGAGAAACAACATCCTGCAATTTTACATAGACATTGTGATAGGCCCATCTTGTTCCGGCATCTGCTTTATATTGGAGGTTTGCTGGTGCAACGTTATCTCCTAAAGCATCATCCAGACCGGAAGTCATTGTTAAAAGATGTTTGCAGGTGATAAGGTTTTCTTTTACCAAAGGTTCACTTGTCCATCCGTTTCCAATATAGTCCGAAACTTTATGATTAATGTTGATAAAGCCTTCCTGTTCAGCAATTCCTGTAACAGTAGAGGTTAAAGTTTTTCCTGCACTCGCCCAATACCAAAGAGAAGTTGAAGTATGAGAATCAAAATAATTTTCAAGAACAATTCTTCCGTTCTGAAGAATAATGAAGCTTTTGGAATTTTTCGTCTGAAGATAATTAAGCAAATCCGGAATTTTACTTGGGTTCCAGCCCAGACTGCTGACTGATTTGGTTTCCCAATCATTGCTGTTAAGTGGCGGGAAATACATGGCTTCCGTAGATTGAGCACTTCCTGCTTGATTTTGATCTGAAACATCGTCTGAAGTGCAGGAAAGTAGAACTATCAGTAATGTAACTGTGGAAAGTAGATTTTTAAGATGCATGAGGAATTAGTTTTTATAATTTTTAGATATAAAAAATTATAATTTGTTAATTCTGAATCTTAATTTTCTTTACTTTTTTTGACTGATAATAAAATTTACCATGGCATCATTCAGCTCATTCTGGTAAGTCGCATCGGTAGTTTTGAAACCGTGATCACCTTTTTTTACAACAATTAAAGAATTTTCTGTGTTGCTTTTTTCCAGCATTTTTCGCAGTCTTTTTGAATGTCTTATCGGAGCTATTTTATCTTTGTCACCGTGCAGAATTAAGGTAGGAACCGTATTTTGACTGTAAGAAAGCGGTGAAATCGTTTTGCAGAATTCTATTACTTTTTTTCTTTCTGTTTTAATGTCATATCCTGTAATTCCTTTGGCAAGTTTGGTTCTGATATCAATGATTTTCTTCGAAATTAATCCGACAATAAAGAGAAGTGGTTTTGGAGCTCTTGTATGCAGCAGTCTGTTCATATCGGTAGGTCCGAAATTATCAACCACATAATTTACTTTGCCGGAATATTTTGAAAGTTCCGGATCTCCCATAAAAATATTCTCATCTGTATAAGCTGATAATAATGCAAGATGTGCACCTGCAGAAACTCCCCAAAAACCGATATTATGAGAGTCAAATTGATATTGCACCGCATTTTTTCTTACCCATCTTACAACATCTTTTGTATCTTCTACAGGACCGGGAAAATGGATATCTTCGCTTACCAACCGATAATTGGCGCTTATCACAATGAAATCTTTTTCTACAAGTTTCAAAATCGTATTTTCAACATAATTATCAGCAGTTATCAGTTTATCACCTTCTACCCAGGCGCCACCATGAAGATAGATAACAACCGGAAGATTTTTTTGCGAAGAGTTTTTCGGACGGTAAATATCCAGCGAAACAGGATTTCCCTTGCCGTCTTTTTTATAACTGATATTTTCAGTTACCAATGTTTTTTCCTGTAAAAGTTCACTTTTGGGTTTTTGTGCAAATATGGATGCTGAGAAAAAGAAAATAAAAAACAGGTTTACAAAAAACCTGCAGAAATATGTATTGTGGATAGATAAATTCATAAAGTAGTCTGATAAAATATTATTTTACTAACTCCTCAAAAAGTTTACCAAAAGTCTTTTCCAGATCTTTGGATTTCCCGGGATGAGGCCGTGATGTCTGTACAACAGCACTTCGCAAAGCAGTGAGCCATCTGAAACGTTCCGGAATATCCATTTCTGCAACAGGGCCGCCCTCTTTTTCTCCATTGGCTATTTTTTTGAAACTTTCCAGATTTTGAATCACGTCATGAAAATCCAGTTTACTTTTCATAAGTTTGAATTTATCGGGACATAGATAAAACTCTACACGGATAAACTTTTCTCTTTTTGAAAACATCACCAGGCCAATGTTGAAAAATTCTTCTCTCTCAACTTTTGGCACCAAACGTATTACAGCGTATTCGTATATTTTATCCTCTTGCATTTTTGGCTTCGTTTACAAAGATTGGGGAGTTTTCTAATCTGGTTTTCATAAACTGGAAATAGATTTCTCTTATTTCATCAGGTGTTTCATCGGCATCGTTCCAGTGCAGCCAGTCTTCAGGAATTAAATTTACAATTTCTCTTAAAATAGTTTCATTTAAAACTTCATGAGCAAATGCATCAGCTTCGTCAATTTTTGTTGCCTGCGGAAGCAGTACATGATCTTTCACATACTTAAAAGGTGTTTTTGCAGCGGTATCAAAGTTCTGCCAGGAATGATGAAAGTAAAATGAAGCGCCATTGTCGATCACCCAGAGTTCTTTGTGCCACATCAAAAGATTGGTATTCCTGAAAGTACGGTCTATATTGGTAATAAAAGCATCCAGCCAGACAATTTTTGAAGCCAGAAGAGGGTCAACTTTTATGCTGGAATCAAACGCAATTGCTTCCGAAAGATAATGCAGACCAAGATTCAGACCTTCAGAAAATTTCAGCAAGTCCTGAATTTCTTCATCTGCTTCGGTTCTTCCGAAATCTACATCCAGATGCGCAAAAACGAGCTCGGGAATTTTTATTCCTAATGCTTCAGTAATTTTACCTCCCAAAAGTTCGGAAATCAGCATTTTTACACCATGACCCGCACCACGGAATTTTAACACATATTTAAATTCATCATCAGCTTCTGCCAAAGCAGGCAGCGAACCGCCTTCCCGTAGCGGAAGAATGTAGCGCATTACTGTAACCGTTCGTAAATTCAACATATGGCAAAAATAAGATTTTACTTTGTGTTTCATTCTATTTTTAATATTTTTAAGTGAAAATCAGAATTATTCAGCTTAGTAGAATTTTAAAAATCATTTTGTCATTACGTAGAAATCTTCGGTAATCTTGCTCTGATACATGACTTAGATGCATGCGGAATGACAAAGATGCTGTAAAGTTTAATGAGTTTAAAAAAATAAAATATGAACGTCACAAAAAATCTCAACATACAACTCTCAAATCCTGAAACCAAAGACTTTCTTGCGGATGCATTTTATCCTGAAACAGAAGCCAAATTACCGTTAATCATTTTCGTTCACGGTTACAAAGGCTACAAAGATTGGGGAGCATGGAATCTGATGGCAGAAAAGTTTGCAGAGGTAGGCTTCTTTTTTGTTAAATTTAATTTTTCCCACAACGGAACTACGCAAGTAAGTCCTACAATGTTTGATGATTTAGAAGCTTTTGGAAATAATAATTACACGAAAGAACTTTCAGATTTAGGATTTATAATCGATTATTTTATCAAAAATCCTAACGTTGATGAAGAGAAAATTATCCTGATAGGTCACAGCAGAGGAGGAGGGATTTCTATTGTTAAAACCTGCGAAGATGAAAGAATAAATGGTTTAGTTACTCTCGCAAGTGTAGATACTTTAGAAAGATTTCCAAAAGATGATGGTTTCGAACAATGGAAAAATAAAGGCGTTTATTATGTGGAAAATGCGAGAACAAAGCAGGAAATGCCACATTATTATCAATTTTATCAAGATTTTAAAAACAATGAGCATCGTTTTGATGTAGAGCGTGCCATGGAAATGGCAAAAGCGCATGTTCTCATTATCCATGGGACAAACGATGAAGGTGTAAGTGTGAAACATGCCGAACATCTTCATGTTTTGAATCCTAATTCAGAACTGTTTTTAATTGAAAACGGAAATCATGTTTTTGGCGCAAAGGAGCCTTGGGAAGAAAATAATTTGCCTGAGGATTTGAATAAAGTGGTTGAAAAATGTATTGGTTTTATTAAGGATAATATAGTGAATGAATAGGATGATCCTAAAAAAAATCCGCTCCTTTGGAGGGGCGGATAGATTGTAAATAAAATTTAGGAGGTGGTTTGGTATATAGAAGTTTAATAACCTAAGATTCTATTTTATCAATACTTTCCACGCTTCTTCGATTTTACTTTCCAGCAATAATTTTTGAGCTTCCAAATGAATGTTTTCATCATCATGGCAGTTTTCTGAAGGTAAAACCTCCACATTTGCAAGCATTCCCAGATCGTTTCCTGTGAAAATTGTGCTGTATTTTATGCTGTCCGGAAGCAAATCGAAACCGATTCCTTTGGTTACCAGTGGTTTTGGAACCTCAAAAAGATTCTGTTCATTGTTTCTGGAATACCAGTTTCCTCCGAGACGTGCAACCATATCCAATTTTGCCTGATCTAAATTTCCTTCCTCGTTCAGGTATTCTTCTCTGATATGAATTTTTTTTACCTCACAGATCACCAGATTTCCTGCGCCTCCCTGGTCTCCCAAGGATTTTACTTCTAAAACTTTGCATTCAAAATTTACAGGACATTCTTCAATTAATTTAGGCTGAACCAAATCCGCATCTTTCATCGTTAAGCCGGATTTGATAAATTCATTAACGCCGTCTTCGTATTCTGTTGAAGCCAGTGAAATCTGCTGTACAATAGGAAAATTCACAGTCCCGATTACCACTTCCGCCACTTCTGAAACGTTTTCTAAAGTATGTTTTGTTGTATTGTCACGAACTCTTCTGGATGGCGAAAAAATTAAAATCGGCGGAACCGTACTGAACATGTTAAAAAAACTGAACGGTGACAAATTGCTGTTTCCGTCCTTATCTACCGTTGAAGCTAATGCAATAGGTCGCGGTGATATGGCTGTCTGCATGACAGTCTGTAATTGTACGGGAGTTATTTCTGATGGGAGGAGTGTTTTCATTATTATTTAAGATTGATTTTAGAAATAAAATCTGATATAGATTTTAATTGTTTACTATCTTCTGAGAAGTAACCATTAAAATATTGCTCAAGATTATTAATGTAATAATTTGTTTGCTGAACTTCCGTTCCAATTCTCTTATTTAATTTACTAAAAGTATCCAAATTCTCCATTACTCTGACAAATTCTTTATCTTTTAGCCTTTCTGAAAAATCTTTATTTCTATTAAGATATTCTACAATATTTTTCTTTGCCAACAAGGTCTTAATGAAAATGCTAAAAAAATTTTTTTGTAGATCTAAAAAATCAATTCCATCAAAATTTTTCTTAATTTGAACACCATCTTTATCTTTATTATGTACTATTCTAAAATAATCATCGATCCCATTTTCGCTATAATTTTTAAAATACTCATCAGACAGAATTTCTCCCATTCTATCTTCTAGCTCAGATCCAACTTCGTTAAGATTGTTAGTTTTAGATTTTGCGTGTTCCAAATATTTGGTTTGTAATTCAGTGATTAATTTATCGTAAAAATCAATTTTAGTTAGGGTTCTTGTAAATTCATCCTCCCAATTAGCAAAATAATTATTATCTAAATTAAAATACCAAATCATAGCTTCATAAATCTCGGTGAAATTTATTTCTTTAAAATAAACATAACTAGAATCTGTTATGAATTTAAATATATTGGGATCTAAAGGTTTCTGTTTTTCTAATAAGACAAATTTTTGTAAATTCTCACCAGATTCCTTGTAATATGAAAGCATTTGAAATATTAAAGATTTAAAAATTCGCAAAGTTATTTTATGTCTATTTTCAAGATCTTCTTTTTGTTTTAACTTTTCATTTTTTATTTGTTTTTTAAATAAATCTACTTGTTGTTTATTTGATTTGTACTGAATATAAAAAGCTAGAAATGTTAATATTGATCCGGTAAATCCAATTATAGGATTTAAAGTTCCACCAATAGAATCTCCAATTTCATTTGGTGATAGTCTTTCCTTTTTCGAATTGTAATTTTCAGGAAAATGTCTTAAAATATCATTATAGTCATAATAAAAATAGATATAAAAAGCAGAATAAATCATTAAAGTAATAGATACACAAATAAGTATAATTTGTATGTAATCTAACTTTTTTTCAGAATTATCTTCTTGCATAACTATCTCGCAGGAATAATTTTACCGGAAACCTCACCAAATCCAACTCTGATACCGTCTTTTTCAGCCCACGCTTTCATTGTTACGGTGTCGTTATCTTCAATGAATTTTCTTTCCTGTCCATCGTTTAAGGTGATTGGGTTTTGTCCTCTCCATGTAAGTTCAAGCATAGAGCCGAAAGATTTGGGATCGGTTCCGGAGATGGTTCCGCTTGCGTAGATGTCGCCAACTTCCAGATTACAGCCATTTACTGTGTGATGAGCCAGTTGCTGAGTCATATTCCAGTACATATACTTGTAATTGCTTTCGGAAATTAAATTTTCTGTACCGTTTTCTGGTTGTAAATACACTTCAAGGTTAATATCGTAATTTTTATCTCCTTCAAATTTTAAATAATCTAAAACTTCAGGATCTTGTACGGGAGAAGCTGTTCTGAATGGTTCTAACGCTTCCAGAGTAACTACCCACGGCGAGATTGAAGATCCGAAATTTTTAGCCAGAAACGGTCCCAGCGGAACATATTCCCAAGACTGAATATCTCTTGCAGACCAGTCATTGAAAACAACCATTCCGAAAATAGCATTTTCTGCATCTTTTGTAGATACGCTTTCGCCCATTTCGGTATTCTGATTGATAATGAAAGCCATTTCCAGTTCAAAATCCAGTTGCTTACATGGTCCGAAAACAGGTTTGTCTGCATCTGCTGGTTTCATTTGTCCTTTCGGGCGGTTAATATCTGTTCCCGAAACTACAATAGACGAAGCTCTTCCGTGATAACCTACTGGTAAATGTTTCCAGTTTGGTAGCAAAGCATTCGCAGGATCTCTGAACATTTTTCCAACGTTGGTGGCATGTTCTATGCTGCTGTAGAAGTCGGTGTAGTTAGGAATATGAATCGGCATAATCATTTTTACCTGATCCAAATCGTAAAACGCATCCTCGATGGTTTTTTCATCTTTGGATAAGATAGAACCTTCCTGCAGCAATTCCTGAATTTTGAGACGTACCGCATTGGTTACTGGTTTTCCCAACTCGATGAATTCATTTAAAGTATATGCTTCGAAAACATTGTCGTCTAAACCTTCTATTTCTTCAAAATAAGAAAGGTCGTACAAAAGTGCAAGATCAACAACCTGATCGCCGATTCTTGTACAGCAGGCGATAAATTCTTTATTAAATACCGCAACTCCGAAAGGAATATTGTGTATGGAAAAGTCTGAATTTGAATGATATTCTACAAATGATTTCATAATATGATAGTTTGAAATTTAGATTTAAAAGTTAACCCTTTTAAACACAATTATTTTGTTTTTTTGGAATAGGCGTTTTCATCTATCCAGCGTTCCCGGGAATTGATGTCAATCAGATAAAGGATTTCATTTTGTCTCGTAAGAAGAAGCGTTTTGGCAACAGGAATCGGGATTTTTTTGTTCTCGAGTTTATCTGCTCTCAGGGAAACAATATTTTTTTTACGGATAATATCTCCCGAAAAAACATTAGAAGTGCTTTTTCCGGTAGATTTATCATCAAACATTTCCACATACGTGGTGCCTTTTCCCTTGATGATGATGAAGCTTCTTTCTGTGTGATCTTCAAAATCTTTAATAAGCACAAATTTTTTGTCGTCTATGTTTACGTTTTCAAGATTTTGATTGATTCCCTTTCTTTCCTCAAGACGATCGAGAATCTGATTGATGGCTCCGTAGTTTTGTGCTTTTAAAGCGAATACTGATAAAAACAATGCGAAGACGAATATTTTTTTCATAAGCCTGTGTTTATAAAAAAAGTTTTGCCAGAATCTGCATCCTGACAAAACGATATGTTGGGTTTAAATATTAAAGATTTCCTCTTTTTTCCTGCTCTCTTTCCAAAGCCTCGAAAAGTGCTTTGAAGTTTCCTGCACCAAAGCTTTGTGCGCCATGTCTTTCAATGATTTCAAAGAAAAGGGTAGGGCGGTCTTCTACAGGTTTTGTAAAAATTTGTAATAAGTAACCCTCCTCGTCATGATCGATAAGAATTCCCAGAGACTGAAGTTTTTTCAGATCTTCGTCGATATGACCCACTCTTTCCGGAACCAGCTCATAATAAGCTTCCGGTGGAGCAGAAAGAAATTCTACCCCTCTTTTTTTAAGTTCGGTTACGGTATGAATAATATCTTTTGTTGCTACCGCGATATGCTGTACACCTTCACCTTCATAGAAATCCAGATATTCCTCTACCTGAGATTTTTTCTTTCCTTCTGCAGGCTCATTGATAGGGAATTTTGCAAAACCGTTTCCGTTGGACATTACTTTAGACATCAAAGCAGAATATTCTGTGTTGATCTGTTTGTCATCAAATGAAAGAATGTTTACAAATCCCATGACTTTCTCGTACCATTCCACGGTAGGAATCATTCTGTTCCAGTCTACATTTCCTACACAGTGATCTACATATAATAACCCTGCTTCTTCAGGCTTATAATCGCTTTCCCATTTTTGATAACCAGGCATGAAAGCTCCTGTATAATTTTTTCTTTCGATAAACATGTGAACCGTTTCTCCGTAGGTGTAAATTCCGGACATTCTTACTTCACCGTATTTGTCTGTTAATGTAACAGGCTCCATATATGGTTTTCCACCTCTTTTTGTAGTTTCCTCAAAAGCAGAATATGCGTCGTCTACCCAAAGTGCCAAAATTTTCACTCCATCGCCGTGTTTTTTCACATGCTCGCTGATGGGTGAATCAGACGTAAGACCTGTCGTTAAGATCAATCTTATTTTTCCCTGTTGAAGAACGTAAGAAGCACGGTCTCTCACTCCGGTTTCGGGTCCTGCATACGCTACCGACTGAAAACCGAAAGCGGTCTTGTAATAATGTGCTGCCTGCTTTGCGTTTCCTACATAAAACTCAATATAATCTGTACCGTTGATCGGCAAAAAATTCTCAGCCTGAGCAATTTTTTCGGCAAATGTAAGTGTTGACATGTTTTCTATTTTTACTTTTATTAATGACTTGCAAATTACAAAATTCTTAGAAATAATTAAAAACAATATTTTGTGCAACCGATTTCATTATTCTTAATATATATTAAAGTTTATTTAAGTATTTTTATGTTTATTGTTCTTATAATTTGTTTTGTATATTTGTCTAAGAAAATCACAAATGCTGAAAGAAAGCTATTGTAACCAAAAAAGCCGTAATCATTACGGCTTTTTATTTTTTATTATTCAATCTTCCTGCATCAGGGTTGTAATTGTCCCAGATTTTCCATGAATTGTTTATTTTGCGAATAAAGTAAATTTGTGTATTGAGCTGATTGACAAAATGTTCCTCTCCTGTTTCTCCTACTTTAAACAAAAGATTCCAGAATTCCTGTGTTTCGAGTATTTTTTTATCCGGTTCATCAGTTACGATATTGATGTCAAAGACTTCAAAATTTGATCGGTTGTTTTTCGTAACCAGTTGAAATTTTCGGTCACAGAGTTCTTTACTGAATGCTGAAGCTCTTTCCAAAAAGGGAGAATTTTCAAATACAAGATCTTGAAACAGCTCAAGATTTAAAACCGGGAATCTCTTATATAACTCAAAAACGCTGGAGCAGTACGAGTAAATAATGCTGGTGGAAAAAACGCCTTCGGAAACTGTTGCCTCCGTGGTTTCTTTGTCTTTAATATGGTGAATGTAAGCATTCAGATCTTTAAAGCCTAAAAAAATACAAATCTTATCCAGCGTTTTCAAAAACCGGAGATCATTGTGGGTTTTATCCTGATAATCGTTCTCAAAAAAGCGCTGTAAAGTAATATGAGAAATCGTATTACCCAGTTCAAATTTTTTATCATATCTGAGTTCTTCAGATACGGCAAGCTCATCTTTAATAATTTCTGAAAGAATTATATAATGACTTCTTTTCCATTCCTGTACCTTTCCTAAAACTGAATCTCTTACTTTGGAATGTTTTACAACTTCATTTTTTATCGAATTATATATAGTCTTCAAATGTGTGTTATTTAACGAACGTTTTTAGCAAAAATATTGCCAAAAACATTCAATGGATGTATTTTTTTCTTTAATTTTATTAAATATACATTTTTTTTAATTAAAAAGAATCTATTTCAAATTTATTTTAAATCTTAAATCTTTCATTCGCTGCTCTTTCAAGCATTTCTCTGTCATCGGGATGCGCAATACTGATGAGTTCCTGCGCTCTCTGGCGAAGATTTTTTCCGTAGAGATAAGCCGTTCCGTATTCTGTCACTACATAATGAATATGACCTCTTGTAGTAACGACTCCGGCTCCCTGTTTCAAGAAAGGAACAATCCTGGAAACACCTCTTTTCGTTCTGGAAGTAATGGCAATAATGGGTTTTCCACCCTCACTGAGTGCTGCACCACGCATGAAATCCATCTGGCCACCGATTCCGCTGTACTGTAAAGTCCCGATGGAATCTGCACAAACCTGACCTGTTAAATCGATTTCTATTGCTGAGTTGATGGCGACCAGCTTTTTATTCCGCATAATATTGATCGGAAAATTCACCACACTTACATCCTTGAATGCAAAAACGGTATTGTCATCTACATAGTCGTAGAGTTTTTTTGTGCCGAAACAGAAGCTTGTAATGGTTTTGTTATCGTTATACCCTTTATATTTATTATTGATGACGTCATTTTGAATAAGATCAACCACTCCGTCACTCAGCATTTCGGTGTGTACACCAAGATCTTTATGATTGTTTAAACATTTTAAAACAGCATCAGGAATGGTTCCTATTCCCATTTGTAAGGTGGATTTATCATCAATCAGTTCGGCGACATGTTTTCCTACAAGCATTTCATCTTCACCCACTTTTGATCCGTAATCCACTGTAGGAAGTTCTTCTTCATGCCATACCAGTTTGTGAATTTTGCTGATGTGGATCATCCCGTCACCATGTGTTCTCGGCATCAGCGGATTTACAATCGCAACAATTTGTTTGGCGGTGTCTACCGCAGCTCTTGCTACATCCACAGAAGTTCCCAATGTACAAAAACCATGTTTGTCTGGCGGTGAGACTGTAATTAAAGCAACATCAAGCGGCAAAATATTGTTTCTGAATAAAATAGGGATTTCACTTAAAAAAATAGGTACATAATCTCCTCTTTCAGAATTGACGGCATCTCTTACAGAAGCAGAAACAAAGAGAGAATTTACAAAAAAATTATTTTTATATTCAGGTTTTGCAATTTCTACATTTCCCTGTTGGGTAATAGAAACCATTTCTACATGGTCAAGCCGGTGAGATTGTCTTGCCAGCTCATCGATGAGATAATTTGGAGTACATGCGCTGCCATGAAAAAAAACACGGTTTCCGCTTTTTATGGTATAAATTGCTTCTTCTGCACTGATATAATTATACATAATTTATTTTTTTATGAATTTTCTTAGTCTTAAAGATAGTTCATATTATTTTCACGAAGTTCAAATATTTGCAGATTTTTATCATGTTTTATAAGTATTGGACAAAAAAAAGACTGAATATTGTACATTCAGTCTTTTTTTCAGTTTTAAAATATCTTATTCCTGAGAACGGTCTTCTAAAGTTTGATCCTGTTCTTCCAGCCATGAAGTTTTGTAGGCAGGATCTTCCACTTTCATTGCTTCTTCGGTAATTTGTAAAGGGCGGAAAGGATCTACCATGACCGCATATTCCTCTGTGAATTTTTTTCCAATACTTCTTTCCATGGCTCCCGGATGAGGCCCGTGAACAATTCCTCCCGGATGAAGCGTAAAATCCATCAAGTCGATATGGTTTCTGCTCATAAAGTCTCCTTCAGTATAGAATAAAACTTCGTCAGAATCTATATTTGAGTGATTGTAAGGCGCAGGAATTGCCATGGGATGGTAATCGTACATTCTTGCACAGAAAGAACAAACTACAAAATTGTGCGCTTCAAAAGTCTGGTGAACTGGTGGCGGCTGATGGATTCTTCCTGTGATAGGCTCGAAATTTTTAATATTAAATTTATAAGGATAAAAATATCCGTCCCATCCTACAACATCAAAAGGATGTGTTGCATAGATGAAATCGGTAATCTGATTTTCTTTTTTTACCTTAATTAAAAATTCTCCTTTTTCGTCTTTCGGCTCCACGAAGGTGGGTGCAATAATATCTCTTTCGCAGAATGGGGAATGTTCCAAAAGCTGGCCAAATTCATTTCTGTATCTTTTCGGAGTGTAAATCGGAGAGTGGCTTTCCACTACAAAAAATACAGTATCATCAGCATTGAGCTCTACCTGATAAATGGTTCCTCTTGGGATAATTAGATAATCGCCTGCAGAAAATTCAAGATTGCCTACAAAAGTTTTTAGAATTCCGGTACCGTGATGAACATACAGAAGCTCGTCACATTCTGCATTTTTGTAAAAATAATCCATCGATTTTCTGGGTTTCGACAATCCCATTTTCAGGTCATTATTTACCATCAGAAATTTTCTGCTGTCCATAAAATCGTCTTCAGGAGTTACATTCATGCCTTTAAACATTCTTGGAGTAACATTCTTACTGACTGCAATTTTTGGAGCAACATCTTTTGGCTCGCCAATCGATTTTATCTGTGTAGGGCGATGAACGTGATAGAGCAGAGAAGAAATTCCATGAAAACCTTCCGTTCCGAAAAGCTGTTCATAATAGAATTTGTCTTCCGGAGATTTGAAAATCGTATGCCTTTTTTGTGGGATATTTCCCGACTGATGATATCTCATTTTACTTTATATGTAGTTTCTCAAATGTAATAATTTTTAATGAATTGCTTTTAAGAATATTTATTCTATAGTTTGGCTGTTCTAAATTTAATTGTTAGTTTTGTCTAACAATTAAATTATATGAGACGAATATCACTTTCTCTGGTACTTTCTTCATCGTTTTGTTTTTCTCAGGAAAATGATTCTTTGAACGTTGTCGGAAAAACAGATTCTATGCATCTGCCACATAAAAAAGAACGCTCGAAATTGATTGATGATGTTGTTATTACAGGAAGTATAAAACCTGTGAGCAGATCCAAAAGTCCGGTTGCCGTTGAAATTTATACCTCAAAATTTTTCCACAAAAACCCAACGCCGAATATTTTTGAAGCCATTGCCATGGTAAACGGAATAAAACCTCAACTGAACTGCTCGGTCTGTAATACAGGAGATATTCATATTAACGGTTTGGAAGGTCCTTATACAATGATTCTAATTGACGGAATGCCGATTGTAAGTTCGCTTTCCACGGTGTATGGTTTGAGCGGAATTCCTAACAGTTTGATCGATAGAATTGAGGTAGTAAAAGGTCCTGCGTCCTCTCTTTACGGTTCCGAAGCGATGGGTGGAGTCATTAATATTATTACTAAAAACGCTCTATCGGCTCCGAAATTGAGTGTAGATCTCATGACAACTACGTGGAATGAGAACAATCTTGATTTGTCTACCAAATTTAATTTTGGAAAAAATGCGGCGTCAATTCTGAGTCTGAATTATTTTAATTTTAATGAAAAAAGAGATCATAACAATGATAATTTCACAGATACTGCGCTTCAAAACAGAATTTCAATTTTTAATAAATGGAATTTCCGGAGAGAAGAAAACCGGCTCGGAAGTTTTGCTTTGAGGTATTTATACGAAGACCGTTTCGGTGGAGAAATGCAGTGGAATAAATCTTATCGCGGAAGTAGTGAAGTATATGGAGAAAGTATTTATACGAATAGAGTAGAAGTTTTCGGGATTTACCAATTACCGGTCAAAGAACAGATTATTGCTCAGTTTTCCTACAATCATCATGATCAGAATTCTTTCTACGGAAGCAATCCTTATGTAGCGACGCAAAAAGTAGCTTTTCTACAGACTTATTGGGATAAAAGTTTGGGGAATCATGATTTGATAATGGGGGCAACATTTAAAAAAACTTTTTATGATGACAATACTCCGGGAACTTTATCATCCGACGGATTCAAAAACGAACCGATGAAATCGCCGATTTTCGGAGCGTTTATTCAGGATCAATGGGAAATTAATGAAAAAAATATGCTGTTATTGGGATATCGGCTCGATTATGATAAAATTCATCATACTGTTCATTCGCCACGGTTTGCATGGAAGTTTTCTCCGAATCCTTATCACACCTTTAGATTCAATTTTGGTACAGGTTTCCGGGTAGTGAATCTGTTTACGGAAGATCACGCTGCTTTGACGGGTTCTCGTGAAGTCGTTATCCGCTCAGATTTAAAACCTGAAAGATCCATCAACGGAAATTTGAATTATATCTGGAAAATCCCTGTCACAGATCGTTTGGTCAATTTGGATACTTCTGCCTTTTATACTTATTTCAGCAATAAAATTGTTGGTAATTTTGATTCTGAACCGGATAAGATTATTTACGACAATCTTCAGGGATACGGAATTTCAAGAGGTTTTGCTTTAAATGTTGATTATAGTTTCAGTTTTCCTTTAAGTGTAAATTTAGGAGTTACTTATTTGGATGTTTATCAGAAGTTTGACGGCGGAAATGAAAAAGTTCGGCAGCTTCATGCTCCGAAATGGAGCGGAACATACGGTTTGACATATAAATTTTTTAGTGATCTTGCGGTTGATTTCACAGGTCAGTTTTACGGACCGATGCGGCTTCCTGTATTGCCGAATGATTATCGTCCGGATTATTCTCCATTTTATTCTTTGGCCAATATTCAGGTGTCAAAATCTTTTAAATCGGGATTTGATGTGTATTGCGGAATTAAAAATATATTCAATTTTATTCCGAAAGATCCTTTAATGAGACCTTTTGATCCGTTTGACAGAAGCGTAGACGATGCTGTAAACAATCCCAATCATTATACTTTTGATACGGCTTATGGTTATGCTCCGATGCAGGGAATCAGAGGTTTTTTTGGTGTGAAATATAATTTTAAATAGAAACTTGTGAATATTAAATTTTACGATTTTTTTTTTGACGCAAAGATTTTTATTTTGAAATGTATTTTTAGAAGGCAAAGGCAAATAAATTTGCTTCGCGAAGCTAATGGAGAATAGGTTGTTTATATTGAATGATTTTTTGGCGCAAAGATTTTTATTTTGAAATGTATTTTTAGAAGGCAAAGGCAAAGGCAAATAAATTTGCTTCGCGAAGCTAATGGAAAATAGGTTTATTTATATTGAAGGATTTTTTGACGCAAAGATTTTTATTTTGAAATGTATTTTTAGAAGGCAAAGGCAAATAAATTTGCTTCGCGAAGCTAATGGAAAATAGGTTTGTTTATATTGAAGGATTTTTTGACGCAAAGATTTTTATTTTGAAATGTATTTTTAGAATGCAAAGGCAAATAAATTTGCTTCGCGAAGCTAATGGAAAATAGGTTTGTTTATATTGAATGATTTTTTGACGCAAAGATTTTTATTTTGAAATGTATTTTTAGAAGGCAAAGGCAAATACATTTGCTTCGCGAAGCTAATGGAAAATAGGTTTATTTATATTGAAGGATTTTTTGGCGCAAAGATTTTTATTTTGAAATATATTTTTAGAAGGCAAAGGCAAATACATTTGCTTCGCGAAGTTAGATTACAAGCTTAAAATCAACTTGTTGATTAATCTTTGCTCCTTAAAATAAAGCGGCACACAGCTAAGACTTTGCATTAAAAAAATAAAATAATGTATAATTTAATGATCAAATGAGACTTCTGGCAAAATTTTTATTATTGATATTCATCCCAAATTTTGGTTTTTCACAGATCAAAACAACTGCTTTTTCTGATTTGGAAAGTTTACAAAAAGCACAACAAAAATCTGTTGTTATTCATCTTTATACGGATTGGTGCTCCATATGTAAGATCGAATCTTTCAAATTGAATAAAAATAAAGAACTGGTTAATATGATCAGTGAAAATTTTTATTTTATTAATCTTGAAGCTGAAAAAACAAAAGAAACCATCAATTTTCAGGGGAAACAATTCAATTATTCATCCAATGGAAATTCCGGCATTCATGAATTGGCTTTGGCTTTATTTAAAAATAAAAATCAGCCTGTCTATCCTTTATGGATTATTTTAGATAAGAACCAGAATTTGATTTATTATCATGAAGGTAAATTTCATCCTGAGAAAATGAAAGAAAAATTGCTTGAAATTTCTGCTTTGTAGTTTTTTAGTAACAAAAACATATCCATAATGTTTGTTATCCTTTAAAATCTAATCTAAAACTATTTTTTAAAGTTAAATTCCTGCAGAATGACAAAGGCGAGATTGATTTTCATTTGAAAAAAATTACTTCAAAAGCACGGCAATAATTCCCAAAATAGCCGGTAAAGCCTGAACAAAAAATATCTTCTTAGTCGCCGAAATGGCGCCATAAATTCCTGCAATTGCGACACAACTCAGGAAAAATAAGGAAATATTGGTCTGCCATTTCGGATCTTCAATCAGGAATGACCAGATTAACCCCGCTGCGAGAAAACCATTATATAAACCTTGGTTTGCTGCCAAACCTTTTGTTGGTTTAAACATTTCTGCAGGCAAAGCCGCTTTGAAAACTTCTTTTCCTTTGGTTTCCCAGGCAAACATTTCCATCCAGAGAATATACATATGTTCTACAGCAACAAGTGCGATCAATATTTTTGCAACAATTTCCATGATTTAATTTTTTATCATGGTAAAACTAAAGAAATAAAGTTAAGTTTGATCTATCAATTTTTTAAAAATGGAAACTTTCAAATCACATTTAGAAAAATTCATCACCGTTTCGGAAGAAGAATTTATTTCTATATCTTCTTTTTTTCAGATAAATGATGTGAAGAAAAAAGAGAATCTCATGTTGGAAGGTGAGCTTGGCAAATTCAGGTATTTTGTTTTGAAGGGCTGTCTCAGAAAATATTTCATCAATGAAAAAGGGACAGAACAGACAACGGAATTTGCGATAGAAAACTGGTGGATGGCAGATCATTTTGCTTATGAGCAGCAGCTGAAAACGCAGTTTAATATTCAGGCAGTTGAAAACTCTTCTGTACTAATGATTGATTTTCAATCTCAAGAGGCACTTCTTCAAAGACATCCTTTGATGGAACGGTATTTCAGAATAATTTATCAAAAAGCCTGTGCTGCTTCAGAGCGTAGGATCCGTTATCTCTATGAAATGAGCAGAGAAGAATTGTACATCCATTTCAGTACGCAGTATCCTGATTTTATCCAAAGGGTTCCGCAGTATTTATTGGCTTCATTCCTAGGTTTCACTCCGGAATATTTAAGTGAAATCAGAGCAAAATTACGTTCTTAAACCAGTTTAAGATTTTTAGATTCTATACATTGCAACTTTGTCTTGTTAATAAAAATAAAACATTATGAGTGCAAGATTTAATATGGCAACTGCTCACGCCACAGCTTATAAAGCTATGATAGGTTTGGAAGGAACGCTTCAGCACAGTTTTTTGAACCCGATTCAGAGAGAATTGCTAAAAATTCGAAGTTCACAAATCAATGCGTGTGCTTTTTGTCTGGATATGCATACCAAAGATGCGTTGAAATATGGCGAAACACCACAAAGAATATTTCTTCTTAATGCATGGCGGGACGCAACAGAACTTTACACCACAGAAGACCAGATTCTTTTGGCAATGGCAGAAGAAATTACCTTAATCAGCGAAAAAGGACTTTCGGAAGAGACTTACCAAAAAGCAAAAAGTATTTTTAGCGAAAATCAGATTGCAGAAATCATTATGGCAGTGGTAGCGATTAATGGATGGAACAGAATTGCAATCAGTACCCATTTGCCAATTGGTAGTTGAATTAATGTTTCAGAATAATTTAAAATAAAAAGAGGCTTTCGTATTGATAGCCTCTTTTTTATTGATTGCGGGAATTGTAATTTTTTTTTTCAATTCTTTTAAAATCGCCTTACCTACATTTTTTGCAGACCGCGGATTTTGCCCAGTAATCACTCTTTGGTCAGTGACCACATGATTTTGCCACATTCCGGATTTTTCAAATTTTGCACCTCTTTCTTTTAACTGATCTTCCAAAAGAAAAGGAACCACGTCTGTAAGTTGTACTGCGGCTTCTTCTTCATTGGTGAAAGCGCTGATCTTTTTACCGTCAACCAGATATTTACCATTATTGAGTTTAATAGTAACCAAACCTGCAGGACCGTGACAAACTCCGGCTACAATTCCTCCGTTTTCGTAAATTTTTGATGCGATTGAAGCTATTTCGGTATTGTCTGCAAAATCCCACATCGCACCGTGACCTCCTGCATAAAAAATGGCGGAATAGTCATTTGCTTTTACTTGTGAAGGTTTCATAGAATGATCGATTTTGTTTTTGTATTCTTCGTTCTCCCAAAACTCTTTGTTTACAGGATCTTCCAGATCAAAACCGTCAACTGGAGGAGTTCCTCCCTGCGGACTTACAAAATCGATTTCGTAACCGGCTTTTTGAAGAACTTCCCACGGATGAGAGACTTCACCCAGATAATATCCTGTCTTTTCTCCTGTATTTCCTTTTTTGTCATGGCTTGTAACGACAAACAGAATTTTCTCTGGTCTTTTTTTAGATTTTTTTGTTTGTGAATGTGCCCATCCTATGGTGAAAATTGAGAGGACTAATAATGCTAATTTTTTCATTATAAAGTTATGGTTTGAATTTTTACCGTAAAAATCAAAAAGCTTATCTCTATGAATTATGCTCCGTTTTTTTCAGGTAAAAATTAATTCTTAAATGATTTCAGTTAAATAAATCTGAGGTTTTTCCTGCAGCTTCTCTTCAACCAGATCTCCGAATGCTTTTATATAAGGTTGCTGATTGTGATCGTCTAAACCTTCTTTGCTTTTCCAGATTTCGTAAAAGACAAAATGGTTTTTATCGTCAATACCTTGATGAAGCGTGTACAATTCATTAGCTTCCTCTTTCTTTGTTTCTGCAACCATATTCTGAAGGACTTCTAAAACTTCGTTTCTGTATTCTTCTTTGGCTTTGATGATCGCTGTAAGGTATATTTTCATCAGGCAAATTGTGGTTTTAATTCCTGTTCAAAAATATTTTTTAAGTGGTTCTGGTAGATTTCCATGTCACGTTCAATGTCTGCGTTTTTTTCAACATCGTGAAAGTGGAAACTTTCCATTTTTTCTAATGATACGAAAGCATTCATTTTATGAAAACCAAATAACGGTCCGTTGTCGACACTGGTTTCTTTAAAAAATTCTCCGGGAAGTGTGAAAGCAGTTTCTGGCGCATTCCAGCTTGTGGTGACCATGTATTTTCTTCCGCCTAGCATTCCTCCTGTTCCGTAGTTGATGGCTGGATTGTCTGAGGTTCTTCCGTCACTCATATAAATTCCCTTGGCATGACCTGCGGTGAAAACTTCGTCAATGTATTTCTTAAAACCATTCGGAAGCTGAAACCACCAGATTGGTGTATGATAAATGATGAAATCTGCCCAGACAAATTTCTGAACTTCTTCGTTTTTATCATATCCTTCACTTATATTGGTTATTTTAACTTCCAGATTTTCAAAGTTTTCTAAACCCTTTAATGTGTTTTCTGCAATTGTCTGATTATATTTTCCTCCGGAATGTCCGAAGTTTTGTCCTGCATTGATGATGAATACTTTTTTCATTATTAAATGAATGTTTAAATTTTATGATGCAAAGTTAGATGGACTTATTGTATAATAAAAATAATATTATTTATACCTTTGTATCAGGATTATAATAGTTAATATTTTGCTTAATCATTAATTTTGTTCAACTTTGTCTTATTAAAAGAATAAATAATGTTTTAGAATTGATCCTCAACGATAAAGCAGCATGGTAAATTTAGAATGGTACAGAACTTTTAAAGCGATTTATAAAACCGGCACTCTTACAGGAGCTGCAGAGGCTCTTTTTATTTCTCAGCCTGGTGTAAGTCTGCATCTGAGTTCTCTGGAAGCTTATGTAGGATACAAACTTTTCGACAGAACCGGAAGGAAAATGATTCCTACAGAAAGAGGAAAAGTTTTGTTTAATGCTGTTTCCGAACCTATTGCGAAGCTGGAAGATGTGGAGAAAAACTTTCAGAGATCTACAGAAAAACATACCCCTACAATCAGCATAGGGATGTGTTTTGAAACATTTCAGACGACTTTAGAGCAGTATGTTTCTACTTTGGATTTTAATCTGATCATCAGTTTTGGTCAGTATCCCGAAATGCTGGATCAGCTGGATAAAGGTATTTTAGATTTAATTATTACACCCAAAAAAGGAACTTCTCCCAATATTATTCATGAAGCTTTTTCTTCTGAACAAATTATTCTGGTAGGCGGAAAAAATGTGGATATAAAAAGTTTTCACACCATCTTAGAAGACAAAGGGAATGAATATGGTGAAGAATGGCTGAAACAGGAAAAATGGTACGGGACAACCGGTGATATGGAACATCTTTTTCAGTTCTGGATTTTAAATTTCGGGCACAAACCGAATTTCCGTCCAAATTATATTGTTCCGAATCTCAACTCGATCATTCGTTGTCTGAAGGGTGGAAGTGGTTTGGCGGTAGTTCCGGATTTTCTGTGCAAAAAAGAAATTGAGAATGGTGAAGTGCAGTTAATCTGGGAAGGAGAGAAAAAACTGGAGAATACCTTGTATTTCGGAAGCCGGAAAAATACCAATTATCAGACCGAGATTGATCATCTCAAACAATTGTTTCGCAAAATTATGGTAAGAAATTAATTGATACTGAACAACTGCTTCAGTAGTTTGAATAATAAAATTAGAATTTGTTTCAATTTAAATAAAAAAAATATGCAGAGTAAAGAATTTAAAAATCAGCCTGTCATCACCATGAATAACGGAATTGATATTCCTGCTTTAGGTTTTGGAGTTTGGCAAATGGAAAATTTGCAGGAATGTGAAGATGCAGTTGTAAAAGCTCTTCATACAGGCTATCGAATGATTGATACGGCTTCAATTTATATGAACGAAACCGCTGTAGGTACTGCGATACGAAATAGTGGAGTAGATCGTGAAGATTTATTTATCACGTCGAAATTATGGGTTCAGGATCATGGTTATGAGATGGCAAAATCTGCTTTCCGGAGAACATTAGACAGATTGCAGCTTGATTATCTGGATATGTATCTTCTGCATTGGCCTTTCGGTGATTTTTTAGGTGCCTGGAAAGCGTTGGAAGAGCTGTATCACGAAGGAAAAATAAAAGCAATCGGTGTTTGTAATTTTACAGTTGAAAAATTGGAGGAATTGAAAGCAAGCTCAGCGATTATTCCGGTTGTTAATCAGATAGAGCTTCATCCTTTGTTTCAGCAAAACGAGCTGCAGGTTTATAACAGAGAAAACAGAATCGTTACGCAGCCTTGGAGCCCGCTCGGAAACGGAAATGCTGATCTTTTAAGCAATTCAGACCTGAAAACGATTGCTGACAAATATCGTAAAACCGTTGCTCAGGTTATTTTGAGATGGCATTTGCAGGAAGGTTTCTGTGTGATTCCAAAATCTGTGACTCCATCAAGAATTGAAGAGAATTTCAATGTTTTTGATTTTGAACTTTCAGAAGATGAGATGAATATTGTTCGTTCTCTCAATACCGGCAAAAGATTATTCTTTGATCCTAAAGATCCGGCTTGGGAAGAAAAAATGTTGAATTCTAAAGCGGATATTTAATGAAATAAAAAACTCTTTCAGGTCATTCTGAAAGAGTTTTTACTTTTATATTCAGTATAATTAAGGTTATACTATTCTAATTTCCAATTTTCTAAAACCAAAGTAATAATTGAATGTGGCCACATTTCATAGTTTTTCAGTTTAGGATCAATTGGAATTATAGATGTTGATTTCCATTTTTGACTAATCGGAGTAAACATTGATGCATTGTATGTAAGTATTTTTGAAAAAGGATTTTTTACATATAAATCTGTTCGGATTTCTTTTCGATTTTCTGCATTTTGAGAAAAATCAATGATGATAGTCTTTTCAGGATTTATATTTTTTTCAACAACTTTCATTTTGCTTATTGTGTCGGCTTCAATTTCACATTCTACAAAAAGTTTTTCACCACAATATATTTGGAGAACTCTCTCTTTTACGAAATATGGACTTTCTTTGACCTCCATTCCGTATTGCTGAGTTTCGGTTGCAGCAATTTCAAAACTATACGCACTTCTTTTCGGTTTGTCGTTTTGAGAATATAAAGATAAACTGAATATTGAAAATAAAATAATGATCAATTTTTTCATGTTTAGTTCTTCCATTTTACTATAAAAAATTGATTGTTCCACACTACGTTACTTTCTTCGATATAATTTAAAACTATTTCGTCAAATCCAATCCTCCAAAATTACCGGAACTCATCATCATGTAAACTCCTTTTGTTTTGTCCAGAGTCTCCCAATAAGCATGAAGATCTGCTGCATTGGTAAAAACTCTCAGGTTTTCTTTTTTGAACATTTCTTTAATCAGTTCAGGAGAAATAGGTTCCATTCTTTTGATCTTCAGAGCATCTTCAGAATAGAAAACTATAGCTTCATCCAGACCATCCATTGCGTGATCATATTGTTCTAAAAATACAGGATTTAAGCTTGAATACGTGTGAAGCTCAAGAAAGCCATATTTTTTTTCATTTTTAAACTGTTCGCAAAAAGCTTTTACCACCGCTTTTACTTTACTCGGTGCGTGTGCAAAATCTTTGTATAAAATTCCTTTATCTTCTCTTTCTACTTTTTCGAGACGTTTGGAGGCACCTTTGAAACTCATGATTGCTTCATAGAAATCTTCATCCATAATTCCCAATGTGTGGCAAATATGTCTTGCGCCTTCAAGATTCAGTAAATTGTGCGCTCCGAAAACAGAAAGCGGAATATCGCCCATTTCGGTTTTAAGATGTACTTTTCCGTTAACGATTTCGTATTCAGGAGTTTTGTAAGGTATTTTTCTGAAATAATTTTCGGCATTCTCTACCACTTTTACCACTTCAGCATCTTCTTCATTATAGACTAAAACGCCACCTGCTGTGATACTTGCAACAAATTTTCTGAACTGCTCGATGTAATCGTCAAAGGTTTTGAAAACATTGATGTGATCCCAGGCAATTCCGCTCATTAAAGCGATATTTGGCTGATACAGTAAAAATTTTGAACGAAGATCAATGGGTGAAGAAAGGTATTCGTCACCTTCCAGAACCATGAAATCATTGTCTTCGGTCAGTTTTACCATACAGTCGAAACCTTCCAGCTGAGCTCCTACCATAAAATCTACCTCTTTATGGTGAAAATTCAGGACGTGAAGAATCATTGAAGTAATGGTGGTTTTACCATGAGAACCTGCGATTACGACCCGGGTTTTGGTTTTTGCCTGTTCGTATAAAAATTCTGGGTAAGAATATATTTTCAAACCTAATTCTTTAGCCTTTGCCAATTCGGGATTGTCCTGATGAGCGTGCATACCAAGAATTACGGCATCAATATCTGAACTTATCTTTTCGGGAAACCAGCCCAATTCTTCAGGAAGAATCTGTTTTTTGGCGAGTCTCGATTTTGAAGGTTCAAAAATAGCATCATCTGAGCCCGAAACTTCGTATCCTTTATCTTTTAGAGCAATGGCAAGATTGTGCATGGCGCTTCCGCCGATTGCAATGAAATGGGTTTTCAAATTTATGGAGTGTTTTTTACGTTTTTACTGATGATTTCCTGAAAAGCATTCACGATATTTTCCCAGTTGGACTGATGTTGGGGCATAATCATGCTTGCATCTGTTTTGCTTCCGCTGTTTTTACCATTTTTCACACTGATTGTGACCGCAATACCATCATATATTTTTTTGCGGTCTTCTGCAATATGTCTGAAATTATTTGTAGTAAGAATCTGATGCAAATTCTGCATTTCTGCATCAGTAAGCTTAAAAGTGGTTTTGTTTTTTTTACCCTGTCCTTCAAAAGAATAATGTGCGATATTATCTTTTATCAGAAGGTTTTCGTAGATCGGCGCGAAGCCTCCGCTTTTAGAATAACTCATGTCAAAATCAGAATATATTTTTTTCTGGCTGTTGCATGAAACAGTGATCATGAGTGCAAATAATATGACGATTAGATTTTTCATAATTACTTAGAAATTTTATGAATTGGTTTGCTCAGATTTCTTGGCTTTTATTTCTTCATCATAGGTATGAAGTACATTGAAGTCTTCTGTCTGTTCTATTGCGGTCATTATTTTAAGAAGAATCTGCTGTGCATTTTCCGAATCATAGTCGATGTCCAAAGGTTTTTTAAACTCCATGGTAGGCTTCACTCCCGTTACTTTTACACGAAGTCCTTTTTTATCGAATGCTCTTCGGAATCCGTTTATTTTAATAGGAATAACAATAGGACGTTGGTTTTTAATCAATTTGGCAGTTCCTTTCCTTCCCTGTGCGAAAGCAGCAGTGGTTCCTTGCGGGAATGTGGCTACCCAGCCATTGTCTAATGCTTTCATAATATTGTCGATCTCACCAAGGTCTACCATCCGGTTCACATTTTTACCTTCGGCTCTCCACGTTCTTTTTACGGTAACAGCACCGGCAATTTTAAAAATTTTCGGAAGAATTCCTTTGTTCATGGTTTCCTCTGCAGCAACATAGTAAAAATCTACTCTTGGATTGAGAAGATAAATGGGATTTTTGATGGTATTTAAATAACCATTGTTAACTGCACAGAATGCATGGTACATGGCAGCTACGTCGGCAAAATAAGTCTGGTGATTGGATACGAAAAGCACATTGGAATCCGGAAGATCTACAAGATATTCGGTTCCGGTAATTTTCAGTTTATTAAAACCATTAAACCTTCTGTAAGAAACAATTCCCAGAATGAAAATGATAAATCTTTTTAAAAAATACGGAGTACCGAACGAATCGGTAAAAATGTTTTTCTTCGCCATTTTTCAATAAACATAATATCTGCAAAGTTACATTTTTTTAATCAACTGGCTGAATTCACTAAGTATCATTGCTGTTGCTCCCCAAATGATATAGCCGTTGAAATTGATGACCGGAACTTCCTGACCTCCGGCACCCGGCAAAGCCATAATTTCGGGTGAATCCGGAAGATTAAGAAATGAAGTGATGGGAAATTCTATCACTTCCACCGCTTCGCTTTCCTGGAGAATAAATTCCGGATTTCTTTTGGAATAGGAAATATACGGATAAACATAAAAATTACTCGGCGGGATATAGATAGGAGACATCTCACGGATAATTCTTACGTACGGTTTTTCCAATCCTATTTCTTCCGAAGTTTCCCGAATGGCCGTCTCTGCATAGTCCCTGTCATATTCTTCACTTTTTCCTCCCGGTAGAGATATTTGTCCACTGTGTCTGTCGCGCTCGTTCTCTGTCCGCTGAATAAGAGGAAAATACCATTCATTATCTCTTAAATATAAAACGATATTAACGGCAGCAAATTTTGGATTTTTCTCTAAGATCTGATCTTGAGTGAAGACAGCACGATATGGCGGTGAAAAAACTCCGTGGGCATTGGCACCACCGAGCTGAGCTTTTTTGATTTTCTGTAACAAATCTTTTCCAAAACTTTCCATATCCCAAATTTACTAATATATCTTAGAAAAAGGAAGTGGTGCTGATGTTAATTAAATATAATTTTAAGTAAAATGTAATCCAGTATTTATACGGATATGTCGGGTAACGGATCCTGATGATCCGGTAAAGCCAGAAACCGTTACAATTTAAACTGTATCCGGGGATATTTGTCATTTACCCTTTTGTGATGTTTTGTAAGGCTGAAGAGTAATCTAAATTTGTAGCATTAACCAATAAAATTTTTACCATGAAGAAATTAGTAACAGGAGCTTTCGTTGTTTTATCAGCAGGCTTCGCTTATGCTCAAAACAGTGATAATGCTGTAACACAAAGCGGAAATAACAATACCGCAACAGTTACACAGCTTGGTTTGCAGGCGTTCGGTAACGAGAACGTATCTTCGCAGACAGGTACTTCAAATGCGGTAAGTGTGTACCAGAGAAGTAACAGTGCCCGTAATAAATCTGAAACTACGCAAAACGGAACTTTAAACCAGTCCAGAGTTTCTCAGGGACTAGGATTTTCTGCCAGTGGAGTGGAGGTTTCTCAGAATCAGGATGGTTTGGCAAATAGTGTAACGGCAACACAGCAGTTCTCTTATGGTTCTAAGATCGATCAAAAGCAAGATGGTACTTTCAATACGGCAACTTCCACCCAAGGCGGAGGAGACGTACGATCTACCATTTCTCAGAATCAGGATGGGGACTTCAATACTGCTACAGCTTCACAAAGCCAGACCGGATATACGCTTCCGTCAGGCGTTTACAGTACAGCAAACGATATCAGCCAGATCCAAGATGGTGATACGAATGTTGCCACTGCTACACAGGTAGGATATTTAAACACGCTGAATCAAACTCAGCTAGGAAATGTAAACAATGTTTCATCAAGCCAGACAGGATCTGGTCATACTGCTACTCAGAATCAGGAAGGTAATTTCAACAATGCTTCTAATACACAGACAGGTACCAGCCAGTTAGCGACACAAAATCAGGACGGTGATCTTAATAACGCAACGTCTACACAATCTGGAAACGATCATTCTGCACAGCAAATGCAGATGGGAATTTCAAACCTTTCGACTTCTAATCAATCTGGCGGGTCTTCTTTTGCCGTACAGTACCAGACAGGAAATAACAACGCTGCTTCTATCAACCAATCTGGCGGAACATTCAACGGAGCAATGCAAATGCAAAATAATAACGACAACACCGCCTCTATCGTTCAGATAGGAAGCGGTAACGGCGCAGGACAGTTCCAGACAGGGATGAGAAACACCGCAGATTCTAACCAGACCGGAAATAATAACATGTCTGATACCAATCAGAACGGTGATGACAACCAAGGGTACGTTGTACAAAATAACAATTACAACAGAACCGAAATTGATCAAATCGGAAATGGGAACTATACGAATGCTGCACAAAGCGGAACTTCCACCGGTTCTCTGGACAGTAATTCAATTACCATGTACCAGGACGGTAATGATAACAGAATAGTCGGCGAGCAATCTATAGGAAACAGCAATCTTTTAGTTTCTAATCAATACGGAAATTTAAATATTTCTGAAAGCAACCAGTTGGGAAGCAGCAATACGGCAACGATTAATCAGGGTTCGGCTTCTCTTGATGCAAACAGCAATGAAGCTTACGTGATGCAAAACGGAAATAGCAATTCTGTTTCTGTCAACCAGATGAGCAGTGGAAATTATCATACCTCCAGCCAAATGGGTAACGGAAACTCTATTATTGTAAATCAGTAATAACAAGTTTCTTAGTGATCATAGGGATGAAATAAAATTGGGATACATTATTTTCAGGAATGATTGATGTAGAATTCCCTGGGTATTACAACGGCAATTTTGCAGACCGAGAGGTTTATTTCATCACTATATAAATTATTTAAGAGAGACTTCGGTTTCTCTTTTTTTTTGTTTTAAAAAAAATCTGCGTATAAACACGGAGGGTAATAACGGCAAACCGTGATTTTTGCGGTGTCACCGCTTCACGTGTTTTGTACACCAATGTATTCAAGTACCTTTAAGAAAAATAAAAATGAAAAATTTTGAGAAAATATTTATTGCACTAGCGCTCCTTGCCACATTGCTGGTGAAGTCGCAGCAGGTAGACTGGAATCGCATCAACAGTGAAACGGCAATTGATATAATAGCTTTGCAAAATGCAGATCGTTCAGCGCCTGCTTCTTCAGTTTCCCAGATTGTGCAGATGGGAGATTTCAATAATGCTGATCTGCAGATTAATTCGAAGACGAATATCATGGTGCAGCAGTTCGGAGATCAAAACAGTATTTATTTTAATAATGCATTTTCATCCACCGCGGCTAAAACTGCCATCACTACACAAGGGAATAATAATATAGTGGATATTACAGGCAACAACAGTATTTCCGAAGGGATGCATCTCAATGTACAGGGCGAGAATATGACGGTTTTTATGCGAAATTATTAACTCAAGATCCATGAAAAATTTAATATTCATAGGATGTAATCTTTTTTTTATAATGCTGTCTGTTTTTACTTTCGGGCAGGAAGATAAAAAAATTGTTGCAAAGATTGAGCGGGATATTATCGAAAAGCAGCTGAAAATTAAAGCATTAATTACCAATAATACCTCAACCTACCAGGAACTGAATTACCTCTTAATTTCAATTAAAAAAGGGGCCGGTGGAAATCTTTCCAATAATAAACAAAGCGGTAAGTTCTCCATAAATCCAAATGAGAGTAAGTTTTTATCTGAAATGAGTGTGAATCTCGAGAAGCAGGATGCTTTAAAAGCCTTTCTTTATATCCGGGATGAGCAGACTCAGAAGCTTTTGGCAAAAGACAGCTTGGAAATCAATCAGGATTTTTTTAAAAAAAACGCCGGCATGACAGAAAAAGAAGAAGCTTACGAAATCAGCGGTTTGATGATTGATGAGACGAAAAGCAAAATAGGAAAAGATTTCTATGATCTATTTTACATCCAGTACAATCAGAACCCGGACAGAAACAATTCTGCAATTACCATTACAGAACTTCCTGCAAGAGGAACAAGCGGACAGATTAATATTCAGGTTGATGATAAAGTTATTTACAGTTTTATGACCAATCCCAGTGAAGATTATCTGAGAGAACAGTTGGATTTCACCCTCAGATATATCAAAGATTATAATTCCCGAAAAAATCTGATTAAAAATGAATTTATTTATTAAAAACTAATTACCATGAAGACTCTTTTACGGTCAGCTGCCTTATTTTTAGGATTGTTTCTGGCAAAGTCTCAGCAGCTTGTTTATAAGCCCATTAATCCTGCATTTGGTGGCGACACCTTCAATTATCAGTGGCTGCTGAGTTCTGCAAGCGCCCAAAATCAATTTGATAATAAGGACAGCAGCAGTGTTAACGGAAAATCCGGCTCCATCAGCAATTTCACAGACAGTTTAAACCGGCAGATTCTAAGTGAGCTTTCCAGGAAGCTGTTTCAGGATCAGTTCGGTACTACCGGAGTGCAGCCGGGAAATTATATGTTCGGCTCCTTATATCTTCAGATTACCAATACGGCTCAGGGAATGATGATCAGTATTCTGGATACCAACACAGGAGAGCAGTCTGAGATTGTAGTCCCGAAATAAGAAACTAAAAACTATAACTAAACATGAGATTTTTTACGATCAGAATTTTTTTCTGCATATTTTCTGCGTGTGTACTGCAGTCCTGTGGTACAGCAATGAGTTTTACTTCGAACAAAGAAGTATCTACGATGGGAGAAATTACATCGCACACTGCAGAACTGAGAAATTTACCTTTACCTAAGGAGAAAGTCGTTGTTGGTGTTTATAAATTCCGGGATCAGACTGGGCAATATAAACCTTCTGAAAACGGAGCCAACTGGAGTACGGCAGTACCGCAGGGTACTACCACCATTTTGATTAAAGCTTTAGAAGACAGCAGATGGTTTACACCTATCGAAAGAGAGAATATTGCCAATCTTCTTAACGAAAGACAAATCATAAGATCAACCAGACAGGAATACTTAAAAGAGGTAGATAAAAACAGCCAGGCTTTACCGCCACTTCTGTATGCGGGAATGCTTCTGGAAGGTGGCGTTATTTCCTACGACAGCAATGTGATGACGGGGGGAATCGGTGCAAGATACTTCGGTATTGGCGCCTCATCACAATACAGACAAGACAGAATTACGATTTATCTTCGGGCAGTTTCTACCTTAAATGGTGAAATTCTGAAAACAGTCTATGTTTCCAAAACGATTCTCTCTACAAGCATCAACGGCAGTTTCTTTAAATATATTGATACCGAAAGGCTAATGGAAGCGGAAGTAGGTTTTACCCAAAATGAACCTGTGCAGCTTGCAGTGACAGATGCCATAGAAAAAGCAGTAAAATCATTAATTATTGAAGGTATTAAAGATAAAATTTGGGGTAAATCTCTTGGAGATCTCACGGATTATCAGAAGATAGTAGATGAGTACGATCTGGAAACCCAGAAAAATACCGACCGGCAGATTGGGAATATTTATCCTACTGCTGAAAGAACGAAAATATCTGTTTTTGGCTATGCCGAAGGAAATAAAGTAAGAAACGATTATGCAAATCCTGCCTCTCAGTTTGGGGTAAAAGGAGGTGTAAAATACTTTTTTGATCCAAAATTTAATGTAGAACTCAGTGCAGCAGCGTACAGATTTGAAAATGAGCACATTTTTAGTCGCTCCTTTGTATCTCCGGAACTCAATGTAGAATATTTTATGCTGCCGAAGTACAAATTTTCACCATTTGTATTTGCGGGAGTAGGAGCTATGTTTTCTACAGAACCTGTAAGATACAAAACGCAATTTGGTGGCGGTTTTGAGTATTTGGTACTCAAAAAATTGGGAGTAAGAATTTCTTCTCAGTACGATATAGGTTTTACGGATGACTGGGATCTTTTAGTCAATGGAAAAAGAACGGATCATGCTTTCAGATTCGGGTTGGGTCTTAATTTATACTTAGGAAATAAAAAATAAACTATGAAAACTTATATTAATATATTGATTCTTTTGATCACCATTCTATCCTGTACATCATGCAGCGAAGAACTGGTAAGCCAGTCGCAAACAGGAATTTTGCGAGGAAAAATAGTAAAAAAAGGAACAAATGAACCTATCGCCAATGTGAAGGTTTTTACCGCGCCGAGTACAAAGACCACGTTTAGCGACAAAGACGGTATGTTTGAAATTAAAGACATTCCTTCGGGAAGCTATTCTGTAAAAGCAGAATTGTCCGGGTATGTATCGGTTTTTCAGGCGGTTAATATTCAAAACCAAAGTCAGGTGGTCACCGTAGTTTTTGAGATGAATGACGACGATTCTTTAAATTCTCCGCCTACAGCACCACAATTGGTAAGCCCTGTTGATAATGCTGTAAATCAGCCTTTAAATGTACAGCTGAGCTGGAATGCGACAGATCCGGATAAAGCAGACAGCCTTACCTATAAACTTACTGTGAAAAATAACATCAATACAGACGTTATTGTTGTTAATAATTTAAAAGTGAAAAATTATACTCTTTCCAATCTGCAGTTTGGAGTAAGTTATTTCTGGCAGATCTCCGCTTCAGACGGTATACATTCTGAAGTTTTGAGTCCGATCTTTAAGTTTACCACCAATACAACTCCTGCAAACCGCTACCATTACGTAAGAAAGCAGAACGGAAATTTTGTAATTCTCTCCAGTGATACTGCAGGAAATAATTTTCAGCTCACGAATAGTTCCAACAGCAGCTGGAGACCGAGAAAAAATAACAATGCAGGGTTAATTGCTTTTCTAAGGAATGATGCAGGCGGAAGTCATATCTTTACGGCACATCCGGATGGTTCCAATGTTTTTAAAGTGACTCAGATTCCTGTTGCAGGCTTCAATCAGAGTGAATTAGATTTTTCCTGGAATACCACGGGAAGCATGTTTCTGTATTCAAATTTTGATAAACTTTATAAAATTAATAAAGACGGTACCGGTCAACAACTTGTGTATACAACTCCGGACGGAAGTTTGATTTCGGAAGTCGACTGGAGCTATGACAATACAAAAATTGCCATAAAAACCAACAATTTCAACGGTTACAACACAAAAATATTAATTATTGATATGCTTGGTAACGTTTTGCAGAACGTTTTTGCTGCAGCAACGGGAGCTACAGGCGGGCTGAATTTTTCCATAGACGGACAAAAACTGCTCTATACACATGATGTTTCGGGATATCAGGATGCCAATTACCGACAGCTGGATTCCCACATATTTATTTATAATCTTGTCAATAATACGATAATCGATGCTTCTTTGCAGAGTAATAAACCTATTGGAACCAATGATCTTGACCCCAGATTTTCACCGAACAATGCGCAGATTATTTTTGTAAATACCAGCAACGATAATATTTCCCAGAAAAATATTTTTCTGATTGATCTTAATAATACAGGGGTAGATTTTATCCGGGGAATATTGTTTTCAAACGGAGAAATGCCTGATTTTGAATAAAGATAAGACGAAAGCATAATAAAAAATCAAAACCATAACCGGTTTTGATTTTTTATTTTAGAGATTCTCTTTAGTTGAAGATATTGTTTTCCATGGCATATTTTACGACCCCTACAGAATTTTTCACATTCAGTTTCATGAGGATTCTCTTTCTGTGCGTTTCTACCGTATTGATGCTGATGAAAAGTTTTTCGCCGATATCTTTGCTGCTGTATCCGTCACAAATCAGTCTAAGGATTTCCATTTCTCTTTTAGTTAAAGGCTCTTTTATATGGGAACTTTGTTTTTCCTGCTCGTTACTCAGAAAATTGATCATCATCTTTTTAGCATGTTCGCAAATATAGATTTCATTGGAGCTCAGCGTGTGGATTGATTTAATAAATTCATCATAATTACTGTTTTTATCCAGATAGCTTTTGATGCCCTTATTGAATAATTTGCGGATGATCACCACATCATAAGAATTACCGATGACAATGATTCTCACTTTATCATCGTGAGACATAATGGTGTCCACACATTTATAAAGATCACTTAAAAGTAAGATATTTGAACTGATCATTAAAAATTCCGGAGAATTGTTTTTTATGTAGCTGTATAAATTTTCACAGGAATTAAAAACCTCAACAGAACTGAATATTTTCTCTTGTATAAGTAATTTTGAAAGACCTTCCGTATACAAAAGTGGCTCATCCAGAATTGCTAAATTTGATTTCATCGGTTTCTAGTTTTAGTATTTAAATATACGATAAAATAGGGGTAAAATGGGTAAAAAAACGCAAATTTTTACCAAAAAATATAAAATAATTGTGGTTATTTTGATTTTTCCGTAATTATACGGTGTTTTTTCCGCTTATTGTGAGTTATTTTGGTTTATAGATAGAAAGTGTGCGTCTAAGTCTCTCTGAGAGTTGATCTTCTGCGAAATCAAGCTAAATAAAAAAGATGAGGTAGGGATTTATTTTTTTTAGCACTGAAATTTTGGATTCAGTATTTATAGTGGCTTTTATTCAAATAGAAGCATAGATATAAAAAAACCTTCAGATCTCTGAAGGTTTTAATGAGTTGTTTAGTTAGAATATCCGTTTAATTCTTCTTTTTTCGAATTGTATATTTTATATTCTAAATATTTGAAAGAATCCCTTGGGATAATGGTTACCCATTTTTTGTACTTGATAAACCATTTCATCTGTATACTTTTGATACCTTTGGTAAGGTAAGCTTCTACGAAAGGATGTACATGCAGATAAAGTTTACCTTTTTCTTTCTGCATAATGGTTCTGATGGTGTCTCCCATTTTTTCAACAATAACGATCGGTGCTACGATTTCTCCGTCTTTGTTGGGGTTTTCTTCTTTGGTGTCGATTTGTTTTTCCGGACGGTTTCTTTGTCTTGTGATCTGTATCAATCCAAATTTACTTGGCGGTAAGATCTTGTGACGTGCCTTGTCCCGGCTCATCTCTGTTTTCAGATGTTCAAACAAATCTCTTCTGTGATCCGGGTTTGTCATGTCGATGAAATCTACGACAATAATACCGCCCATATCTCTGAGACGTAGCTGTCTTGCTATTTCTGTAGCTGCCATTCTGTTCACATGAAGTGCGTGTTCCTTATTGGCAGAATTTCCGGCTGTAATATTATTTCCGGAGTTTACGTCGATTACGTGCAGTGCTTCTGTGTGTTCTATTACAAGATAGGCACCTTTTGAACTTGGAATATTTACATGTTTTCCGAAGCTTTGTTTCAGCTGCTTTTCAACATTATAATATTCGAGGAGAGGAATATGAGAGTCATAAAACTGAACGATGTTTTTACGTTCCGGAGCTATTACTTCTACATAGTTTTTCATTTCTTCCACCATCTGTTCATCGTCACAAAATACGTTGACGAAATCCTGGTTGAAGTTGTCTCTTAAAATAGACGAGGCTTTGTTGTCTTCGCTCAATACTTTTGAAGGAACTTTATTCTTTTGAATATTCTTAAAAGTATTTTCCCATTTCAGAATCAGCTGATTCATGTCATTGTGGAGATCTGCTACTTTTTTTCCTTCGGCAACTGTTCTGATGATTACACCAAAACCTTCCGGTTTTATACTGTCGATTAAAGTTCTCAGTCTTATTTTCTCTTCGGAACTTCCGATTTTTTTTGAGATTGAAACCTTATTATCAAATGGTATTAAAACCAAGAAACGCCCCGTAAGAGAAATCTGTGTAGAGATTCTCGGTCCTTTTGTAGAGATAGGTTCTTTGGTAATTTGTAAAAGTACAACATCATCTTTTGAGATGATCTTGTCTACTGTTCCGTTTTTATCAATTTCGGGCTGTATTTCAAAATTTTTCAGACCAGAGGTATTCTGTTTTTTAGAAACCGTGTCTTTTAAAAACTTCTTATACGTAAGATATTGTGGACCGAGATCCTGATAATGCAAAAAAGCATCTTTATCGTATCCGATGTTTACGAAAGCTGCATTGAGATTGGGAGCCAGTTTTTTTACTTTTCCTATGAACAAATCTCCGACTACAAAATCATTTTTGTCTTCTTCCTCATGAAGTTCACATAGTCTTCCGTCTTCTAGCAAAGCAATCTTTGTAAGCTCATCTTCATGCGAAACTATTAGTTCTTTCTTCATTTTGTTATAAGATAATTTTTATTGATTAAAGTGACCTGGAGATTTTTTTAATGTTAAATTTAATAAGGATAAAGACCGTTCATAAAAATTTAATAATAAGCTAAAATCCAAGAGTGCTGAAATCATATGATAACAAACAAAAATATAGTCGGTGGTTATTAAAATAATTAAAAACACCAACTATATTGTTATATAAAAAATCCCGGAGGAAAATTATTTTTTCTTATGTCTGTTCGCTCTTCTTCTTTTCTTTCTTTTGTGAGTTGCAACCTTGTGTCTTTTTCTTTTCTTTCCGCTTGGCATAATGTTAAATTTTTTTGTTAACTAGTTAATATTCAATTGATATTCTTATTTTACTGCAACTTTAGTTTTTACTTTCTCCACAAAAGATTTTGATGGTTTAAAAGCAGGAATATTGTGTGCAGGGATTTCGATTGCAGTGTTCTTAGAAATGTTTCTTCCCGTTTTAGCTGCTCTAGTTTTAACGATGAAAGAACCAAAACCTCTTAAGTAAACATTGTCTCCATTATACATAGAAGTCCTGATCTCCTGCATAAAAGCTTCTACAACTTTCTGTGTTTCATTCTTTTCTGTTCCCAATTTATTTGAGATGGTGTTTACCAATTCTGCCTTTGTCATTTCCTTTTTTAATTTTAAATTTTAGGTGTGCAAATTTAGTTAAAAAAAATGAATAGTAGCAAATTAGTAGCGAAAATATTTCAGTTAAAAGGCTGACAATTTTATATTTAGTATTCCGGGATCATCCGAAAATATCCTTTACATACTGGAATTGTAGTATCCGTTTTCTACGCAGAAGCGGATGAGATGCAGTTTTGTTTTTACGCCGAGCTTTTCTGTAAGTCTGTTGATATAGGTGTCAATTGTTCTTGTACTGAGATTGAGTTTTTCACCTATCTCTTTGTTACTGAAGCCTTCATAGCAGAATTTCATCAGTTGGATTTCAGTTGGCGAGAGTTCTTCCTGGCTGTGTTTTTGTCTGTTCATATATTCCTGAACTGCCAGTGGCTGCTTTTTCCAGCTCTCAGAATACGCTTGGTAGTCAAAATCCTGTGAAGTAATCTTCCCTTTAATAATATCTTTAATAATATTACTTTTTTTTTGACAATAATAGATATTCGGGATTTTCTCCAGGATTTCTGCCATATCTTCCTGATACGTTCCCGAATACGTGATGATAGGTGTTTCGGGATTGTTTTTCCGGATAAATTTAATGGCTTCCAGACCACTAAGAACGGGCATGAAAAGTTCTATGATAAAAACATCTTCCTGTTTTCTGTAAATCCTGCTGATCAGCTCATGACCGTTGTTGCAATCATTGAGAAGCATATTAAAAGGGTTTTCCAAAAGCATTTTGATCATTATTTTCTTGAAATAAAAATCGCTGTCTGCAATCGAAAACCGAACGGTATTGTTCAGTATTGTAGTCATTTTATTTTTGTGATTTGGTAGATATAAAATAAAATTTGGTTCACTAAAGTATGAAAATCTTTCGGATATTGAAATTAAACTTAATATTAAATAATTGTAATTATGTTGCAAACTTTATATTTTGTTTTGCAAATAGATATTTTTTTTCTATTTTCACATTCCAAACCAAATCATAATTATGTCTATAAATAGAGATAAGAAATTGAACAAATCCGATGTAAGAATGGGTATTTGGAAATTTATCCTATCATTCATTGCTTTATCCTTGATTTCTTTTTGCGCCGTTTTTTTCTTTTTTCAAAGTTACCATACCCAACGTATGGGAATGGAGAAGGAAGCAGAGAGATATTCTGAACTGCGAGGGCGCAGCAGTGCCATGAACATCAAAATCGACAGCATTCATTACCTGATGACACTTTTGGATATCAACAAGGTGCAAAATGACATTCAGTTAAGAAAACAGATTACAGAAGAACTCTATGACGCAAGAAGCGTGATGGGAAAAGACAGCGCAGACAATCTGAAACATTACGCCGTTTTGCTGAAGCACATAGGTCCTATGCTTGATCTCAAAACAAAAATCATCAATGTAGCCAATCAGAAAGAATATTACAGAAGCCAGCTGATGCGTTGTCAGGGGAAAAATGCGGGTGTTGTAAAAGAGCTGAGAATAGATCCTACAAGAAAATTTTCGGGCAGAAGAAGGTAATTTATTAAAATTTCAAATTATGCAGGGACAAATTACACTATCAAAAAAAGAAAAAAGGTTTCAGTTTCTCTATCTTATTCTGATGCTTCTGGCAGCCATGCTTTTACTGGGAATTATCTTCCTCAGCGGATTCGAATCGCCTTTTGATTCATCAGATGTTATCACTTTGAAAAGACTGGAACAGAAATCCAAATTTGATGCAGAACAGCAGAATATTCAAAAAATTGTGGACAGCACTTTTGTAAAAATTGCTCATCTGAGTGCAGAAAATCCTGAAGCAATGACGATGCATGAGATAGAAACGAACACAGATTTCATCTCTTCTACCAAAAAAAGATTCGTAACACCCGATGAGAGAATAGATGGCTATCCTATTATCGCAGATTTCTACGAAATGTATATGGAAGATAAAAAAATGGAAAAAAATATGACAGACGACGTAAAAAGACTGGAAGTAACCGTGAAAAATTGCGAAATGGGATATAAAAATAACGAGCAGCGGCTCTTCGAAAGGGATATTGCCCTCAAAACAAGATAAAAAAACACCAATTTACCAAATACCACACAAAAATTTAATATGAACTATTTTCAGAAGAACAGAAAAAACATCATTATTGGTGTTATTGCTACTTTGCTGATCGCCACTCTCGTTGCATTGTGGCTACAGAAAAAGGTCATTCATTCCTCAGATGACATTGTAGGAGCTGTTTATCCGCAAACTTTAACGGTGGGAGATACACTCCATTTCGAAGACAAAACACCTTTTGCCAAACAGAGAAAATGGAATTTTGCGGATGGAACTACATCCGAAAAAAATGTTGGCTATCATTTTTTCAACAAACCCGGCTATTACAGTGTGACATTAATTATTGATGACAAATACACCAAAACTTATCCTATCGTTGTTTCTTCCAGAAGAGTAGAAAATAAGGATACTTTGAAGATGCCTTCCACGATTGATGCACCTATTCAGGCCATGCAGTTCGAGAATGTGAATTTCAGAGCTTTATCAGACGGTACACTTTTTACATGGAAATTCGGTGAAACATCGGGAATAGATTCTAAGGACAAACTGGCCACCTATTCTTACAAAAAACCCGGGGATTATATTGTATCACTGTATACGGATGTAGATAAAGAGCCTATTTTGCACAAAATAAGAATTGTTGCAGAGTATAACGAGGTGGAAGAAGAAGTTGCCGTAGATGATTTTTATGAGCAAAGAGACAATGATTTCAAATACCATCTTCAGCAGATTGCAAACGGAAACAGCTTCAATATGCATTACAATTATCTGCTGAATAAATATTTATGCAATAATGAGAATTCTATTGTACAGGTAAGCGACAGTAAAGTGAATAATTTTTATCTCTACTGTGCAAGTTTGCAGTTTGATAAAAATAATGTTATTCAGACGGTGAAACTCAACTACGATGATGCGCAAAACTGTGTGACCAAAGTAGACATCAATCAAAGCAAATAAATCATAGCTCCGGAATATCCGGATACCACACCAATTATAAAGAAAATTAAGATGAATAATAAATTTCCTCTAGCAGCTTATTATATAGGATTATCTGTCTTGCTTACGAGTTGTCAGGTAAAATTACCATCAAAAAAAACTCCGGAGCCTCAACCATACGGACAGATTGATAACGCTCCCGTTATTGATGGTTTTTCTAAGAAATCTGTTCCGTGGATTGCTATTTCAGACAGATCAAGAAATACGGCTTATCTAGATAAAAATGATGAGAAATCTTACAAGGAAGTGAAGTTTTTAGAGCCTTTAATGGTTCTGAAAAACAGAGACGGAATGGTAAAGGTTGCAGAATATATTCCTGATGCTTTAATGAAAAAAGTATCACCAAAATCTGTGAAAACTTACGGCTGGATTCCCGAATCTGATCTTCTTCTCTGGAGCAGTTCTTTAAAAAATGAAAAAAACGGTTATCCGATACGTGTTGCTGTGGTTCCAAACAGCCCTGAAGTGATAAAAAATGCAGAAAGATATTATAAAAACGATTCTATTATAGTTTTTAATTCGCCAAGTCTGATCGAGCAGGCGAATGTGAAAATTCCGAACGGACAAATGGTTTATGTTTACAAAAAAGCCGAAAACAACAAAAGATTTTTGGTTGGTAAAAAGCCTTCGATTGATATGGACAGTATCAGTACAGGACTTTACGGATGGGTAAGTTCTGATGTTATTTCCACCTGGGGAGAGCGTTCCGCTATTAAAATGAAAAATCCTACAGGAATAAAAGAAACCGCTTTAGGAATACATGAAGGTTCGCCGGGAGGTACAGATGCAGAGAAAAGAACTGCCATTCTTCTCACAGATGTTGATAAAAGAACGGCGCTTGAAAATATTTTTCCGGTTAACCTGACACTTAATGATACCGTTGCGGCAGATACCAAAACAAAATATTTTACCAACATTTTAGATTACAGCAAAAATTACGCATCCAATGTTTTGGGAGATAAGATATACTTCGATCGCTATAAGGAAATTATTGCTAAGAACAGAAAAGCCAATATCGTTTTTGTATTAGATATAAGTTCAGCTAATGCGCCTTATACACCGATTGTAAAATCATTATTAGAAGATTTGCAGTTGAGATTTGAGAAACCATCATATTTTAATTCAATTAAATATGGTGTAGTGCTCTACAAAAACAATCCTTGTGGAGAAAACGTGGCTCCGTCGCCGTTAAGCAAAAATTACAGTGAAATTACAGCATTTATTGATGACAAAATCAACGAGATGAACTGCCAAAGTACAGGCGGAAATCAGCCTTTAAACGAGGGATTGATCGCTGCCGGAAATTTACTTTCTGAATTTCCCGACGAAACCAATATGGTCATCACTATCGGTACTTCTGCAAATACCAGTGGAAATATGTACGGCGTGATCAATTCATTAACGCAGGCGCAGGCAAAAATGATTATGTTTCAGTCAAACTCTCGTTCTTTAGATACTTACAATGATTTTGTTTTGATGTCTGAAAATATCGTCACGAACACTGCCAAAAATGTAGCCGAATTGAAAAAGCAGAAAATCATCGATCAGAGCGATGTTTTAATAAAAAATAATTTTAGCCTGATTGAAAGTGATGCCGGCTTTTATTCATTAGATTTTCCGAAACAAAGCATGGCTCCGGGATTTGTAATTTTTCCTAAAAAAGGTGATATTGCGCCTCCCGGATATTTGAAAAAAGCGGTTGACAGTTTGATTGCACAGGTTACTTTTGACAATACCAAGATAGATACTTCTCTCAACGAGAGATTTCAGACATCAGTGGGAGCCGGAAGAACCGAGGTTGATTTTAAATATAAATATCTGTATCCGGGGTTGACGAATCCTGTTCCGGCAGGAATAGCTGCACAGCTGATCAATTATGGAAATCCGTTTTTAGTAAAAGGATACATTCCGGGAGAATTAAAAGAATCTAACACGGTAATGGAGAAAGGGATTTTGATTTCTGAAAAGGAGTACGATCAGCTTAGAGCTTTTTACTCTGAAGTTTATGAAAATACGGGCGCGGCGCGAATAGATTTTAAACAGACAAGAGCAATCCGTGAGTATATAAAACTTCTTAAAAAGTATAATCCAACCCTGAAATTTTTGGATAAAGGAGAATTATATGAACAGCCCATGTCTTATGCAGTGGGAATCAGTACAGGTTTTGACAATTCAGAATCTGAACTGATGTCTAAATATAAGCTGAAAGGATGGAAGAAATCTAAAATTGTAACCAACGATCAGGCCAGAACTTATTTTAAACATTATAAAGATTTAGCCGAAAGAATGCTTACCCACAGAAAGGATCCTGCGGTAAAGATAGAACAGAACGGGCAGGAGTTTTACTGGCTTAATGAATATTTTATGCCGACTACACTGCCTGCAGAAGAACCGGAGTATACTCAACATTAATTACTTACAAATAAAAAAGACGGAAATTTATGCTCCGTTTTTTTACTTTTAGATTACTTTTTGTTATCTTTGAGTACCAAACATCACAAAATATGTCAGAGCAATCATCAACTCATGACGGCAAACACTTTGTCGTACAGAAAGGAACATGCGAGTGCAACCAGGGCGATCAGTTTCCTCAGCATAAAGTGACCGTGCATCAAAAGCATTATTGGAATGATGCTGCGGGAAGCACAGATTATCTTGCCGTTACAGAAGATGATCTTCAGTTCACACCTTCAGGTCCCAGTTTCGGACGCTGCAAACTAAAACCTTCTTCAAGCGGAAACCTTCCATGCGCGTATGCACCCGCCGGAAAATGGCAAAAAACCTATGATAAAGTAAAAATCATGGGTAAAAGCGCTGTGACTGAAGTTTCTGAACTGCAATGTACCGTTGGCGGAAAAATTACGATCAAAGATCATGGCCAGCGTGGCGAGATGGGTAAGAAGAATGTGAAAAATGCTGATGAAAAAATCATCAGACATATGAATCCCCTTGTGGATGTGAACGACTATAAAGAAACTGTTTTTGAAAGTGAATTAGACGCTTATTAATCTTTAAACCATTTCTGCCATGTCAAAACAGGGAGTTTCAAAAATATCAGGAAATTCTTCTCCCAAAATCGGAGAAGCAACCACTTATACCGTTACAGATTGGTATCCGGCTACACCGCAAAACCGGCGAAATGCAGAGAATGTAACCTGGGAATTATTCAAAAAGCGCACAGACGGAAGATTTACCACAACCAATATTAAAAAGTCGGGTTCGGGAACATTCACCTTCGGAGAAGTGGCTCAGAGAAATACCTACCGGCTGGAAGCTTATCTGTACGGGCCTGAAGGAGAAGGTGCCTCAACGATCGAGATTACCCCGCAACCTGCAGCAATTCCCAGAATTAATAAGGTTGAACTTCAATACGTTGATGATTCTCCGGGTACTGTTTTCAGTTATACCGAAAAAATGCGTGCAAGAGCACAATGCGTGAACTTAACAGGCAGAAAACTAAAATTTTCTCTCTGGGAAGATGATGCTGCAGGAAACGGGCACAATGCAAATAATCTTTTAATAGAATCCAAAGAGGCAACAGTAGACAGAAGCGGAGTGGCAACAGCAGAATTTATGCTGACAAGAGCATTGATGCAGAAAGCCATGCAGGGAGAAACAGATCCCAAACAACTGGAATTCTATGTTACTGTAGAATATTTTCAAAACAGAAGTCATGCTACAGATAATGTTGCTGTAAACAATCCGTCTCACAGTCCGGCAGCACGACCGCCGCAACCGAGACCGTCTCAACCTGCAAATAATCCTCCGGCTCCCGCAAATGTTCCTCCACGAGCAGAAAACTCACCTGCAGCGGAAAAAGGTCAGTCTCAAAAAGAAGAAAAAGGAATTGTAGATAAGGTAACAGACTGGTGGAACGATCTGGAACTTTGGGATTGGGGAGAATCACCGGGGACGATAAAACCTACACAGCCGCCAACTCCAGCCCCTTCTGACGGAAAAGCGGTGAGCGTAGTGCAGGATTCTGCAGTAGAAGATATTATTGATGCCTACTTTGCCAAAAAAGAATACACCAAAAAAACGGGTGAAGCCGCAGGAACTTTTGAGTATAAAATTGGAAGCAACGGAAATAAAACATCTACAAATGCCGAAAAAGAAAATATTGCGAAAATTATCCTTGCGAAAGCTTCTGTAAAAGCTCTTGCCAATAAAAAAGAATACACCACTCTGGAAGCTATAAAACAGGGGATGACCAAGGATGTTTACAATAAAAATGAAAGTATCACCTTTCAGACGTTCAAACTGGGTGAAGAGCTCAAGAAAATAAGCAGTGCGCCACTCGATGCAAAAGTATATCTTGTTGCGAGGACATCTGGTCTGAACGGTAAGCAGGCGACCATCATCATCAAAGAAAAAGATGGTCTCATCAAAGGTGCTGCAGGTGCCGTTCTTCCGGTTCTGGAGATTACCGAAGCACAGATGGATCAGGCTACACCGGCAGGAACAGCAGTGCCGGGAACTGAAAAGACACAGTTTACAGGAACCATAGAAAACGGTGTTGTAAAAATCCCTATCCATCTCAGACCAAAATCTGAAGATGAACTGAAGCAGTGGAGAGAAAAAGTCTCTAAAGGAAAAGAAGACGGACAATACACTTATAAATTTGGCGGAGACAACGTTATCGCAGATGAAAATGCCAAAAAACGAGTTGCAGAAACTATTCTGAAAAACGCGCAAAGCGGAAATGCAAACAACCAGAAAATTGCCGGCGAAAAAGCTGCCTATGTAGATGATATCATCAAAGCGCTTCAGGTAAAGACCTATAAAAAAGACGAAACCGTAAGTTTTAAATTATATAAAAAGCAACCGGAATTGCTTTATCTTCAGGCAAAGGCGCAAGGTCAAAAACAGCACGATAAAGAATTTTTAAAAGCTGATGGTGCCTATTTCGAAATTGCTAAAAAATGTCCGAGATGTGAAGCCAAAATCACAGTTGAAGAATTTAAAGAAATGTTCCCGGATGCTACGCAATTATTCAACAAAGGAACCAACAGCATTTCACCGAAAACAATTGAAGCTTTTCTGGAATCTTTAAATAATACCTTCAAAGAGTTTAAAATCAATACCTGTGTGAAAAAAGCTTTTTTCCTGGCACAGATAACGAAGGAGACCGGTACATTTTCTAGAATAGATGAAAATTTATATTATACGACAGAAGCTGCGCTGCATACTTTTTGGTCAAGAGCATCGCATCCCAGATTGTATTCAAACCCAAGTGAATTTTATAGAAATCCCGAAAAATTAGCAAATTATGTTTACCGGGATGTTGCCGAAAACGGAGGTGAAGAAAGTGGTGACGGGTACAAATTCCGAGGAAGAGGCCTTATCCAGATCACCAGAAAGAAAGGCTACCGCAGATTTGGTGAATATGCGGGAAAAGATCTTACTACAAATCCTGATCTTCTTTTGCAGGATCTTGATCTCATGACGCGTTCTGCAGGATGGTACTGGAAACATGGAGTAGTCCTTAGAAACGGAAGCGAAAAAGATCTGAATACAGTAGCGCAGAGCGGAGATTTTACAGAAACCACGCGTTTGGTGCATGGTTCTACAGATGATGTATCGGCAAGACAGACGATTTTAAATTCAATAAAAAAAGTTCTGAAAACAGACGAATGCCAGCTGACCGATTCTGATGCTGATATAGAATACCACATTCAGAGTTCCGGGGAGATCCAGTATAAAATCATTAATGATAAAAGAGAATATGCAACTTATTTCTACCATGACAGTTCAGGAAATATTCATGATCTTGGTAAAATCAAGCTCAACAAAGTAGCCGAAAAATATGGTGGGCTTTATAAAGATAAATTAGGAAAAGATAACAGTAATATTTATTTAGTTGATATAAGAACTGCCAAGAAGAGCTATAAAAAAGATACCCTTGGCTATACCCTTGCCATCAATACAAACCGTTATTATATGAATGATGTTACTCTGGCTGCGCTTTATGGCGCGATGCTGGAATGTGGGTATGATGATTTTGTCTTCAACGGTTTCAGTAATGATAAAGGTGAATCTGTGGGCGGAAGCAAATCTCATAAAAATGGAATGAATGGCGATCTCAGATATCTCAGAACCGATAAAAAAGGTGGACTGACGGATCTTTTCAATAACGGAACAGATGTTGGATGGAAAGGATTGGACGAGACCAGACAAAATAAATTCAATGATGCTTTGCATAAATTTGGCTGGAAAAGCATGCTTTCACAGTCGTACGGCGACAAAAAAGACAAACTGCTCAATCATGCTACCAACGACTCGGTTAACAACCATAATGACCACTTGCATATACAGGGGTTTGCTCCAACATTAAAAGAAAATTCATAATGAAATATATTGTTTGCCTTCTTTTTTTAATTCAGATTAAAAACTGTAAATCAGAAACACTGCAGTCTTCAGACGTCGCATCGGATAAAGTGGTGGTGGCTGATAAAACTGTTCCCCGGAATGAGATGATTAATGCTGTCGATCAAAAATCTGTGGGCGAAAAAATTCAGGATAAGGAAAAAATAAAGCATTTGAATAGATCATTGAAAAGCTCGATGGACAGAGAAATTGAGCGTCCTTATATGTGGGATATTTTTGTGGAATCAAACAGCGAACTGATACAGTATTATCAGTACAAAGATTTCACGATCGGTGGAAACAGGTTTAGATCTTATTATATTAAAATTAAATATGAAGACGCCAATTATCAGGCAATCATGCTGATCAATGAAGATCTGAACACAGAATACAACGCTTTGCTGATCTACGAAGAGCTCAGCGCTGAAGAGAAATATCAGAGAACTGCAGAGATACAGGACGATAAAATTCAGATTTCGTTTAAAGGACCTTCTGCAGTGCAAAATTTAGTGTTTCAGGCAAAAAACGGACTGTTTTTAGATTTTTTTGACGACCAGGAGATTGATAAAAAATGGGGCGAAAAAGGAAAAAACGATGTTTCAGAATATGAACTGAAAGGTAAAACCAAAAATCACCTCAAAAACGGATACTGGATCGAGAAAAAATATTCCATGGAATATGGAAAAAACATCATCGAAGACGGCAATTATACAGACGGACAAAAAACCGGCGACTGGAATTACTCTGTGGAAGGTCCGGTAGATATGATAAAAACCTTCGATAAAGGAAAATCTGTAAAGACTTCATATCCGTAACGAGTCAAATAGTAAATAAGAACAATGATATAATTTTATGATGCTGCATTTCATACGTCATGGCGATACCCTGCAAAGCATTGCCAATCAGATCAATCTCGAAAATCCTTTGTATATCAAAGAATTTCACAATCAGAAATGTTCGGCCGAAGATTATATTTCTGAAGAGCTTGTTGTCGGGAAAAGATTATTTCTTCCGGATAATCTCACTGTTCAGCGCTATAATTCCAGAAATGACGCATCATTCAAAAGTCCAGAAAAAAATCCGAAAATCAATTTCATGCCCGAAAATTTAGATCTTCAGTATGCAGTGAATGTGAAGGCAACTTCACTTGGTGACGGAAAAAAATCGGAAAATGATTTTTCTTATGATCTTTCTCTGAAATGGATAAAAACCGGGTACAATCATCATATTTTCCACCTGTCTAAAAATAATTTTTCAAATATAAAAGAGAAGTTGGGCGATTTGGCAAGCAGTTGCATGCAGTCGCTGAATCCTGTGGAAATACAGACCAATCTGAAAGGTGAGATTATTGCCGTCAGTCTTTTAAAGGAGACGATAGAAAATTTCACTAAAATAAAGGAAAAATTATCAGATCAGTTTCCGGATAAGTATGCCGGAATCTATATCGATGAGTTTGAATATGCCGCGCTGAATCAGGAATTATTTCAAAAGAAAATGAAACAGGATTGGCTTCTTAAAACCTTTTTTGCCCCTGTGAGAAATGAATTTAAAAACGGAAAATCTTCCTGGAAAATCTTTCTGGAAAACGAAAATTCCCTGGTTGATATTCAGCAGAGCGGGCTTTTAAAAGAAGAGACCGATGAGGTTATTCTTACGCAGTCATTATGGGATGACCGGGTAGATATAAATTTCACCGGAAATTACACGCTTTCGGCACAAAACGGTAGTATAAAATCCATGGAAATTAGAAATTCCTATTCTCAATATCACATTTTATATTCCACAGAATTAAACGTGGTTCAGGTTTAAAAGTTTGTTTGTCAGAGAATTGACAAATACTCAAGAGTACAAATTGACAAATTATGGCAGCAATTTCCGTCTTCCGCTGCAATCTTTTTGTTCCGCTTCGCTGCACAAAAAGGATTTCCGCTCAAGCCGGGCTGCAAAGCAGTGATTCTCAGAACTGAAAGTCACAAAAACAACATTCAGTCCATATCAGATCTACCCATTGATTTTCAGATTGACCTTTATTAAACATTCTATCCTGGCCGCAAAATAAAAGAAAATTCGGAAGATTTTTTTTGAGAAGCATTTTTGTCTCTTATTCGTCTTTACATTTGAAAAATCCTTAACAAAAGCATTTTATATTTATCATAACTTATAATTTAATCATTTTATATCCATAAATCTGAAAAATTTAACAAACAAAAATCTCCACTTATAGATAAAATTTAATAACTTTAACCACCACACAATCACAAAATTATGTCAAATACCACAGAAACATCACGGGGTTCTGCGTTTCGTCCGTCACAGAATGCGGCAGGAATCTCAGAAAGCCATCACAACGGGATCAACCGTTTGGTAAAATTATCTTTGGTTATTGAAGGTAAAGTTATCAGATACTACAAACATTTCAGACTCAGACAAAGCACCCAGCGCCATCACGAGTTTACGCTCACACTGGCTCATGATGTTTTGGGTGACCGCCAGACGCACGCATTGGAAGAAGCCAATAAATTTTTAGGAAAAAGATTAACAGCAGTGATTTCCTACAAGGACATAGAGAACAGTCCGGAACGTACATTTGTAGGCGTCATTACGCAGGTAGGTTTCAGCCAGGAGAAGATGAGCCTGGGAAATATTGTCTTATCCGGCTACAGCCCGACTATTTTGCTGGACGGAGCTCCTCATATTCAGAGTTTTGGAGGAAATCAGGCTGTGAATATGGGAATCATTGCTGAAGAAGTCATCAGACAGGGTTTAGACAAAAGCCGTTTCGATATCAGGATCGATACCAATGACTATTCGCAAATCATCTACAGCAGCCAATACGACGAGACCCATTACAATTATCTGGCAAGAATGGCAGAAGCGTATGGCGAGCAGTTTTATTACGATGGCGAGGTTCTTCACTTCGGGAAGCTTCCGCCCCAGAACAAGCCGATCAGATTGGTGTACGGAAGCAGCGCCAATGATATTAAAGTAGAACTCAAAGCAGTTCATACCAAGCCAAAATTCTACGGCTACAACAGCAGTACGCATGAAAAGCTGACTTCCGGAGCAACCCCGATTCAGCATGTGGGAGATTTGGCAAAAACTGCCTATCAGCATAACGAAACCATTTACAAAACACCATCTTTACGAGTTGCGCCCATCAAAGCAACGACCCACCTTGATGTGGAATATTCCCAGAAGAGCACAGCAGGAAGTGAGGCGGTTAATGTTTTTACCATTTCCGGCTGTACGACTGTTCCTTTTTTACATCCCGGATGTGCAGTGGACATCGAAATGCGCAAACCAGATACGAATGAAACGTCATACTTCACGAAAATCATGGTGACGGAAACAACGCATGAGATCGATACGATTGGGCATTACACGGGAAGTTTCAGCGGAATTGCATCCGATACGGGTTTTTTGCCAAAACCTGAGTTTACCGTTCCCAAAGCCGAGCCGCAGATTGCTACCGTCATTTCAAACAGCGATCCTGAAGGGCAGGGCAGAATACAGGTAAGATTCGACTGGCAAACGAATGATACTACTCATTTCATCAGAATGATGAGTCCCGATGCGGGAGGTACGGATCAGATTACCCAAAACCGTGGTTTTGTTGCCATTCCTGAAGTTGGGGATCAGGTCATGGTAAATTTCGTGCACAATCATCCCGACCGACCTTTTGTAATGGGAGGAATGTTTCATGGTCAGGTCGCATTGGGTGGCGGAATGGAAAATCATTTAAAGTCGATACAGACGAGAAGCGGAATCAGAATTTTGATGAATGACGCTGAAGGAAGTGTAAACATCATCGATCCCAGCGGAAATACCTATTTCATGGACGGGAAGGGAAATATTGTAGTAACTGCCCCGCAAAATATGACCTTCAATGCAGGTGCTAATTTAAATATCAATGTGGGACAGAATATGACCACATCCGTCGGAATGAACAAGTCTGACACAATAAGCCTGAACCATGTGCAAAGTGTAGGAGCAATGAAAATGACTTCTGTTTTGGGAGATACCAGTATGTTTATTACCGGAAAACTGACAGAAATGATTGAAGGAGATGTAACCAGTGAAGTGAAGCAAGGTAAAACAGTTGTCAATTCTGATCAGGGAATAGAAACAAGTTCAAATGGCTCTATCAGCAAGCATGCTCAGAACGAGGTTCAGAATAATAGTGGTGAACGAAGCAAAAACTATTAATCCCAATCAGGTATGAGAACGAGAATTGTTAAAGGAAAAATATTTGAAAGCGTAGGACAGGACTATAATATCTACTCTGAAAGCAATATCATCTACAATGCTGCCGAAAGGGTTGAAGAAAAAGGTGAAACGAAAGGCATCAATTATGGGAATCCGGAAAGACATCAGAATAAGGTAGAGAATTCTATAAAAGGTTTGGCAATTTTCAGAAGAAAAAATAATTACAAGAGTAAACCGGACTTTGGCTTTGATTGGTATGCGGGAAATAATTATGGAACAACGTATACTGAACCTTTCAATTACGATGACGACAAAACGTTGGTGAGTGGAAGAGAGAAGTTAAAAAAAGAGTATGCATCTGCAATACAATATATGCCAATCCGAAAATTCGGATATATAGAGGCTGGCAAAAATACAGGACGGTCCGAACTCAGTATAATGGATCAGAAATATTTTGTGCCCTGGTTCTCAGGATTTGCAAAAGATGAGGCCGGTGTTTCTAAAAGCTATGAGCTGGAGGTTTTTTTCAATATTGAAGAACCTGCGGAGGGCAGCATCAGATTGAGTACCAAAAATGAAAGTATTGAGGCTGTTTTTACGGATGACAATGGTGTTTCTTTTGAGATCAGTGAAAGTTATCCCAAGCAATTTACGAAAACAGTAAAAATAACTTTTTTAGATTACATAACGGAAGATAGTACATTGGTTATTTGCTTTCACAAAAAAAGTGAAGAAGAAAAGGCAGAGGAACAAAAGAAGAAAGAAAATAAAGGAAAAGAAGATTCATCAGATTCCATAGCAACGGTGTATGTAACAGCAGGTGAATTGATGGGAATATTAAATATCTATAAAAATTCTGTAGAATATGATGTGGTATTTAGGTATGTAAAGGTATTTTTCAAAGGTTGGATTTATGTAGAGAATATCAAAGACAAAGTTTATCTTTCGGGTGCCTCCGCGGGATATCAGGAAGATGAAAGTCTTCTTGAAAAAGAAAGGAATCTTACAAGAGGAATAGCTAACCTGAAAACGTTGCAGGTTTCCATTATCGCAAGTGGAAATGCTGACAGAATAAAGGAAAATCAAGACCTGATCACAAAAAAGGAAAATGAAATTTTAGCGCTCAAGAGGATGATGTCTCAAAGAAAATTACTTTCCACAGCATTGTACAATGAGCAGTTGGCGGTGATGAACAGCAAAGAAGCTTTCATTAATAAGTATAAACCTGATTTGATCAATATGTTTTCACAACCACTCATCAGATATAAAGAAAAGACGGCTAACAATTATGAACAATTGGAAATAGAGGTAAAAGAAATGGATTCTTTCTTTGATGATCTGAAGCTGAGGAAAAACGGAAATTCCCATTATATCATCGATGATGATGATGAAGAAATCAATTCTGATAGAATTAGAAATAAGATTAATAAAGCATTTAAATCAAGAGAAACAGAAGATAAAAAAGAACTCATTGTATTTTTGCTGCCTTTCGGTATTATAAGTAATGTGAAAGATCATCTCATATTGCTGGGTCAGGCAGAAGATGTCTCTTATGATGCTGATAGTGCAATGCTTACTCCCCAGGCCGATGCTTCTACATTCATTCATGAAGCGGGTCATACCTTCAATCTTCCGCATACCTTTTTAAAAAGAGGCGGAGGCTGGTTCGGCGAGGGGATAACAATTGAGCAGGGAACCACAGATAATATTATGGATTATAGTTATAATCTCAAAAATAAAGATAGTGACCCTTCGAATAATATCAGCTTGATTACCGATAAAATTGCTTTATGGAAATTTCAGTGGGATATTATGCGAAAAGATCCCAATCTAGTTGAACGCGTAAAAAAGTAAATCATGAGAAAACATATTCTTACCTATAGTATTTTATTTTCCATTAATTCTCTGATGGTCTCCTGCCAGTCAAAAACACAAAGCAAAGAAACCAATACCCCTGTTAATCTAGTAAAAATGAAAGAACAATTCCCCAATCAAAAAACGGCTTATGAAAAAACTAATGATAAAGTCGCTTTCTACAAACCTTCAGGACAGAAAATTCTGACAATAGATTTAAAAAGATCGATTTATTCTGTTTACTCTCCGGAATTCTATGATGAAGGTCTTATTAAAATAAATGATATGCTTTATTTTTTACCATTAAAAGTGGAAAAATATGAGACATTTTCTATCGGTGAAACGGGAACAGCGAGTGGAACTTTTAAAACCATAAACTCTGTCAATGACAAAGGTCTTTTATGGAAAGGGAAAGTAGAATACCCAGTTGGAAATACGGTTAAGATAAATGATATTTCCTATGAATATAATAAATTTGGACAGTTGCTGAAAGTTGAACAAAATAATCAGGTGATTGTAGACAATTCATACGACGATAATGGTCATCTGGTAGCATCCAAAATGCCGGACGCACATATCAAATACAGGTATGACAAAGAAGGCAATATTGTAACAGAAGAAGTTGAGAGAAAAGGGAATAAAAAAATATATACACTCGCATACAATTCATCTCAACAGATCATCAAAAAATATACTCAGAATCAGGATCAGGTAAAAGAATTCAAATACGATGCTAACGGAAGAGTTCTGAGTATCATTGAATATTCCGGCGAGATCGATAAAAGTGATTCTCATAAATTAAACAATCATTTCTCGAAAAAAATATTTTCTTATACGGACGGTCAGCTTGCAAATGAGAAACATCTGGAATATAAAATTACAAATGCATCTGTTCTGGTTAATAAAAAGTGGGAGCCAATAGATATTGAGCAACAAAGAAAGTTAGCTTGGGAAAAAATCAATGATCCTTCAGAAATCCCAGTGTCTGAAACTGAAAAAAAGTATGCGTATCAGGCAGACGAAATCAAGGTGTCAATAAACGATTTCGGTTTCTCAAACAGAGTTAAAAACGGAAAGACCTCTCTGGAAAAAGAAGTTCTCTCTACAGAATCTATAAAGTTTACTCTGGACGGATCCGGACGGATTATAAAAAAAGAAAGCCTTGGCAAGAATAAAAAAAACCTCGTAGAAAATTATTCTTATTAAGATGATCAGCACCTCATTACATAAATTGTCTAAGACCCAAAGATGCGTTTCATGATTTTTATTTTGTAAAATAAATACGGCGGATATTTCTTAGCACTGAAATATTCATCCGCTGATGAACACAAAAAGAGCCCATTTTATCACTCCACCCAGAGATGAGATGAGACAGGTCAGGAATTACGATCAAGTGTTTCATAAACAATTATCAGGTCAGCCTTTACATTCTGCAGATGTGAATGAAAGTTGTATGATCTGTAAAAAATTGAATCTCAAATAAACGATTATTAATTTTAATGAGTGATAAAAAAAACTTATTTTAGATAGACCAAATATCAACACCACCACAAATATTAATTGAAATAAATGGGAGTATTAGTAACTAATGAAACTGTAAAACAGCTTTTTCACATAGCGCAGTCCATTGCCAAAGAAAATTATAATGCCACATACGACGGGCCGCATATTTTGCAGGCTTTGATGCATAAAGATATCGGGCTCAGCGAATTTTTAAAAAATATAGACAAAGATCCCGGATATTTCTATGAATGGGCAGATGTACGAATAGAAGATTATCCCAAGACATCCCATCTCCCAGGCGAAGTTGCCGAAGGCGAATCTGTCGATCGTATTTTAGAAGAAGCTGATGATATCAGATTAAAATTAGGTTTGGACGAAATTACTCCGATCTGTATTTTAACGGCTATCGTAAAACCAGAGGTGGCATTTACACTGCAACAGCTCAAATCTTTACCTCTCAGAGAACACGAGATTTTTAATCTTTACAGAAAAGATACCCCTTATGCTTCTCAGGAAAACGATCATATATCTTCCCTTTTTTCAAACGGAACAGACTATTCTGATCAGTCTTTTCCGTCCATAAAAAGTTACTGTATAGACAGGACGGCCCAGGCAAAACAGGGAACTTTAGAAAATATTATTGGAAGAGATAAAGAACTGAGAATGCTGGTCGAAATTCTGTGCCGAAGAACGAAACCGAATGTCATCATCATTGGCGAACCGGGAGTCGGGAAAACCGCTTTGGTAGAAGGTTTCGCAACAGAAATCATCAGGGGAAATGTTCCGGAAATGCTTAAAAATGCCACGCTTCTGGAACTTGACACCGGAGCATTATTGGCAGGAACGTCTTATAAAGGTGAAATCGAGGATCGTCTGAAAAAAGTAATCAACGAGTGCAAAAAGATAGAGAAAGCCATTCTTTTCATTGATGAGATCCATGCGCTTTTAGATCCGAAAGGCAGCATCGGAAATATTGGAAATATCCTGAAACCTGAATTGGCAAGAGGCGAAATTACCGTTATCGGTGCGACAACTCAGGAAGAATACAGAAAAATAATCGAGCCGGAACAGGCTTTTAACCGCCGTTTTGAAGTGCTTACCGTCCATGAACCAGATGAACAAACCTGCGTGAAAATGATCGACGTTCTTTTGGATGGGTACAAAAAACATCACGAAATTGAAGTGGACAAATCTGCCCTTCCGGAATGCGTACGCCTGGCAAAAAGATATGCTAAAGGCAAAAAACTGCCGGATGCTGCCATTGATTTGCTGGACAGGACAATGGCTGCCATAAAAATGCTGGATGAGCTTTCTGAAAAAGAACTGCAGGACTGGAAAAAAAATTATACCCATATTCTTGAAGATGAATTGACGGATGAAAAAGATAAAGCCGACGAACTGATCTGGAATTACAATTTGCTTAGAGATAAAATAAGCCCGATTTTGTGGGGATCTTTACAGGAACAGCCACAGGTTGATAATTCTATGCCTGTAGAACATCTTCAAAAAGTGATTGATGATACTTTTGCAGAACTTACAGAACACGCTGCTGTAAAGAGAGAAAAAGTGGGAAAACTGGAGCTTGCCGCAGTAATGGCTGCAAAAACCAATATCCCGATTGGTAAAATTCAGGCGCAGGAAAAAGAGAAACTTCTGAATATGGAATCTCTTTTACTGAATAGAGTAGTGGGTCAGGATCATGCTTTGAAAGTTCTTTCTGATGCGATTGTAGAAAACCGGAGCGGACTGAACAAACCGGGACAGCCCATCGGTTCTTTTTTTCTTCTCGGTCCTACAGGAACCGGAAAGACAGAGCTTGCAAAATCTATGGCAGAGTTGCTTTTTAATGATGAAAAAGCAATGGTGCGTTTCGACATGTCAGAATTTAAAGAAGAGCATTCAGCGGCACTTCTCTATGGTGCTCCTCCGGGATATGTAGGGTACGAAGAAGGCGGAATGCTGGTCAACAAAATCCGTCAGCAGCCTTATACCGTTGTTTTATTTGATGAAATTGAAAAAGCCCATCACTCGGTTTTTGATGTCTTTCTGCAGATTATGGATGAAGGTAAAGTGCATGATAAACTGGGGAAAGAAGGAGATTTCAGCAACGCATTAATTTTATTTACGTCCAATATCGGGAGTGAAGAAATTGTGAAGCAGTTTGAGGAAGGAAAGATTCCGGAATCATCTTCTTTGCTGCAGATCATGTCAAATTCCGGACGCTTCAGACCAGAGTTTTTAGCAAGAATTACAGAAATTATTCCTTTTGCGCCCATCACAGAATCCATTGCAGAGAGAATCTTTAATATTCAGCTGAAAGCACTTCACAAATCTCTTCACCGATTGGGAATGTCGCTTTCTATCACCGATGAAGCGGTAAAAAATTTGGCTTTGGGTGGTTTTAGCAGCAAGTACGGAGCAAGACAGATTTCCGGGGTCATCAGATCTCAGTTGGCAAGACCAATTTCTAAAATGATTGTGCGCGAGGAAGTGAAGTCCGGACAGGCAATTACTGTAGAATGGAATTCAGAAGAACAAAAAATTTATTGGAAAGTTGATTAAATATCAGAAATTAAGAATGAAAACTTATTTCAGTAAAATAGGTTGTGCAGCAGTTTTTTTCTTCTGCTTTGAAATGATTTCTGCACAGTTTCTCTCTGCTTCAGATACCTCGGAAAGCAGTGTAAAGAGATATAAAAACATTATTAATTCAAATAAGGAAATCGTTCAGTTTATAGAAAATTCTCTTGCAAGCAAAGGACTTCCTAAACATTTGAGAAATCTGGCTTTAATAGAATCTCATTTTGACCGAAATATCACTTCTCATGCAGGAGCAGTGGGAGTCTGGCAGTTCATGACTTCGCATGCGAACCAGTACGGTCTTACAGAGGATCGCCGTAATGATCTGTACAGAAGTACAAAAGTGGCGGTGGTTTCTCTGGCGAATCTATATAAAAAATATAATAATTGGGTGACTGTTGTCGCAGCTTACAATTGCGGAGAAGGAAATATTGCCAAAGCAATGCAGTCTGCGAGTTCTACGCAATACCATGTTTTTTCTAAATATTTGCCAGCGGAAACCGTCAATCACGTTAAAAAATATCTGAACGCATGTTATGCAACAGGGGAACTGAGCAGTGTGCTGACGAATTACAACTCTTCAAGAATGAAGAAGATATTCGATTCGAGATCCGGTGTGAGAGAAGGTTCTTTTTTATCCGAAACCGAAATCAATGCAGGATTTAACCTGAAAATTATTGCTGAAGAACTAAATGTAGAGATGAACAAAATTCTATCATGGAATCCCGGGATTGAAGAAGAATTACAGACCAGCGGTGAAAGTATTTTCTACCTTCCCACAGATCTGATGCCCGATTTCCTTTTGAGAAAAAACACCATTCTCTCTCGTTCTGTGAAAGAAAGGACGAAATGATTGATTGATTGATTGATTGATTGATTGATTGATTGATTGATTGATTGATTTTTAAAATAAAAAAAGACTTCTCTTGATCGGAGAAGTCTTTTTTTGTGAGAGAAATGGGTTATTTTACCAGAAATTTCAAGCTTGTTTCATCTAGTTTCAGAATATACATTCCCTGTTCCAGATGATTTATTCTGATTGATTTTTTATTCTTAAAAGGTCCGTCAACGATCTGTAATACTTTCCCCTGAAGATTGAAAATCTCAGCTTTCTGAATGTTTTCTGTATCTCCTTTTACAAATATTTCCTCATTAGAAACAGGATTAGGATATACCTGTAAATTTTTTGTTTCGTTGGTTACAGTTGCCGATAATGGAATTTCCGGTTTTGCTGTTGCTGCAGAGCACGTCCACATAAGATTATCTATGGCAACCCTGTTGCTTGTAGAATTATTGACCAGACTTACAACTACATTACCGGAAATATTGATGTTGCTGATGGTGGTGGTAGTGGCAGTGGCGCTGTAGGGGATGGTTCCTGCATTTACGCCGTTTACAAGTACGTTAAAAGTACCGTTGCTTCCTGTGAATTTCAATTGTGTCGTCACCGTTAAAGAAGAAATACCATTAGCAAAACTGCTGGATTTTAGCGAGCCGTTTCTTACGGTAATTGCCTTGCTGGAAATGGTTTGATCACTTCTGGAGTCTGTTGCAGTCCATGTAATTCCAGCATTTGTCCACGTTTTTGTAGTGTAAGAAGATGCACTTTCGGAAGGAATGGTCTCAAATGTTTCGTTCACACAATTTGTGAGATTGGAATTTGTTGTTGCGGAAACAGTAGCGCTGTTTGCAGAAATATTTCCTGCTGCATCTTTTGCTTTTACATAAAAACTATAGGTTGCAGAAGGTGTCAAACCTGAAATGGTAGTCTGCGGAGACGGTACATTGGCTTTTAAATTTCCGTTCATGTATACATCGTAAGAAGTTACTGCTACATTATCTGTAGAAGCATTCCATGTTAAGGAAATACTGTTGGCTGTTTTTCCTGAAATGCTCAGGTTGGTGACCGTAGTGGGAGCTTGTGTATCACCGGTAGGAGCTGGTGATCCCCAGATTTGATTTGCATAATTCGGATTGTCGATAAAAGGATTTCTGTTTCCCTGGAAATTGTATGAAGCATTGTTTCTGTTGATTTCTGCCGGCGAAACAGGATCTTGATTATGCCAGGCTAAAAGCACATTCAGTTCCCAGGTCTGTAATCCCGGAAAAGCAGAGCTCCCAAGCATATTGCCGGAGGAAAAAGAAGAAAGCTGACTTTGGTATCTCGTTACAAAATAGAAAACCATTCTTGCAACATCACCTTTGAACTCATCTATGGGTTCAAAGACCGTTCCCGAAAAACCGGAAGAAGCGGATGTGCCCAGTTTGGATCCGTTCTGAGAAGTGAAAGTGGTACTTGCTACCTTCCCAAAAGGATAATTGGACCGCATTCCGTTTACTTTCCCATCGGTCGCTCTTATAAAATGAATGTCATTTCTCATCGGGGATGCTTCATTGAAAAAACTTTGAGGAACAATATGCTCTCTGTTGTAGCAGTTTCCTTCTGTAGAATAAGTTCCGCACTGGTCGCTTACCGGAGTGAAATTGTAGGAATCGGATGCTGCTGGTTTTTCAGAATAAATATCTAAAATAGAACCGTCATTTTCATAATTTTTGTCAATGTCTGTGGTTTTGTAAGCGGTCCAAAGTCCGTTGTAGCCTTTGTCCTGATGTCCGCTGGTAATAATAGCGCTGAGCGAAGTTTTCAAAGCAGCTCCTGTAAGTCCATTTGTTGCAGAATAATAACCCGATGGTGCCTGTGCATTCGCAAACTGAGAAATTACAAAGCAGATAAGTAATTTTTTCATAAAATTTTTGTTGGTTGCCATAAAATTACATTTTTATTAAATTCAATTCGGAAATCTTGATAGGCAATGCATATTAATTTTCAGTAAGATTAAAACAGGGCAGGATCACAACAATAAAAAAAGTCAACACAAAAAAAATGTATTGACTTCTTTATTTTGAATTGAAAAAAATTATTTTTTCATTCCCGGAGGATAGTTTGCCATAATTTCGGCAACAATCTGAGGAATTTGTTTCTGTTTTGCCTGAGGACGGTCTACGGAAATTCCGCTTCCTATTCCCTGCCAAACAAGTTTGTTGGTTTTATAATCTATAAGATCGATGATAATAGCACCTTCATTATAGTTGCTGGACCAGGTTCTGTTCATGCCGATTCCCCATCCAAATCCGCCTCCCCATCCCCACATTCCAGCGGGAGTAGACGTTGTGATGTCGGTTACTTTTTTATGATTGGCTTTTACATTCACAATCAGATCAGGATTTTCACCCGACTGAAGGCCTTTGCTCTGTAATTGTTTGGATAATTCGTTGAGAACTCTGTCTTTATCGATGTCATTCAGTTTCAGATCATCAATTCTCAGTTTATAGGTTTTGAAAGAAGTGAAATTTGCAGTTTGTGCATAATCTGAACGTACTTTAAAAGGACTGCAAGAAGATAAGCCTAAGCTTGCTGCCATCAAAATAAAAATATATTTCTTCATTTTATTTATTTTTTTTGATTTTTATAAATGTGTCTGTCTTTTTATCGTATCCGTATGGGCAGTGTCTACACCCGCTTTTGCAGCAATATCCGCGTTTGAGATGGAATTTTTCTGTAAAAACCTTATAGCCCTGCTCATTATAGTAAAAGTCTTCATGCTCTTTGATGTCAAAATTTGCCATAAGTTAAATCAAAACTTTTATATTTGTTATCATGATAATTGTGTGCCAAAAACTTCTCAAAAATACAAAAATAAATGGCATTACGCTTTATCCTTTTATTTTCATTAAAAAACCTGAAGATAAGAAGAATAGAGTGCTTGTTAACCATGAAAAAATCCATCTTAAACAACAACTTGAGTTGCTGATTGTGTTTTTTTATTTGTGGTATGTTTTGGAATATTATTATCATTTTCTCAGATTGAAAAATGCTCATCAAGCTTATCTTGCCATCTCTTTTGAAAGAGAAGCTTATGCACACGAACACGATTTGAATTATCTTCAAAAAAGAAAATTCTGGGGTTTTTGGAAATATTTTAATTAATTAGAAATTAGAAATTAGAAATTAGAAATTAGAAATTAGAAATTAGATTGGAGTATGATGCTCCAAAGATTCCCCGCCTATATAGGATGTTAAAAATTGAAAGAAATTTTGAAAGGTGGTTTCAGGCAATATCAAAATAAACGATAAGATAAATATCATTAAAAAAAATGCTATTACAAATTCCGACAATACCAATCCCAATTCAGGAAATTTCAGTCAAAAAAAATATTAGGCTTTTTATCAAAAGAGAAGATCTTGTTCATCCGGGGATTTCAGGAAATAAATATTGGAAACTGTTTTTTAATATCAATAAATATACAGAAGGCAAACCCAAGGATCCTTTAATCATTACCTTTGGCGGCGCTTTCTCCAATCATATTGCAGCAGTTTCTGCGCTCGGACAATTATCAGGCATACCCAGTTTGGGAATCATCCGGGGTGAGGAACTGGAAAAAAAATGGATGGATAATCCTACATTGGCCTTCGCAAAGCGAAACGGGATGAATCTGAAATTTGTCACCAGAGAAGAATACCGTCACAAAGAAAAACTGACAGAATTTTTGCAGATCGAATTTCCCCATGCACTCATTATTCCTGAAGGCGGTACCAATGAAAAAGCAGTCCGGGGTATTAAAATGATGCTGAATGACGATACAAAAGATTTTGATTATCTTTGCACCGCAGTCGGAACAGGTGGTACTGTTGCGGGAATTTCAGAATTTTGTGAAGAGAATCAGAAAGTTATGGGTTTTAAGGTAGTGGATGATGCTTCTTTGGAAAACAGAATTTCAGAATTAACTTCAAAAAGAAATTATGATCTAATTGATGCTGCTCTTGGTGGTTACGGAAAAATAAATGATGAAAATGTTCGTTTTATTAATGATTTTAAAACGAAATTTGATATTCCTCTGGAACCGATTTATACCGGAAAAATGATGCAGAAGGTTTTTGAAATGATCGAAGCAGATTATTTTCCCGAAAGAAGCAGAATTTTGTGTTTTCATACCGGTGGTTTACAGGGAATACAGGGAGCTAATATGCTTTTAGAAAAACAGAATAGAAATTTAATAATATAAAAAGTGAAATATGATACCTAATGTGTTACATCTTTCATTTTTAAAGCAATAAAAATTATAAGATGAAAAGACTTTTCTTACTTGTAAGCTTTTTAGTTTTATCAAAATTTTCGGCTCAGACCTGGGCTTCAGAAGATCAGTACATTCAGAAATTTGCGCAATATGCCGTTGAAGAAATGGAAAAATATAAGATTCCTGCTTCTATTACCCTAGCACAGGGACTTTTGGAAACCGGAGGCGGACAAAGCAGATTGGCTCTGGAAGGCAAAAATCATTTCGGAATAAAATGTAAGGAAGACTGGACGGGGAAAACAATGAAACATACCGACGACGCTCCCAATGAATGTTTCCGTGTGTATGATGATCCCAAACAGTCGTACGAAGATCACTCGGTCTTTTTGGCGACAAGAAAATATTACACCAAGCTTTTTGATCTGGATATGAAAGATTATAAAGCCTGGGCTCACGGGCTGAAAAAAGCAGGGTACGCAACAAACCCTCGTTACGCTTCGATATTGATCGGCAAAATCGAAAGATATAAGCTGTATGAATTTGATGAGGTAAATTCTAAAGAAGTCCTTTACGCAGTTCTGAAAAAATATCCGGATCTAAAAGACGACCGTTCTTTCATGGCCCGCCTGGAACCTTCAAAAAAAATTACTAAAACCGAACCGGTAACCGTAAAAGTCCCTTATAAACCTACTTCGTATGCTCAACAGCAGAAAAGGGTAGAGCGGATAAAAACGAATGCAGAGATTCTTAATTCAATTTTAATTAAAAGCCATCCGAACGGCGGTTTAAAATATATCGTGATTCCGCAAGATACCAATATCCAGCTGATCGCCAATAAATTCAAAATCAGTGAAAGCAAAATTATCAAATGGAACGATCTGCAATCTGATGTTCTGAAAAAAGATGACATTCTGTTTTTAGAATCAAAAAATTCTAATGGAAATACCCCCACTTATAAAGCGGAATTGGGAGAAGATATGCACGATATTGCTCAGAAATTCGGTGTAAAACTCAATAAACTGTACGCCAAAAACAGAATGGACGAAGGACAAAAACCTTCTGCCGGACAATTGATTTATTTAATCGACAAAAAACCCAGAAACTAAAATTGGTTGTTGGTTTTTCAGTTGATAGTTGTCGGTTTTTAGCTTACAAATATACTGTCAACCAAAAATCATCAGCCATCAATTATTTAATATAATGAAATACCAGAGAAGTTCAGCTTTATTTGATGAAGCTTACCAATACATTCCGGGAGGGGTAAATTCTCCTGTCCGTGCCTTTAAATCTGTAGGCGGAGTGCCTGTTTTTATGAAATCTGCAAAAGGAGCTTACCTTACCGACGCCGATGACAATACCTATATCGATTACATCAATTCTTGGGGGCCTGCCATTTTGGGACATACTCATCCTGAAGTTTTGGAAGAGCTGAAAATTCAGGCAGAAAAAGGTTTTTCTTTTGGCGCACCTACCGAACTGGAAACGGAAATTGCAAAATTTATTACACAAAGTGTCCCGAATGTCGATCAGATAAGAATGGTGTCGTCGGGAACAGAAGCTTGTATGAGCGCTGTAAGACTGGCTAGAGGTTTTACGGGAAAGGATAAGATTGTAAAGTTTGAAGGCTGCTATCACGGTCATTCGGATTCATTTTTAATTAAAGCGGGAAGCGGTGCTGCAACATTCGGAAACCCGAATTCTCCGGGGGTCACAGCGGGAACTGCAAAAGATACTTTACTGGCGAGATATAATGATTTTGAGCAGGTTCAGGATTTGTTCAGACATCATCACGGAGAAATTGCAGCCGTAATTATAGAGCCGGTTGCCGGAAATATGGGCTGTGTTTTACCGGAAAATGAGTTTCTTCAGAAACTGAGAACGATTTGTGACGAAAATGGGGCCTTGTTGATTTTTGATGAAGTAATGACGGGTTTCAGACTGGCTTTTGGCGGTGCGCAGGAATTGTATAATGTGAAAGCCGATTTGGTGACCTACGGAAAAGTAATAGGCGGCGGTTTGCCGGTTGGCGCTTTTGCGGGAAGGAACGAAATTATGGATCATCTGGCTCCGAAAGGGGGCGTTTACCAAGCCGGAACATTAAGTGGAAATCCTTTGGCGATGAGAGCCGGTTTAAAAACGTTGCAGCTAATTAAAAGCGACGAAAATTTCTTTCAAAATTTAGCTAAAACAACCGAAACTTTAGATTTTGAAATCGGAAAAATTCTTAATGGAAAAGGAATTGCTCATAAAATCAACAGAAAAGGATCGATGATGTCTGTGTTTTTTCACATTAACAGGGTTTCTAATTTTGATGAAGCTCAGCGGGCGAATCATTCTTTATTCAATAACTTCTTTCATCAGTTGCTTAAAAATGGAATTTATCTTCCTCCAAGTGGTTACGAAACCTATTTCATCAGCGATGCAATAAAAGACAGAGAGATTGATATGACCTTGGAAGCTGTAAGAAAATTTGAATATTCTTAAGTTTAAGAAAAAAAAAGTAAGAAAGGATAAAAATACATTTCATCTTTTTTGGATACAAGAATCCCTCAGGAAAATTTCCTGAGGGATTTTTAATTAATATGAAAGAAATTAATATTAAAAATTAGTTCATTGCATCAGTAGTGTCAAATGAATTTACACCTGACCATCCTTTTGCCCAGTCTGGTAATGCAGTAGTACTTCCTGCACCTACAGTCGTTGCACTTTCTGTGAAGACAGCAGAAATATCTACAGCAGTTCCTGCCGTATTTTTAGCTTTAGATTTAGTTGCTACGTTGACAAATTTTAGATTTTTGATGTAAGAAGCACCCTGAAACCAAGCCAAAGTTCTGTCTGTTTCAAAATCTAAACCTGTAGAGAAGTTCGCTAATACGATGTTCTCAAATTTACCGTTAGATCCTGCTCTTACTTTTAAACCTTGAGATTCTGAACCTCCTGTGTTTCCTAAGAATGTTGCATTGGTAATTGTAGGGTTAGACGCGCCATTTCCGTTAGTTGTATTGGCATTCGTATCTTGAGTATCCGCCTCAACACCTCTGTTTCCTGGCTCTGCAGCAGTTTGGTATTGTTTTTTTCTGGCGGCATAGATATAGTTTCCTGTTCCCTGCCATCCTTCAGTCCAGTCGATGCTGTCGTCGCCAACTCCTAAAACAAGAATGTGATCTGCGTTCACGTTTCCGCCAAAGAATTCGATACCATCATCTGCACCATCAATAACAGCTACGTAAGAAACTGTAGTTCCGCTACCAACGCCGAATAAAGATAATCCGTTGAATTCTTTTTCTGGGTTATATTTAAATCCGCTATCCTTAATAACCAAATATTTGATAGAACCGGAATTGTCTCCCTGGTTGGTACCGCCGTAGATAAGCTCTCCCAATTCTGAAGTTGAAGTTCCTGAAGCACTTCTGTTTGAAGGAGCGTTACCCAAAATTACAATCCCTCCCCAATGTCCTTGTTTGTGAGTAGAACCTTCAAATACAACCGGGCTTGATGCAGTACCGTTCACAAAGATTTTACCACCTCTTTCTACGATAAGATAAGTTGCCCCTTCTGAAGCTACAATTTTAGTTCCTGCAGGGATAATTAAAGTGGCTCCGTTTTCTACATTCAGTTTTCCTTTAAGATTATAAACTTTTGAAGGATCTAAAGTAACTGTAGTTCCTGCAGCGATTTTCCCCTGAAAATTATTTGGGTCTACTGTAGAAACTGTTTCTGTAGTTTCGTCATCAGAACTACTACATGAGATTGCAGTTGATGAAAACGCTGCCATTAAAGAAAAGCAAAAAGCTGCTTTTAAGATTGTCTTTTTCATAACTAATTTTTTTTAGATTTATTTTTATTTTTTAGAATTTATAAGATAAGCTAAGACCTACTTGGCGGCCTTTTGTATAATCTTTGTGAGTAAAGCTTCCCGCTTTGTTCTCTTGTTGAATTCTGAAGTCAGGATTTAAAAGATTTTTAGCTGAAACTCCAATCCCGATTTGATTGAGTGTAAAATTTAAATTAAGATCCAGAATATCTCTTGCGTGTTCGTAGAAGTTACCACCATCGTTGGTTCCTATGGAGTAAAGGTTTTTTCCGATGCGTGAATAAGAAACCACGAAATCTAAGCTGTTTACGTTATTCCATTTAAAGTTGTATCCCAAATTGGCATTTGCAATAAAATCTGCAACTCCCTGAATATCGTCTTTTGTCTGACCGCTGAACTGTGCAAGTTTGTTTTCGTTTTCTTTTGCCAATTCTGCTTCCGTTTTCAATTCTTGTTCAGAATGCATATAGGTTCCGTTCAGAAATGTATAAATTTTTGAATTGCTCCAAGAATAAATATCTTTTCTGAATTCTACTTCAGCTCCTGCAATATACCCCCAGTTTGCGATATTGAAGTAAGTCATATCACTTGGTGCAGCTGTAGAATATGTTGTTCTTGCAATAGGATTCAAAATGTATTTTCCGAATGCTGTGATCGAGATGAGCTCGCCAGATTTAGGGAAAAGTTCATATTTTAAATCTAAGTTGTAGTTATCTGATGGATACAATGATGCATTACCATAATTGTTACTCGTTACATCATAATAAGCGATCGGAATAATCTCTTTTGGCTGAGGTAAGGTATACGTTTTTGAGAAAGACAATCTTAAATTCTGTTTGTCATTAAGGCTGTATTTTGCATTAAATGCGGGTAAGAATTTATTGTAAGTTTTGTTTTTCTTGAGAACTGCTCCATTTGATAAAACATCCGTCCATGCAGTTTGCATATCAATAAAGTCGTAACGTGCTCCGAATTGCATAATCAATTGATCAGACAGGGTAACATCTACACTTGCAAGACCAGATTGCGTATTTTGCTTAATTGTATAATAAAACGGTGTGAAAGGTTTATCACTCGGTTGAAATGTCTGATAGCTAAATATGCTGTTGTTTCCTGCATTAATGAAACCATCAATATTATCAGGATCTACAGCAGTGATCAGATTAAAGTTCATACCAATTGTAGTATTGTCAAACCTTCTGTCTTTGTAAGATCCGTCGTATCCGACAGTCACTTTTACGTTTTCAAAAGTTTTTGTAAGATTAGCGTGTCCTAAAACGGTGTTGTCTTTTAATTCATCAAAATATCTGTGGTTATTAATTGCACTTCCGGCAAGTAAATTAAGATTTTGAGAATCTATTGTGTTTTGAAGACGGTCTGGTCTTTTGCTGTTCAGCATGTTATAACCCACTGCCCAATCTGCAGTCCATGTTTCTCCCAATTTATGATTTCCAAATAATTGGTTGATCCACGTATCTGTAAGTTTATTATCTCCTCTGTTAATAATTACATCTCTTGCCACATCGTAAGAATATCCTTTATAGATTTTTGCAGATTGAGAAGATGAATGAATGTAATTTGAAGTGAAATTAATCTTATGGTTGCTGTTGATTTTATACGCCAGGTTGATTAACCCGGTAGTGTTCGTTTTATAAACCGAACGTTCTACATCTGTATAATTTTTGTTTGGAGTTCCGTCTGCGAAAAAGAAACCTTCGCTTCCTTTACTGAATTCATAGCTGTTCTCAAACCCTGCGTATGCAAATACTGAAAGTTTACCAAAGCTAATTCCGCCTTCGATATTCAAATCAGAATTGAAAGGATTTTCAGCATTTTTGAAGTTCCATTTCGAAGTAAAAGGATAGGTTTGATATGGATTTCCTTTAATGTAAGTCGTTTCTTTAAATCCAAAGAAACCAGGTGCCCCATCTTGTATTTTAAAATCTTTTTTGTCGAAAGTCTGTAAGTTGATGCTGCTTCCTAAACCAATTTTAAAATAAGGCTTTCCCGAATGTTCTTTAGAAACAATATTGACATTAGCTCCTCCGAAATCACCAAGAAGCTTAGGATTATAAACTTTATCCAGAGAAATATATTCAACCATTGAAGTTTTAAAAATTTCAAGGTTGATGTTTTTAAATTCAGGATCTTCAGACGGAATGGTAAGTCCGTTAAGGGTTGTACTGTTATATCTGTCACCAAGACCTCTCACGAAAATCTGTCCGCTGCCTTCTTGTTTTAATGTTCCTGTAGCTTTTGTTACGGCTGTTGCCGCATCGCCAACACCTTGTTTGGCTAGCTGTACAGATCCCACTCTTTCTATCACTTCTACAGATTTTTTCTGCATATTGATAAGGTTGGCTTCAGTTCCTTTTTTGGTTGATCCTTTGATAACAACACCTTCAATTTTCTTTTCGTTTTTTACGGTGTCATTTTTTTCTTGAGCGTAAAATAATGTTCCGGATGTGCCAAGGAACAAAACAGCGATACTCAGTTTTCTAAAATTCATTTCTTTTTTACTAATTACTTTCGGTGCAAAGGAATAAAACATTCGAGGTTAATCTGGTTTAGTAAATTTTAATTTTTTCTTAACTAAATATTACGAAACCCCCTTTAATATTAAGTTTATGTGAATGGAAATTTATTATCGATCATGTTGCTTAAATTTTGTTAACTTTGAAATGTAAAAATTGAAAATGAACCAAAAAAAGATTCTATTAATTGACGATGAACTGGATATTCTCGAAATTCTTTCATACAATTTAGAAAAAGAAGGCTACGATGTTTATACTGCTACCAACGGAAACGAGGGTATCACTAAAGCCAAAGAAATTATCCCGGATCTTATCTTATTAGATGTCATGATGCCCGAAAAAGACGGGATCGAAACCTGCCAGGAACTGCGCAAGGTAAAAGAACTTCAAAAGAGCCTTATCGTTTTTCTTTCGGCAAGAAGTGAAGAGTTTTCACAATTGGCGGGCTTTCAGGCAGGAGCAAATGATTATATTGTAAAGCTTATCAAACCGAAAATCTTAATTTCAAAAGTTAATGCTTTACTACAGTTAACTTCTCAGGTTTCGGATCATGCAAAGCTGATTGAAGTGGGGGATTTAATTATCGATAAAGATAATTTCAGAGTTTCAAAAAGCGGACAGCAGTTTTTACTTCCAAAAAAAGAATTCGATTTGCTGTATCTTCTGGCTTCAAACACAGAGAAAGTCTTCAAAAGAGAAGAAATTCTGGAGAAAGTCTGGGGGAACGATGTCATCGTTGGCGAAAGAACAATTGATGTTCATATCAGAAGATTAAGAGAGAAATTGGGCATCAATACCATACAGACTTTAAAAGGAATAGGTTACAAACTTATTGTTTAATTTAAAAAAATCTTATCTTTACCTATAACCCCTAAATTTTGTAAAATTGAAATTTTACAGACTCAGTTTCATCTCCTCTTGTCTTTTGACTTTGGTGATGCTTATTTTGGTCATCATTTTTGATGCACTCATTGAAAAATACGACAACAGCTCATTTTTTAAATTGGGATTTGTCTTATCCGTGATTGTCATGTTTATTGTCAATTACGTCGTTCTTGAATTACTTTTCAGCTACTATGCAAAAAAGCAGGTAAGAAATATTTCTAAAATATTACCGGAAGAAATCGTCTATGATAATCAGGAGAATATCACCCTAAAGGAATTGGGTGAAAGGTTTTCTGATTTTAATCAGCAGAAAGTCACAGAGATGGAAGTGATGAAGAAGATGGAAAGCTACCGGAAAGAATACATCGGAAATGTTTCTCACGAACTTAAAACTCCTCTTTTTTCAATTCAGGGATATGTAGAAACACTAAGCGAAGGCGGTGTGGAAAATCTTAACATCCGGGACAAATATCTGGAAAGAATAGGAATTTCTGTAGAAAGGCTGATTGCCATTGTTAATGATCTGGATATGATCAACAGGCTGGAATCCGGTGAGATTAATCTTACTGTCTCAAAATTTGATGTCAATATTCTCGTTAAAGAAATTTTTGATCTCCTTGATCTCGAAGCCGAAAAAAACAATACCGTTTTACAGCTGCAGACTCTGCACAGCCAGATTTTTGTAGAAGCAGATAAACAGAAGATTTCACAGGTTTTCATCAATCTTATTTCGAATGCTATTCATTACGCCAACAGACAGGAGGCCAAAGTAGTGGTGAAAACAAGCGTCTTAAGAAATAAAATTCTCATCGAAGTGATTGATAACGGGATGGGAATAAAAGAGGAACTGCTGCCAAGAATCTTCGAGCGTTTTTATCGTGTGGAAACCAGCCGGAGCAGAAGGCAGGGCGGTTCCGGTTTGGGACTTGCAATTGTAAAACACATACTGGAAGCTCATAATGAAAACATTACGGTAGAAAGCGTATATCTGGAAGGTACAAAATTTAGTTTTATGCTCGAAAAGAGCAAATAAAACGCCGGAAATGTAAGGAAAAAAAAATTCTAAAAAATGATTAAATATTCTTTTCTAAAATCTCATTTATTATATATTTGCAACAGTAATTAGTCAGTAGTATTAAGGCAAAAATAGAAATTGGAATATTGATATGGTTTACAAAATCCGTGTAATTTTAGACACAAAAGAAGATATTTTCCGTGATGTTGAAATTAAAGGAAAACAAACACTCTGGAATCTTCATTTAGGAATAAAAAGTGCATTCAACCTTAGTGGTGACGAGCTTTCAACCTTTAATCTCCTTGAAGAAGACGGCACCATTCTGAAGAGTGTTCCTCTTGAGGATATGAGTGATGAAGGTGATGGCGAAATTATGTCAGACGTTTACATCGATGAAGCATTTGAAAAAGCAGGCGACAAAGCACAGTTCCAGTATGGTTTGCTGGATTTGTGGGAGTTTTTCTGCGAATTGGTAGAAGTGAATCCAGAAACAAAAGGCGTTAATTATCCGATTACCGTTTACAGATTCGGAAATGCACCTCTGAAAGCACCAAGCAAAAGCGGAAGTGGTGCAGGATCTAGAGGTAAAAAATCTGCAATGCCTTTATTAGAGGATGATTTTGGTTTTGAAGATGATTTTGCAGGTGGCAGCACCTTTGTAGATGAAGATGACAGCTTTGATGATGATGAAGAAGATGACTACAACGATGATGTTTTTGATGATGAAGATGACAGCGACGACGATAGAATCTAAAAAAATATAACCCTGAATTTTAAAGTTCAGGGTTTTTTATTTGGGTTAAATTGTAATTGATTTTTATCTTAACTATATTTTATAGATTTCACAGGAGAAATCTTACTGATAAGATAGCTCGGAATAATTAAAGCCAGTCCGGATATAAACAAAATACCCGCAGAAATAGAAAGTATGGCAACCGGATTTAAATCTACGGGAACAACACTTACGTAATAGTTTTCAGGGTTTAATTTTATAATTCCGAAAAACTTCTGGATTAATAAAAGTCCTAATCCGATGGCATTTCCGTAGATCAATCCGGGAACCATTATAATCAGCGTATAATTGATGAATGTAGCTCTTATCTGTGCATTCGTAGCGCCCAGAGTTTTCAGCAAACCGATCGAGTTGGTTCTCTCAATAATCAGAATAAGAAGAACCATGATGATGTTGATGATCACCACAATCAGCATGATAGAAATAATAAGCGCAATATTGACATCAAAAATACTGATCCAGTCATTGATCTGCGGAAATTTTTCAGTCGCTTTTTCAGCATAATTTTTATAACCGATCAGTTTTTCAATTTGCGGAAAACCTTGATCAATATCGTTTACATTTTTAAAGAAAATATCAATTCCGCCAATATCTTCAGGATTCATATCCAGAATTTTTCTTACATGATTAATATCGCCGATCACAAACTGTTCGTCGATCATCTTGATATCAGTTTTGTAAATTCCAATAATCTGAAACTTTCTGTAGATCTGCTTCTGGTCTTCTTTTGCAAACACCGTCACGATACTGTCATTAACTTTAAGATGAAGATCTTTGGCTATTTTTTCCGAAATGGTAACCCCGTTATTATAGCCTTTTTCTGTAATTTGGGGCGTTTTGCCGGCAACGAGAAATTTTTTGAAACGCAGACTGTCAAAATCTTTTCCCACTCCTTTGAATATGATTCCGGCAAAGCTGTGTTCGTTCCGCATAATTCCGGTTATCGTTGCATATTTCTGAGTGCTTTCCACATCGTCAAGCTGTTTCAGTTTGGGGATATTCAGACCTTCTTTATCCAGCACAGAAGTATTGTAAGAGGAGTTGGAGCGGGTAGACTTTACAGTCACGTGCCCGCTGAAATCCGCCAGTCGCTCTTTTATGGCTTTTTTGGATCCGAAACCCGTGGAAACCGTAATTAAAGAAACGATAATTCCCAAAGCAACAGAAAGCCTGCCGATGAAGATGATCACCCGCGATAGGTTATTTTTGTTATCTTTGGAAAACGCTATTTTTTTAGAGAAATATAAAGGAAATTTCAAGCTTATGAATTTAGATTTCAAAATTAAAACTTTACTTCTTATTTGCCTAATTTTTTTAGGAGTATTCAGCCCATATTATTCTCAGGCTCAAGATAAGGATTGTTTTAAAACCGGTGCAGACAGACCGGAACTGTATCTGCCATTATTGAAAGGTAAAACAATAGGGATCGTAACCAACCAGACCGGATTAATGAAAGATAAAACGCATGTTGTCGATTATCTGGTGAAAAACGGAATCAAAATCAAAACAATTTTTGCTCCGGAGCACGGATTCCGGGGCGATGCAGACGCTGGAGAAAAAGTAAAAAACGGAGTAGATGTAAAAACCGGAATTTCCATTATTTCGCTTTATGGTTCCAATAAAAAGCCAAAGCCGGAACAAATGAAAGGTTTGGATGTTGTTGTGTTTGATATTCAGGATGTTGGTGTTAGATTTTATACTTATATTTCTACATTAACGTATCTAATGGAGGCCGGAGCGGAAAATAACGTTGAAATTTTGGTTCTGGACAGACCCAATCCGCATGACGGATATATTGACGGGCCGGTTCTGAAGAAAAAATGGGAAAGTTTTGTGGGAATGCACGAAGTTCCTGTCGTCTATGGCTTAACGATTGGCGAGTACGGAAAAATGGTCAATGGAGAAAGGTGGCTAAAAAACGGGGTTCAGGCAAAATATACACTCATTCCCATGCAAAAATATCATAAGCAAAAAAGGTATGCTATTTTAGACAAACCGTCTCCCAATTTACCGAATGATCAATCGATCAATCTATACCCGAGTTTATGTTTCTTCGAAGGAACTCAGGTTTCTGTGGGAAGAGGAACGGATATTCCTTTTCAGCTTTACGGTTCACCGTGGACGAAAGATTTGCCTTATCAGTTTACGCCAAAACCCAATTTCGGAGCTAAAGATCCTTTCCTGAACGGAAAACTGTGTTACGGCGAGAATCTTTCAGATTATTCTAAAGATTTAAGATCACTGAATTTGGAATGGCTCATCAAAGCATATAAAAACTATAAGAACCCACAGCAGGATTTCTTTCTTAAAAACCTCTTCTTTGATACTTTGGCAGGAAGTGACGACCTTCGAAAACAAATTGTTGCCGGAAAATCCGAAGCTGAAATAAAAGCATCATGGAAATCTGATCTTGAAAAATTCTCCGGGATCAGAAAAAAGTATGTCATCTATGAAGACTGATTCTGGGTTGTTTTTGTCAACGTCTTAAAGTAAATTTTAAATCGTCCGATTCTAAAAGACGCATAAAAGATGGCATATCTTCATGGACATTTTCCTTCAAAACAAAGTAAAAACAGCAGAAAATCCTAAAATCGGGTTGCTGGATATTGATCTATTAAAATATCATAAAACTGGTGCTGTCGCTTTTTAATCTGAAATTTAAATTCAAAAAAACTTTATCTTTGCCTTTATGATTTTACGAGGAGAAAACTTAATCAAAGAATACGGTCCCAAGAAAGTGGTAAAAGGCGTTTCTGTAGAAGTTCAGCAGGGAGAAATTGTTGGTTTACTAGGTCCGAACGGCGCCGGAAAAACCACTTCATTTTATATGATCGTAGGTTTGGTAAAGCCAACTTCCGGAAAAATTTTTTTAGATAAGCAGGAAATCACCACAGATGCCATGTATCGCAGAGCTCAGAAAGGAATCGGCTATCTGGCGCAGGAAGCCTCGGTTTTCAGAAAACTGTCTGTAGAAGAAAATATTATGGGAGTTTTGCAGTTGACGAAACTTTCAAAGCGTGAACAGCAGATAAAATGTGATGAACTCATCGAAGAATTCTCTCTGCAGCATGTAAGAAAAAACCGCGGAGATCTGCTTTCGGGTGGAGAAAGACGTAGAACCGAGATTGCGCGCTGTCTGGCAACCAGCCCAAGTTTTATTTTGCTGGATGAGCCTTTTGCCGGAGTCGACCCGATTGCCGTGGAAGATATTCAGAAAATTGTAAGAAGTCTTACAGACAAAAACATCGGGATTTTGATTACCGATCACAATGTACAGCAGACTTTGGCAATTACCAATAAGACCTATATCATGTTTGAAGGAAAGATTCTGAAAGAAGGTCTTCCGGAAGATCTAGCCAATGATCCTCAGGTGAGAGAAGCTTATCTGGGAGAAAATTTTGTTTACCAGAGTATTTTTGATAAACCGGGTAAGAAAACATACGCATACAATATTTGGGCAGGAAATTTTGATTCTAAACTTCAGCTTAAAGAGTTTGTCGATGAAAACTTCGCTCAGTTTGATGATCTTAGATTAATGTATGGTTTTGAAGACATCAGTTTTGCTTCACTAGGCAATTCGGAAATTCAGCATATTTTCAATGAGGTGGTCGACAAAAATGCGAATAATGCCTTTGTATTTCAGAAGAAGGAAATCAATTCAAATTATTCTTTACAGCAGGCAGAAGCCGAGTCTGAAGCTGCAAGCAAAAAGGAATTGCATTATCTCACTACGTATATGTTCGAAAACTAAGTTACAGCAATTATTGGCTGAAAATCATAATAAAAACGTACCTTTTTTCTCTGAAACGGTACGTTTTTTAGTTCAGTATTTCTATGGCAAAACCATTTAACAGAACAGTAACGCTGTTCGGGATTTATCAGCAGCTTGTTCCTTTCATTAAGCCTTACCGTTTAATGATTTACTGGACGCTTTTTCTCACTTTTTTGGGTGCTTTGGCGGCACAGGTGAATCCTCTCGTTCTGAAATATACGGTAGATGAAGTCACAAAACTTACGCATCTTCCGGAGCCGATGCAGGCAGGAATTCATATTTTAATTATTATCTCTGCAATTTTATTGGGAAAGGAATTACTAAATATTTTCATCAATTTCGGACAGAAGTTTTATGGCGAAAAAATAAGAATCAGTGTGAGTTCGGTTTTAGCACAATCAGCAATTGACAAGATCCTGACTTACAGGGTGGCTTATTTCAACGATGAAAACCACGAATCCGGAAAGCTGCAGATCAGGATAGACCGGGGAATTGAGAGCTTAACCAAACTTGTACAGAATTTCTTCATTGATATTCTGCCTTTATTTTCCAATGCTATTATCGCGTTGATGATCATGTATATGCAGAACATGTATGTAGGAATGGTATCTACCATTATTGTACCTGTATATTTTTACATCAGTTCTCTGCAGGCAAGGAAATTAGGAGGTGTAAGACGGACTTTGAGAAATCAGCGGGAGCAGAAAACTTCAGGATTATTGAATTTGATCAATTCGATTATGGTGATCAAAAGTTTTGTACGGGAAAAATTTGAAGGAAAAAAGCAGTATGATCTTCAGATGCAGTTGATGGAAAGTCAGATGTTTACCAGAAAAACCAATTTTATCTATGATGGTTTAAAAACCTTTATCGAGCAGTTCGGTGTGGTGCTCATTATCCTTTTAACCGTGTATCTGGTGCTTGATCAGAAAATGACAATTGGCGCGATTATGCTTCATATCCTTTTATTTAATAATGTTTCTGCGCCGATCCGTCAGTTACACAGGATTTACGATGATATGAATGACGCGATGATCTACGCAGAAGGTTATTTTGATATTTTAAATGCTGAAGATGAGGAAGAACCCAACGGAAGTTTTATTGAAAACAAAATCACAGGGAATTTCGAATTACAAAATGTAAATTTCACTTATCCCAACGGAACAAAAGCTCTCAATAACGTTTCTATGATGATAGAAAACGGTAAGACAACGGCTTTGGTAGGTCTTAGCGGAGCCGGAAAGTCTACCATTATTAATCTTTTGTGTAAATTTTATCTTCCGGATTCCGGTGATATTTTACTGGATCACGTAAATCTCAATGACTATGATAATACATATCTGAGAGATGATCTGGGATTGGTTTTGCAGAAAAATCATATTTTTAAAGGAAGTATAGAAGACAATATCCGATACGGAAATATGAATGCAGGTTTTGAAGAAATTCAGGAAGCAGCAAAAAAAGCGTATCTCCATGATCAGATTATGGATCTTCCGGACCAATATCATCACGATGCAACGCAGCTTTCCGGCGGACAGCAGCAGAGGATCGCTATTGCAAGATTATTTCTGAAAAACCCACCGATTATTTTCCTCGATGAGCCCACTGCAAGTCTTGATGCTATTGCAACTGAGCAGATTAAAAACTCATTGGATGCCATTAAAGAAGGGCGGACGGTTGTTATCATTTCACATTCTCTTTCGCAGATCTTAGATTCGGATAAAATTTATGTCATGAAAAAAGGGCAGGTTGTAGAGAGCGGAACGCATCCCGAACTCATGCAGATGGAGGGCACATATAAAGAGATTTTTGATGCTTCGGCAAGAAGTTTAAATTTAGATAAATTGATGAATTCGTATCGTTAAATAAATACAAATAATAAGTAGACAGCACGATTTAATCCATTACATTCATTTAAAAAACAAAAACAGAAACCAGTCAAAAGATAAGTTTAAAACTATCCACTCGCTTAAAATCAATTTATTGATTATTCTTTGCCCCTAAAATAATTTAACAGAAGTTAAATCTTTGCGTTAAAAAAAAGCCAGATTAAATGGCAGCAATGATTCGCCACTCCTTAAAATAAACTACAAAAGTCAAAAGTCAAAAACCAGTCAAAAGATAAGTTTAAAACTATCCACTCGCTTAAAATCAATTTATTGATTATTCTTTGCCCCAAAAATACATTTATAGAAATTAAATCATAGCATTAAAAAAAAACCGGGTTAAATTTGTAACAATGAATGACCACTATTTAAAAAAGCTCGACCGCGTTGCTGCAATTCTCACCCAATTACAGTCAAAACCCACTGTAAGAGCACAAGATTTAGCCGAAAGATTTGAAGTCAGCGTAAGAACAATCTATCGTGATATAAAAACGCTGGAGAATGCGGGAATTCCTATCTTGGGAGAAGCGGGAAGTGGGTATTCTTTGATGGAAGGTTACAAACTTCCGCCTGTTATGTTTACCAAAGAAGAAGTTTTAAGTTTTATCACAGCCGAAAAATTAATGCAGAAATTTTCTCATCAGAGTTTGGGAAATCATTATCAGACGGCGATGGATAAATTGAGGTCTGTCTTAAGATATTCGGATAAAAAAATGATTCAGAATATTGAAAACCAAATTGATATTTTTGATTACAGTCCAAAATCCGACGATTCTGTTAAAAATATAATTCCCACCATTCTGGAAAGTATTGCCGAGAAAAAGCAGCTTTCTATAGAATATCAAAGTGTTGACGGGCGTGTTTCAAAACGCGCCATTGAAGCAGTCGGAATTTTTTATGAATTTACGTATTGGTACATCATGGCTTTCTGTACGCTTAGAAAAGATTTCAGACAGTTTAGGGTCGATAGAATCCTAAAAATATCTAAAACAGAAATCTCCTTTTCGCAGGAGTATGGAAAAATAAATGATCACCGAAGAATTGCTTCAAAAACAACAACAAAAGTAAAATTGCTGGTTGATAAAAAAATAACGGGATATTTGGTCAATTCCAAAAGTTATTATGGACTGACTTCAGAAAAAGAAACCGAATATGGCATAGAAATGACTTTTGAAACCGATTGGATTGATGAAGGATTTCCCCGCTGGCTCATTACTTTTGCAGATTATGCGGAAATTCTGGAACCGGAATCATTAAAAACAAAAATGCAAGATCTAGTTAAAAAACTTGCAGAAAAATTATCGTAAAATCTACCACAGATTGTACAGATCATCACAAATTTTTTGAATTTAATCAGCTTCATCTGCAAAATCTGCGAGAGAATATATTCGCAAAGATTTATCTTAATTCGTCTATACAAATCCACGCAAGCGGAAATTCTGGAACCGGAATCATTAAAAACAAAAATGAAAGATCTAGTTAAAAAACTTCCAGAAAAATTATCGTAAAATCTCTCGCAGATTGCACAGATCATCACGAATTTTTGAATTTAATCAGCTTCATCTGCAAAATCTGCGAGAGAATACATTCGCAAAGATTTATCTTAACTCGTTTGTGCAAATCCGTGCGAGCGGAAATTCTGGAACCGGAATCATTAAAAACAAAAATGAGAGATTTAGTTAAAAACTTGTAGAAAAATTATCGTAAAATCTCCCACAGATTGCACAGGTCATCACAGATTTTTTGAATTTTAATCTGCTTCATCTGCAAAATCTGCGAGAGAATACATTCGCAAAGATTTATCTTAACTCGTCTGTGCAAATCCGTGCGAGCGGAAATTCTGGAACCGGAATCATTAAAAACAAAAATGAGAGATTTAGTTAAAAACTTGTAGAAAAATTATCGTAAAATCTCCCACAGATTGCACAGGTCATCACAGATTTTTTGAATTTTAATCTGCTTCATCTGCAAAATCTGCGAGAGAATACATTCGCAAAGATTTATCTTAACTCGTCTGTGCAAATCCATGCGAGTGGCAATTCTGGAACCGGAATCATTAAAAACAAAAATACAAGATCTAGTTAAAAAACTTGTAGAAAAGTTATCGTAAATCTCCCACAGATTACACAGATCATCAAAGATTTTTTTGAATTTAATCAGCTTCATCTGCAAAATCTGCGAGAGAATACATTCGCAAAGATTTATCTTAACTCGTCTGTGCAAATCCGTGCGATCTGTAGGAAGCATTAGAATCTTTCCCAGAAAAAAGGAGGATCTATTCCCAAAGCTCTCAGATAAACAAATCCCTGTCCCCGGTGATGCACTTCATTATCTACGAAATACAGAATATTCTGATAAACCGGGAATTCATACTGACCAAATAAATTAAACGTTTCCTGAAAGCGGTCTTCAGAAATCAGATTAAAATAATGATTGATGACTTCAGTTTCAGAGTCCCATTTCGCTAAGATATCTTCTTTCGTTTTTGGCTGAAAAGCTTCTACAGAAAAAGGCTCAGCCTGTTGTTCAACAATTCCCTTCAAAGCAGGACCCGCAATGCAGAGTAATTCTACTGCCAGTTCTGCAAAAGTTCTCATTCCCCCGATGGAAAACTCGAATAATTCTTTCTCAGGAAAAATTTCAATCACTCTTCTTGTTAAATTTCTGTGCCCCTGCCAATGCTCTAATAATTGTGCTGAACTGATAAACTGCTGTGCTTTTGTTGCGGTTGTTGTCATAATTTTGTTTTAAATTGTTAATGTTACGGCAAAGATAATTTCACTTTGTGACAACAGTGTGTCAGTAGGGTTTTGGTCTTTAAAAATTATTTTGGTCTTAGGATTTTAGTTCTGCTTGTATGCCTGTTTCAGGGAATGATTTTTTCAGGTGAGTACATAAACCAACCTATGATTTTACAACTCAAATATTGCTTCAGTAAAGTCATATTTGTTGGGGTAGGGAAAGGTATTTTTATTATATGACTAATTTTTATAATTAATATTGATATTTTTACTAGATTTGTTGAATTATTAACAAGTGATATGAGAGATAAATTATTGACAAAGAGAATCTGTGCATTGGTATTAAGCGGAGCTGGTACTATCGTATATGCGCAGGAAGGTGTAAGAGAGAAGAATATAGATGAAGTTGTAGTTACTACGGGTAGAACTAAGCCTAGAACCATTATTACATCAGCCATTCCTATTGATAATATTTCAGGAGTACAGTTGAAAGCTACGGGACAAATTACTTTTGATAAAGCTTTAACGTACGCCGTCCCCTCTTTTAATTCATCCCAGCAGACGGTTTCTGACGCCACAGCTCATTTTGATCCTGCAGATTTAAGAGGATTAGGACCTTCCAGAACATTAGTTTTGGTTAATGGAAAAAGAAAAAATCAAAGTGCTTTAATTTATGTCAATGACACACCGGGAAAAGGTGAGGTAGGGACGGATCTGAAAAGCATTCCATCCGCTGCCTTACAGAATGTTGAGGTATTGAGAGATGGTGCATCTGCACAGTACGGTTCTGATGCAATTGCAGGAGTAATCAATATCATTCTTAAGAACAGCGTTGGAAAAAGTGCAGTCAATCTTTTTTCAGGGATTACATCAAAAGGAGACGGCTTTAATGTAGGAGCAGATTTTAATACAGGAATAAGAGTTGCAAAAAATGGAAGTTTGAACCTTACTTTGGGATATACTTCCCAAAATAATACTAACCGTGCAGGTTCTGTTACAAAAGATGAACTTTTTGGTGCAGATAATGCCTGGACACAGGCGAACCCCGGTTTGGGAATGATTATAGGACAGCCGGAGACAAAAGTGGCTAATCTTTTTGTGAATTTTGAACTGCCAACAGGTGAAACAGGAAAATTTTATGCTTTCGGTGGTACTACATACAGGAATGGGACGAGTTATGCACTGTATAGAACACCATACTGGGTAACTTCAGATTTTGGTTTATTAACTCCGCAAGGGCAAGCTTACAATGGATTTCAGCCGGAATTTAAAACAGACGTTTATGATTATAATATAACCTCCGGGTGGAAAGGAATGTTTGGAAAATGGAATGTTGATGGTAGTGCAACCTTTGGCTCCAATGCCGTAGATTATGTGGTGGGAAATACCATTAATACATCTTTGGGTGCCAATTCACCAACCCGTTTTAAGGCAGGTGGTCATCAGTTTAGTAATATTATAGGAAATATCGATATCAACCGAAATTTTGGCGCAGTTGTTTTAGGAGCCGGTATCGAAGCGCGCAATGAAAACTTTCAGGCAAAGGCAGGAGACGAAGCTTCTTATACAGGAAGTGGTGCACAGTCATTTCCAGGACTGCAGCCTCAAAATGAAGTGAATAAAAACCGTCAGAATATCGGTGCTTATATGAATGCTGAATGGGATGTTACGAAAAACTTGTTACTGGGAGGAACTGTGAGATATGAAAAATTTAGTGATTTTGGAAATAATGTTTCCTGGAAAGGAAATGCCAGATATAAGTTGCTCGATGATAAATTAGTTTTCCGTGGATCTGTTTCTACAGGATTTCGGGCACCTTCACTACACCAGATTTATTATTCTAATGTGCAGACCAAAATTACTGGGAATACGGTAGCCAACCAGGGTACTTTTAATAATGACTCTCAAATTGTAAGATCTGATCTTGGAGTAGCTAAATTAAATGCTGAAAAAGCTTTTAATATGACTGCCGGATTTGCAGTGAAACCTCTCACAAACCTGACCATTACAGCAGATGTTTATAGAATAAAAATTAAAGACCGCGTACTTTTTTCAGGAGATATTGGCTATAAAACCGGCGCTCCCGGTAGTCCGACGCTCACAAACCCTGTAGAGGTAGTGCTGAATAATAATAAAATTATCTCCTTGAAGTTTTTCACCAATGCAGTCAATACAGTGACTGAAGGGGTGGATTTTGTAGCTAATTATTATACTTCCGCTATTGGAACCGGAAGATTTGGTGTTATTGCTGCTTTCAATTATAACGAAACCAAAATAGTAGATAATATTGCCGTTCCCTCTATTTTGGCTGAAAATGGGTACTCAGAAAACTTTTTTGATAGAAAAGAACAATCTAGAATAATCTCTGCAAGACCAAAAACTAAAACAGTCCTTAGCCTTTCGTATGATATTTCAAAGTTTAACTTTAATCTTAATAATACATACTTTGGTTCTGTTAAATGGCAGCACGCCACCGATCCTGCCAAAGATCAGACATTTTCCGGGAAGGTAATTACAGATATGGTTTTAACATATAAAATCACCAAAGATCTTAAAGTGTCCGGAGTTGTAAATAACTTATTTAATATTTATCCGGATGTGATAGATACAAAAGGAGATGTAGTAACGGATCTGGGTGGAAGATTTAAATATCCTTGGGAAGTGAACCAGTTTGGGTTCAACGGAACAACTTTCCAGCTAAATGTAAATTATACTTTTTAATCTTTAAATAAAGAAATTTGCGTTGGCTTGCTTCTTAAAAAAAGAAAGCGATCTTAAAAGATATAAAACTATGCAAGAAAATAACTGACATTAATCCCTGATGTCAGTTATTTTTTTTGATAAAATGGGTGGTATTCTACATTTTACTTTTTACATTGTTCAAAAAAAAGTACTTTAGTAGTATGAAAATTTATACGAAAACTGGCGACAAAGGTCAGACTGCATTATACGGCGGAACACGGGTTTCCAAAGCCACTGCAAGAGTAGACAGTTACGGGAACATAGACGAGCTGAATTCATTTATTGGGATTGCGAAAAGCCATATCGAAGATGAAGAAGTATTGAGACAGCTGAAGAAAATACAGTTTGATTTGTTTACAGTAGGTTCAGAAGCAGCAACACCTGTAGACAAGCTGATGCTGGCCAACGGAAAATCTCGTCTTTCATTGATTATTTCAGATACAGAAATTGAAGAACTGGAAAGCTGGATGGATGCTTTTGATGAAAAACTGGAGCCTTTACAGTATTTCATCCTTCCCGGTGGCGGAAAATCTGCAACCTTTTTACATGCTGCAAGAACGATTTGCCGAAGGGCAGAAAGGTCTTTGGTTTTCCTCAATGAATCTGAAGAAGTGCGTCCGGAACTGATTAAATATCTCAACAGACTTTCAGATTACCTTTTTGTTTTGGCAAGATATATTTCAAAAATAAACAACGAACCGGAAGAATACTGGAATCCGAATGAGAGATAAAGTAGTACTGTTCATCAACGGAGATGCTCCGAAATCGCTTCCCAACTTAGAAAAATATACTTTCATTGCCTGTACAGATGGTGCTTTTCATTATCTGAAACGCTTAGGTTTTCCTTTACAGAAATTAGATTTCATCTCCGGAGATTTCGATTCGCATTCAGGAGCAGATGAAGAGGTATATGAAGATAAATTTATTTATACGCCGGATCAGAATAAGACAGATTTTCACAAAGCTTTAGATATTATTCTGGACAAAGGATATCAGAATATCGATGTTTTTGGTGGAAGCGGCGGAGAGCAGGATCATTTTTTGGGAAATCTTACGGTTGCTTATTCATTCAAAGAAAAATTAAACATCAAATTTTATGACGAGTTTTCAGAATATTTTTTTATTCCGAACTCTTTTGTTCTAAAAAATGTAAAAGATAAACTCATCTCTCTGTATCCTTTTCCGATAGCTGAAAACATCACTACAAAAGGACTCAACTGGTCTTTAAACAATGAAAATCTGAGTGTTATAACAAGAATAGGAACAAGAAATTTCGCTACTGAAGACGAAGTTTCCATTAAATATGAAAAAGGCGATCTGCTCGTATTTATAGGAAAGGAATATCTCTGATTTTTACATAGAAAATAACGATTTCGGTAATTTTAAATCTGTGAAAACTTTAATGAAATTTAAACTAAAAAATCAAACTTTTTTAGCAATTTTGCATTCTTAATTCACTTGTCAGAAAATGAAAATAAAATACTCGGAACTTATTGATCAGACTTTGTATTTTCCTACGGAAGAATTCAATGTTTCTGAAAACAATTTGTCTTTTCACGATATTCCTTTAATGGAAGTTGTTGAGAAGTTTGGAACACCTCTTAAGGTAAGTTACCTCCCGAAGATTTCTCAGAATATTCAGAAAGCAAAAGGCTGGTTTAAGGAAGCTTTTGAGAAAATCGATTACAAAAAAAATTACAGATACTGTTACTGTACAAAATCCAGCCATTTCAAATTTGTGATTGAAGAAGCGCTGAAGAACGATATTTCTATCGAAACCTCTTCCGCGTACGATATGGATATTGTAAAATCACTTTACAACGAAGGAAAAGTAACCAAAGATATTGAGGTAATCTGCAATGGTTTTAAAACTGATGATTATCTGGCGAAAATTTCGGATATGATCAATAGTGGTTTTGAAAACATTACCCCGATTCTGGATAATTACCGCGAGCTGGATAAACTTACAGAAAGCATTGATACAACTTTCGATATCGGAATCAGAATTGCATCCGAGGAAGAACCGAAATTTGAATTTTATACCTCAAGATTGGGTATCGGATATAAAGATATTATCCCGTATTACAGCCAGAAAATTGCCGAACATCCGAACGCTAGGCTGAAAATGCTTCACTTCTTCATCAATACCGGAATCAAAGACACCGCCTATTATTGGAATGAATTGTATAAATGCCTCCGTGTATATGCTCGTCTGAAGAAAATTGCTCCCGAAGTGAACTCTTTGAATATTGGTGGCGGCTTCCCCATTAAAACTTCATTGAATTTCGACTACGATTATCAGTATATGGTAGAAGAAATTGCTTCCCAGATCAAAAAATTCTGTGAGGAAGAAGGAGTGGAAGAACCGAATATCTATACGGAATTCGGAAGCTTTACGGTAGGAGAGAGCGGTGCAAATTTATATAAAATCATTTCTCAGAAAAGACAGAACGACAGAGAAAAATGGAACATGATCGATTCTTCCTTCATGACCACACTTCCTGATACATGGGCGATTTCCAGACACTTTATCATGCTTCCGCTCAACCGTTGGGAAGATTCTTATGAAAGAGTTTTTCTGGGTGGTCTTACTTGTGATTCAGATGATTATTATAACTCCGAACAGCATACCAACGCTATTTATCTGCCTGTTTTCAGCGATACGAAACCTTTGTATATCGGTTTTTTCCATACCGGAGCTTATCAGGAAACCATTGGCGGTTACGGCGGAGTTCATCACTGTCTGATGCCGCAGCCAAGACATATCCTGATTCAGAAAGATGAAAACGGAGAATTTCAGTATGAGATCTTCCGAGAAAGACAGGAACCTGAAGATATTTTGAAAATTTTAGGTTACTAAAGATAAAAAAACGGCTCTCAGATTTGGGAGCCGTTTTTATGTTTAAAAGAATTTGGAAATTTTGTCCACTTCCAGTTCAGTGTAATCCGATACAATAATATTGGCTAAACTGTAATCCTGATCGTGCGAATGAAAACTTTTATACGCCGCACAGAAAATCTGGGCACGATGTGCTGCCAAAATTCCGTTGGTGGAGTCTTCGATAACCATACAGTTTTCTATGGGTTGATTTGCCATTTCAGCCGCTTTCAGGAAAATTTCGGGGTGAGGTTTAGATTCCTGCAAATCTGCACCGCTTATCTTTCCGCTGAAATATTTCTCAAGACCGAATTTTTCAAAAACCATATTGATGGTGGTCATTGTTGCGGAAGAAGCTAAAATTAATGTGATTCCGTTTTCATGATAATGCTCGATCAATTGTCTTACACCGGGAATCAGATCAAATTCTTCATCATTGTAAAAATAATCTTTAAAATGACTTCTTTTAATTGCCGCAATATCTTCATGCGAATGAGAAAGATCAAATTCACGGATTAAAGTTTCGCAAACTCTCTTGGTAGAAGCTCCTGTGAAAGAGGTGTAAAGTTTTTCAGAAACGCTGACTTCCAGTTGATCAAATGTTTTGAAATACGCTTTTCTGTGCAGTGGTTCTGTATCTACAATAACGCCATCCATATCGAACAGCACAGCTTTTAATGACATATAATTTTTAATTTCTGCAAAAATAATGTTTTAAAATAAGGATTGGTGATTTTTGAAAATGGAATTTTTATTGATTTCTGTGAAGTGAAGATTACGATGAAACAGGTTGAGGATCTGTAATCTTTAAATTTGGCTAACGTTGTTGAGGTTTTACGCTTGTCGCGGATTTTTCCCAGAAATTCAATAGAATTACTGCTGTTGAACTTTGCGCAAAATTTATAGGAAAACTTCAGCCGCTTTATTGCCAAACCGATGTTGTGACATTTTTTTTTTAGTTTTTAAAGAAATCTTCAAAATTTGCTTTTTTGGATTTTTGATAAGCATTGATACTAGAATCTAAAAGTCCACTTTCTTTTAGAAATAGGAGTGGATCTTTACAATTTAGGATTTCATCAATCGCTTTATGTTTATCTGTGCTTTTGTTAAAATATGCTTCTACAATTTTGTATCCTATCCAATATCCTAAATCATTGGGCCGGTCATCTTTTTTTGATGTTCCGTATAACCAGTCTTGATAATCTTTCTGTTTTAGTTTTGTTACAAACTCATGATAAAGTTTTTCTTTATTTTTCTCTCCGTAACTGAAATATAACTGATTAATTTGCTCTCCTGAAATTAATTCTCCCACGAAATCTGCTCCTCCTTCCAATAGACATTGTTTCAAAAGTGTTTCTTCTTCAGTTAAATTTTGTTGGTAATGAATAAGTTCATGAGCAATTAATCCTGTTATTCCATCAAGATTATTTAATTTTTCAGTTCCAATGATTATTCCATCTGCTTTTGATACTGTTCCACCCGAATTAAATCTTCCATAAACAAAATAAACGGGTGGAAATTTTGCGTTTGGATGCCAATATTTTAATGCGCTATAAATAGCTCTCACTCTTTTTTCCTTTGTAGAAATGCCGTTAAGAACATCTCTTGTTGCTTCGTAATCTGCTTTTCTTCTTTTTACCATCGCAAAAAGAGAGTCAGCATTTATGATTCTATTGTGTGTAAATGCTTTTACGCCTGCAGAACCCTTTGTAACATAATCTTTGAAAGGATTTTCTTTTATTTTATCCATTTTATCGAACGAAGACCAAAAAACTTTGGTATCGTTAATTTCAAAAACAGCATCTAAAGGACTTTCTGAAAATTTGGCTTGGCCAAAGGAGTAATTGGAAATGATCAAGAAGAGGGAGATCATTAAAATTTTATAATTCATGTTTTTTTTATTTAAATGTAAATTTTGTATAGAGTGTCGCCTATCGTTTTGAAACTTGGCTAAGGTGATGTTCAGACGCACAAATCTTCAATTTGCATCAAAGCTGAACCGAAGAACTACTGTTGAACTTTGCAGTTTCGTCCGCTATTGGAAAACCCTAGTTATATACCATTTTTTTTGGTTTGTTTTTCACATTCTTCTTTTAACAATTCTAACCATTTCTGCATTCCTTTTTCGAGATTTTTGTTAAATGTCTTTGTTAATAGTTTAGCCAAAAATCCCTCCATACTTTCTTCTACCAAAACATTTGTTTGCCCATTCGTTTCAGATATTGCCCAATTGTGAATAGCTGTCATTCCAAAACTGTTTCCAGTCCAACCAAATTGTTCTAATGGTTTCACTGTATGCAATTTTGAATTTATTTTCGCACCTCCCGTTTTCCATTGAAATGTAGAACCTACTTTCAATTCTCCGTTTAGTTCTGTATTTGAAATTTCTTTCTGCCAATGTTCCCAATTGTCGATATTTGTCAATGTTTTCCAAACCGTTTCAATCGGTGCATTGATTATTATTTTTTTGCTACACTTTACTGGTGCGTTGTTGTTGATACTTTGCATTTTCTACATTTTATTTTAATGATAGTACAAAGTTCAACTAAATCTATACTGTTGCTCTTGACAAAAATCAAGAAGTTTTCAATATTGCTTTTTTTCGTATTCTACTTAAAGTTTCGGGTGTCATACCTAACATAGAAGCTAAATATTGAAGAGGAACTTGATTAAAAAGTTCTCTGTTGTACTGAAAAAGTTGATTATAGCGTTCTTCTGCGGTCAATGAAATATGCGATAATATTCTATCTTCTAAAACTGTAAAACATTTTGCTATAATTTTTTTTTCTAATTCTTGCCAACTTTTTACAATATGACCAATTTTATGATAATCACTTTGGTCAATAATATAAATTTCACAATCTGTAAGTGCTTGTATATTCCATCTCGCAGTTTGTTGAAACACAAAACTTGATAAATCAACCACAAAATAACCACTTGTCGAAATCCATTTAGTAACTTCTTTATCCTGAACAGACACAAATTCTCTTACAATTCCACTTTTGAGGAATCCAAGTTTGTCGCAATAACGACCTTCCTTTAAAAAGAAATCGTTTTTCTTTAAAGTTGTCAATTTGAAAAAAGCACTTATTTGAGCTAAATCTACATCGTTTACTCCGAAATAATTTTTAATATATTTTTCTAATTCAGTCATTTTTTATGAAATTTCTGTAAAATAGCAGATAACGTTTTGGGGTCTCGTGTAAGTTACGGAAAAATGAGCTGCGGTTTCTCCGGTAAGATAAAAGCTTTTCGTGACCGGAAACACGAATTACCCAAAACCAACATTGCGCGAGACACTTGTTAGCTGTGGTTTTACTATTTATCAACAAATTGGCAATTTGAAAACTCAATAACTCTAATTCCAGCATTTGTTATTATTTTAATTTTCTGCCTAATTACAATAAAATTACTTCTCTCTGTTGACAAATCGTTGCTTGTTTGACCTAGATTAATGATTTCTAAAATGGTTGGTAAATTACCAAATGGAATTTCTTCTGAACTATAAAAAGTTACATTTTCGAACCTTAGAATTTTCTTTTCGAAATAGTTGTTTTTCCAATCCGTCGGAAAATTCAGTATGAAATCCAATGATGTTTTTTTGGATTTTCTTTAACCTTTAATATTTGACAATCGTGAAGAGAGATTTCATTTACAATCATAGTGATAATTTTAAGTTGACGCTGAAATTGCCACTAACGGTTTCGGGCTTGGCGTTCGGGCGGAAATCGAAGCACAAAAGCTGATATTATTACTAAAGTTCAATTGAAAAACTACTGTTGAATTTAGCACTTCTGCCCCCATTTTGGCAAGCCGATGTTAGCGGTAGTGCTTTAATGTGTCCAATTTTTTAATTTTCCGTTATCTTCAATCCAAATTTCAATATAAATGTCCTCAGATATTGGCTTTCCTTTGTCTTTTATAATGTCAAATTTCAAGTTTTTCAAAGCATTGAACATTTTGGTAATGCAAAAATTATACTCGTCTTTCTCGTAATACTTTTCAATTTCTTCATCAGTATAAAGCATTCTAACTCTTGATACATTTCCGTTTTCGTCTATTGTTACTAAATACTTTTCGCCACAGTCATAATCGTTTTTGTTTTTCCATTTTGTCTTTTTGAGTTGTTTGAATAGGACATCAGAAACCTTATTTTTATCTCGTCTGTCAATTCTTTTTGGGTCATCAATATAGTTGTCAAAATCTTCAATCCTACCAACAATTCCGTTTGAAATAGGAATAACTTTTTCTCGCTCAAATATCTTGTAAAAAACTCCATCCCACCTCAGTACTTTATTTGTCAAAGGAAAATTTACATAACCGTCAAACCAATCAATAAAAACTTTTTCCTTTTTTAACTTGCTTCCAAAAATTGATTTCATTTTTTCAAAGGATTGAGCCTTATCAATTTTTCCATTTCTCAATTCACCACAATTTATAATGTCAACTAGGAATAAACTGTCGTTCTCAATTTTATAAATAGCTTGATAACTTCTCCAACAATTTAAAGATGCTCCGTCCCTAAATGCAAGTCCAAAAAGTTGCTCTCTCTTTGCTGTGCCTTGTCGTTGTAAATATTTTTCAAGAATAAGGTTGTACGTCGCAATTGTATCTTTACCATAAATCACATAGTCTGGCATTTGTGGACTAGCTAAAAGTTCTGTCGCCCAAAGTGTCAGAATAAATATGATTATATGTTTAAGTGCTGTTGTCATAGCATTACCGCTAACGTTTTGGGGCTTGGCGAAGTGGGGGAATTAGAAACACAAATCTTCAATTTGCATCAAAGCTGAACCGAAGAACAACTGTTAAACTTTGCAGTTTCGTCCGCTATTGGGAAAGCCCTTGTCATAAGACTTTTTTTATTTCATTATTGTTTTTTCCATTTTAATATTCGCTCTTTGGTAAAGTCCACTTTCCAATTCTATTTCCACAAAACCATATTTACGGTATAAATTAATGGCGGTTTCTAAAATTGTGTTTGAATACAAGATGATTTTCTCTATTCCGTTTTCCTTGGCAAAATTTAAACTATGTTCAAGTAGGAGCGTTCCAATACCATAACCTTGTGCATTACCTGTAACTGCCATTTTACCCAGTTCAAAAACAGCTTCGCTTTTTTTCAATAAAGACGCAGTTCCTATAATTTGGTCGTTTAATTTGGCGTAAAAAATAAATCCGCCTTTGTCTATAATTTCTTCTTGTGGATTTGAAAGAGACACAACATCTCCCTTTTCAACCTGGAAGTGTTTTTCCAGCCACTCGTAATTTAATGTTTTAATTGGTTCTTTTAAATCTGCTGAAAAATTGATGATTTCTATTTTGTTATTCATAATTATTTAGTCAATTTCTATGTATTCCGAAGTTCCTTTGTCATGCCAATATTTAGCGATTCTCAATTGAGTTTCAGTTTGATTTTTTCATTTTTACCTACTGAAATTTGAGCTATGGCTTTTCCTGCAATTGTCTCCCCATAAATAATGTTCTGCTGTTTGTTTGTCAATAATTTTGTTCATATGCGGTGTCTTGGTAAAATGTCTGCTAACTTTCAAATGTATGCATTGCGCCACTCCCAATAATAATTTCAAATATAAAAAAACAAATCCAACAGCAATTACTGTTTTCCCATAATCGAGAATTTAATTTATCAAACCAGTTTGTTTCCATTAATTACATTTACTTCTGTTCCGTAATTAATACTGAATAATCCTATTGTTTTAAATTGTTTCTCCCATCCTCCATCTTCCTCCAGTCTCCCAACTTCTTTGTATCTTTGGCGAAATCTTTTAATCTTTAAATCATTTAATTTTTAATTATAAATTATGAAAACATACGCAGGAATTCCTGAAGAGAATGCTTCGCTGGAAAATTCAAAAGTCGTTTTGGTAACCGTTCCTTATGACGGAACTTCAACCTGGGGAAAGGGCGCAGACAAAGGTCCGGAATTGTTTCTGGATGCTTCCGAAAACATGGAGCTGTACGACATCGAAACAGGAACAGAGCCTTACCTTGAAGGAGTTTACATGGCGGGAGAAGTTTCTGAAAATTCAAGTCCTGAAGCCATGACTGAAGCGGTTTATCAGAAAACAAAAGAGCTTTTGGCAACCGATAAACTGTTTACACTTTTCGGTGGAGAACATTCTGTTTCTATCGGTTCGATTCGTGCCGTTGGAGAGAAATTTGAAAATCTTACTGTTTTACAGTTAGATGCACATACTGATCTTCGTCCTGAGTTTCATGGTTCTACTTCCAATCATGCGTGTGCGGTTTTTGAAGCAAATCAAAAACATAATCTGGTACAAGTCGGAATTCGCTCGATGGATGTTGAAGAAACTGAATATTTACCTGAAGGAAGAGTGTTTTTCGCTCACGAAATTGCCAATAACGAAAACTGGGTCAACGATGTTTTGGAAAAAGTTTCAGGCAATGTCTATATTACCATCGATTTAGATGCTTTTGATCCTTCCATTGCTCCTTCTACAGGAACTCCGGAACCGGGTGGTTTACAATGGTATCCTACTTTGGAATTGTTAAGAAAAGTTTTTGAAAAATGCAATGTTGTCGCTTTTGATATTGTTGAATTGATGGATTCTGCCTATTCAAAACCAAGCGCTTTCTTAGCTGCAAAGTTGTATTATAAAATGTTGGCATATTATCACATCAACAGAGATTAAAATTCCGCAGGAAACGGATTTTTTCTTCGGATTTTTCTTGGGAAATTTGTGATATAAAACAAATGAAATGTCTGCACAAAATCAAATAGATTACCAGAGAATTGCGAAAGCGATAGACTATATCCGGAGCAATTTTAAACTTCAGCCCAATTTGGATGAGGTGGCGGAGAAGATTAATCTGAGTCCGGCTCATTTTCAGAAGATATTTACAGATTGGGCAGGAACAAGTCCGAAAAAATTTTTGCAGTTCATCAGTCTGGAGCACGCAAAAAGTTTATTGAAAGAAGAAAAAGCTACCTTATTTGATGCTGCATTGGAAACCGGACTTTCCAGTACAAGCAGATTACATGATTTGTTTGTGAACATTGAAGGAATGTCTCCTGCAGAATACAAAAACGGCGGAAAAAACCTGAAGATCAATTACCGTTTTTCCGAAACTCCTTTTGGCGGGATCATAACCGCTTCTACCGAAAAAGGAGTCTGTTTCATGGCTTTCACCGAAAATAAAGAAAATGCATTGAGAGATTTAGTCAATAAATTTCCCAATGCATCTTTTTTTGAAAAGCAGGATGGGTTTCAGCAAAATGCATTGTCTATTTTCACAAAAGACTGGTCAGAACCGCGAGCAATAAAACTTCATCTTAAAGGAACAGATTTTCAGCTCAAAGTCTGGGAAAGTTTATTAACGATTCCTATGGGAAAACTGTCGACCTACGGAAATTTAGCCAGAGAAATCGGAACTCCCAATGCATCAAGAGCAGTGGGAACAGCCATTGGCAGTAATCCTGTTGCTTTCCTGATCCCCTGTCACAGAGTGATTCAGTCGACCGGAAAAATAGGAGGGTACAGGTGGGGAACTGACAGAAAACAGATGATGATTGGCTGGGAAAGTGCAAAGATTTATTCTGATGATTCTATCTCGCTATAAGTGATTTTCTCCCACAGATTACACAAATTTCTTTAGTATTCATTAGTGAAAAGTATTTGTTTAATTTGTGTTTAAATTTTTAATCTATAAATTATTTGAACTGATGAGTTTGTTCGGTGACACACAAGATTTCCCCATCAATGTTCTCCCGAAAGACGGAGTAGCAGAATATTATGGACAGGTTTTTTCTGATGAAGAATGCGAAAAATATTATCAATATCTATTCAGTCATATTCCGTGGGAAAATGATGAAGCGGTGATTTTCGGAAAGCTTATTTATACCAAAAGAAAAGTGGCATGGTTTGGCGAAAAAGAATTTGAATATACGTATTCTAACCGCACGAAATATGCAAAACTCTGGACTCCGGAATTACTGGAATTAAAGCAAAGATGCGAAGAAGTTTCCGGTGAAACCTACAATTCCTGCCTTCTCAATTTATATCACGACGGAAGCGAAGGAATGGCGTACCACAGCGATGCCGAGAAAGATCTGAAAAAACACGGAGCGATTGCTTCTCTTACTTTCGGAGCGGCAAGAAAATTCTCCTTTAAACATAAACTGTCAAAAGAAAGAATAGATATTTTGCTGGATAACGGAAGTGTACTCGTCATGAAAGGGACCACTCAGGAAAACTGGCTGCACCGGCTCCCACCCACAACAAAGGTGAAAACTCCAAGAGTTAATTTGACTTTCAGAACAATTGAGGAGTGATTTTTTTGTAATCATCTACTCACACAGTCTGTCATTCTGCAGGAATCTCAACGATGATTTTTGCAATTCGGAATCTACAAAAGAAGCTTAGATTCCTGCGGAATGACAAACATGGTATAAATTTTCAAAAAACAAAAAAAGCAGTCCGGTTGTGAACAGCTTTTAGAATTTATTTCAGAACCTCAACTTCAATCGCCGAGTCTTTTTTAACGCAAAGATTTACAAATTAAACTACCTTATTTTAAGGAGCAAAGAATAGCGACAAGTCGCTTATGAAGCTTGAATAAAACGTTTGCTTCTTCAATCAACTTTGTTGATTATATCTTTGCTCCTTAAGTAATAAGTTTACAAAATCTTTGCGTTTACAAAATTAGATTTTTGTTTCGTAGACTAGCAAGTTTTAAAACCGAAACGCTTTTCAGAACAATTGAGGAGTGACTTTTTTTAACGCAAAGATTTACAAATTAAACTACCTTATTTTAAGGAGCAAAGAATAGCGACAAGTCGCTCATGAAGCTTGAATAAAACGTTTGCTTCTTCAAATCAACTTTGTTGATTATATCTTTGCTCCTTAAGTAATAAGTTTAAAAAAATCTTTGCGTTTAAAAAAATAGATTTTTGTTTCGTAGACTCAGCAAGTTTTAAAACCGAAACGCTTTTAGAATTTATTTCAGAACCTCAACTTCAATCGCTGAGTCTTTTTTAACGCAAAGATTTACAAATTAAAACTACCTTATTTTAAGGAGCAAAGAATAGCGACAAGTCGCTTATGAAGCTTGAATAAAACGTTTGCTTCTTCAAATCAACTTTGTTGATTATATCTTTGCTCCTTAAGTAGTAAGTTTAAAAATCTTTGCGTTTAAAAAAATAGATTTTTGTTTCGTAGACTGAGCAAGTTTTAAAACCGAAACGCTTTTAGAATTTATTTCAGAACCTCACTTCAATCGCTGAGTCTTTTTTAACGCAAAGATTTACAAATTAAAACTACCTTATTTTAAGGAGCAAAGAATAGCGACAAGTCGCTCATGAAGCTTGAATAAAACGTTTGCTTCTTCAAATCAACTTTGTTGATTATATCTTTGCTCCTTAAGTAGTAAGTTTAAAAAATCTTTGCGTTTAAAAAAATAGATTTTTGTTTCGTAGACTCAGCAATTTCTAAAACCGAAACGCTTTCAGAACAATTGAGTGATTTTTTTTAACGCAAAGATTTACAAATTAAAACTACCTTATTTTAAGGAGCAAAGAATAGCGACAAGTCGCTCATGAAGCTTGAATAAAACGTTTGCTTCTTCAAATCAACTTTGTTGATTATATCTTTGCTCCTTAAGTAATAAGTTTACAAAATCTTTGCGTTTACAAAATTAGATTTTTGTTTCGTAGACTAGCAAGTTTTAAAACCGAAACGCTTTTCAGAACAATTGAGGAGTGACTTTTTTTAACGCAAAGATTACAAATTAAACTACCTTATTTTAAGGAGCAAAGAATAGCGACAAGTCGCTCATGAAGCTTGAATAAAACGTCTGCTTCTTCAAATCAACTTTGTTGATTATATCTTTGCTCCTTAAGTAGTAAGTTTAAAAAATCTTTGCGTTTAAAAAAAAAGATTTTTGTTTCGTAGGCTAAGCAAGTTTTAAAACCGAAACGCTTTAGAATTTATTTCAGAACCTCAACTTCAATCGCTGAGTCTTCAAAAATCTTGATGAACGCTTTGGTATAATCTTCTTTCGTTGCAAAATTCGGATTTTCCATAAACTTCTGTGGATTCACAGCAAAAAGCGGAAACCAGGTGGAAGAAATCTGAATCTGTATTTTGTGTCCTTTTTTAAAGGTATGCATCACATCCTGCAACCTGAAATTCACTGCAGTTTTCTGATTGGCAACCAAAGCTTCAGGCTTTTCTCTGGAATTTCTGAATCTTGCAGGCATGATTTCGCTTCTTACCATCTGATGATAATTTCCGTAGATCACCCCATCTTTCTTTTCCTGTGGCTTAAAATCTTCAGGATAAACATCAATTATTTTTACCGCAAAATCTGCATCGGTGGAAGTTGAAGCAATATTTAATTTAGCCATAATTTCTCCTGCCAAAGTCATATCGTCCGTTAAAACATCTGTCGTGAAAGTCAAAACATCCGGTCTTCCTACAGCAAATCTCTGATCTTCCGACATATAATTTCTGGGAGTAAACCCATTAAAATCTTTCAGATTGTCTGAACTTAAAACAGGATTATTCGGATCGCTGTAATATTCTGAGAAACCTTGCCCCGAACTGTTCTTTAAAGTACCGTTGGCTAAATAGAAATTAATCTTCTGCGCATTTTTCGGAGGATACTGCGCAAATTCCTTCCATTCTTTGGCTCCGGTATCATACATCAAAGCTTCGGGTAAGCCTGCATCTTCTTTTGAATTTCCTTTGAGATAATGGTTGAAAAATTTAGTCTCAATATTTTTCTGATAATACGTTGCAATGCTGTCTCCGAAATAAATTTCATTATGAAAATGTTTCCCCTGTTCGTACGCCCATGCTCCGTGAGAGAATGGCCCCATTACGATGGTGTTTTTGGCTTTCGGACTTGTTTTTTCAATGGTTTTATAAATATTTAAAGGTCCTGAAAGATCTTCTGCATCAAACCATCCACCGACGGTCATTACAGCATGGTTAATGTTTTTCAGATGAGGTAAAAGACTTCTCTTCTGCCAGTACTCATCGTAACTGGGATGATTCATAATCTCCGTCATGAAGAAATTATCAGGATAATATTTTTCGTAAGCTTCTTTTAAAGTTCCCAGTTCTCTGTAGAACTTTAAGCCGTCTTCGGAGGTAGATTTAATCATCGAATCCGAATACCATGCTTTTTGTTCAGCCTTGGTTTTCTGAACTCCGAATACGGGGAATGTTCTGAAATATCCCAGCATAAATTTTCCGTTGTGAAGAAAATCGTCATTCCAGAAATCTGAAATTGGTGCCTGAGGAGAAGACGCTACCAAAGCAGGATGTTGCGCCAAAGTTCCTGCAGCGGTGTAAAATCCGGGATACGAAGTTCCGTATTGCCCTGCTTTTCCGTTGTTATCTTTGATGTTTTTGATCAGCCAGTCTATCGTGTCGTAGGTATCGGTACTTTCGTCGACGTCTTTTTTGGTCTTTCTGTCAACCTGCGGTGTCATATTGGTGAAAGTTCCTTCACTCATGTATCTTCCGCGTACATCCTGAAACACAAAAATATATTTGTCTTTCATCAGATATTGGTTGGGGCCCAGTTTGGTTCTGTATTCATTTTCACCATAGGGCGCAATGCTGTAGCAGGTTCTCTGCATCAAAAAGGGATATTTCTGCTTCTTTGAGATGTCTTTCGGAATATAGGCAATGGTAAAAAGCTTTGTGCCGTCGCGCATGGGAATGTAAAATTCCTGCTTCGTGAAATTGTCTTTTACAAAAGTGTCCGGCTGATTATTCTGTGCATTTCCGAAAAAGAACAGCAACAGCAGTAAAAATGAATATCGGATGTTCATACTTTAAATTTGCTGCTAATTTAATGATTAATTAGTTTTGAATTTAATGCTTTTTAAAATGAAATGTCTGGAAATGAAAAAGACCGGAATTGCTTTTGGTCTTTTGCAGGAGTTATTACTATCATATTTTGCCGCGTTAAGCTTTAGTTGTCTGCTGTATTTATCTGCTCTAAAGTTCACTATCTCTTTTAACATTTACCATTTCATCAAACCCTCCTCTAATTAACAACAATTTTAGAGTTGTTATAAATCTTCTTAGCTCTCTATCTAATATTGTATTATAGTCAGGACTTTGACTATTAAAGTCATTTGGTAGCAAATTTGAAATGGCATGGTTTATACCTGTAATAATTGTTGGAAATTCAATAAATTCTAATGTGTCATTCTCAATCAAAGTATCAACATTAATAGATCTTGGTCTACCGGAATATTTAAAGGAAACATTTTCAGTTTTGAAAGTTGATTTTATTTTCTCAAATTGTAGATTGACATCTTGGTTTATTTTATCAGGAACAATAATATTTATTTTGCATTTTTCGTAGTGCTTATCACTCATAGTGAATCCTCTATTTTCAATTATAAACCGACATATTGGAATAACTAAATTTTCATAATACACAGATGCGAGAGTGGCTGAGGGAAAAAAATTAATTTCATCATCAGAGCTACTTTTAAATAAATCGCCAATTTGCTTAACTGACATCATAATACTTGCAGGATCTTTTTTATCAAATCTTGCTAATGTTAATCCGTTAAAATCAGAGGGAAGCTTTATTTCTTTATCTATTAAAAATGCACATTTGGAAGTCCCTAAACGACCTGTAAATAAGCCTAGTTCAAAAAGTACATTATCCCTAGGTTGTAATACTTCTTTCCCTCTAAACATAACTTTATCATCGCTTGTTCCTAATAATATTCCAAAATCAAACTGTAGAGACGCTTTAAGTAAATCAGCTAAAAAGTTTTGGTTTATTTTAAAAACTGCAGTATCCCAAATGTTATCATTCCATATTGTAACGTCAAAATCATCATCTAATAATTCTTTAATATGCTCAGCGAGTTTTAATTCTTCAAATGAAGAACCAATAAATAATTTTTTCTTTATCATATTCTTAAGGTATTTTTTAAATCAATGAATATTTCTTCGATTTCCGCTAATAATTTTCTTAAATTATCTTTTTTAGAATTGTTTCCTCTAAAAATGTACTCTTTCCCATCTACTGAAACTAAATTGTCAGCAAAAATATTGTCGTTTGCGATTTTCTTCATCTGATTATATATCACAGGCACTAATTCGTAGAATGATAAATTTTGGTATTCCTTAGTCTTGATGTCATAACAAATTGCATTAATATCAAAACTATTTAAATCAATATCAAAACTTGAATTTGCTTTGCTGTTTTTCAAGAATCGTATCATTTTTTTTAATCTACCATTAGTTAATGAATTTTTCTCATTGATATATTTTATACTAAGAAAAGGAAAATCAGCATCTTCTCTTGAATTGGTGATTTTATTGTAAACTTGAATACCCCGATATTCACCCTTATCGTTAATAACTGATTTAATATCGTCAAACCAATTAGCAATTACAACATCGACTTCTCTGTTTAAGCTCAAGTTTTTAATCTTTATTGATTTTGGTTTATGAGTTTCGCAGTTTGTATAAATTTGTCTTAAAATATTTTCGCTATCAATCCTCAAGCTTTTTAAGTCTTCTAAAGCATTTCCTTGGTATGAATTTCCAGATACTTCTTTTTCCAATTTTGGTAGAGATGAAAAAAATCTAATTCGTTCTTCTGCATTATTTAATAATCTTCGAATACTGCCTTTGTCTGGTTGGTAAAAGCTTTCACTTATAGTCAATAAATCAATGTCGCTATACCCTTTAATGTGTGTGTTGGTCATTACAGAACCTTGATATTTAAAACTAACATTTTTTAATTCTTTTGATAAATGCTCTTTAACACGTTCTCCTGCATCTTTACTTTTCTTAGTATATTCAGGTTCTACACTTTTCATCGCTAGTCTGACATAGGTTAAAACCTCGCTATATGAAATGGTTGATAGTTCGTCTGAAAATGATTTTGTCATTGCAAAGTGATCTGGATTTATACGTCCTTTAACACTTTCAATTAATTGTCTGTAGTTTTTTGTCATGCTTATTTGTTTTAAAATTATATTCAAGAATCAGAATTAAATTTCAAGTTTTTTTACACTAATGATCTTGGAATTCAAATATACAATTCCTTCTCAAATGAATTTTACGGTATTCCGCATTCTCACAAAAAAAGTAAAAGAAACTTATATCAAATTCTTCTCTCCCAAAAAACAATTTTATTACAAACACCACTGTTTCCCCTCTCTCAGTTTCCCGTTTTAATTAAAACATCCCTGATTATCCTTTCCCGGAAAACCATTTGAATATAAATAAGGTTGTTTGTCCTTTTACAGAGAATTGTTTTAATTCAAAGAGAGGTGTTTGTGTTTAAAAGGTGAATTATTTATATTTGAGTCCTATTTAATTAAAATAATTACTAATAAAAACACATTTGAATTATGAAAATTACATTATCAGAATTGAATACTAAAGATTTGGCCACTTTAAGCCAGAGGACCATTCAGACCTCTGGTTCAGGAAAACATCCTGTTTTGAACCAGCATCCTCTCATTGCTGATCTCACGGCAAAATATGCAGACTATGATGCCGTTTACACCAAGAAAACCTTCAGCGGAAAAGGGAAAGAGGTAGCGGAGGCAGATCATGAGCGGGATCTGGCTTTCAGCGCTGTCAAAGCATTTCTGCACGGCTATCGCCAGGTCTCTTCGGTACCCAATTCGCAGGATGCAGAAGATCTGTATCAGATATTTGCAGCATTTGGTTTAGATCTCGACCGGATGAGCTATTCTTCACAGAGCGCTCAGATGAAAAAACTGATCGAAGCTTTGGAAAGTTCTGCAAATACTCAGAAACTGAGCAATTTGTCTTTGTCTATCGCTTTTGCAGAGATGAAAGAGAAGCATGAATATTTTGAATCTGTTTTTGAAAATCAGGCGGAAGAAAATGCAGGTCTCCGCCAGATGCAGAGCGCTTCGTCACTGCGAAAAGGTCTTGAAAAAACGTTGAAAGCCTTTTTTAATATTCTCACTGCAATGAAAGATGTAGCAGAGTGGCAAGAGGCTTACGCTGAAATAAGCGAACTGGTAAAAGCCGCAAAAAGTTCTGTGGCGGCGAGAAAAAAGCAGTGAAGACCATAGGAAGGACCGGAAAAACCGCTTTTGCAGCACATGTATTCATTGAAAAAAAAATGATCAGAATTACTCCTGATCATTTTAAAAAAATATATAAAGGTTGGTTTGGTCGTTATTTGGCCTGTGTTTTTTTGCCTGCAAACTTATTAAGCTTCATCGTCAGTGAGAACATTACGTACCGTTTCAGGATCAGATCTTCACGGTCTTCAAAATAGGCCGGCATAATTGTTCTTCTTACACTTTGGTTCTGGTTCAGAACATCATATACTTTCACCTTTGCCGTAAGCTGTTTGTTGAAAAATGCATATCCCAAACTGGTATTCCAGAAGTAAAAATCTTTCTTAAAACCAGGGGCTATGTTTGAGTTGGTGTTGTATTCAAAATCATTGCCAAAGACGAGTTTTGTTTTAAAAATATAGTTGGTAAGCTCAAGTTTTACGGTCTGATTGGCCGTCTGCACTCTTCCGATATCATAATTGGTATAATCTGAAAAACTGTAACCGAGTTTGTATGAAGGTTTTATGGTGATTTTATCCTTCAGCTCATACGTAAGGTTGAATCCGGGATAGATGCTGTAAGAATTGCTGGTGTACAGGATAGAATTTATAAAGCCCCGGTTGTAGCCATAGGCCATGTTGAGTCTCGGGTTCAGGGTAAGTTTGTTGTCTTTCCATTTAAATGTTTTGGTAAAACCACCGCCGAGATTTAAATTTTTATTTCCGCTTACATTGGCATAGGTTACAAACTGCTTTCCGGACTCATCAAAATAAGAATAGTTCACGACATCATTATTTCCGTAGGTAAGATTCAGATTAAAATAATAACTGATGTTTTTCACCATATTAAAATTGTTGAAGTACAGATACGTTTGATTTCTCCATGAGTTTTTAAGGTCTGGATTTCCCTGATAGGCGATCAGCGGATTGATAAGATCGATGTAGGGCGTAAGCTGCTCTGCACTGGGAACCGTAAAATCTGAATAGTGATAAAGGCTTAAGCTCTTATTTTGGGTAAACTGATACTGTACATTAAAATTATATCCCGGAAGGACAAAATTTTTCTGAAGATCATATTGTTTGCCATCAAATACGGAATTTACTTTCATATTTGAAATGTCAACATCCACAGTTGCCCACAGATTCAGTTTCTTTTTATTGATTTGGTACGTTAATCCGGGACTCACTTTATTAATTTTCTGATCCATTCTGTTGGATAATCCCACATTATACATCGAATTTTCTCCCGTATTTTGATCAAAATCATTCACCTCTCTGCTGTTTCTGTTGGAGTTGGTTTCATAATTTAAACTCACACTTATGGATGTAGAATCTGAAACAGGCTCAGCATATCCTGCACTGAAGCTGTAATTATCGGTTTGGGTTCTGTTCTTTGAAAACTGGTTTCGGATATCATTGGGATTGGCAGTCTGATAAAATAACGTCTCCGATCTGTTGAGTTCATCTGTTCTGGATTCAGAAATTGTTGAATTCATATTGCCATAGACAGATCTTCCTTTTTTCTTTAATTTTTTTGAAAAATAAATATTAGGGTTAAATGAATTGCTTTCGGAATCTGTACTTCTGTAGGTCACATTATCATTAAGCAGAAGGTTGTCTCTCAGGGTGCTCGATTTAGAATCGTTAAAGCTGAATCCTTTATTTCTTGAAAACGACGGAGAAAAGTAAATATTCGTTAAAGAATCCAATTTTATTCTGACAGAGGTATCGAAGCTGTATTGTCTGGTTTCATTTTCACCGTTGCTCTCAGAGTTGGTTTTTAGAGTGTAATCGGGGAGAAGAGTAGTTCTTGATACTTTAGATCTTGTTTCAAGATTGTTGTCAGAATGCATTACACTTAAAGTTTCCAGATCTGCATCTTTGCTCAGTTTATCACTGTAATTGAGACCTATGGTCGTTGATCTCTGGATTCCTTTTGTATTGCCGTTCCCTCCCTGATTATAAAATGTTGTACCGCCAACGGTCATAATGCTTCCGCCCTGCATCAGCCAGGAATTTCTGCCGTGTCCCATACTGTCGAAAACCTCATCATTAGAAAATCCCTGAGAATTGATGTTGTTGGATGCTGCAAGCAGGCTTATTTTGGTGTCATTTTTAAAATAGCTTATAAGCCCGCTCGCCTCATATCTTTTATCCGAACCATATCCGGCAGTAAGTCTGGAGATCAAACCCTTATTTTTCTTTTCATCAATATTGAAATTGATGGTGGTATTGTTGGATTTGGCAGCTTTTCCGCTGAGTTCTTCCTCTTTGGTTTTTGTGGTTGTAAACTGAATATTTTTAATAATATCGGCAGGCAGATTTTGTAAAGCGATCTTTCCGTCTTTATCGAAAAAAGGCTTCCCGTTGATCATGATTTGGTCTACTTCCTTTCCATTGACGGTAATTTTCCCTTCATTGCTTATTTCTACGCCGGGGATCTGTTTCAGAAGTTCTTCTATTTTACTGTCGGGACGTACTTTGATTGCCGAAGCATTAAATTCTATGGTATCTTTTTTAATTTTGACAGGAGATGCAGAAAGCTGTACTTCCTCTATACTGAAAACGGTGTTTTTCTCCAGCTCAATATCGCCCAAAGAAGTGGACTGGGTAATTTTTTCGTAATTCTTTGTAAAAGAAAGAAGCTTATCGGCATCAATTTTCAGAACGGCAGCTTCCTGTAATTCGTCAGTTTTCAGAGAGAACTTTCCTTCCCGATTGGTAGCGGTGTAATTAATAATAGACGAATCTTTCTCTTTCAGCAGATAGACGGTTGCGTTTTCTACAGGTTTTTTTTCAAAGTTTACTACTTTTCCGTCGATGCTTAGTTTTTGCGCATTCAGATTAACTGCATTGAAAAATAGGAACAATAGCAATATATTTATCTTCATCTATTTATTTTTGATGCGCAAAAGTATAAAAAAAACATCCCCGGTTGGGGATGTTAAATGTTAAATATTTCTAAAAAGCGTGAATTTGAGTTCAGCTTATGCTCTTAAATATCTTGAGTACGCGTAACCTTCCTGTCCGTCGGCAGTTTTCACTTTCCACCAGTCGTCCGAGGTCTGCTCTACCAGTGTTACAGAAGAACCTTTTTCAGCTTTACCTACTACGGCAGCATCTGTAGAAGGCTCCTGTCTGATGTTGAGGTTAGAATCTTCCGTAGCAATCGTAAGAGTAGCTCCCGAAGACAAACCTGCAACCTGTACATCGATATTGATGTCTGAAGCAGAATATGTAGAATCGATAGCTCCTAAAGCATTCCAAACTGCATCTTTTGCTGCTGTATTAGAAGCGTTTCCGGAAACGTAAAGAATACCGTCCTGCTCCTGAACCTGCAGATTTGAAACTCCTGCAGACTGAGCTGCAGAAACTACACTCGAATATTTATCTTGTAATGTGCTCATCTTTAATTATTTTACAGTATAGTTATAATTTACTTTTCCAACTTTTAAAGCATCTACAGATTCTTTAATTTTTCTTGCCTGTGCAGAAGATACGTTTCCTGTAAGCGTAAGTTCACCCTTCACAACTTCCACTTTTACAGTAGGAAAATCCTTCACGGCATCCTGTACTTTTTGCTGAACCATAGGATCTGCCGCTGCAGTAGTTTCTACCGGTGGCGGTGGTGGTGGTGGTGCCATTTCTTCAACCTTTGCCATATCGTGTACATCTTTTACCCCTTTAATTTCTTTAAGGGATTTTATAGCTGCATCTTTCTCTGCCTGCGAAGCGAAGGTTCCGCCTAAGTGCGCAACTCCTTCTTTTACCTCAACCGTTGCAGAAGGATGAGCAGTTACAACAGTTGTCGCCTGGGTCTGAAGATCAGCATCTGAAACTTTCTTTTCACACGAAATAGATCCAAATGATACTGCCAAAGCTAAGGCAGACATTGTGATTGTTTTTTTCATAATTGATTTAATTTAATGTTTTAATTACACTCAAATGTAATAATAAAATGTATACCATTTGTTTTTAAAAAAAAATAATATGTCAGAATTTTAATTTAAATCTTTCATTATCTGTACTTTAATTTTTATGGATCAAGAAGGCATCAATTTTAACATAAATTTATGCTTCAACTGAAAAACCATTATATTTGTGGAAATTGAACTCAATATATGAAAGGACAAAATAAATTATTTATCGCAATTATCATTGCTTTAATTGTAGGGGTAGTAATCGGAGGATTTGTACATATTCAGTTTCCGGAGAGTGCACAGCCGTTTTCACAAAATATTAAACTGCTGGGAACGGTCTTCATCAGACTGGTACAGATGATTATTGCGCCATTGGTATTTACAACCTTAGTGGTGGGAATTGCCAAAATGAGCGATATCAAAATGATCGGAAGAGTAGGTTCAAAAGCCATGCTTTGGTTTATCTCAGCATCATTGGTTTCTCTTTTCATTGGATTGATTTTAGTAAACTGGCTGGAACCCGGCCATGTGACAAAGCTTCCGATTCAGGATGCAGCTTCTGCCGATGAATTGTTGAAAACAAGCAAAGGTTTTTCTTTGGAAGATTTCGTGAAACATATTATCCCGAAAAGTATTTTTGAAGCTTTTGCAACCAATGAAGTGCTGCAGATTGTAGTGTTTTCCATTATGTTTGGTGTTGCCTTGGCGAATCTGGGAGATGAATATGCACAGCCGGTTATTAAGTTATTCGACATTATTGCTCACGCCATTCTGAAAATGGTAGGGTACATTATGTGGTTTGCACCGCTGGGTGTTCTTGGAGCGATTGCTGCAGTTGTTGCCACCAATGGTTTTGAAATCTTTAAAGTGTATGCCGTTTATCTCAGAGATTTCTTCTTTGCAATAGCTGTCTTATGGCTGGTTTTACTCATCGTAGGCTATTTAATCTTAGGAAATCGTCTTTTTGAATTATTAAGAAGAATAAAAGCTCCTCTGTTAATCGCTTTTTCTACAACAAGTTCGGAAGCTGTTTTTCCTAAACTGGTGGAAGAATTGGAAAGATTTGGGTGTAACAACAGAGTCGTATCCTTCATTTTACCTTTAGGATATTCCTTTAATCTGGACGGAAGTATGATGTACATGACGTTTGCATCCATTTTCATTGCCCAGATCTACGGAATTGAGATGACGGTAGGACAGCAAATTACCATGCTTCTGGTTTTAATGCTGACTTCAAAAGGAATTGCCGGAGTTCCGAGAGCTTCTCTGGTAATCATTGTCGCTACGTGTTCTATGTTTGGGATTCCGCCGGAAGGAATCGCTCTGATTTTACCTATCGATCACTTCTGCGATATGGCGAGAAGTATGACGAATGTTTTAGGAAATGCTCTAGCAACTTCTGCCGTTTCAAAATGGGAAGGGCAGTTGGATCATCATGGTGGGGATTTGTAAAATATTAATTAAACTTAAAAAAATACGGTCAATAGAAAGTTTCTTTTCTGTTGACCATTTTTTTATGAAATTTGTATTACTTTGCTGAGTGAAACGCCTTCGCGAACGAAAAATATTTTCAATCATTTAAATAAAAACTTGCGAACTTTGCGTTAAAAATAGATTTACAAACCTATCACAATGAACTTACAACAACATAAAAATACAATTGCTGATAATGGTTTTTCCGTTATCAGCAATGTTTTTTCTACGGAAGAAATTGATCGTATTTCTGAAGTTATTCAGAACATAGATACTTCAAAAGGCATCTTCAGAAAATCGGAAGATCTTTTTGCTATCAGACAGTTTTTAAAAGAGATTCCGGAGGTGAAAGATTTGATTTTTAATGAAAATTTAAAAGCAATCGTCAAAGAAATTTTTGGTGAAAATTATTTTGTCGTAAAAAGTATTTATTTTGATAAGCCTGAAAAATCGAATTGGTACGTCGCTTATCATCAGGATTTAACAATCTCGGTTGATAAGAAATTAGAACTGGACAATTTCGGACCCTGGACAACCAAACAAAATCAGTTTGCGGTACAGCCACCTTTAGATATTCTTGAAAACATTTTTACCATAAGAATTCATCTGGATGATACAGACGAAAACAACGGAGCCTTAAAAGTGGTTCTAAAATCCCACGCAAAAGGAATTTACAGACCAGAAACCATCGACTGGAATGTAGAAACCGAAACCATATGTACTGTTGAAAAAGGCGGAATTATGTTGATGAAACCTTTACTTCTCCACGGTTCAAACCGGACGACCAACGGAAAGAAAAGAAGAGTGATTCATATTGAGTTTTCGGATAGAGAATTGCCGGAAGAATTGAAGTGGTCGGAGAGGATGAATTATTGAGGGTTTTCGCAGAATAAAAATCAAGTTAATAATAACAGATAAATGTTGCAGGGTGTTGGTCATTCTTGAGGAATCTCAATCGAATATTGTTATAATGCCGCTTGGATTCCTCCGGAATAACAAACTCAGCGTTTTCAAAATCCAATTTTCAAGATTTAATTTAAAAAAACAAAAACCTCTTCCAGTCGAAAGAGGTTTCGTTATTTAAGTTTAATTACTATTTCACAGAAATTTCATCCACGAAAATATAAGAATCTCCGCCTGCTCCCTGATGCCATTCAGGAAGTTTTCCGAAATGATACGCTTTCACTTTAAGATAACGGGCTTCAGTAGGAAGAACTTCAGTAGAGAAATCTTTCACCTGAACTTTTTCATCTTTTGCATCAATGTTATTTTCCAAAGTTTTCAGAAGAATATACGTTTTTCCATCCATAGAAGCATAATATTCTACTTTTTTAGGCATCAAAATCCATGCTCTGCTGTCCTGTAAATAAGTGGAGGAAATATACTTAATTTGCTGAGGTGATTTAAAATCAATAATCGCTTCCAGAGTCTGTCCCTGATAACCCTGCCATTCTCCTTTTCGCCAGTTCACATCACCGTTGATGCCGTCAATCAAAGCCAGTTTTCCTCCCGCTGTATATTGAGGATTTACATTTGAATTGATGGTGATATCCCAATGATTGGGCCTTCTGTTGAAATCTGAAGTGGTAATTCCGCTTTTCTCGCCGTTTCTCTCTGCATAGGCAGCAACCTGCGTGGTTTTACTGATCGTAAAAGGTTCTTTATAGACTTTAAAAGTTTTTCTTACATTTTTATCATCTTCATCCAGTGTCATATAATACACCTTATCTTTTTCATTCAGAGGTGTTATTTTTACCTGAGTTGTAAAATCAAAAATTCGGTCTGCAGCAATTACCGGTGAGGCGGTTTGCTCAGGATATTTCAGATCTTTAGCTGTTTTTACATTTTCAAAGCCCAGAGTTTTAAGTTCACTTTTTGGAGTGTTTTTTGTAATGATTCTGGTGGTTCCGTCTTCCAGATGAAGTTTAATTTCGTCAAAATAAGGCGTTACCGTTTCCCATTCCGGTTTCCCGGGAGTTACGGAATAAATTCCCATTGAGCTCAAAATAAACCATGCACTCATTTGTCCGCAGTCTTCATTTCCGATTAAACCATCGGGCGCATTTTTATAGAAATGATCAAGAATGTATTTTACTTTTTCTTCTGTTTTCTGTGGTTGATCAACAAAATTATAGAGATAGGCAATGTGGTGACTTGGCTCGTTTCCTTGGGCATACTGTCCGATCAGTCCGGTAATATCCACCTGTTCTCTCCCTGTTGTTTTGTCTGATGCTGAAAAAATAGCATCAATGAACTGCTCAAATTTCTGTTTTCCGCCATGAGCCTGAATCAATCCCGGAATATCCTGCGGAACGAAATAAGAGTAATGCCATGAATTTCCTTCTGTATAATTATTGTTAACTTCGCTGGGATCAAACGGTTCATACCAGTTTCCGTTTTTTCTCGCCTGCATAAAACCGTTGTTCGGATTGTAAAGATTTTTCCAGTTCTGAGAACGTTTCATAAAGTATTCGTAATCATCTTTTTTATTTAAAATCTTTGCCATCTGAGCAATACACCAGTCATCATAAGCGTATTCCAGTGTTTTTGAAACACTTTCATGCTCATCATCAATGCTGATGTAGTTTTTCTGTTTATAAGCATTTAATCCAAAAATATCCTGCATCGCAGAATTTTTTGAAGCTTCAAAAGCCTTTTCATAATCAAAACCTGTAATTCCTTTTGCCATCGCATCTGCAATTACAGAAACGCCGTGATAACCAATCATACATTCGGTTTCGTTGGAAGCCAGTTCCCAGACAGGAATTCTTCCGCCCTGTTCACGTTGTTTGATGAACGTATTAACAAAATCTGCCGTTCTTTTTCTGTCGATTAAAGTCATTAAAGGATGCGCACCTCTGAATGTGTCCCACAACGAAAAAACGGTGTAATAATCAAAGTTTTTCGCCATATGAAATTTATTGTCTCTGCCTCGGTATTTTCCGTCAACATCCATATTGATGTTGGGTTGTGTGAAAACATGGTACAATGCGGTGTAGAAAATCGTCAGTTTATCTTTATTGTCAGATTTAACTTCAATTTTAGAAAGCTCTTTATTCCAGTCGGTTTCTGCATGTTTTTTAATTAAATCAAAATTATTTGAACTTCCTTCAGCCAACATATTTTTTGCAGCACCTTCGTAACCTGTAGGGGAAATTGCAACTTTTACAAGAATTTTTTCACCTTTTTTAACTTTCGTAGAAAATGCAATTTGAATTTTTGTCCCAGAGTAGTTTGTGCGACTAACACCACGTTGTGGTTCACTCTGTTCAAATGATTTAGATTCGAACATCGGTTTTGAAAACTCAATTCTTGCATAGATGTATTGGTTGGTTGCCCAGGCTTCACTTCTTCTGAAAACTTCAATCGTTTTGCTGTCGATAATTTTCACTTCACCTTCCAAAAGTTTATCACGATGATTTAAATCTAAAATAATGTTCGCTGTTCCTGCTTTGTTAAATTTGTATTCATGATAACCTACTCTTTTTGTCGTGGTTAAACGAACATCAATATTGTCTTTATCTAATTTTACCGAATAAAATCCTGCTGTGGCTTTTTCGTTTTTATGAGAAAATTTAGAAGAATATTCCTTCGGTGTTAAACCCGCTTTTCCCATAGTCGGCATCAGCATGATATCGCCGTAATCTGAAACTCCGGTTCCGTTCAGATGCGTATGAGAAAACCCATAAATCACCGAATCGGAATGATGATACCCGCTGCAGCCGTCCCAGCTTCCGTCGATTCTCGTATCCGGAGAAAGCTGAACCATCCCGAACGGTACGATTGCTCCCGGAAAAGTGTGACCGTGACCACCCGTTCCGATAAAGGGATTCACGTATTGTGAATAATTTTGGGAAAATAAATGAGAACTGACCAATCCTAAAAGAATGAAGAAAAATTTTTGCATGAGTTTAAAATTAAAATCCCCCTAAAATACTATAATAATTCTTTCCACAAAAGAATTTATCTATCTCCGTCTTTATTGATTCTAAATAACTAAAAATTACGTAAATTTGTAGTCAATTTATATTTTATGTTGACTAAAGAAAAGGTTCAGAATTTCCTTAAAGAAATAGAAGTAGATGATTTGGTGAGTAACTTTCAGGTGATGGGTACAGATGTATACATCGATATGACAGCTCATTCTCCGGCAATGCACGAAAAGAAAAAACTTGAGGCGGCTATGAAACAGGCTTTCGCAAGTGAATTTGGAGAAGAAATTAATTTAAAGCTTAAAATAGTTTCTCCGGAACCGAGTGAAGTTCAGCTGAGCCAGATCAAAGGAAAACAGATCCCCGGAATTCAAAATATTATTGCCATTGCATCCGGAAAAGGTGGAGTAGGGAAATCTACGGTTGCTGCCAATCTTGCGGTAACTTTAGCAAAAATGGGTTTTAAAGTAGGTTTATTAGATGCCGATATTTACGGACCTTCAGTTCCTACGATGTTTGATACAGAAGGACAAAAGCCAATTTCTGTAGAAGTTGACGGAAAAAATTTAATGAAGCCTATTGAAAATTACGGAGTAAAAATGCTTTCTATAGGATATTTTTCAGGAGCAAATCAGGCGGTTGTCTGGAGAGGGCCAATGGCTTCAAAAGCTTTGAACCAGATGATCAGAGACGCTGCATGGGGAGAACTGGATTTCTTATTAATTGATCTTCCTCCGGGAACTGGAGATATTCATTTATCAATCATTCAGGAAGTTCCGGTAACGGGAGCAGTGATTGTAAGTACACCTCAACATGTTGCTTTGGCGGACGTAAGAAAAGGTATTGCCATGTTCCAGATGGAAAGTATTAATATTCCTGTTCTTGGATTGATAGAAAATATGGCGTATTTTACGCCGGAAGAATTACCTGACAATAAATATTATATCTTTGGAAATCAGGGAGCGCAGTATTTGGCAGAAGATTTAAATATTCCGGTTTTAGGAGAAATTCCTTTGATCCAGAGCATCAGAGAAGCGGGTGATGTCGGAAGACCGGCTGCTTTGCAGGAAGGCTCTAAAATTGCTGACATCTATACCGAAACGGCAAGAAAAATGGTAGAAAGTCTGGTAGAAAGAAATAAGTTTCTTCCGCCGACGGAAGCGGTGAAAATTACCACAATGGCTGGCTGCTCACCCAAAAAATAAATAATGATTTCAAAATTAATTTTTGAAAAACCAAATTCAAATATGGAGACAAATATAGCACACGAACAAACTGTAACAAAAGTAATGGAAGCTCTGGAGAGTATTCGTCCGTTTCTGAATAAAGACGGTGGTGATATTGAGCTGATTGATGTAAAGGAAAATATAGTGTATGTAAAACTTTTAGGAAACTGTTCAGGCTGTTCTCTAAATTTTTCTACCCTGAAACTTGGCGTAGAAAACACCATCAAACAACACGCTCCTGAAATTGAAAAGGTAGTAAATGTAGAGTAAAAAATACGACGACATATTTTTGAAGACAGATCTGTGAAGGTCTGTCTTTTTTATTTGTAGTAATGATGATATAGAGTTTTCATAATCTCAGGAGAAACTGCACTTTTATCTAATGATAATCCGAAATTAAAATTTAACATTAAATAAGAGTAGCAAAAGACTGATCCAAAACCTTGTCAAGGTTAATATTTAGACTGATGATAACCTTGACAAGGTTGGCTTTCGAGAGAAAGATGAAAGTTGTATTCACAAAAAAGCCCCGAAAAAATTCCGAGGCTTTAACAAAATCAAATATGAAAATTTTACTTTACAATCACTCTTTTTACTTCGCCTTCAGAAGTTTTGATTAAATAAACTCCTGTCGACAATTTTGAAGTGTCAATCGTTAAAGCACTTTTCTCTTTTCCAAGAAGCTTGCCGCTCATGTCATACATTTCATAACTTTGAGCTCTGTTGAAATATAAAATATTTCCTTTGTTCACCGGATTCGGGAAGATATTGAAGGTTGCTTTTTCGGTTTGTACTTCTCCTGTAGATAAAGTCGGGGAAGCTGCAACTTCATACATCGATAATGTTCCGCTGATTTCGTTGGCAACAATTACATATGCTTTTCCTGTTGTGGTGTTAGAAGAAGGGATGAAGGTAATTCCTTCCGGGCCGTTGTCACCGCCAAATGCAGAGGTAGATCTTGAATGTTTGTAATCTGTAAAAGTTACATTATTAGGATCGGTTACGTTATAAACCATCACGCCTCCCGTTCTTTCCAAAGTAATGAAAGCGAAAGTTTGTCCGTTGATTGTTCCTAGCGTTACGCCTTCCGGTTCCGGACCTTTTGCACGGCTTCGTGCTTTTGCACCGTTGGCTTCGTTGTCGGCATTGAAAATCAATGGGTGATTGGCTGCAATATATCTTTCAAACTGATCTCCGCTGTCATATACAATCTGCTTGGTATCGGCATTGAAAATTGAAAATGATCTCGCTCCTAAAGCATGAATTTCTTCAAATTCTGCATCACCATCTGTATTTCCGTTGACGTTGGTTACGCGGAATCTTCCTAAATTATGCGAAGCTTTTAAAACTGAAGCATTGGGAAAAACAGCTGCATCTAAACCATATCCGTTGGCTCCTACAGTGGTTCTTTCACTGAATCCTCCAAGGTCTTTTTCGTCTCCCTCATTAGCCGTAACAATATAATTGGTGCTTCCGACTTTATAAGATGCCATTGCATCTGGATTGTAATATGTTTTTACCGGCCAATTGGCAATTAATATTTCTCCGTTATTATCCGAAGCATCAAACCCATTTCCCGGAAGACTCATGTCTTTTTTACCTAATCCCCAAATATTGCCTAAAGTTTTTGTGGCTACATCTACTTCAATGACTGCGTTGTTTTCCTGACATGAAACCCATGCTTTCTGGCTGTCTGAGCTTATGGCAATATATTCCGGCTCAAGATCCTGAGCAAATGTGCTTGTAAATTTTACCTTTCTTACGCCTGAAGCAGCTAAAGCAGTTTCCTGTCCATTAAATTGTGTAAATGAAAGGGTAGTAACGTTGGTTTGTGTTAAAGCCTGAATTCCGGCAACTGTTAAAGAAGGAATATCAATAATACTGACTGAGCCTTCCGGATCTACCGTATAAGCGTCATTCGGTTCGCCTTCGTTGGCAGTCATTACTTTCGTTCCGTCTGGCGTGAAGGTAATCATATCCGGTAAAACTCCTACAGAAAGCTGTTTTAGAAAATTACCGTTAATATCAAAGAAAACAACAGATCCGTTGCCTTGTGCGTTGGTTCCGTTCGGAGAAGCTAAGGCAATAATTCCGTTTTTCACAGCGATGCTTGTAATTCCGCCATATGGAAGCATATTGACGGTACTGATTACCGAGGGTGAAAGCGGATTGGCAAAATTGATAATATCAAAAACGTCCGTTAAAGAACTTATAGTGAAGAGTCTTTGTGTTGCCGGATCGTGTACCACAATTTCGGTAGAACTTGTGCTATTTCCTGAAGGGTCAAAACTGCCGATATAATTTAACTGAATCTGGTTGGATGCCACCGGCGCTGCTTTATCATTATCTACAATATAAACGGTAGAAGATGCATCACCGGAAATTGTGGCTCCCGAAGGGTTTTCGAGACTTAAAACAAAATATTCTGCCATTTGTTCTTCCAGAGTATCATCGATGATAGGAATATTTATCGTGTAACTTGTTGCAGAAGGATTGATGTTGATCGTCTGATTACTAAAAGTAAAATCGCTGCTGTTTGCGGTACTGAAAGGAGAAGGCTTTATCACTAGATTAACAGTCGCGTTTGCAGGATTATTGACGTTGATTTTAAATGAAAGTGTTCCTGCATTCTCGTTTACTTTTACAAATGTTTTATCTAAAGAAACTGTTGTTCCTGCAGTGGTGAAAGTGGTAGAAGTAGCTGTAGTGACCGCATTGTCACTCATATCTTCAATCAGATTCGGCTTTAGAGCCATATAATACGCCTGATTCGGAACTAAACCGTTCGTAGGAATTACAGTAATTGTATTGTTGGCAAACGTTGTGGTGAAAGGAACTGTGGTTCCGGTGGCATTGTTTAATCTCAATTCAACTAAATTCTGAGCAGTGGCAGAAGTGATTGCAGAATTATCGATGAACCTTACATTTTCATTCAACGTAAGGGTAGGGTTTACTGTGGTAGAAGCGTTATTTACATTATTGGCAGGGAAATAATTAACGGTAGGCGGAGTCGTATCGATGCCTCCTACAGCTGTACCATCTACAGTGAAATTATCAAAACGGTTATTTCCTACCATTCCGCCTGCTCCCGCCGAAAACTCAACTTTCAGTTTGAAGTTCGGGTTGTTGGCAACTCCTGTTACAGCAGAAAAATCAAAGGTGATCAGTTGCGGATTGGCATCCTGTGAAGTGATAGTTTGATAAGGCACAAAAGTAATTCCGTCTAAAGAGTAAGACCAATTCTGATTTCCTGCACCCGAACCTGATCTTCTGGTTGTAAATTTTACGACAACATTGTTATATCCTGTCGTTGGTAAATTAAATTTTACATTCCCGTTGATAGGATAATTATATCTTAGATGCGTTCCCGAAACATCTCCGTTTCTTGCATTTAAATTATCAATATTAAAATTTTGTCCGGTTCCGCCTGCGAAATCAATAAACGTATCTGTATTTCCTGTCCCAGTAGCAACTGCGGTAATAGAACCGTTTAAAAGTGTGGAAGTGGGCGCTGTAATAGCCGCAACGGAAGTATTGTTGTTAAAATTCCAGTAATGAATTAAAGTCTGTCCCGAAATTGCGCCATGAAACAGGGCAGCAATAGGTAACAAACTTCTAAAAAGGTATTTGTTCTTCATTTTGACAATAATTAGATTACTGCAAAAATGATCACTGTAAGTTGTGAGGGTTTTAAGGGAAGGTTATGAAATGGTTAATAATTTGAGGTAAATGTGGTGTCATTTGAATTTTTTGTTAAAGTTTTAATTAAAGGTTTTTAGTGGTTTTAGTTTTTAATGAGGTTTGGAACTGAATACTTTTGCTAAAGATGAATTTGGCGATATAAAACATAAATTTACTATACGATTCACAATCTTATCAAAACATCAGTTGGCAACAATTTTCTATATCTTTTAATAGTTCACTACAATTATTATATCTAGTTTCGATTGGATTTAGGCATTTAGCAATTACGTTTAAAACAATTTGATTTATTCTTTGAGCAGATAAAATCTCCATAAAGTTTGAACCAGCTGGTGGTTGATTACATAATAATGTATACCAAATTGCACCAAGGGAATAAATATCTGACCTTCTATCTATTAATTTTGGATTAGCTACGAGTTCAGGAGCATTAAAATAGCCGCTAATTGTTTGTGAACCAGTTCTAGCTAGTCTTGAATGATGTTCATTTTCAATAAATATGCCTAAACCAAAATCAATCACTCTAAACTGATTTGGCTTTGAAGCCATAATATTACTTGGTTTCAAATCCCTATGAATCACCGTTTTCGTGCGCATGATTAATTGCACTAGTTATATTTTGCATTGCAATTATAGATTTATCGACACTTAATGAACCAACATCTTGTAAAATTTGATTTAAGTTTTTTCCCTCGAAATGTTCCATTCTAATAAAAGGACGTTTTCCAATTAATCCAGCGTCATAAACTTTAATTATGTTTGGGTGATTTAGTTTAAAAAGTATTATTGTGCAAATCCAAATTGAGAATGGTATAAATTGTTTGATTATAAATTAATCAATATTTATTCAAGTACAACTTATCTAACTCAAAGCAAGTTATTTCTCCCCCGAAACCCTCTCATAAATATTATGAATCAACCCATCTGCAACCGATATTTTCGGAACAAAAATCTTATTGATTTCTGCCCAGTGCATCACAAAATTGTAAATTTTCAGAGCATGAGCCAAAACATCGGCTCTGTCTTCTCTGAAGCCGTATTTTGTCATTCTCTCGTCTACCGTAAGATCGTTGAATTCTTTGTAAGCCTTTTTTAGATAAGCAATAGACATCGGTTTGCCGTCTTTCGTTTTGCTCATCGAGAAAACTTTGTTGATGTTTCCTCCGGAACCGATGGCGACAATCTGCTTTTTACTGCTGATGTTGTTTTTTATTTCTTCCTTCATTTCTTTCCAGTTGTCTTCTGTTACAAGGTTGTTGAGAAGACGGATGGTTCCGATATTGAAAGATTTTTCATACACCATTTCGTCATTTTCGTAAAACGTGAGTTCTGTAGAACCGCCACCCACATCTACATACAGATAGGCGAAGTCTTTGTCAAGTCCTTCTGCAACGTGATTTTCGTAGACCAAGGTTGCTTCTTCGTCACCTGAGATGATTTCTATAGCAATTTCTGAAGAGGTTTTTACTTTCTCTATGATTTCTTTTCCGTTGGAAGCGTCGCGCATTGCACTTGTAGCGCAGGCTCTGTAATGCTCCACTTTGTAAATTTTCATCAGATCACTGAAAATTTTCATTGCATCTAAAACCATTTTTTCTCTTTCTTCTCCTATTTTCCCAAGAGTGAAAACATCCATTCCCAGTCGGAGAGGTATTCGTAAAAGATTCAGTTTGATAAATTCCGGTTTATTGTTGGTTACTTTCACCTCATTTATTAAAAGTCGGGCTGCATTACTTCCTATGTCTATCGCTGCAATGATCATTGAGATTGTATTTTATTGATTTTTAGCTGCTTAGCTAAAATGGTAATATGTTTAAAAAACCGAATTTACAAAAATAATTGGTTCCGCTGATTTGAAAGTTTTGAGGACTTTTAATTAGCTGTTTTTCCTGTCGTTTTCGCTTTCAGATATTTATAGGTTTCTATTTGCGAACGGCATTCTTTTTCATTATTGCTGATGTATTCGTTGCTCAGTTTTTTATCTAAAATCCGGGCTTTTACATTATCTCTCAATTGAATATCGAGGATGTCCTTCATTTCTTTTTTGAGATTTTTATCTGTGATTTTTGCGGCAGCTTCTATTCTGTAATCCAGATTTCTGTTCATCCAGTCGGCAGAAGAAATATAGATGTCTTCTTCGCCTTTGTTATAGAAATACATCACTCTCGCATGTTCCAGATATTCGTCTACTATACTGATTGCTTTTATCTTCTGTTTAAAATCTTTCTGATTGATCGCACAGTAAATGCCGCGTACAATGATTCTGATCACAACTCCGGCTTCGGCAGCTTCATACATTTTAAGAATAAGACCGCGATCACTTATAGAATTGGCTTTAATGATCATCTCTGCCTTTCTGCCTGCTTTTGCTTCCTCAATTTCTTTATCAATGTGATATACAATTTTTTCACGCATGAATTGCGGACACACCATCAGATTTTTGCAGGTCTTTAAAACAGGTAAATAATCTTCTTTTGGCTTTTTCAAAACACTGAAAACTTTATTGATGTCTGCCATGATGCCCCGGTCTGCCGTCATTATTAAATGATCTCCGTAGATTCTTGCCGTTTTTTCATTAAAATTACCGGTACTGATGAATCCGTACTGAAGCGTTTTATTATTCACTCTCTTTTTAATGACACAAAGTTTCGCATGAACTTTTTTGTTCGGAATTCCTATCAGTACAGTGATTCCTTCGGGTTCCAGCATTTCTTTCCATTCTAAATTCGATTCTTCATCAAATCTTGCCTGAAGTTCGAGCATTACCGTCACCTCTTTGCCATTTCTTGCAGCGTAAATTAAAGCATTAATAATTTTTGAGCTGCTTGCTAAACGGTAAGCCGTAATCTGGATGGATTTTACATCCGGATCCATCGCAGCTTCGCGCAAAAGATCGATGACCGGCGTGTACGTATGATATGGAAAGCTCAGTAAAACGTCTTGTTTCATAATAACATCCGTCACTCTTTCCCCGTGCTCAAAAGCAGGATGGGTAAACGAAGTACGCTCAACAGGCTTTTTATAATATTCAAAAACATCGGGGAAATCCATAAAATGTTTAAAATTATGAATTTTTCCACCCGGAATAATGCTGTCTTTTTTGCTTAAATTCAATTTTCTGATCAGCAATTCCAGCAAAGCTTTATCCATATCTTTATCAAAAACAAAACGTGTGGGTTTTCCTTTTCTTCTGTTTTTAAGTCCTTTTTCTATTTTCTCTGCAAAATTGGTTCTGATGTCATTATCAATATCCATTTCTGCATCTTTGGTTACTTTAAATGCATTGGCCGAGAACTCGTCATACCCAAAATAAGAGAATATATGCGGTAAATTGAAAGTGATGACATCTTCCAGAAGCATCACATTTTTTTCCTCTAAATCTTCCGTTGGTAACAGCACAAATCGGCCTACAAAACGGGAAGGAATTTCAATAATCGCATAATTGCTGTGATATTGCCAGTCTTTTTTTCTCATTGCCACACCGAGATAGAGACTTTTGTCTCTGTAATAAGGCATTGGCGTATTCTCATGAAGAAGAATAGGAATGACGTTAGCTTCCACTACTTCATCAAAATACTGTCTCACAAAATCTTTCTGTCTTGCAGTAAGGTTTTTTGAAGTTTTAATAAAAACTTTCTGCTCAGCCATTTCGACCTGAATTTTTTTCCAGGTTTTATCAAAATCTGTCTGCTGGGTAATGACGATTTCATTAATTCGCTGCAGAATTTTTGAAGGCGGCTGATAAAATGATTCTGCAATTACTTTTTCTTTAAAATCCATTGCTCGCTTGAGTCCTGCTACGCGCACTCTGAAGAATTCATCCAGATTATTAGAAAAAATCCCCAAAAAACGAATTCTAAGATGTAGTGGTACGTTTTCGTCCATTGCTTCCTGTAAAACTCTTTCGTTAAATGCTAACCAGGTAACATCTCTGGGGTTAAAATGTAATGACATATTTTTTAGATTCAATGTTCAAATTTAAAAGTTTTAAAAGTATTTTAATATTAAATTTTTAATAATGTACCTTTATTCACAGCAATATCGATGCGGTAAACTCCCGCAGCGGCATATTTTCAATCATTCCATCTTCTGTAATCCGTCACCCTAAAATGTCAGACCTGGTAATTAATCTGTTAATTTGAATATTAAATTCATAAGAAGTAGATATAAATTGAGGTTGTTGACTCAACAGAAAAATAAATAATGCCAATTTGTCATAAAAAATCCAATGGTATAAATATTGAGAAATAGACACTGTAATTAAAATTTAAAAATTAGAAAAATATAATATTATGAGTAAAATAATTGGAATTGACTTAGGGACTACCAACTCTTGCGTTGCAGTAATGGAAGGTAAAGACGCTGTAGTAATCCCTAACGCAGAAGGTAAAAGAACTACGCCATCTATCGTGGCATTTACAGAAGATGGTGAAAGAAAAGTAGGAGATCCTGCAAAAAGACAGGCAGTAACCAACCCAAAGAAAACGGTATATTCTATTAAAAGATTTATCGGTACACACTTTAAAGAAGATGCTAAAGAAATTTCAAGAGTTCCTTATGAAGTGGTGGCAGGTCCAAATGACACCGTAAAAGTAAAAATCGACGATAGAGAATATACGCCTCAGGAAATTTCTGCAATGACGCTTCAGAAAATGAAGAAAACTGCTGAAGACTATCTTGGTCAGGAAGTAACAAGAGCGGTCATTACGGTTCCTGCTTACTTTAATGACGCACAGAGACAGGCTACAAAAGAAGCAGGAGAAATTGCTGGTCTTAAAGTAGAAAGAATCATTAACGAGCCTACAGCAGCAGCTTTGGCTTACGGAATGGATAAGTCTCACAAAGATCAGAAAATTGCAGTATACGATTTAGGAGGTGGTACTTTTGACGTTTCTATCTTAGATTTAGGAGACGGTGTTTTTGAAGTATTGTCTACAAATGGTGATACTCATTTAGGAGGTGACGACTTTGATGATGTAATTATCAACTGGATGGCAGACGAATTTAAAGCTGAAGAAGGTGTTGATTTAAAATCTGATGCAATTGCATTACAGAGATTGAAAGAAGCAGCTGAAAAAGCAAAAATTGAGTTGTCTTCTTCTCCTCAAACTGAAATCAACCTTCCTTATATCACAGCTACTGCTACTGGTCCTAAACACTTAGTGAAGACTTTAACCAAAGCTAAATTCGAGCAGTTATCTGCAGACTTGGTAAGACGTTCTATGGAACCTTGTAAAAAAGCGCTTTCTGATGCAGGTCTTTCTATCTCAGATATTGACGAAGTAATCTTGGTGGGTGGTTCTACAAGAATCCCTATTATTCAGGAAGAAGTTGAAAAATTCTTCGGAAAAAAACCTTCTAAAGGAGTAAATCCAGATGAGGTTGTAGCTATTGGTGCAGCTATCCAGGGTGGAGTTCTTACAGGAGACGTTACAGACGTACTTTTATTAGATGTTACACCGCTTTCTTTAGGAATCGAAACTATGGGTTCTGTTTTCACCAAATTAATTGAAGCAAACACAACGATTCCAACCAAGAAATCTGAAGTTTTCTCTACAGCTTCTGACAATCAGCCAGCTGTAAGCATCAGAGTAGGACAGGGTGAAAGACCAATGTTCAACGATAACAAAGAGATTGGTAGATTTGATTTAACGGATATTCCACCGGCACAAAGAGGAGTTCCTCAGATTGAAGTAACTTTCGATATTGATGCAAATGGTATCCTAAGTGTTTCTGCAAAAGATAAAGGAACAGGAAAAGAGCAGTCTATTAAAATTCAGGCATCTTCCGGTCTTTCTGAAGAAGAAATCGAAAGAATGAAAAAAGAAGCTCAGGAAAACTCTGCAGCTGATATGAAGAAAAAAGAAGAAGTTGAGATCTTCAACAAAGCTGATGGATTGATCTTCCAGACTGAGAAGCAACTGAAAGAATTTGGTGATAAACTGTCTGCTGACAAAAAAGCTGCGATCGAATCTGCACACGCAGAACTGAAAACAGCTTTCGAATCTAAAAACGGAGACGATGTAAAAGCTAAAACAGAAGCTCTGGATGCAGCATGGATGGCAGCTTCAGAAGAAATGTATGCCGCTGGACAACAGGCTCAAGGTGCAGACGCAGGAACTCAAAATCAAGGAAATGCAGGTGGAGCAGAAGATGTTCAGGATGCGGACTTTGAAGAAGTCAAGTAATTAGTAGTTATCATCGATTAATATCGATCGGAATAAATTAGCAAATCGCTGTAAATGTAATGTTTACAGCGATTTTTTATTTTTTATATTTTTTCTTATTAGTAGATTTTAATTGATTTTTGTTGTAATTGTGTATCACACTTGTACCGCGTGTTATTTGGATATAAGGTGCGTCTTATGCGCCTTAATTTATTTTAGAAGTCGAAAAACAGAGAATGTTCAGGGTGTTATTTCAGAATGGGATTTAGTAAATTAAAAATACCAAGTCACATTTGAAAGATGAACTCAAAAAGGTCATATCAAAATTCAAGAGGACTTAACAGACTTTCAAAAACATAAAAAATCACAAAATAAAGTGTTTGTTTAGTGATTCCTCTGTGATTGCGTGCTTATTGCGATCACAGAGGAATTACTTTTTTCTTTGTACCATAACAATCAAAAACAATAGTTATGGATAGCAATGACATTTCATTTGAAAATCTTCCAAGAGCAGTTGCGCATCTGGTTAGCGAAATAGCCGAAATCAAATTCTGTTAGAAAGGAAGGAACCTCCGATAATTCCCGTAAAAAGAATTCCAATTGATATTGTAGAAGCTTGCCAAGTTATAGGTAAGGCTAAACCTACAGTTTATACTCTTGTGTGGAAAAGGTTGATTCCTTGTTATAAAAATGGCGAGAAACTCTACTTTTTTGAGGACGAACTATTAGATTGGATCTCGAAAGGAAAGAAGAAAACACTACAAGAAATTCAATCTGAAGCGGAAGCCAATTTTGGAAAAAATTCAAGAAGGGCAAATTTAGATTCTAATCAAAATCCACAAAAATGAGCCAAAAAATACCCTACATTCGAGTTGTAACTTCCTAGTATAAAGTAATAGAAAAGGCATGAATAGACTGATTATTCAGCAATTACTATTGGTCTTTCAATCGATGCTGAACGCTCCATTTCTTAGGTTTCATTCCAAAATGTTGCTCAAACAATCTCCCGAAATAACTCAAATTAGTAAAGCCTAACTGATACCCGGTTTCAGAAACTGAAAGATGTTTCTCCTGCATCAATCTGGCTGCTTCCTGCATTCTTAGGTATTGGCCATACTCGTAGATTCCCTTCCCAAAAATTTGTGTGAAAAGCTTTCTGAGTTTATGCACATTCATACCACTTATTTTTACCATTTCATCCTGTGTCAATGGTTTGTCAAGAGAAAATAAAATCTTATCCCTGACACGGTAAACAGCTTCTATTTCCTCGCCACGGAGACTATGATGTTTAATATGCTGTCGCTTTGAAAGATTTTTAAAAAGCAGGTACAACAGCTCGAGTGCTTTTAATTTGTAATAAGCTTCGGAAAGTGTACCAAATGAAGTAGTTCCGGCAATCTCATTAATAAGATCTGCCACCTCCGGTGACATAAATTCTTCGATCAGTAATGTTTTTTCATTATCGAAAAGATAGCCGAATGTCTCCTGATCTTTTCCAATAAAACTTTTAAGAAAATCCAGTTCGATCAGTATCGTAATCTGGGTAATGGCAAGTCCTTTCGGAAATATTACTTCACTTTCCAGGTGAAAAGGTGTTATACGGATATGTGGTCTTGCCTGGAGGGATTTTTCGGAATATTGATATACATCATCTGAAGAATGAGTAAATATATTCTGGAAAGAAAAAAGCAGTCCTCTTCTAACATCATCAACAGGTTTTCTTCTGTATACAAATGTCTCTTCCGCAATGACAGACCGAATCATCAACAGCATTTCCGGAAGCATATCGACGATATGAATCTTATTGAGTCGCAAGAGATCCAGAGTATCATTAAACCCAGATGCCGGCATTCCTAATTTCTCTGCCAGATCAAGCATCTGCTTCTTGTTATCAGTTAAATTCATTTTATAGACTATTTTTATTCTATACAGGACTATTTTATACTTAAATGTAAAACTAATTTTGCAATAAGAATTTAAAAATTTTAAAAATGAGAAAAAATATTTTAATATCAGGGGGAGGAATTGCAGGATTAACAGCGGCGAAATTGCTATCAGCACAAGGACATCAGGTTACAGTGATTGACAAAGCTTCATCCTTTACTAAGGCAGGTTTCCTGATTTCCCTGAAGAGTTTCGGTGTCCGGATCATGGAAGAGCTCGGTTTAAAGGCAGAACTAGAAGCAGCGTCTTCTCCATCTAAGTTGGTAAGCTTTTTAGAAAAGGATGAGCAGCTTATTCAACACATCAGTTATGAAAAAATGAATGAGAATATTGAACGTTCAGTGCTGATTTCCCGTGGTGGGCTTCACAACGTCTTGTATGATCATGTTAAGGATCATATAAATATACTTTTAAACACAACAATTTCAGGGATTACTTCAACGGGCGAAAAAACGCAGGTGACATTCTCTGACGGACGCGGGATGGAAGCTGATCTTATTATAATTTCTGAAGGCTTACGCTCTTCAACAAGGGAACGTTATTTTACTGATTCACAAATAGAAGATTTTAATACGTTGTATATGGGTGGAAGACTGCAGATGGAGCACTCTTATAATGTGGGCGATTTTGAAATTTATATCGACGTGAATAAGATGCTCTCCATTTACCCCATTGCAAACAATGAAATTGCCATCCAATGCTATATTCATCATACTGGTGATCTTACTGCGATGAAGGATAGATCGGCGGAAGTATTACCCGGTTCTTTCAGTCATTATAGCATCGAGGTGACGGATCTGCTCAATCGTTTTGCGGAAGAAAGCATAATGTTTGTCGATAAGATGGGAATGGTAAATGCACCCGATTTAGTCAATGGAAATATGGTTTTATTGGGTGACGCAGGATATTGTCCCACTGCACTTTCCGGAATGGGAGCATCGCTTTCCATCTATGGAGCAAAGGCCTTGTCACATTATATCAGCAAAACACCTGATGATCTAAAATCCGCCTGCAACAATTATAATGTATGGATGCAGCCCATCATTCATAAATTCCAGAATAATGCCAGAAATAATGCCTCCTCTTTTATCCCTGCCGATACGCAGCGTCTCGATCAGTTTATTAATACTTTCAGTAAGGCTTCTGACGCTGAATTTAAGAAGATAATGACTGATCCGATCATACTCACTGAAAATCAATTGAACTTCAAAATCGCTAAGTGATGAACTTTAAGAAAATATTTTCCATTATTATTGGATTTGGGACCATTGGTCTTTTGAGTTCAGTATTTGCTAAAATACAGGGTATTGTCTTTCCTACTTCTACGCAGCTGTTTAATCAGGTCACCTGGACTTCTTACGATGTAATTCAGCTTATTATAAAATTAGTGTGTGTTTACCTTAGTTGTATCATAGGAGGTATGGTTACATCATTGTGCGGTGGGGAAGATAAGGAGCTGTATATAACAGGAATCGGCATGATCTTAATCGTAATGTGGCTGTGGGTAAGCACTATTCATCCGTCGTGGTTTTGGGCATTATTGCTCATAGGAATTCTTCCTTTTGTTCTGATTGGTAGTAAAATTAAATGAATCTTAGCCGTATATTAAATGCTTCGGACAACAATATTGGAATCTAAAGCAATCGTATGATAAAAACATAGCAATAATTACTCAATCATTTTACTGATAATATCATTATACTTGAGCTGCTGTTCCAAATTTGAACCATGGCCAGTATCCAGATCATATTTAGTCTGAAAAGCAATATGTTCAGCAAAGGTTTTATCATACAATTTTTTTTTTTTGTTATTAAAATCTGTTACTCGTCTTACTTCCTTATCTACTATTTGACCTTATCAATGGTAAAAATGAGTATACGTCTAAACATTTTTCCATTATTCAGTTTGTTACAAACAATGGCAGTGATACTCCAATTTATAAGCAGATTACAGACAAAACAGCTAATGTAGACTGTTGTTATGTTACCTATGCATTTTTTCCTGAGAAAAGAAATGAATCCATAGATAAAATGATCTTAGCTATAAACAATCAAAGAACGAAAATTGGTCTTTCTCTGATTGATGATGATCTTAAGAAGAAAATTTTTAGTTTAGATCATAAAGAATACATTTTTCCTGAAGTTATAATTGAGGGAATGAATTTTGAAACCAAAAGCGATTCAGAATCTTTTAAAAACTTAATGTTTAAAATTAAATGATACTCATTATAAGTTCTGAAAATGACACAATGACTGATGCAGTATGTTCTTGGTTAAAAGAATTGCAGCAGCATGTTATATATAATTTCCAATGCAATAAAACTCTTTTCAACGTATAATATGAACAGATTTAGGCAGGACACGTTAGCTATGTATCTTTGTAATTGTGTTGAAATAACATGACGAAATTGTAATTTCACAGTATCGATTATCAGTTTTTTGTAAACAGAACAATAAATGATTGGAGGTAAAATGTTCAGTATCTATTTGATAAATTATTACACTTTTAGATCAGTATCATACTTGCACCTTAATTTTATAACAATTTGATTTTCAATGTATGTTATTTTTTTTAAGAGAAAATAACATTTATTTAAAGGTATTAATACAAAATCCCCGAGCGAAAGCGAGGGGATTTTTTTGGTCTATAATTTTTCCAAAAAATACACTTCTGACTTTGATATGATTATTAAATTTATGATACTAAAACGACTACGCCCAAGCTGAAAGCTTGGGCGTAGTCTATGGTAAAAATTAATTCTTCTTAAACATCATCTCATCCAGTTTGGTCTGATTGAGATAAATCTGCTGAAACTCAATTGGCATATATTGATACAGAATCGTCCATTGTTGGTTGTCTGTGTGTTTTTTCAGGCTTCCGAACGATCTGATAAACAGGTTTTCAATAATGTGTTTCACATTGAAAGTTCCTCTTTTATAAAGCCATTCCATCATTTTGATGTTACGGTTTACGACATTGATTTTCGATTCCTGTAACAGGACTTTCAAGTAATCTACGGTCGACTGAATGATTCCCGGGAAATTGTTCTGTGCAGAAAGTTTTGCTATTTCGTTCTGAATTGATGGATAGAATATTTTCAAATGCTCAATTGCCTGAGTCTCATTAATGGTATCCGCTTCAAAATTCTTCATTGTTCAATTATTTTTAAAACATTCTAAGCTTTACTAAAAGTGTACCAAAATCATTCTTAATTCAAAATCTTATGAACTTTGTTTAAGTTGTAAAAGGAACTTGAATTTTTGTAAAACCTTTTATTTACGGTTGTTATCCAGAGTAAGTTTATATTCGTTTTTGTAAGTGTTTGATTGTTATGGTTATTCTTTTGTGTTGATTTACATTCCTCTGTCATGGGCAATCTATTTTATACAAAATTTTGAAAATGTATTTTTTGTCGGATTTTAATCTTTAGATTGAATATCTTTGCAGTCCACAAAAAATCAACAGATGTTTTCAAAAATTGTAGTACACAGAGTAGGAAATAAAATAAACGGAGAATCTCTTTTGCTTGCTCAGGAAGAACTTGAGCTTGATGAAGGAACCGTAGAATTATTGGAAAATTATTTTTTAGGATCATTCAAAACCGAAGAAACGTATCAGTTTTACAGTGATTCTTATCTGGTAAACAATACTGTTTTTAGTTCTGTTTCCGAAATTTTTGAAGACAAAGCCAAGTTTCTATGGGAATCTGAAAATCTGGCGAAACATCTTTTTGAAGCTGCCGAAAATCCAAGAGTGCAGGGTGGAGAATTGTTTATTGTTTATTTTGAAGACGACAGAGAAGGTGATGATAAAGTAGATAAAATCGGAATTTTTAAAACCGAAAAAAGAGAATCTTTCCTGAAAATTTTTCCTAAAAATGAATCTTTCGAAATCGATAAAGATCAGGGAATCAGCCTGTCAAAAATTGATAAAGCTGCATTGATCTATAACAGCAGTAAAGAAAGCGGATATGTACTTTCTGTAGTAGACAACAACAAGAACGGAGACATGTACTATTGGTTTGAAGATTTCCTGAAAGTAAAACAGCGTGACGACGAGTATTTTCATACCCAGGAAGCGCTTATGGTTTATAAAGATTATATTACCAAGCAGCTTCCGCAGGAATTTGAGGTTTCCAAGGCAGATCAGGCAGATTTTCTGAATCAGTCGATCAATTTTTTTAAAGAAAAAGAAGAATTCAAACTGGATGAGTTTGCTGCTGAAGTCTTAAAAGATGAGCACGTCATTGAAAGTTTTAATAATTTTAAAACCGATTATGAGCAGGAAATGCAGATTAATATTTCTGAAGAATTCCCGATCAGCGAAGCTGCCGTAAAAAAAACACAGAGACATTTTAAAAGCATCATTAAACTCGATAAAAATTTCCATATTTACATCCACGGAGACCGAAAAATGCTGGAACAGGGACAAGATGAAAAAGGGAAATATTACATGCTTTACTTTGATAAAGAAGTGTAGAATCTGCCGGTTTTCTATCAAATTCATTTCGTTACTATAACTGAATTATTGTGACGAAATGAGGTTTTTTTTGCTAAAAAATATTGAATAATTATAATTTACTGATGTTCAATTTAAAGATTATGTTAATTATCTATTAAAAAAAACATAATTATTATTAATTATAGACGTAAATTTCACAATGTATACCACAAAGTAATTTTTCAGCGCAAAAATCACTAACTTTGGTGTTTTAAGTGTTATTTATGAATTTTGTTGAATGTCATGACGAGCCCATCCATATCCCGGGTTATATACAAAGTTTTGGTTATCTGATTGGCATTGATGCAGATTCTCACACCATTACTTTTTTTAGTGAAAATATTACAGATGTTTTTGATATAGAGAATTCTGAAGACCTTTTCGGAAAAAAAATTACAGATTTTCCCGATGTTTTCAGGACTATTCTCGCTTCCGATATTTTTGAATCTCTGGAAGATCTTACCAGACGAGATAACGAAACTTATTTTGATAAAATCATCATCGGGGAAAAAGAACATCATTTATCCGTCTTCCGGAGTCACGAACATATTTTCTTTGAATTTGAAGCCGTTATCGGAAATCCGAATAAGCGCATTACCAATAAGTATGATAATTTCTATATTATCGGTAATGAGGAGGAAATCTGGGATCAGCTTTTAAATACTTTATTTAATATCATCAATTATGACCGGATCATGGTCTATAAGTTTGTTGAGGACGGTTCCGGTAAAGTTATTGCAGAGAAAACGAATAACGAAACAGACAGCTATCTAGGTCTTCATTATCCCGAATCTGATATTCCCAGACAGGCACGTGAACTGTACAAAAAGAAAAGAAAAAGAATTTTCAGCAATGTGCATGCTGAGCCTGTAAAAATTGTCAGTAAACTATTTGATACAATAGATCTTACTTTTTCTTCTTTACGTGCGATGTCGCCTATTCATGGGCAATATATCAAAAATACAGGCGCATCTTCCAGTTTCAGCGTTTCTATTATTATTGACGATCAGCTTTGGGGATTGGTAACGTGCCAGAATGCTGTGGCAAAACATATTGATTTGGAAGATCGTATGCAGGCAGGAATCTTTACTGTTCTGGCTTCCAATGCCTATTCATCCTTTAAAGCAAAAAAAGAACTGCAATACCGTTTGGATTTGAATTCAAAAGCTTCTCTGCTCAAATCTGAATTTTTAAAATACAATACATTATTTGAATCTCTTGTAGAAAATAAATCTGCGATCAGAAACTTACCCGAAGCTGATGGTCTGGCGGTAATTTCTGAAAGCTATGTGGTGACAGATGGCGTTACACCGGATCGTGAAACGATTCATAAAATTATAGATTGGGCATATAAAAATACGGAGGAATCCCTTTTCATCAGCCGTACTTTCCGGAAAGATTTCGGAAAGGAACTTGATCTCAACGAAACGGCAGGAGGAATCGTTATTTATTTTGTAGAGAAAAGTAAAAACGAGATGCTGATATGGTTCCGGAAAGAATTTGATGATCACATCAACTGGGCAGGAAATCCCGAAAAGAAAATAGAGACTTTTACCCAGAACGGAGAAGAGAAAAACATTGTTTCCCCAAGAACTTCTTTTGAAACTTTTAAAGAAGATATCAAAGGGAACTCAAGAAGATGGAGCAGCAGAAACGAAATTGCCATACAGTCGGTACGGGATGTTATTTTGGAAACTTCTCACAAGCAGTACGTCATAATAAAAAGGCTGAATGAGCAACTGAAGAAAGTAAATGAAGAGCTGGACAGTTTTTCCTATACCATTTCCCATGATTTGGGAACACCTTTGACGGTAATGAAGCTTAATGCTCAGATGTTGCTGAGAAGTCTCTCCGAAACGTCTGATAAAAACAAGCATAAAATCAGTTCAATTATTGACGAAATCGACAATATGTCTGAAATGATGAATGATGTCTTGCAGCTAAGCCGTGCTAAACATAGCGAAATTGAACTTGAGGATCTGCAGACAGAGCAGACCATTGAGAAGATTACAGAAAATGCGAAGCTTACTTTTGGCAGTCCGGACAGCAAGGTGATGATCAAAAACTGTCCTAATGTTTTGGCAGATAAAACAATGATGCATCAGGTTTTTCTGAATATCATCAACAATGCTATAAAATATTCTGCGAAACAAGACCATCCCGTTGTCTATATAGAAGGATATGAAGAGGAAGATCGTGTGGTCTACAGAATTACAGATAACGGGATCGGAATACCGGAAACGGAAAAGCACCGGATGTTCAAGATTTTCAACCGCATGGATAATGCAAGAAAATTCAAGGGCAACGGAATCGGGCTTTCAATTGTCCACAGGATTATGAATAGAATAGGCGGAAGTGTAGATTATGAAAGTACTCCAGAGGGAACGTGTTTTATCCTGACGTTTCAAAATCCTAAATTCATAAAAATTTAAATCAAAAAAATGGTATCTGAATATTTAAAACAAAATACGGCAGAGTTTCATGATGCAGCAGAAGAATTATTCAGTTCTCATAAAATTTTCAGCAAGACTTTTACTTTAGAAGACTATAAAAAGATCATCAGTACCAATTATTTGATGTTACTGCATTCGGAAGATAAAATTTTCAACAGTCTTTCCGGAAAATTTTCAGAAAAACTTCACCTGGACCAAAGAGTAAAATTACCTTTAATAGAAAAAGATCTTTCGGGTTTAGAATTGGAGCATCAGAAGAACATTCACGATCTCGAATTTGCTGATGAATATGAAGCTTTGGGAGCGATGTATGTGATTGAAGGTTCTACTTTGGGAGGTAATGTGATTGCCAAACAGCTTTCTAAAACGGAGGGTTTTGATGAGGTAACTTTCCACTTTTTCGGGTGTTATCAGGAAAATACAGGAATGATGTGGAAAAACTTTAAAGAAGTTTTGGATGCCGAAGTTACTGCCGAAAACTATAACAAAGTTTTGTGCGGAGCCAAAAAACTCTATACTTTTTTGCTAAACGTTAATTAATTTTCTTAAATTATAATTAAAATTCCCGAAAGATTGCTCAATTTTTCGGGAATTTGTACATTTGGGAGGCAAAAAATAAAGGCTAAATAAAAAGTAAACCATTTATAAAGTAACATTATGGAACTTTAAACTTCCATAATACCATTAAAAAACAATAAATTTATATATTATGAAAGTAACTGTAGTAGGTGCAGGCGCAGTAGGAGCAAGTTGTGCAGAATACATCGCAATGAAAGACTTCTGTTCAGAAGTAGTTTTAGTAGACATTAAAGAAGGTTTCGCAGAAGGAAAAGCGATGGATTTGATGCAGACTGCATCTTTGAACGGATTTGATACAAAAATTACAGGTACAACAGGAGACTACAGCAAAACAGCAGGTTCTCATGTAGCAGTAATCACTTCCGGTATCCCAAGAAAACCGGGAATGACAAGAGAAGAGTTAATTGGGATCAACGCAGGAATCGTAAAAGAAGTTACTGAAAACTTAGTGAAAAATTCTCCTGACGTAATCATCATTGTGGTTTCTAACCCGATGGATACAATGGCGTATCTGGTACACAAAACTTCCGGTCTTCCGAAAAACAAGATTATCGGTATGGGTGGTGCTTTAGATTCTGCAAGATTCAAATACAGATTGGCAGAAGCTTTAGAAGCTCCAATTTCTGATGTAGACGGAATGGTAATCGCTGCTCACAGTGATACAGGTATGCTTCCTTTATTGAGCAAAGCAACAAGAAACGGTGTTCCGGTAACTGAGTTCCTTGATGAAGCTAAACAAAAATATGTAATTGAAGAAACGAAAGTAGGAGGTGCTACATTAACGAAATTGTTGGGTACTTCAGCTTGGTATGCTCCGGGTGCAGCAGTTTCTGTAATGGTTCAGGCGATTGCTTGTGACCAGAAGAAAATGATCCCTTGTTCACTAATGCTGGACGGAGAATATGGCGAAAGCGATATCTGTCTTGGTGTTCCTGCGATCATCGGGAAAAACGGTGTTGAAAGCATTGTTACCATTTCTTTAACAGACGAAGAGAAAGCTAAATTTGCTGAAGCTGCACAAGCAGTAAGAGAAGTAAATGGCGATTTGAAGTTTTAATTGTTAAACTTTTATCATAATAAATAAGCCCGAAGTTGATTCGGGCTTATTTTTTTTGAAGAAATATATATTGCTATTTTTATTTGGTTTTTTCAACCTCATGAGATTCAGCTCCGACAGATTTTAAAACCCTTTCAAATTCAAGATCTTTTTTATCTAAAATATCCTGATCTTTATAGGTAATCCATTCATTAATTCTGATTCCCGTTTGTTGGGTTTGGGCATTGTCAGGATAGAAAATTCCGTTTCCTGTAAATTCCAAAAGATAATCTCCGGGTAAGTTTATTTTCACTAAATCACCATCTCCGCCGGAAGTCTGCTGACCAATGGTAAGCGATTGCGGAAATATTTTCTGCAAGCTCATAGCATACCATTCACTTGCGCTTCGGGTATCAGGATTTACGAGAATGAAAACTTGACCTTTGTAAAGATGAGTTGTTTTACCAGAAATTGCAGGAAAGTAATCGTAATCTTTATACGTGAAAGTTCCGATATTTTTCAGATTCTGTTGGTAATATTTCCCAAAGTAATTTTCTGCAGGAGAGAAGTACTTGTAGATATAGTGGAAAAAAAATCCGCCCCAATCAGGATATTCTCTCATGTCAAAAACAATGGCTTTCTTTTGTGCTGCATTGTCTAAGATACTGTCCATTACCATATCAATTTTGTCATCATTTACATTGTCGATAAATTTTAAAGTCTCATTCACTTTAAAGTAAGCAACATTGGCATTTGTAATTTTTCTGTTTCCTGTTTTCCTGATTTTATCCTGTAAATAGTCAATAATTAAACCATATTTTTCTTTATCGGACGGATCGATCATATCAACTTTTGCAGAAAATTTAGTATTGTCTTTTCCTGATTTTACTTCAAAGGTTTTTTGGGGAGAATCATCATTCCAGATCAGATTATTTTCATATTTGGAAAGAACAAATTTCAGTTTTTCCCTGTTTGATGTAGACAGAAGTTCTCCTTTTTCTTTAATTATTTGCGGAATCTTTTTACCGTTGATGGAAGTGATTTTATCTCCCACATTAATTTGAGCTCTTGCGCAGATTTCCGGAAAAATAAGATGAGTAACCAGAAGATGATCATCAACAATCTGAAAATCAAATGGTGCAAGATGATTTCCATGAAAAATATCTTTTTTATAATTCAGCTGTTTGTAAAAACTGAAGGCATGGCTGTCTTTAAATTTAGAAACAAGCTGAGCCAGTAAAATTTCAAAATCTTTTCTTGAATTTATGGTCGAATTTTGTTCTAAAGCATTTTTAAAATAATCATCAAAACCTTGATCCATAATATATTTGTGAGGAAAAAGATAATCAACAGTTCCCTGTATTTTTGCCAGAGTTAATAAGCGGTATTCTAACGGAAGATTTTCAGTTTTCGGGAATGAATATTTTTTTTCATCATTGACAGATTTTCCTTTTAAGAGCTCAAAATTATAACGGTGATTATAGATAGTGTTGAGTAAAGCTTTGTTTTCAGAATTTATTTTTCTGTTTCTCTGAAACCAGCTGAAATCCTGATTTTTCGTGAGAATATCTTTTGATGTTTCTGCAGGAGCAGGGATATCCGAACTGTTATTTAAATTTTGGGATAATTTTTTAATGATAGCATTGGGGTCGTCTGCTGAGCTGATGTTTTTACTTGTGGCAAGAAATAAGCTGTCGGCGTCTATCTTTCCGCTTGCAACATCGGGATGGTAATATTTAATAAAATTCCAGGTTTTAAAGAATATAAACTGCTGTTCTTTTTGGGCAAAGGCAAGATGCGAAAACAGAAAAAGCAAGAAAAAAGTAATTCTTTTCATAATAAGCTGAGGTTTGATGGTTGATTGTTTTGCGTTATTTTTCAGCTATACTCTACGCTAAAAGCTAACGAGTCAAATTTAAATAAAATTTCATATTCAAAAACTCATAAAACCCGTAAATTTGTCGTTACAAAAAAGTTATTCAATGCTTAAGAAAATTACGATTGCTGCGGCTTGTTTTATGTCTGTGATTACAATCAGTGCTCAGAAAAATAAAAATTCTCAGGTAGAAAGGCCAAAACTGGTAGTGGGTTTGGTTGTAGATCAGATGCGATGGGATTATCTCTACCGTTTCTACAGTAAATTTGGAAATGAAGGTTTCAAAAGGCTTCTGAATAAAGGATATTCTTTGAATAATGTACATATCAATTATGTTCCTACAGTTACTGCTTTAGGTCACACATCCATTTATACCGGTTCGGTTCCTGCAATTCACGGGATTGCCGGCAATGACTGGACAGATAAGGAAACAGGAAAAAATGTATATTGTACCACTGATGAAAGTGTACAGCCGGTAGGTACTGCCAATGTAAAAGCAGGAAGCCATTCTCCAAAAAATCTCTGGTCTACAACGGTGACTGATGAATTGAGATTGGCAACTAACTTTCAGGGTAAAGTGATCGGGGTTTCGCTTAAAGACAGAGCATCTATTCTTCCGGCAGGTCATACTCCGAATGGAGCTTTTTGGTTTGATGATTCTTCAGGAGATTTTATCACGAGTTCTTACTACATGAATGATTTGCCGCAATGGGTAAAGTCTTTCAATAGTCAGAATCTTCCGGACAAATTGGTTGCCAATGGGTGGAATACTCTGCTCCCGATTAATCAGTACACAGAAAGTTCACCGGATAACTCTTCCTGGGAAGGATTGCTGGGAAATGCAAAAACACCTACGTTCCCATACAGCAATCTTGCGGCAGATTATCAGTCTAAAAAAGACAATATCCGGTATACGCCCTTCGGAAATACCCTTACTCTGAAGCTGGCTGAAGCTTCTGTGGAAGGAGAAAATCTGGGTCAGGATCCTATTACCGATATTTTGGCGATCAATTTGGCCTCTACAGATTATGCCGGACATAAATTTGGTCCCAATTCTATTGAAGTAGAAGATGTTTATTTAAGATTAGATCAGGATCTGGCTCAGTTTTTCAGTTATCTTGATGCCAAAGTCGGAAAAGGTCAATATACGGTATTTCTTTCTGCCGATCATGGCGGAGCTCATTCTGTAGGTTTTCTTAAAGAGCATAAAATGGCAACCGGATTTTTTGGAGAAGGAATGGAAAAAAACTTAAACCAAAAGCTTAAAGATAAATTCGGCGTAGATAAACTCATCAATGGAGTCGATAATTATCAGGTTTATTTCGACAGACAATTAATGAAAGACCATCATCTTGAGCTCGAAAATCTTAAAGAATTTACCATTCTGGAGTTAGAAAAAGACCCTACTGTTCTTTATGCAGTTTCTACAACAAAAGTACAGGAATCTACCATACCGGAACCTATTAAACAAAGAATTATGAATGGCATCAACAGACAGAGAAGTGGTGATATTCAGCTGATTTCGCATGATTCTATGCTTCCTACCTATGCAAAAACAGGAACTACGCACAGTGTCTGGAATTCTTATGATGCGCATATTCCTCTCATTTTTATGGGATGGGGAATTCAGCATGGTGAAAGCGATATGCCTTATAATATGACAGATATTGCACCCACAGTTTCTGCGCTTTTAAAAATCCAGTTTCCAAGCGGAAATATAGGAAATCCCATTACGGAAGTTTTGAAAAAATAATGATATCCTTTTGGGGTCTTAATGCTAAGATCATGATGAAGTTTTCATTTCGCAGAAATCTAGACGGATTAATTTCACTGGTTGAGGTTTTCTGCAGAATAACAAACAGACCGCTGAAAATCCACTGTTCCTTATGACGGATATTCTAAAATAATATTTTCATTTAAAAAAATAAACCCCGCAAATTTACTTTGCGGGGTTGTTTTGTAATTACTGTTCTTCAGATTCTTCAGCGTCTTCTTCATCTTCAAACTGCTCCAGAAAATAAGTAAAAGTGAAATATTCTACCGTATCTTCAGTATCTTCCAAAGTCGTCAGCAGATCTTCAAAAATTTCCAGCTGATCTACGCTCATATTTACAAATTCCAGCTGAAGAGGCATTTCCAGTTCACCAGAAATTACGTCTGAAAGCGCATCCAGATTATCTCCGAAATGATCCGGAAGTTTTATTTTTTCTTTTAACTGAGCATAAAAATCTTCATAATCTCCAATGTCTGAGAAATCAATGTATGTTGTATTCATAGTTTATATTTGTTTTTTGTCATTGTGAGAAGCACGATATAGGGTTATGTTGAATTAAAATCTTATGATTCATTTACTGCTTCTCAAAACTTTTATAGTGGTTTTTGGTTAAATAAACTTCTCCCTCTTTTGTAAAGATAATTCTGTCTGCATTTCTGTTTCCGCAGTGGTAGTTTACATCAGCCTCAAAATATTTTGCCTGCATCGGAAGTTTTCTTTCACGATTGCTGAAAGGGTCTCCGCCAATTGCTTTTCCGGGCAGGACTTCACAAAGATTTCCTTTAGAAGGATCCCAGCCTTGTTTTCTGGCTTCGTTTTTTGTGATGTAATAATCCGGAAGTTTATGATTTTGTTTTACATAATTAATTACTGTTTTTTCTTCCGTAATAAAATAAATGTCACTGCTGTTTTCTGAACTGTTACTTTTTTTTGGCAGAACTTGTTTCTCAGAATTCTTAATGGTCTGTTCAGCCAGGTTTTCATTTTTGTCCGCAATAAAATTTTTATAAATATACATCACAGACATCCCGAAAAGAAGTCCCATGCATGCAAAAAGTAACGAACGGATTTTAGAATTCATAAATAAATTTTAAATGTAATAATAGGGCAATGTAAGAATTTATCAATTCATTGTTACAATGGTAAACTGCTACATTAATCAATTTCTCCATTCCTCAGGAATATCACATACCGGAATCGGATTTATTTTATGCTGTGCGGCTTTATTCATTCTGCTGAAAATCTGGAAAACCTCAAGATCTCTTCCAGTGTAATCCGATTCAGATTTTGTGCCCCATTCTTTTTGTATTTTTTCCAATTCAGGATATGTTGCACCTATCTGATCTTCGTCTGTTCTTTCTGCATCCCAAAGTCCGTCTGTAGGAATTGCATTCTGAATACTTTCAATAAGATGTAGATCTTTTGCCAGCTGATAAACTTCAGTTTTATAAAGATCAGCAATAGGAGAGACATCTACGCCACCATCGCCGTATTTGGTATAAAAACCGATCCCGAAATCTTCCACTTTATTTCCTGTACCACAAACCAAAAGCCCGTGAAGCTGTCCGAAATAATATAGATTCAGCATTCTGAAACGCGATCTTGTATTTGCCAGAGCAAGATTATTGCTCCATCGTCCTTCTGCGTGATCCTCTACAACGGCTTCAAAACTCTCAAATACAGGAGTAAGATTAATTGTTTTTGCCTTTACATTAGGAAACTTTCTCTTCATATCTTCAATATGTTCCTGCGCACGATTTACCTGATCTTCCTTTTGACGGATCGGCATCTCAAGAAGCAAAACCTCAAGCCCCGTCATTGCACAGAGCGTAGAAACCACTCCCGAATCTACCCCTCCCGAAACTCCGATGACATATCCGTTGACATTTGCCTGTACAGCGTACTCTTTCAGCCAGTTTACAATATGATCTATTACTTTTTGTGTTTGCATATTTATTATTTTATTGTTATTTATTATGGGCGTGTCCCTTTGTTTTCCAAGGCTTATTCCTTGCTAAAACAAGAGGGTCGCTACGTTCGCTGCTATATTGTCGCTTTTAGAGACTTTTCGTACCAAAAACATTCATCACCGGCATCGATGAAAGTACCTTTCTCTTCAAAGCCCAGTTTTCTCAAAACATGATGGGAAGCACTGTTTTCCACATCTGCATAGGCAAATACTTTACCAAGTTTCATTTCGTTGAAAGCATAATTCAAAACCGCTCGCGACGTTTCCGTTGCATATCCTTTTCCCCAATATTCCGGAGCAAAACGATACCCAAGATCATGAATATTTTTATGGTTGTTGATTTCTTTAATGAGTTTCAGACCGCTTCATCCCGCAAATTGTCCCGTATCTTTTCGGATTACCGCCCATCTTCCGATTCCGTTTTCTTCGTATTGCTTTCGGATGCTTTTGATCATTTCAATACTTTGACCGATTTCTGTAAGAGGTTTTATTCCTACATATTTTACAACCTCATGATTGCGGTCCATCTCAAAAAAAGCTTTGGCATCTTCAGGAATTATTTCCCGTAAAAGAAGTCTTTCTGTCTCAATAAATATTTTTGCCATTAATTTTCCTTATTTTTGTGTCTTAAATTTCATGTAAAAATAATGAAGATTTTTAGAATTGCCGCACTTTCATGCCTTTTAGTTTTTAGTTTGAATTCCTGTAAAAAAGAACAGGAAACTGACTGGAAAGTTGAAATAAAAAATCCTGCCGGGAAGGTTGAGATTACTGATATATCCAAAGAATTTTACGATGCAAATGTTCCTTTGGATCAGTTTACAGCAAAGTTTCCTTGGTTTCAGGGAACTGTTCCCAACGAAGATTTTATCAAAAGAAGAGCTAATGCGGAGGAGATAAAAATTTATAAGGAAGCCATTGCTAAAATTGATCAGAAAAAACTGCAGACCGAGCTTCAGAATTTGTTTTCGCATATTAAATTTTATTTTCCACAGTTCAAAAGTCCTAAAGTTTTCCTTTTTTCATCAGCTTTGCAGATGATTCAGAATCCGCTTTTGTATGATGATAAAACAAATTTTTTATTCATTGATATTTCTGGTTTTATGGGAGATAAAAATGCCAATTACAAAGGATTGGAATTTTATTTTCAAAAATCAATGAATCCGGGCAATATTGTTCCGAAAGTTTCAAGAATGTTTGCGGAAAACATTGTTCCATATACAGGAGACAGTCAGAAATTTATTGATTTGATGGTGTACAATGGTAAGATCATGACCTTACAGGATGCATTTTTACCGGAAACGCCGGATTACCTGAAAATGGATTATACCAAGGAGCAATATGATTGGGCAAAAGCAAATGAAGCTAATATTTACAATTATTTTGTTGAAAATAATTTGATATTTGGTGACGATCACAGATTGGCAGAGCGTTTTATTGCTCCCGGTCCGTTTTCAAAGTTTTATACAGAAATCGACAATAATTCATCTCCTATGGTTGGGATATTTACCGGATGGCAGATTTGCAGAGAATATTTTAAAAAGAAACCGGAGACAAAATTGGTGGATTTTCTGAAAATGGATGCTACTCAGATTTTTAATGAGGCAGGCTATAAACCGAAATTAGAAGAGTAAAAGCAGGAAGTTGGAAGAGGGAAGCTGAAAAATGCAGAGCTCCCAAAATTAATGCTTAAAATAATATAAGTTTAGAAAAATAGAAAAATGAGAAAGACTCAGATAACAATAGATGTAGAGCTGGATGAAAACCATATTCCGGAATTGATGACCTGGAATGCAGCAGATGGCGGAGTAGAAAAAGAAGAAACAAAAGCAGTTATGATTTCCGTTTGGGACGAAAAAACATCAGAAGCTTTAAGAATCGATCTTTGGACGAAAGATATGCCGGTAGATCAAATGAAGATGTTTATGCATCAGATTTTTGTTTCTATGGGAAATACGTATCAGAGAGCTACAGGTGAAGAAGATGTAGCAGCATGGATAGAGCAGATCGCAGAAGAATTTGCAGTGAAATCTGCGATAAAAATGTAAATCCAATTTGAAAATGTGATAATGAGATAATTTGAAAATTATACACAATGCTGACATTTTCAAATTCTCAGATTTTCAAATTATTAAATTATAGTATAATGAATTTCAATACAAAAGTAATACACGGCGGACAACATCACGAGTCTGCAACAGGTTCTGTGAATGTTCCGGTTTTTTTAACATCAACATTTGCACAAAAAAGTCCGGGAGTACATTCCGGTTACGAATATTCAAGAGCGGCAAACCCTACGAGACAGGCTTTGGAAGACTCTCTGGCAAGCATTGAAAACGGAGCGAGAGGTTTGGCTTTCGGCTCTGGTTTGGCAGCAATCGACTGTGTTTTAAAATTATTAAATCCAGGTGATGAGGTGATTGCAGTAGACGATTTATATGGCGGAACTTACAGAATGTTCACCAGACTTTTCGAAAAATATCAGTTGAAATTTACCTTCGTGAATTTTGATGATGCCTCAAAAATTGCAGACATTATTACAGATCAAACAAAACTGATCTGGATAGAAACACCTACCAACCCGTTGATGAAACTGGTGGATATTAAAGCTGTGGTAGAAATTGCAAAAGGAAAAGATATTCTGGTAGCAGTAGACAATACCTTTGCCACGCCTTACCTTCAAAGACCAATTGATTTGGGAGCAGACATTGTGATGCATTCAGCAACCAAATATTTAGGAGGTCACTCGGATGTTATTGCAGGCGCTTTGGTTGCAAAAGATGCTGAATTGGGAGAAAAGCTACATTTTATACAGTTTGCAAGTGGTGGTATTTTAGGTCCTCACGATTCTTATTTGGTTTTAAGAGGAATTAAAACGTTGGCATTAAGAGTTCAGAGACATTCTGAAAATGGAATGGCTGTTGCAAAATATCTTGAATCTCATCCCGCAGTCTCACGGGTAATTTATCCGGGATTAGAATCTCACCCTCAATATGAGCTTGCAAAATCTCAGATGAAAGATTTTGGAGGAATGGTTTCTTTCACTTTCAAATCAGGGAAAAAAGAAGATGCCGTTAAATTCTTAGAAAAAGTAAGAGTTTTCACTCTTGCCGAATCTCTAGGTGGAGTAGAATCTTTGGCAAATCATCCGGCGTTGATGACGCATGCCTCTATTCCTGCTGAAAAACGTGCAGAATTGGGAATTACTGATGATTTGGTCCGTTTAAGTGTGGGTATCGAAGATGCAGAAGATCTTATTGCAGATCTGGAAAAAGCATTTTCTTAAAATATAAACCTAAACATCCGTTTTTTACAGCGGATGTTTATTTTAGAGTTCTCAATGAAAAATACCAGAAAAGCTACAATTCAGGATTTACCTGATTTATCAGCGTTATTCGATCAATACAGAGTTTTTTATCACAAAGAATCTGATATTATTTCTGCTGAAAAATTTCTTAAAGAAAGAATTGAAAAGCAGGATTCTGAAATTTACATGGCTGAAACTGACGGTATTTTAGTTGGTTTTGTTCAGTTGTATCCTTTGTTTTCTTCTACCAGAATGAAAAAATACTGGTTACTGAATGATCTTTTTGTCAATGAGAAGTACAGAGGAAAAGGGTTTTCAAAAGAACTGATCGAAAAAGCCAAAGAAGTGTGCAAAAGTTCAGATGCTTGTGGCATCTTACTGGAAACCGGAAAATCCAATGACATCGGAAACAAACTATATCCCGGTTGCGGTTTTGAACTGTACGATGAAGTCAACTTTTACGAATGGACAAATAAAATTTAATGTAACAATATATCAATTCAGCAGTTTAACAATGTAATAATTATTGTTAGTTTGCTAAATTGGTAATTTAAGATCATGACAGATTTTCAAAAATACATCCAAAGATATTTAGATTTGATTCCAACTGAAAATTATTTAGAAGAATTGAAATCTATCGGTGAAAAAACCTTTTCCCTTTTTTCTTATCTCACAGAGAAACAGTCGAAATTTGCTTATGCAGAAGGAAAATGGACATTGAAAGAAGTTCTGCTTCATTTGTGTGATACAGAACGGGTTTTTCAGTACAGAATTTTAGCTTTTGCAAGAGGCGAAAAGTCTGAATTGCCGGGTTTTGATGAAGAAAGTTATGCAGCCAATTCTTTTGCAAATAACAGAAGTTTAGAATCTTTATTGGAAGAATATCAATGGGTGAGACAATCTTCTCAGGTTTTACTGGAAACTTTAAATCCATCAGTTTTAAAAAATACAGGAAAAGCTAACGGAAACGAGATTTCTGTGGAAACCATTTGTAAGCTGATTGTTGGGCATAATATTCATCATCTGAATGTTGTTGAAGAAAGATATTTGCCGGAATTATAATTTTTTTTAATTTTATTGTCATTGCGAGGAGCGAAAGCAACGAAGCAATCTTTAGAATTACTTTCATAAAATTTACACAAATGAAACCTGGTTTTATATATATTATGACCAATAAGAACAATACTGTTCTTTATACAGGTGTGACATCAAATTTGCCAAAAAGAGTTCAGGAGCATAAAGAAAAATTTCATGAGTTGAGTTTTACTGCAAAGTACAACGTTAATAAGTTAGTTTATTGGGAATCATTTAACGAAATAGGAGATGCTATTTTTAGAGAAAAACAAATTAAAGCTGGCTCTCGTCAAAAAAAAATAAATTTAATCAATTTACTTAATAAAGAATGGAGAGATCTAGCTGAAGATATTAAGGATATTATGCATCCTTTTTAAGATTGCTTCGTCGCTTTCGCTCCTCGCAATGACAGAAAAAATGGAAAACATCATACAAATATTAAAATCAGGAGGTACAATTCTTTATCCCACAGATACGATCTGGGGAATTGGATGTGACGCAACCAATATAGAGGCAATTAACAAGATTTTCGATATTAAGAAACGCGACAAAAACAAATCGATGATCATTTTGGTGGAAACTGAAAAAAGATTGCAGGATTTGGTTGATGTGCCGGAAATGGCCTGGGAAATTATGGATCTCAGTGAAAAGCCTGTTACGCTGGTTTATCAGAATCCCAAAGGTCTGCCTAAAGAGATACTTGCCGAAGACGGAAGTATCGGAATTCGATTGGTGAAGAATGATTTTTGTAAAAAACTGATTACCAAGCTCAATAAACCTTTGGTTTCTACTTCCGCGAATTTCAGCGGAGATAAAAGTCCGTTGAAATTCTCAGATATTTCTCCTGAAATGATCGGTCTTGTGGATTTTGCGGTGGAAGAAAACAGAGAGGTGGTTTCAAAATATTCGGGATCGTCGGTCATCAAAATATGGAGCGATAACAGAATAAAAGTTCTGAGGGAATAAAAGTTTAGAATTAATTATCTTTGCACAATATACAACCATTAAGAATTTGAAAATTAGCCCAAAGCTGAAATTTGATTTCTTAATGGTTTTAAATTAGATATAGTAAACAGTTAAAAAAAGTTGTAAGTCTACTATCTAACATCTAATATCCTAACATCTATTTTAAATAAAATGTTCATCAATCTTACTCAAAATAAAAATCTCAAACTTTTCAAAATAATTTCTGAAGTTGCTGCGGCAAATAATCAATCGGTATACATTGTTGGTGGTTTTGTGCGGGATCTTCTGATGAAAAGAGAAGCTTCTACAGATATTGATTTTGTTACCGAGCAAAGCGGAATTGAGCTTGCTCAAAATGTGGGTAAAGAAATCGATCCTAAAATGAAAGTTTCTGTTTTTAAAACGTACGGGACAGCGATGATCAGATATAAAGATCTTGAATTAGAGTTTGTAGGCGCAAGAAAAGAAAGTTATACCGAAGACAGCAGAAAACCGGAAGTAGAAGGCGGAACCATTGAAGACGACCAGAAAAGAAGAGATTTTACCATTAATGCGATGGCAATTTCTTTAAATAGAAATAATTTCGGGGAATTGATTGATCCTTTTAATGGAGTTGAAGATCTCGAAAAAGGAATTCTGAGAACACCTTTGGAGCCTGCGCAGACGTATTCTGACGATCCTCTTAGAATGATGAGAGCAGTGCGTTTCGCATCTACTTTAAATTTCAAAATTGAAGAGAAATCTTTAGACGCAATCCGGCATGAAGCAGAAAGAATCAAAATTGTTTCTATGGAAAGAATTATGGTTGAATTTAATAAGATTATGCTTTCAAGAAAACCTTCCGTTGGTCTTCAGTTAATGGAAGAAACAGGATTGATGAAACTGATTATTCCGGAATTGATCGATCTGAAAGGAGTAGAAGAAGTGGAAGGACAGACGCATAAAGATAATTTTTACCATACTTTGGAAGTAGTCGACAATATTTCTGAACATACAGACAATCTCTGGCTTCGTTGGTCTGCACTGCTACACGACATCGGCAAAGCTCCTACCAAAAAATTCGTTGAAGGGACGGGCTGGACTTTCCACGGACATGAGTTTTTAGGGTCAAAAATGGTTAAAAATCTTTTTCAGAAGTTAAAATTACCTTTAGGAAATGATATGAAATATGTTCAGAAAATGGTGAAGCTTTCGTCACGTCCTATTGCGTTGATTACGGATGATGCTTCAGATTCTGCACTCAGAAGACTCTTATTTGATGCCGGAGAAGATATGGAAGATCTTTTTACACTTTGCAAAGCAGATATTACCACCAAAAATTCCAGAAAACAGGAGAAATTCAAGAAAAATTTTGAATATGTCGCGGTTAAGATAAAAGAAGTTGAAGAAAAGGATCAGGTTAGGAATTTCCAGCCGCCGATTTCCGGTGAAGAAATCATGACGATGTTTAATCTGAAACCCGGAAGAGAAATCGGAATTTTAAAGGAAAAAGTAAAAGAAGCAATTCTTGAAGGTGAAATTGCCAATGAACAGGAAGAAGCAAGAAGATTTGTAATCGCCGAAGCTGAGAAATTGGGACTTCATCTATAAATAGATTGTATTATATATTATAAATAAAGGGGCGGTTTCGAAGAAACCGCCCCTTTATTTATCAATTTTAATCAGTTTTAGTTTTTATAAAAACCGTTGGTACCAATTCCGGTAGTCAAAGTTTTTAGTTGAGTTCCGCTATTGGCATTGTAGATATATACTTTGCTGTCTCCTGTAAAGCTTGCGTCAGAAACAAAAATTCTACCGTCAATTACGTTGAATCCGTACAGAGTACCTGGACTCTTAACGATAGGCGTTGTAGGAACTGTTGTAGAGTTCAGATCCATGGAGAAGATTTTGTTGCTGCTGTCATTAAAATAGAACTTATTAGCATCAATTCTTAGTTTCTGAGCCTGTCCCAGACCAGCAAGAGTGGTTGTAGTAAAGGTTCCGTTTGCAGGGTTGATCTTATAAATATAAGAAGCTGTATTTCCTGAAGCAAGCACATATGCACTTCCATTATAAGAAATCAAATCTCTGATGATTCCGTTGCTCGGAAGGGTAACTGTAGAAGAAACTGTATTGGTTGAAGGATTCACAATCGTTAAAGAATAACCTGTAGAAAGTTCACCGTAAGGAGGTGCTGTCTGATACGTTACACCGTCTGTCTGTACAACAATTCTCCCGCCTGCTTCCACTACTTTTTCAGCAGCTCTAGGAAAACTGATGCTCGTTACAAAAGAGTTATTCGCGGTATTGTAAATGTTTAATTTCATCACATCGAAGAAATTATTATTGGTTACAAAATACTGAGATCCTGAAAATGCGATATATCTCGGGCTGTTCAGATTAGCGGTCACTGTACCTTGTTTCTTGAAAGTATAGCGGTTTACGATATCAATTTTGTTTGGCACGTTAGAAACAAGATAGGCGTTTTCTCCATTGAATCCTATAGATTGCAAAACATTTCCTAAAATCTCTTTGTTATTGTTTTGTCCGAAGATTTTATTTTCAAATATTCCCAGATCGTTACTCACGAAAGAAACTTCGGAAGTAGGAGTAGAAAATCCGCCTTCATTAGAAATTAAAATTCCGTTTTCGTAAGCATCAGCTTTTGTTGCTTCTACAAAGTCATCGTCACTACATGCTACATTGAAAAGTAGAGCAGAAGCGAATAAAAAAGGTAAGATTTTTTTGAAGTTCATATTATATGGTTTAAAAATTTATATTGAATAAAATACTGTAGTTTCTTTTGGGCAGAGGATAATACGCCATCGTCTCATAGATTTCGTCTAAAATATTGTTAACCTTAAATCCTACGGTATATTTCTTTAAAATAGTACCGGAAATTCCTGCATTCATCACGAAATAAGACTGTAATGCATCAGATTTTTTTTCATTATTTTCTGTATAGGTAAGTCCGTTGAACATTCCTTGTGCATAAACCCTTACAAAACGGTAACGGTAATCTATGTTTCCAAAAATTTTATGAATCGGAACATACATTAACTGTCTGTTGATTTCTAAATCTTTAGATCTTGTAAAAATATATCCTGTATTGAATTTAATGTAGTGCTGATTGATCTGTTTCTCATAAGTAAGCTGAGATTCCAGCCCGTAAGATTCCACTTTTTGTGTGTTAAACGGCATCCAATATCCCATTGAGGTATTCTGCCAACGCAGCATATCTTTGATGCGGATATAGTACGGACTTAAAGTTAGTTTAAAATCACCAATTCTGAATTCATGATCCATATCGGTCTGTACCGATGTTTCAGGTCTCAGATCAGGATTTCCTCCCGGAGACCAGTACAAATCATTAAATGAAGGGAATCTGAAATTTCTTGAGAAATTTAAATTAACCGAATACCACTTTGCTGCTTTCCATTTTCCGGAAAAAGAATATAAAACAGGTGAACTAAATCCTTCTACAAAATCTTTCTTTATTCCGGCTTCAAAACTGATTGTAGAAGATGTGATATATCTTAATAATCCGGCAACAGAAAAAACAGTTCTGCTCACGTTTGTAATTCCCGAAGTTCCTTCTCCTTCGCCTTTATTCTGTTGAAATTCACCAATTACATTGACGTTCCATCGGGGATTGATGAAATAATTGAAATCATTTTTTATAATGTAGTTTTTTCCGGATGCTCCGCTTGTTCTCGGCTGCTCCAGGCTGGCAAAATATTGAAAGTTTTCTTCAGTATATGCCGCTCTCAGAATATTATTAAATTTTGTTTTTTTCCAGTCCCATGAAACAAGACTTCTGAAGTTTTGGGTTTCATATTTTGTCGGGGTCTGGCTTTCAAAGAAAACCGGATAATGCTGATTTCCGTCGTAGGTTTCTGAAATCCAGGAAATCTGATGAAAAGGAGCAATTTTGTATGCCGCAGCAAAATTAAAGTTGGTATTGTAGTATTTTCCGTTTCTGTTGATGTGATTTCTGGACTCCGGAACTTCGTATTCATTTTCACTTATCGAATGACTTCCGGAAGCTTTAAAGCTAAATTTTTCGTTGCTGAAAGAAGCTTTAAGAAAATTATTAAATGTTCCGAAAGAACCAACTTCTGAGTTTAATGATCCGCTAAAACCTTGATTGAAATTGATGTCGTTGTTCAGGTGAATACTTCCGCCAATTGCACCGCTTCCGTAGATTACACTTCCGCCGCCTGCTTTTACTTCCAGCTGATCGTACCCGAAAAGAGCAATATTATTCATGTCTCCCTGACCCAGAAACTGAGAATTGATATTAATTCCATTCCATACAAATGCAGTTTGCTGCGCTGTAGTTCCTCTGAATGAAGGCGAAGAAACTGCGCCGCGGCCATTTTCTTTAATATAAACTGGAGACTGAAAACGTAAAACCTCAGAAAGATTGGATGAGTTTTTTTGAATATCGGAAAGCGATAAAGTAGTAATCTTATGAAAAAGTTTTACCTTGTTCATTTGATTGTCAAAAATATATACCGTGTCAATACTTTTCTCCTGACCAAAGTACAGAGATAGATTGCATACGGCGAAAACGAAGACTGAAGATCTTTTTATACCCATATTATTTATGCTCTTCCTCCGAAAGCAATAATTTTATTAATGTTAAAATCTGGCAGGTCTCCTGACTTTCGTTTTTCTGCACCTTCCCGTTTTTCACAGTGGCTTTTTTTGCAGAAAATCTTCATACGATTTACAGTTGCGGGGACAGCTTGGGATTTTCGCCCAATTCCCTATTAATTCCAATACCTTGGAAACCAAATTTTTTGCAAATATAGGTTTTTAAAAAGAAATATTAATGTTGAATAAACTTTGTTTTTTTCAACATTAAGAATTTAAAATGAAAAGTTAATTAAGAAAATGCTTTACGCTGTTTTTTAAAGAATAAATAAATTGATTTTTATGAAGATTTTTGAGCGTCATTATTTAAATTTAAAATTCAGCGATGTATTTTATCTGTGAAAATCTGCGAAATCTGTGGGGAAAATATTACAAAAAAGTCGCGTCAAAATAAAAAGGCAACAAATCTTTTATAGAATTTACTTTGAAAACCTCTTCACTGAGGGTAGAGAAATAGACCTCTATATCTTCATTCTGTTTCGTTTCGTATTCCATTAAGCTCTGCCTGCAAGCTCCACAAGGTGGAATAGGCGGAGTTTTTTCTGAAAATTCTCTCGGTCCTCCGATGATGAATATTTTACTAATCTTCTCATTAGGAAAATTGGCGCCAATCCAGAAAAGTGCCGTTCTCTCTGCACAAAGTCCGGAAGGGAAGGCTGCATTTTCCTGATTGTTACCGGAATACATTTCCCCATTTTCCAGCAAAACTGCACATCCTACCAAAAAATCGGAGTAAGGTGCATATGCATTTTCACGTGCTGCTTTTGCTCTTTCAAAGAGCTTTTTCTCAATATCATTCAGTTCGCTGCTGCTTTTGAAATGCTCGTATCCTATGTGTATATCTTTTTTCATTTTGTTGCCGTAAAAAGGGGGATAAAAGTAATCCTTTTTATGCAAGCTGGCAATATCTTTGTTACCATACTAAATTTGTAATTTTAAACCTTTAAAATAAAAAAATGTTATATACTCCGATAAAATTTAGAAATGTAGAATTGAAAAACCGTTGGGTCATGTCTCCAATGTGTATGTATTCGTCTGAAAATGGCCTGGCAAATGATTTCCACTATGTACATTACGGAAGTCGTGCGCAGGGCGGAACAGGTCTTCTGATCGTAGAAGCAACCGGAGTAGAACCCCGCGGAAGAATTACCAACCATTGTATGGGAATCTGGAATGATGAGCAGGCTTCTAAACTTAAAGAAATTGTTGATTTCGTACACAAAAATTCAGATTCAAAAATAGGAATTCAGCTTGGTCATGCAGGACGAAAAGGTTCTACATGGGAAAATAAACAAATTTCTGTGGAAGAGGGTTGGGAAACGATTGCTCCAAGTCCCATTCCTTATCATCCGTCGGAGAGAATTCCGCACGAATTATCTGTTGAAGAAATTAAAGATTTGGTTCAGGATTTTAAGGATGCTGCTAAAAGATCTGTAGATGCGGGTTTTGATGTTATTGAAATTCATGCAGCTCACGGATATCTTATCCATCAGTTTCTGTCGCCATTATCGAACATCAGAACAGATGAATATGGAGGAAGTTTTGAAAACCGAAGCAGATTTTTACTGGAAATTGTAGATGCTGTCAATGAAGAACTTCATGAGAATGTGGCATTATTTGTCAGAATATCAGGAACAGAATATGCAGAAAACGGTTGGGATATTGCAGACAGCGTAAAACTTTCTGCAGAGTTGAAAAATCATGCAGTAGATTTAGTTGATGTATCAAGCGGCGGAAATATTCACGGAGCAAAAATTCCTGTTTTTGACGGTTATCAGGTTCCGTTTGCTTCACAGGTGAAAAATGAAGCAGGCGTAAAAACAGGTGCAGTAGGATTGATTACAAAAGTGGAGCAGGCCGAAGAAATCCTGCAGAAAGGTGAAGCGGATTTAATCTTCATTGCAAGAGAAATCCTGAGAAACCCATATATTGCAGTTCAGGGATCGTTTGAAATGCAGGAAGATAACTTTTTTCCGCATCAATATCTGAGAGCGAAAATTTCTTCTTAAATTGAGCATCATTCTAAAATATAAAAATAAATATGAAGATTGAAGACTATATGCTTTCCTGTCCGAGTAAAAAATTCCTGGGAATAGAATGTTTTGGCTGTGGAACGCAGAGAGCCATTGTATTGGTTTTTGAAGGGAAATTCTCAGAAGCGTTTCATATGTTTCCGGCAGTCTATACTTTGCTTTTATTTCTTGGTTTTGCAGCCTTGAATTTTATAGACAAAAAAAGAAATTATGGTCAGGTATTAATATTTTTAGCAATTCTTAACTCACTAATCATGGTATTTTCTTATTTTTATAAACATTTTTAAATCATAAATATTAAACATTAAAAAAATCAAAATTATGAATCAGCAAAAATTACCTAATGCTACGGCGGTACTTGTTTTGGGAATTGTCTCTATTGTAAGCTGTTGCTGCTATGGTGTACCTGGGTTAATTACAGGAATCATAGGACTTGTATTATACAAGAAAGATAATGCCTTGTATCAGCAAAACCCTACCTTATATTCGGATTACAACAATTTGAAAACCGGTAGAATTCTTAGTATTATCGGAATCATTTTGAGTATACTGATGGTTTTATATATGGTATTCGTTATTTCCTATATTGGTTGGGATGCACTATCAAATCCGGAATTGATGCAGGAGAGAATAAAAGATATACAAAATCAGTAAAAAAAATTACTTAACATATTAAACCGCAGCAGTGCGGTTTTTTTGTTTTTAGAATGAAATTAATTACAATAAAAACGGGTAGTCTTTTGTCATTTTTCTTTAGTCGTAGAATTACTACACCAAATCGTAGTTCTACTACAAAATATGAATTAGGTCTTTAAAAACTTTCTCCGGGAACTCTTTGGCTCTATCTTCGCTATATAATTAATACCAAATCACAAAATATTAACTGTTTAAAATTTACAAAATCATGGCAGACAATTCAAGAGGAATCTTAAAATTCAACGGAAGCGAAGGACAAAAATTATTAAAACTGAATTACAGTGTATCCAGATCTACAGATGTTTCGGGACGTGTAGCTTCAGATCCTTCCAACGCAATCATTAAGCTTACCATCGAAGCGACAGAGAAATCTGAAATTCTGGAGAGTTTGCTGAATGGTAAATACAAACCGACATCTGGTGAAATCACTTTCAACAAGTCTCACGAAGAAGGAACTTTAATCTCATTAAACTGGGAAAATGGCTATGTTATTCAACATGAAGTTGATTTTGATGCTGTAGATCAGAATTCTATGTTGATCAGCTTTATTGTTAGCGCAGAAAAGATCAATTACGGAAATGCCGCTTATGAAGGTGTTTGGCCGGGAGCTTAATTGCATCAATTTGTCACAAAAAATATAAATGGCTTGCTCTTAAAAAAGCAGGTCATTTTGTTTTTAAAATAAGTTTTTAAGAATCAAATCAACTTTACCAATATTTAAAAATGAAAAAATTACTATTTACGTTCATGATCACTGCCGTTTCGGGTATTGCAACAATAAAAGCTCAGGCAAATTCTCTCACGAAAACTTCATGGGAAGTAGAAAAGATCAATGCTGATGGAAGTGCGGTTCTCAAAAAATCAAAAACGATCAAATTTCCTGCAGAACAACCTAAAATAAACTTTCTTCAGTTTGAAGCAGATAAAAATTACCACACCGGAAATTCCTGTTTTCACATGATGGGAAAATACAGCGAATATGAAAACAATCAGGTAGAAATTTCTGAAGGTGTCGCAGATATGGCTGAAAACTGTGAAGAACCCAAAACATTCAGCGGACTTTATAATTTTAAAATCGATAAAGACCGTTTAGAACTTATCCCTGTTAAAGATTAAATTTTAGAAATTATTATCCTTAAGTTTAAATCTCAATCTTAATTCTCAGAAAAAAACAATCCCATTTTCTTATCTTTGTTCATTATTCAGAATATGGACGCAACACAAGACAAAAGGCTTTTTTTGATCGATGCTTATGCAATGATTTTCAGAGGATATTATGCATTGATCAGAAGCCCGAGAATCACAAGTACAGGAGTTGATACTTCAGCAATATTTGGTTTTACAAATTCTTTGATAGAACTCATCCGAAGAGAAAGACCTACTCATCTGGCAGTAGTTTTCGATGTAGGACAGGCAAGCATCCGAACCAACGATTTTGCGGCTTACAAAGCAAACAGAAGTGAGACTCCGGAAGCAATAAAAGTTGCCATTCCATATTTGCACAGAATTTTGGATGCGATGCACATTCCTCATATGGGTGTGGAAGGTTATGAAGCAGATGATTTGATAGGAACTCTTGCGTGCAAAGCAGAAAAAGAAGGATATACGACATTCATGGTAACTCCCGATAAAGATTTTGCTCAGTTAGTTACCGATAAGATAAAGATATACAAACCGGGATTAAAAGGGGGAGAAATTGAAATTCTCGGCGTTGAAGAAGTAAAAGCAAAATACGGAATACAGGATCCTAAACAGGTAATCGATTTTCTGGCGATGATGGGAGATGCGGTGGACAATATTCCCGGATTGGAAGGTGTGGGAGAAAAAACTGCCATGAAATTCTTACAGGAATATGGAAGCATAGAAAATCTTCTGGCAAATACCCATCAGTTAAAAGGAAAGATCAAAGAAAAAATAGAAGCTTCTGCAGAACGCGGAATTTTATCTAAAAAACTAGCGACTATTATTTGCGATGCGCCCGTTGAATTTCATCAGGAACAATATGATCTGGAAACGCCTGATTTTGAAAAAGTAAAAGAAGTTTTTGATGAAATAGAATTCAGGAGATTATATGAAAATCTTTATCGTGCTTTTGCTCCTGCAGGTGAACCAAAAGAAGAAAAAAGCATTGAATCTAATGCCGACAGCCAAAAACCAAAGACCAGCAACCAAAACGGTCAGCTAGATCTTTTTGCCAATTTTGAAGAGCTGGATCAGGCAACTTCCACAAAAGATACGATCATAGAAAATGATCATTTATACCAGTTTGTAGACAATCCGAAAGCTCAGAAAATTCTGGTTCAGAATCTTTTAAAACAAAGAGCTGTCTGCTTTGATACCGAAACAACTTCTCTCAATGAATTGGAAGCAGAATTGGTCGGGATGAGTTTTTCTTATAAAAAAGGTTTGGCTTACTATGTTCCGCTTTCGGAAGATCAGGGTGAAGTTTTGCAGACTTTAGAAATTTTCAGACCCTTTTTTGAGAAGGAAGATTTAATAAAAATTGCTCATAATCTGAAATACGATTATAAGATCCTGAAACAGTACAATCTTACCGTAAAAGGAGCCATGTTTGATACCATGATTGCTCATTACCTTCTGAATCCGGATGGAAGACACGGGATGGATTATCTGTCTGAAGTGTATCTTAATTATAAACCTGTTTCCATAGAAACTATTATTGGGAAGAAAGGTAAAAATCAGGGAAATTTCAGAGATGCAGATCTGAGAACGCAGACTGATTATGCTGCGGAAGATGCAGATGTAACATTCCAGTTATACGAACTGTTTGCTCCTCAACTGAAGAAAGAAAATCTTGAAGATTTATTTTATAATATAGAAATGCCTTTAATGGAAGTTCTGGCAAAAATGGAACTTGAAGGTGTTTCTTTAGACGAAAAATGGCTTGCTCAGGAAAGTATTGATCTGGAAAATGATTTGAGACAGTTAGAAGCGAAGATCTTTGAGATTTCCGGTGAAGAGTTTAATATGAACTCACCGAGACAGCTGGGTGATGTTTTGTTTGATAAAATGCAGCTCGATCCGAAAGCCAAGAAAACAAAGACCGGACAATATGCAACTTCCGAGGATGTTTTACAGAAATTAGCTTCAAAACACGAAATTATTCAGCATATTTTAGAATACAGAACCTACCAGAAATTGAAATCGACTTATGTAGATGCTTTACCGTCTCAGATCGATAAAGATGATAACCGTGTGCATACTAATTTCTCACAAACTACGGCTGCAACAGGTCGTTTGGCAAGTGTAAACCCGAATTTGCAGAACATTCCGATCCGTACGTTGAGAGGTCAGCAAATCCGTGGGGCTTTTGTTTCCGCTGAAGGCAAGAAAATCATCTCTGCAGATTATTCCCAGATAGAACTTCGTCTGATTGCCGAAATTTCCGGTGAAGATAATATGATTAAAGCGTTTCAGGATGGTGAAGATATTCACGCTTCTACGGCTGCAAAATTATTTAATATTCCGTTGGAAGAAGTTTCTAAAACCCAGCGTGGTCAGGCAAAAACCGTAAACTTCGGAATTTTATATGGTCAGGGTGCTTTTGCATTAGCCGAACAGACAGGTTTATCCAGATCTGAAGCCAAACAAATGATCGAAGCCTATTATGAAACTTACCCGAAGTTGAAAGCATATATGGCGGAGCAGGTAAAAAGAGCTCGTGAAATAGGTTATGTAGAAACGATTTTGGGAAGGAAACGACATTTAAAAGACATCAATTCCGGGAATTTTGTTGTGCGTGCTCATGCAGAAAGAAACGCCGTCAATGCTCCTATTCAGGGAAGTGCTGCAGATGTTGTAAAAATGGCAATGATTAAAATTCAGAAAGAATTGGAAAAAGAAAAGCTAAAAACAAAAATGCTTCTTCAGGTGCATGACGAATTAATTTTTGAATCTCCGGTTGATGAGGTAGAAGTAGCGAAAAATATTATTAAAACTGAAATGGAAAATGCCATCGAAACGCAGGTTCCGTTACTGGTGGAGGTTGGAGTAGGGAATAACTGGCTAGAAGCGCATTAAATAAAAAAGGCTTCTGTGAAAATAGAAGCCTCTTTATATTTTTTTGTAAGCAGTCGTTTTTTTGTCACCAGATTTTTCGATAAAACCATTGTCTACAGCTATCTTTAAATCACGACTTGCTGTAGCTGAAGAAATTTCTGAAAATTTTATCATGTAATCTTTCCTTGAAAAGTCTCCTTCAGTGTCTTCTAAAAAAATCATCATCCTGTCATTGCCGGTAAGCTTTTGAACTGAGTTTTTCAATAATTCTGAAAGAGACTCATCGATAATACTTAACATATACTCAATAAACTTTGTTGAATGACCTTCTTTGTCAGATTGAGAAAGAGCTTGATAATATTGGGCTTGGTTTTTTGAAATTAATGTTTCAAAAGGTAAAAATTCAAATATTGGAAATTCATTCATCAAAATCAATGTTTGCCAAAGTCTGCCCATTCTCCCGTTTCCATCCATAAAAGGATGTATAAATTCCATTTCGTAATGAAAAACAAAACTCTTTATCAAATTTTAATTGATTTAATTCCTGATAAACTTTCGAGGCATTCAAGACTTCCAAAATGTCTTTTGTTTTCCAGAATTGCAGTAATTTGATTTTCTGATAGTGTATTACCTTCAATACTTAATGATGAATGAATCGTCTTTATTTGATTTTGCTTTCTTAATTTTGGATTGTTTTTAATCAGATATGTCGCATTTACTTCTCCTATTTTCTGAGAAATATTTGAGACCAAATTTAGAATTAGATTGGTAATCTGATACGGAGGTTTCATAAGTGATACTATCATTTGATACTATCAAAGATAGTGAAAATTGCTTCAATTAATACTCAAACTCAATCCCGCCCAAATACACCAAAGAAAAATCATCATTTTCCACCGATTTTGGATTAGGAATCTGTCCCTGACTAACGAAAACCAGAGAATTGATTTCAAAAGTAAGATTCATTTCGTTTACTCTGTTGTATACAACGGGAAGCCACTGTTCGGCAAAAGAATATTCTGAAAAGTGCTGTATGCTTTGTTCAAAACCATATTCCATAAGATCCTGATCAAACCAGACGGTGTCCTGAGATTCTGCAAATTTTGAGATATACGTATCGTCAGATTCTTCCTCGATGTAATAGTTTTCATCTTCTTCTGCAAACATTTCAAAATCTTCCGCTGTTCTGAAATTTCCTACCCAAAAATCTAAAATCTGTCTGTTCATACTTAATTTTTTGAAGCGTCAAAGGTAAGATTAATAGTTTTTGTATTCAAATATTTCTTTCATTAAGGTTTATTTTACAGAACATCATTTTCGGAGTATACTTTTGAAATAATATCATCAGGCACAGCATTTTCAAATAAAAATTTTTGCTTTTTTACCTGTATATTTCTTGTTTCTGCAGGCGTATCTTCTTCCATGGTGTTGGTTACTTCCTGCAAAAATTTACCTTTCAGTGGTTCATAATACAGTGATTGCCAACTTCCGGCTCCTGCGTTATAGGTCTCAATATAAGTTAAAACAAAATCTTTATCAATGTATTCAAAATTGAAAAAAAGATTCCCGTAGGGTGCAGGATTGTACAGATTTACAGATAATATACCTTTAGCAATCGATATGTTTTCCGGATCGTATTTCTTGAAACCCGCCTCATTATATTCATCCGGAAGCAACGTATCTGAAATTTGATCCAGCCTGAAACGCTTGTTGTCATTCTTTAAAAGTACCATGACTGTACGTTGAGAAAGGGTATCAGATTTTTTTCTGAGAACCAAAACCTTGTCAGATAAACCGTCATTGTTTAAATCTCCATCGGCTTCATACTGAATTTCATAGGAGGAGCCAACGATATCGGAAAGCAATCCTTCTTTAACAGGGAAAGTTTCGTTTTCATATTCCGGCTGTTCTTCAGAGACTTTTTTCATGATGGTAGAATCAGCTTTGTTTTCTTTTCCGGTTTTGGAAAGTTTTCCCTTGTCATTGGTTTTTGTACAAGAGTGAATGAATACAATGGAAACAAGTAAAATATATCTTATAATTATTCTCATTATTTTTTATTTAAAATTACTTAAAATTACCTCAGTTCGGGATAAGAAATAAGTTTAAATAATTAATTTACAGCATATCAATTTATCGCAAAAAAAAGATTTTTTACTTTCTGAAATTTTCTAAGCGAAACAAAGGCACTTCGTTTATTGAAAAAAGACAAAAACGGTATTACTTGGATAAGTTTTACGCCTTTGAATATCTTAAAAACGGAATTCCCGATCGTTGAATCTCTTATTTAACATTGAGTTTAAGAAAACTTATCCCGGACTCAGGTTAAACTTTTAAAAATCCGCGAAATCCTCTCGCTGCGTAATAAGAATTGGCGCCGTTGTGATAGACAAAAACGGTATTGTATCTTCTGTCGCAGAATATAGCACCGCCCAATTCTCGGATGTCTTTTGTTGTTTTTATCCAGCTGGAAGTTTTCAGATCAAATTCTCCTAAAGTCTGCAAAAAACGGTACTGAGTTTCATCAAGAATTTCTACACCCATTTCTGAAGCTACGGTCAATACATCGTTTTGTGGTTTATTTTCTTTTCTGGAATCTAAAGCTTCACGATCATAGCAAAAACTTCTCCTTCCTTTGGGACTTTCTGCGGAACAGTCGAAAAACGAATATTCATCAGCGTTTTTGTCATAATTTACCACATCGGGTTCTCCTCCGGAAATCTCCATTTGGTTGAGCGACCAGAGTTTGGAAGCGTTATTTGTCAGTTTTTTTTCAATTGCAGTCCATTTTAAATCCTGATGTCGAATTTTGTTTTTTTCAAATCGTTCTTTCAGAATATCGAGCAGTTCTGCAGTTTCTCTTTCAGATAATTTTTCTGGTGTCATGATCTTGTTTTAGTTTTTAAATTTAAGACAAATACATATTATTTTTAAGACTTTTTTTTCCCCCTGTCGGTAATCAATAATAACTTAGTTTTAAATATTTATTTGTCATCCGGATGCATCTTGACGGCGTTACTCAAAAGTAACTTAAATTCCTAAAGGAATGACAAAATGACTACTGATTTTACCGTCATGATTGCAAACCCATAATCATAAAATATTTCATGAATCAATTGAGCATCCTTTTAAAAACGAATTCTTTTCTCTTTTTCGCTTTCTGCAATTGTCTTTTCTAAACGCGAAAGCTGTGTTTTTTCCTGTTTGGCACTCATCACCCAATGCGTCATCACTTTTTTGTAGGATGGAGCCTGCTTTTCAAAAAATTCCCACCCTTTTTTGTTAGCTTTAAATTGCTTTTCGTATTTTTCTGAAAATTCCTTTTTATCATTTTCATGAGAATAAATTCGTGATTTATTTTCTTTTCTCAGTTTAAAAGCTTCTAAGCCTTCGTTTTTCATCAAACCGGTTTTGGTAAGTTCTTCTATTTTTTTAATATTGACGGCACTCCAGATGCTGTCTTTTTTTCTGGGTGTAAAGCGGATGCTGTAGCTGTCTTCATCAATAGATTTTCTCACCCCGTCTATCCAGCCAAAGCATAAAGCCTGATCTACAGATTCAGACCAGCTCATAGAAGGTTTTTTAGTCTTAACTTTATAAAAGCCCACCAAAAGTTCTGTTTCTGTTTTGTGATTTTCTTCCAGCCAGTCGCGGAAATCTTGTTGGGTTGGGAAAAAAGTTGCTTTCATTAATAATATTTTGGAAATGTAATTTATTCAGGTTTAGGTGTAACAGATAGAATCGTAAAATTATAAGAAAAATAGAAGATTTTTTTAAAAAAATATATTAATTATCAATGCCATAGATCAATATTTTATCGATGTCAGGAATATTAAGATTTTCGTGGTTATTGATACAAATAAGCTTTTTTGCAAATGTATCAAGCTGTTTCTTTGTGTCTCTAATTGCTATTTTCAGTGCATTTTCATCTACTTCTAATTGGTCTTCCAACATAGGAGGTACATATGGATCTTGAATCTCAGAGTTAAGAAAATCAAAGATTATTTTGTTTGCTGTTTTTTTAATTCGTGGAGAAGGATGTCCCATGTAAAAATAAGGATCTTCATCCTCCAGGAGATTTATCCAGTCTTCTATATTACCTAAATTTCCACAACACTGAGGGAGATATTTATCTACATCATCTATTTTCAAAATATATCCACCGCAAAATGGTGATACTAAGTCATCTATCCCTAAATTTTCTTCAGTTTGTTGTATCGCAATTTCTTTATGAATGATTTTCAGTAAATCTTCATCATTGATCTCACTGATTTTATAAAATGAAGATCCTTTTACGTAAGGTCTTAATTGATCAGAATATTCAGCTTTGCTATTTGTAGCAATACGATAGGCTTCCCAATCATCTGGAAATTTCCAGTAAGGTCCTGAAACAGGGGTTGCAATATCCTGATCATAATTAGTGATTTCAATAACTGGAATAAGTTCGATTTTCATGGTAAAGACAAATTGATCTGATTTCAATGTAAATATATTTATTTAACATTTAATACAAATCATCATTATAGATTGAATAGAAATAAAACTCACAAGTCTTAGTCTCTGATTCGCTATATTTGTAAAGCATTCTGAAATACTACAAGGAATGATAATGAATTTAGATATGATTGAAAGAAGATATAAGGAAACGATTCATACCGATAAAAACAACTACGAATATATTACCGTAACTCACGACGAAAATAAAGTCAGAATATATACCCTAAAAAACGGATTGAAGGTTTTTCTGGCTCAAAATTTTGATGCTCCCAGAATACAGACTTTTATTCCTGTAAGAACGGGAAGCAATAATGATCCTTCTGATAATACAGGTTTAGCGCATTATCTTGAGCATATGATGTTCAAAGGAACGTCTAAAATAGGAACTCAGAACTGGGAAAAAGAAAAAGTTTTGATAGATGAGATTTCAGATTTGTATGAACAGCACAAAGCGGAACAGAATCCTGAAAAGAAGAAAGATATTTATAAGAAAATAGACGAAGTTTCTCAGAAAGCAAGTGAATTTGCCATCGCCAATGAATACGACAAAATCATTTCGTCTCTCGGAGCAAGCGGAACAAATGCTCATACCTGGTTTGATGAGACGGTTTACAAAAACAATATCCCGAATAATGAGCTGGAAAAATGGCTGAAGGTAGAGAAGGAACGATTTTCAGAATTGGTCTTGCGCCTCTTTCATACCGAATTAGAATCTGTATATGAAGAATTCAACCGTTCTCAGGATAATGATTCCAGACTGGTAAATGATGCGTTGATGAAAGCTCTTTTTCCGACTCATCCAAACGGGCAGCAGACCACGCTCGGAAATCCTGAACATCTGAAAAACCCTTCTATGAAGGCTATTCACAAATATTTTAATGAATATTATGTTCCCAATAATTATGCAATGGTTTTGGTGGGAGATTTGGATTTTGAAGAAACCATTCAGCTTGTAGATCAGTATTTCGGATCTATTCCTTATAAAGAATTGCCTAAAAAAGAAGCTATTGTAGAAAAGCCAATAACGGAGATTGCAGAAACAACATTGTACAGTCCTACAACACCAAGAGTGCAGCTGGCATGGAGAACCGACAGTTATGGATCGAAAGAAGCAATGCTTGCAGACGTTATTGCCCATATTCTGAGTAACAGAGGTGAAGCAGGTCTATTGGATTTACATATCAATCAGACTCAAAAAATGCTTTGGGCTCAGGCGTATTCTTTAGGTCTGAAAAACTATGGTTTCTTCTCCATTGTTGCCGTTCCGAAAGAAAATCAGTCTTTGGCGGAAGCAAGAGAAATGGTTCTGGGACAGATTGAGCTGGTGAAAAAAGGAGAATTTCCTGATTGGATGCTTCCTTCTGTTATCAACGATTTTAAAATCCAGCGCATGAAAGGTCTGGAAACCGCGGAAGGTCTGGCAAATAATCTCTTTGATACCTATATTAAAGGCAGAACCTGGGAACAGGAGCTGAATGAGATGGATGAGTATGCTGCCATTACCAAAGAAGAAGTGACTGCATTTGCCAATACTTTCTTTAAAGATAACTACGTGGTGATCAATAAGGAAAAAGGCGTAAACGATCAATTATTACGAGTTGAAAATCCGGGAATTACCGCAGTAAAAATCAACCGGAATGCGCAGTCGAAATTCTTAAAAGAAATCCTGAATGAAAAAACTCCTGAAATTCAGCCTGAATTCATTGATTATCAGAAAGAAATAACCACTGATGTTATAAAAGATAAAAAAATAAGTTTCGTTAAAAATAAGTATAATGACATCGCGCAGGTATATTTTATTTTTCCTTTCGGAAGTGATAATGACCGCGAACTGGGGATTTCTACACAGATTATGCAATATCTCGGAACACATCAGTTCTCACCCGAAGATCTGAAGAAAGAATTCTTTAAAATAGGAATTACAAACGATTTTAAAACTACATCAGATCAGCTTCTTATTTCGCTGAGCGGTCTGGAAGAGAATATACAGCAAGGTATAGAATTGCTGCAGCACTGGATGAAAAATGTACAGCCGGATCAGGAAATTTACAGACAGTTTGTAGAAACAATCCTGGAGAACCGTGAAGCCGGAAAGAAAGATAAAAACAGAATTATGACCGCTTTGACGAATTATACAAAGCTTGGAAAAGGTTCGCGGTTTTTGGATTTTCTTTCAAAAGATGAGCTTCAGAATGCAAAAGTAGAGGAGTTTACCGAGCGCATCAAAAATCTGTTCAAATTTCAGTATCAGATATTTTTCTATGGGAAAGATTTTGAGAAATTTAAAAATGAGATCGAAAATTTCGTGGACATTCAAAGCCGCACCATTGCTGATCCCAAAAAATATCCTGAACCGGAAACAACAGGAAGTGTCTATTTCACCAATTACGATATGGTTCAGATGGAGATGAGCAAAATCGGAAAAGGACATAATGTGAATATAGAAAATTTCGGCAAAATCAATGTGTTTAACGAATATTTTGGGCGGGGCTTATCGTCGATCGTTTTTCAGGAGATCAGAGAAAGTAAAAGTTTAGCCTATTCTGCGTATGTTTCTTATGCTCCGAATGGCGAAATCGGGCATCCGGATTATATCACCACCTACATTGGAACACAACCGGATAAATTGCAGATCGCAGTGGATACCATGACAGAACTGATGGACGAACTTCCTGAAGTAACCATTCAGTTTGAAAACGCAAAAAAATCTGCTTTAAAGCAAATTGCATCCACAAGAATTACAAGAACCAACGTGTTTTTTAACACTTTACGATTGAAAAAACTGGGCATCACGCACGATTTCAGAAAAGATATTTACAGACAGATTGAGAGTTTAACTTTTGAAGATGTAAAACAGTTTTATCAGACTGCAATAAAACCCATTCAGTTCAATACGGCAATCATCGGGAAGAAAGAAAACCTGAATCTTGAGGCGGTGAACCAAATGGGAAGCTTCAAAGAAGTTGATCTTGAAGAGATTTTTGGGTATTAATTAAAAAAAACCTGTCATTATTAATTTTGACAGGTTTTTTATACTTATTACTCATTCATTTTTAGATGGATAAGTAGATTGAATATGAAACCTCCTCGTTTTTTTTCGTCTATTATTTCCCATTTTTCTTTTTTTATGTCATATTCTAAATATGAACCTTTTTTTCCATAATCGTTGCATAAAAATACAGGATTGAAAGAATAAGCTTTTTTATCAAGAATTGTTTTTGACTTTTCATTCACATCAATAACCACAAAAAAATCTTGTTCAGGAATTACTATCTTTTCCGGCAACGAAATTTCTACTTTAGACTTTACGTTAGTGTTAACATTAAATTCAATTTTTTTTGAAATCGGCTCAGAAGGAATTTCATTATCCATTGAGAAAAATTGTAGATTAAAATGAGTGTTTTCGTTTGTAACTAAATTTTTAACATAAGAAACAAATTTTATTGGAATTTCTATATTATTGAAAACTATATTTTTATCATTTTTATATAAAAAAGCATATTGTTTATCAGACCGAAAACTAAAATATCCCCTTTTCTTATTCTTTTCTAGAATGTATTCTTTTGTATAATCTTTTTTGTTGATTTTTACTTCAGCTATTTCGGTGTATATTTCATCAAGAAAAATAATCTCATCATATTTCTTAACTATATGAATATTATTCTTAAACTCTCTTTTAGAAAAAAATAAAGTGTCTCCTATTTTAATACTTCCAGAAATAGAACCTAAAGAATCGGTATTGAAGATTTTGCCAGCTGAATAAATCTTTGTAAAAGGAAGAGTTTCTTTTTTTTGATTGAGGACCTTTCCAGTATACATATTTTGAGAAAATAAAATTATAGGAAATATTAAAATTAACAGTGATATTTTTTTCATAAATAGAAATTTTAAGGGCTCAAAGAGCCCTTAGTTTTTAGCAAGCTACTACTTCTCTAGTTGATTCTCCTACTTGGATCCAAAATACAGTAACTGTTGTGATGACAACTTGAGTGCCTTCAAAACATTCAGTTTTTTCAACTTTAGTTCCAGTACCTAAAAATCTTCTTTCGGTCGCTTCTGGTTCCGAACTATCTGACTTGGTTCCTGCTGCAAAATAATTTGAGCTTAATACGGAAGTCATTAGAACTGCTCCTAAGACAATTGTTTTTTTGTTTTTTAAAAATTTACTAAACATAATTTATTTTTGCCATACTATCTGTGTTTTTTGGAACTATTCCAATTGAAAACTTTAGGTTGCTTTTTCTGACAGTTAATTTTTTTCATCCAACCTATTAAAAAATCATGATTTGTTAACAGATCAAAAATAAAAAATTAAATAATTTCATGTTTAATTTCTTTTTGCAATTTTATTGCGATTTTTCGCAAAAATTTTATCTTTACTCTAAACACATAAAAATGAAAAAAATAAAGCTAATTGAAGTTCGTAAAAGAAAAAATATCACTCAGAAAAAAATAGCAAATGTTCTTTGTATGGATGTTTCCAATTACAACAGAAGAGAAAAAGGAACAATCAGAATATCAATGCAGGAATGGCAAAAAATCGCTGAAGTTTTGAAAGTGCCTTTAGAAGAAATTTATGAGAATGATGAAAGTACAATAATAATTTTTAATGATAATTCAACTGAGACTGGTTATGGAGCTGGAGTTGTGAATAACTATAATATTCCACTTTCTGTGTGGGAATCTCAAAAAAAATATATTGAGATGTTAGAAATGGAGATTCAAAATCTTAAAGCAATGTTACAGGATAAATAGTGAATTCATTAATCATATTTAAAACTACGGCGAAATCAAAGATTTCGCCGTAGTTATTTTTTAAGTCATCAGACAATCGCCATCACCATCCTGAAAATCAGGATTGAAATTCTGTGGAAGATGATGGATTAGATTTTCGTGAAACATATATCTCCTTTCAATTTTTCTTTCATAGATACTCGGAAAAGATAAGCTGGTTTCTATTTTTTGATTGAGTTCTGATTGGTAGCACGTCATGGTTTTTACATTATTTTCAATGATAAAGTAATTCAGAAAATCAATAAATTGCGTTAAATCTTCAATTGAAAAAAGGTAAGGGATCTTTAAATGTCCGTCTCTGAGTATCAAAAGAGAACAGGTAATCAGATTTTTGTTTTCGCAATATATCTTCAGCCAGAAGTATCTGAAGTTTTTAGAATAACTTGAAAACAGATATCTTTCGTCGCGTGTCTCACCTTCAAGAATCCACGGATTTTCAATTGCCCAATTAATCTCGTCTGCAGTTCTGTGATTTTTAAAATCTGAAACGAAAGCTGCACTTTCCTGATCAGGATGATCAAGAATTTCAACGGGAAAATCAGGATGTTTTATAAAACTGTTTTTAATAGAGATGAAAAAGTTAGCCACAGAATCAGCTATTCTAAAGATCGGTTTTAAGAATTTTGTTTTTTCTTTTCTGGAAGGAATAATGGTTTCCAGATCTGTTCTGAAATAGTATTTTTTTCCTTCTTTAGGTTCAATATATTTAAAAACGCCGATTTTATTGTATAAACTTTCTGCCTCCTTGGTAAATTCGGTGATGGCAATATTTCCGTTGTATTCATCAAAAGCTCTGTTGAGTAATGCCTGAGCAATTTTCTTTCCGCGAAACCTACTGCTGATGAAAAGTGTGCTTAGCCATGCATAACGGAATGTTTCATTATCCATCTTGAAATCATCCGGAAGACAGCCGATGTAACCTGCTAACTGATCGTCATAGAAAGCTAAAATCAGCAAGATCTGATCATGATCTGCTTTCGGATTGGCAATCTGAGACTTCGCCCGATGTTCCGTAATAGGCAGAAAATCATATTTTTGAAATTCTCCCGACGATACGAAAGAATCCAGCTGTTTTCTGTTAAAAGTTTTTAGATGAATCATTTCCTGATCATTATGTTTTTATTCAGAAACTTTTTGAATTGATAATAAGCAATTTCTTTTTGTAAGGTTCTGGAAGCACTTTCTCCGGTTTCCATAGGAATTCTATGAAGATTTTTATTCATGCAATCTACTTTAATTCCGGCAGATCCGAAAGTATAGGAAAGCTGTTCTCTTTCAAACAGATTTTCAAAAAAAACTTTTTCTACACCAAAATCGGTAAAAGGAAAGGCAAAACTGTCACTCAGAAAATTATTTTCCTTCATATATTTTATACTTCTTACTGTGTTTTCGAGCTGATCCCCGGTGGATAACTCGTGATATAAAGGGTGATCCCAGCTGTGTGCAGAAATTCCAAATCCTTTTTTGGCAAGATCTTGAAGCTGGCTGAAACTTTGATAAGGTTTTTGTTGCTTCAGGTAAGAATTAAAATCTATTCCTAATTTTTCTGCAATATCATCAAGCTTGTTTTTATCTTTATACCGGATTTTAAGAATGCCATCTGCATCTATTTCTCTATTTTTTACGGTAGAATTCTTAATGGTGTCAACAATTAAACTTTCCTTACAACGAAACATTAAATCCTGATTATCAATAAATGCGGGGTTGATGAAGTTGATTGCATAGATTCCTTTCCTTTCCAGAATGGGTGCGGCGACCTCAGCAAATTCTCTTAAACCATCATCAAAAGTCAGCAGAGCAATTTTTTTTTTAGGTTTAAAATTTCCTTTAAAATAATCTTTAAATTCGTCCCAGGTTACAAACTGAAAATGACCCGCTAGATCATCCAGATCATCCTCAAACTGCTGTACGTTCTTGTACTGAAGAATATGATCAAGATGGGGTAGTCTTTCGTCTGAAACGCAGTGGTAAACAGGAAGGAAGTAATCTAAAGGAAAAGACTGCCCCATTTTCCCATTTTCAGATTTCGCCAGGAAATTCATCAGTTTATGCTTCATCTGTGAGGTTATTGTTTTTTTTACGTCATACGGAAGAATGCGGTCTTCGTCTCAGTATTTTGTTTACACTGTAATTTGATTCAAACAAAAAGAATCTAAGTAAATGACTCAGACTGAGATTTACATAGATTCTTTTCAATTGTTTATTAATACATTTATTTTACAATTTTCATCTCATCAATCAGCCACTTAGAATCGGCAAATTTATCAATGATGAAAAGAATATATTTGGTGTCCACCATAATATTTCTGCTGAAACGCGGATCGAAGTTGATGTCACTCATCGTTCCTTCCCATTGTCTGTCGAAATTTAATCCTACAAGATTTCCGTTTGCATCCAGAGCCGGGCTTCCGGAATTTCCTCCCGTTGTATGGTTGGTTGCGGTAAATCCTACAGGAACATCGCCACTTTTATCTTTGTAATTGCCAAAATCTTTTTTATCGTACAGTTCGATTAATTTTTTTGGCACATCAAATTCATAATCTCCCGGAATATATTTTTCCATCACTCCGGCTAAATGAGTTTGGTAATCGTAAGATACAGCATCTTTTGGCGTAGAGCCTTTTACTTTTCCATAGGTTACACGAAGCGTAGAATTGGCATCCGGAAAGAATTTTCTGTCTTTATCCGTAGACATCTGCTGAGCCATATATTTTTTCTGCAGAGCATCAATTTTCATCTGTAAAGAAGCAAACTGTGGATCTGCAGTTTTCAAATACGTTTCTTTAATACTCATGAAAAGCTGATAAACAGGATCTTTTTTGATCGTTTTGATTAGTTTGTCCTGATTGGAAAATGCTTTATCAATATCACCGCTCAGAGAAGCTCCGTTGACTTCCGATCTTCCGGTAATGACGGAGTTTTTGGAAATGCTCTCTATTTCTGGGATGTTTTGACTTTCATTTTTATATTTCTCAAAACCTGCCGGTAAAAATTGCGGAGCTGTTTTATTAGCATACAAAGCCAGAAGTTTGGCGGTTACTTTAGCATCCAGTTCAGCGCTGTAATCTTTGTAGAAAGCGGTCACTTTGTTTTTGAAAGCTGCGGTTCCTTTTTCATCCATTCTTCCTGCTTCCAGAGCCGTAATGTAGTTGGAATAAAGATTGGCAAGCGCAAAAGTTTCTGCGTTTCTGATGACTTCAGAAAAATAGGCATTGTTTAAAGCATATGGAGCCTGCTGAGCATACAGAGCATTGATTGCTGAGATAGTATTCTTTATCTCAGGATTTTTTGCAGACAAGCTATTCTCATAATTTACTTTCTTCTGTACAGCATTTGATTTTTTCAAACCTTCCACCTCACCGATCCATTTTTTCCAATAGTTGGCAACCGAAGCATATTTTGAAGCATATTTGATGCGGGTAGCATCATCGGTACGCATTTTTTCGTCTAAAGTTTTTAGAGCAACATCCCGTACGGCAATTCTTGCAGGATCTATTTCTGTCATTATTTTTTCTACAGCAATTGCAGGAAGATACTCTGTTGTTCTTCCGGGAAAGCCATAAACAAAGGTGAAATCATTTTCAGCTTTATCTTTTATAGAAACCGGTAAATAATGTTTCGGTACGTAAGGAACGTTGTCTTTAGAATATTCCGCAGGCTTGTTGTTTTTATCTGCATAGATTCTGAACATAGAAAAATCTCCGGTATGTCTCGGCCAAACCCAGTTGTCTGTATCGCTCCCGAATTTTCCGATGCTTTGCGGCGGTGCACCCACCAGACGTACATCTTTGTAAGTTTCGATTACATATGCATAGAATTTATTTCCGTAATACATTGGTTTTACAGAAATAGACTGGTAAGATTCTGTTTTCTGGGAGTTTTTATAAATTTCAATATTACTTGCAATTTTTTTTGCAAGTTCGGGTTCCTCAAGGTTGTCTGTACCTTCCAGAATCTTATTGGTAACTTCTTTTATATCAACAATGAAATCTACGGTCACGCCCGGATTAGGAAGTTCTGTTCCCATGTTTTTTGCCCAGAATCCGTTGGATAAAAGGTCGTTTTGAACGGTAGAATGCGCCTGAATCTGGCCATAGCCGCAGTGATGATTGGTCAAGAGCAATCCCTTTGGTGAAATAATTTCTGCAGTACATCCTCCGTTAAACTGTACTACGGCATCTTTTATACTCGGTTTTTGTGTGTTAAAGATATCTCTGGCAGAGATTTTCATTCCAAGGTCTTTCATTTCCTTTTCATTTAATTCTGTGGGAATCCACATTCCGCCATATTGCTGAGCCATTCCCAAAGAAAAACTGAAGAAGGCTGAAGCAATTAAAATAGTATGTTTTATCATTACAAAAAAAATTTTGTCTAAAATACGGATTTAATTTTCGTTGAAAAAAGAAAACCCTTTCGAATTTTCATTCTGAAAGGGCGAGGATCTTGTATCATCTGGATTTAATCTCACTTAATTGTTACAAATATTGTTTCATCATTTGTGCCTCTTAAGCTGTCGCAAATGTAGGAAATTGTGGAGCATCTGAAAATGAACCTATGTTAAGAAATCTGTTTCCTGATGCGGCTTAGTGCTTGTGGTGTAATTCCCAGATAGGAAGCTATATATTTCAGTGGAATCTGTAAAACATACTCCGGACAAGTTTTCAGAAGATTCAGATAGCGCTCTTCTGCATTGTACATTAAGAGTGACATTTCCCGCTGCGCTTTTCTCACATAAAGACCTTCTGCGGAAATTCTGCCAATATAATTGCCAATCTCTGTAGTTTTATATAAATTCTGAAGATCCTGATAATGAATCCTGTAGATTACCGTGTCCTTCAGCGTTTCAATCGTATAATTGCAGGGACTTCTGGTAATAAATGAATCATAAGCGCTGCAAAACATATTTTCTACGATAAATGAAAAGGTAATCTCTTTAGCGGGCTCTGTGGGATGTGGTTTGAGTATGAAAAAACGGACCATTCCTTTAGATATAAAATAAAGATAATCTTCTGTTTCCCCATGTTTGATAATGGCTGTCTTTTTCGGGATTTCCACCCGCTCAAACTTGACGGTGTGCAATATTGCCAGTTCTCTGGGAATTCCTAAAAAGGTCACGTAGAAATGTATTAAATCTTCCATAAAATTATGGAGAGCAAAATTAAATAATCAAAACGGTTTTTCGGAAGGTTTTTTTGGAGTTTTAAATACAGTTATTCATTCAACACAGAAAAATTATACTGAAGATCTTTTACCATCTTACAATTTAAACGTGAAATTCAAAATTCATAGGCAGTAACTTTGTCATCATGCTGTAGCTGTTGGATAAAGAGATTGTGGTTTTTGTGCTTTCCGGTAAGCAGCCAGGCTGTTGTGATTTTTTCCCGGGTGAATTTTTGTCTCACTACAAAGAATTTCAGATGATTTTTCTTAAACACATTTTCAAAGTATTCCAGATCATCCCAATTTTTCACTTCAATTTCATATTCCCGTATTTTGTGATAATTGTCGATCATATTCTGCAAATAGGTAAGAAGACTTAAAACAAGTAAAACCAGAACTGTTCCCAGTAACGAAAGATAAACGTATCCGGAACCTACCGCCATTCCGATGGAAGCAGTTCCCCAAATAGTGGTAGCGGTAGTAATGCCGTCAATTTTATTATCACCTTTAAAAATGACTCCGGCACCCAAAAAGCCAATTCCTGTAATGATATTTGCCGCCAAACGATCCAGATCCTGCACTCCGATTTTTATTGAAAGAATGGTAAAAAGACAAGAACCAAAGCAAACGAGAATAAACGTTCGCAAACCGGCAGATTTGTTTTGGTATTCTCTTTCGGCACCAATGAAAAGCCCAAGAATAACCGAAATGAAAATTAACAGCAACTCGTTCTGTACAGAATGATCTTTTAGGAAATCCATTTTTTATGTTTACATAAAATTACAATAATTATCAATTGTTTAAAATAAATTTAGAAATTTACTCGCACCAATTGCTTTCAAACATCAGATCCACTTCAGCTTTGCTGCCATTGTACAGGCTTCTGTTGTATTTCCTACACGCATTTTTTCTAAAATATTTTGTCGGTGACGGTTCACCGTATTGATGCTGATAAACAGGAGTTCAGCAATTTCTTTACTTCTTTTTCCTGTCTGTATCATTTTTAAAATTTCCTTTTCACGAATTGATAGGAATGCCGAATTTCCATCTTCTGTCTGATGAATTATTGAGCTATTTGCGGTATTAATAATCATCCCGTGATGGAGTGGCGAATTCAGAAAATCAAAATGGTAAAGACAAAGAGCCAGTTCTACATTTTTGTCATCAGCATTTGTGAAATAAAACATTTTGTGCAAAAGTGCTTTTTGAGAAGAAAGATCAGCTATTTTCAACCTGCTTACCACACAGTAATCTTTATGTTGTTCAAAAGGAATCGTTTTAATCAATTGGAAAAACTGAAGCTCTAATAAATGTTTCTGCAAAACGTCTTCAGAATCTAATTGTGCAAAAAGTTCTTCTTCCCAAATGCTTTCAATCTCCTGAATGTTTTTATCCCGAAAAATATGGAGTTCATCTGCCAGTTTTCCAGAATAAACATAGCTTTTATTATGTTGAAGATCACTTAAAACAGCAATTCCATTTTCCAGCTCAACAAAGTTCTGAGCAATCTGCCGACATTTTTTCAATTGGATATTTTCGTTGTCTGTGATCGCAAATTCCTGTTGTAAGAGTTTTTCGTTAAGGTCGGATTGAATGGGTTTCATGAGATTACTTATGAGAAAGCATTACAAATTTACGACAGAATTGTTCTTCATCATAAATATATTCCTTTCCCGACACTTTACTATTGTGGACTCCTTTGTATCCATATCTAAAAAACGCTCCAATAATTTTTGGATCGGAGTTAAATGATTTCAATATTTTAATCTTTTTCATTCGATAATATGCTGGAACTCTAAATTCAAAATATTTTACTTTTTCTTCACCAAAAACATAGTAATTAATTGCATTATTGCCTCCATATTCATAGCCTGAATCGATAACAATTTTTCCATTCTCTAAAATTTTGGGATAGTTATTCATTGTAAAAACTAGTTCATTATTAATATTAAACAAAAGATAATTATCAATTTCAAAGGCGTCTATCTTGAAAATATAAAAATTAGATTTTTTGGCAATCAATTTTATCTGCATTTTTTCATCACAAAATGAAATATTTCTAATGGAATCTTGTTCGTGAAATTTTGAATTAATACAATGTTTTGTAATGCGATCTGGATATTTTTTTTGGAATATTTTATTTAGTTCAGGATCTTCATTCAGATGAGCTATTTCTGTTTTTATTGTGTCTTTATCATATTCTAAATATCTTTCTAAACTTATAAAGTTGACATGCATTCTGGTATTGGAAGTTGTGCTATAGTCAAACTCTTCACAAGTGAGTTTTGGAAATTCAGATTGGCCAAATATATTTAAATGAATAAAAAAGATGAATAAAAAAGATAAGCTTTTCATGATTATGCCAGTTGTCATATTTAGATTTGTATTTAAATTGGTTATAATTCAGTATTGATCAATATGCCAAAACAGTATACATTTGCTCATTATCAACGTAAAAATACAATGAATAATCTGAACGAAAAAGAAAAAATGCTAAATGGAGAAATCTACGGTGCTTCTGACGAGCTTCTCATACAGGAACGAGAAAATGCAAAAGATCTCTGTTTCGAGTATAATCATCTCTTGCCTTCAAAGATTGAAGACAGAAAGATTTTAATCAAAAAACTCTTAGGAAAGACCACAGAAAACTTTCATATCGAACAACCATTTTACTGCGACTACGGTTACAATATTGAGATTGGCGAAAACTTCTATACCAACGTTAATGTCGTTATTTTGGATTGTGCAAAAGTAACTTTCGGAGACAACGTTTTCATCGCTCCCAACTGCGGATTCTACACCGCGGGTCATCCTTTCGATGTGGAACAGCGCAATAAAGCGTTGGAATACGCATATCCCATCACCATTGGTAATAACGTTTGGATTGGCGCAGGCTGCAGCATTCTTCCGGGAGTTACAATCGGGGATAATGCTGTCATCGGTGCAGGAAGTGTGGTCACAAAAAATATTCCTGCCAACGTTCTGGCGGTTGGAAATCCTTGTAAAGTGATACGGGAACTCTAAGTGAAAAAAATCTCGCAGATTGTGCAGATTAAGCAGATTCAAATCAAGATATGAAAAATCTGCCCCATCAGCTAAATCTGCGAGAGCAAATATTTTATTATAGGTTACAATCGGGGATAACACCGTCATCGGTGCAGGAAGTGTGGTCACAAAAAATATTCCTGCCAACGTTCTGGCGGTTGGAAATCCTTGTAAAGTGATACGAGAACTCTAGGTGAAAAAAATCTCGCTGATTGTGCAGATTAAGCAGATTCAAATCAAGTTGTGAAAAATCTGCCCCATCAGCTAAATCTGCGAGAGCAAATATTTTATTATAGGTTACAATCGGGGATAATACCGTCATCGGTGCAGGAAGTGTGGTCACAAAAGAAATTCCTGCCAACGTTTTTGCAGTCGGTAATCCTTGTAAAGTGATACGAGAACTCTAAGTGAAAAAAATCTCGCAGATTGTGCAGATTAAGCAGATTCAAATCAAGTTGTGAAAAATCTGCCCCATCAGCTAAATCTGCGAGAGCAAATATTTTATTATAGGTTACAATCGGGGATAATACCGTCATCGGTGCAGGAAGTGTGGTCACAAAAGAAATTCCTGCCAATGTTCTAGCAGTCGGTAATCCTTGTAAAGTGACACGAGAACTCTAGGTGAAAAAAATCTCGCAGATTGTGCAGATTAAGCAGATTCAAGATATGAAAAATCTGCACCATCAGCTAAATCTGCGAGCGCAAATATTTTCTTATAGGTCACAATTGGGGATAACACTTTCATCGGTGCAGGAAGTGTGGTCTCAAAAAATATTCCTGCCAACGTTCTTGCAGTCGGTAATCCTTGTAAAGTGATACGAGAACTCTCGGTAAAAAAGATCTCGCAGATTGTGCAGATTAAGCAGATTCAAATCAAGATATGAAAAATCTGCACCATCAGCTAAATCTGCGAGAGCAAATATTATTATTATAGGTTACAATCGGGGATAACACTGTCATCGGTGCATGAAGCGTGGTCACAAAAGAAATTTCTGCCAATGTTCTGGCAGTCGGTAATCCTTGTAAAGTGATACGGGAACTCTAAATGAAAAAAATCTCGCAGATTGTGCAGATTAAGCAGATTCAAAATATGAAAAATCTGCACCATCAGCTAAATCTGCGAGAGCAAATATTTTATTATAAAATAATTATATGAAAAAATTAATACTATCATCAATCATAGCTTTAAACTTATTGCAAGTTGTAAAAGCACAGTCTCTTGAGAAAATGACCTGGTTCAACGAGCCTCAGCAATGGGAAATCAAAGACAAAAAACTAATGATGAACGTCACTCCGCAAAGTGATTACTGGAGAATTTCACATTACGGTTTTACAGTAGATGATGCTCCCTTTTATTACTCAACGTATGGCGGAGAATTTGAAACAAAAGTAAAAATCACCGGAGATTACAAAGCCCGTTTTGATCAGATGGGATTAATGTTGAGAATTGATGAACAAAACTACATCAAAGCCGGAGTAGAGTTTGTTGACGGAAAATTCAATCTAAGCACCGTGGTAACCCATAAAACCAGCGACTGGAGCGTGATTGTTCTTGAGAAAACACCACCCTTTGTCTGGATAAAAGCGGTCAGAAGATTAGATGCCGTAGAGATCTTCTACTCATTCGATGACAAAGAATACATCATGATGCGAAACGCCTATTTGCAGGACAATATCCCCGTAAAAGTAGGATTCATGGCAGCAAGTCCCGATGGGAAAGGCTTCAAAGCAACATTTGAAAACTTTTCCGTAAAACATCTTCCGGATCAGCGCCGTTTAGAATGGCTAAAGAAAAATCAATAAATTTTATTGCACAAAAAACTCTCAGAAGCTAACTCTGAGAGTTTTATTTTTCAGAAGCCGGGAACCTGCTTTCCGCTGTATCTTTTGTTCCGCTTTGCTTCACAAAAGGATGTCGCTGCAATCAGGGCTAGGAGATTCGGTTTCATCTTCAAATTCATTCAAAGGAACTCTGGTATTCCCTTTCCAAAAACTTACGCATGCATCAGCCAATCAAATCCAGAAACTCTTGCTCATCCAATATCGTAATCGTACCAATATCCTGTGCTTTTTTCAGCTTGCTTCCTGCTTTTTCGCCAACTACAAGATAATTCAGGTTTCTGGAAACTGCAGAAATGTTTTTTCCGCCGTGTTTTTCTACCATTTCCTCGGCAGATTCTCTGGTAAAAAGTGAGAGCTTTCCGGTGAAGAGAAAAGTTTTTCCTTCCAGAGCATCAGATAAAACCTCATGGGTATTTTCACCTTTTTCCAATTGTACTCCGTACGATTTTAATCTCTCGAGCATAAGAATGTTTTCAGGATTATCAAAGAAATCCACGATGCTCACAGCGATTTTCATCCCGATGTCTTCTACCTGACAAAGCTCTTCTGCAGTCGCATTCTTCAGATCATCAATCGTGCTGAAGTTTTTCACCAGTTTTTTGGCAACGGTTTCTCCCACGTGTTTTATGCCGATTCCGAACAGTACTTTCTCAAAAGCAATTTCCTTGGATTTTTCAATACCGTCCATAATATTCTGGGCCGATTTTTCCGCCATTCTTTCAAGAGGCAGAAGCTGCGCTTTTGTTAAAGTATAAAAATCTGCCGGATTTTCTACCAGTTTTTCCCTGTACAGCTGTTCTATTGTTTCGCTCCCCAGATTATCGATATTTAAAGCTTTTCTGGAAACATAGTGGATCATTCTCCCCACCACCTGTGGCGGACAGTGCAGATCATTCGGACAAAAATGAATAGCCTGATCTTCCATTTTTACAAGCGGAGTTCCGCATTCCGGGCAGTTTTTTATATATTCAATCTCCCTGCTTTTGGAAGTTCTTTTCTCTTTGTTGACGTCTACAATCTTCGGGATGATTTCCCCGCCTTTTTCCACATATACAAAATCGTGCTCATGCAGGCCGAGTTTTTTAATAATATCTTCATTGTGAAGAGAGGCGCGTTTTACTACTGTTCCTGCTAATAAAACAGGTTTTAGATTGGCAACCGGAGTAATAGCGCCGGTTCTCCCAACCTGATAAGAAACACTTTGCAACTGCGTTTCTACTTTTTCAGCTTTAAATTTATATGCCATCGCCCAGCGAGGGGATTTTGCAGTATAACCAAGCTGTCTCTGCTGTTTCAATGAGTTTACTTTCAGTACAATACCATCAATTTCAAAGGGGAGATGGTGTCTTTCTGTGTCCCAAAAATTGATAAATTCTTTTATTTCTTCTAAACTTTTACAGAGCTTTACCTGCTCAGAAATCGTAAAACCCCAATCGTGGGTTTTGTGAAGCAGCTCCCAATGGCTTTCCGCATCGGTTTCCTGAGCAACAAACTGGTAAAGAACCGATGACAGTCTTCGCTTTCTCACCTCACCGCTGTCCTGCATTTTCAGACTTCCGCTTGCGGTATTTCTGGGGTTCATAAAGGGATCAAGACCTTCCTCTTCGCGCAGTTTATTGATCTTGTCGAAGTTTTTTCTCGTTAAATAAATCTCTCCACGCATGAAAAAACGCTCAGGAAAATCTCCTTTTAAAGTAATGGGAATATCAGAAATTGTTTTCACATTGGATGTAATTTCGTCACCCTGAAAACCATCTCCGCGAGTGACCGCCTGAACCAGTTTTCCGTTTTCATACAAAATAGAGATCGAGGCACCGTCATATTTCAGTTCTGCAACAAATTCTACCGGCTCGTCAATAGTTTTGATAATACGTTTTTCCCAATCTGCCAAATCATCAAAATCATAAGAATTATCCAGAGAGTACATCCTGAACTGATGCTGAATGGTAGGAAATATTTTTGTAATGCCTCCACCTACACGTACGGTCGGCGAATTGTCATCGTGAAATTCCGGATATTGAGCTTCCAGATCCTGAAGTTCTTTTAATAACAGATCAAATTCCAGATCAGTAATGCTGGGCTCATCCAGAAGATAATAGTTTTCATTATGCTGATTGAGTTCTGTACGGAGTTGCTGTATCTTTTGCTGAATGTTTTCGGACATTGCTGTTGTTTCTTTTTGACAAAAATAACTAAAGTAATCGCATTTAAAAAATAACACAATAAAATAGTGCCGGAAAATTAAAAATCAGTAACATGACGTAGTGTGTTGATTTTAAACTGATTAAAGTATTTGTTAAAAGTAAATTAACATAGCGTTCTGATTTAATTAAAAAAATGTTAAAGCTTTCTTAAACACTTCACCCCGAAATTCAAAATACATTTGCACATCTGATTAAAAAAAAACTCAATATAATCCATTAATGTGAAAATCAATGAGTTTTATCCATAATCATTAAAAAATAAATAATATAGATCTTCAAAAGAAATGAAAAAAGTAAAGATTGTACTGGGAATGTTGTTTTTAGGGCTTGGAACCATGGCTTATGCCCAGACCACGCAGGCTTCTATTGTAGGGAAAGTTACGGGACCGGGAAGTTCCGCTCAGGAAAAAGTGAAGGTGACGATCGTGAATGAGTCTACAGGATTCAGAACCGAAACGGAAACCAACTCAAAAGGGGAATATATTTTTAAGGAAATTCCTCTTGGAGGACCTTATACCGTGATTGTAAACGAGGATAAAAAAGAAGGGTATACTATCAACTTTGGGGATCAGGTAACCGTCAATATGGATCTTGGAAACGAAAAACAGATCGAAGAAGTGAAGATTACGGGAAACCTTAAAAATAAAATAGGAAACCTTGGAGCCGCTACCGCTATTTCTGCGAAGAATATCAGCATGCTTCCTGTCAACGGAAGAAATTTTACCAATCTTACGGAACTGTCACCGTTAAGTGGAAAAGGAGGGAATCTTTCCGGTCAGCTTGGTTCTTCCACCAACTTTACAATTGACGGGATGACTGCAAAAAACCCAACTTCTGCAGGATCTACAACGAGCCGAAGCGGAGCTCCATTTTCAATCTCTATTGAAGCTGTACGGGAATTCAAAATTACAACGAATCAGTATGATGTAACTTTGGGAAGAAGCGGTGGCGGAACTGTAAGTGCCGTTACCAAATCGGGAACCAATAAATTTTCAGGAAGCGCCTGGGAATACTTGAGAACAAACTGGCTTTCCAGCCCGTATGACATCAGGGGAAACAAAAGAGATAACGATTTCTCTACTTCTCAGTTTGGTTTCTCTTTGGGAGGACCCATAATAAAAAATAAATTGCATTTCTTCGCAGCCTGGGATCACCAGCTGGATTCCAGACCCCTGGTTATTGCAGACATCAAATCGCCGGATGATGAGAAGAGATTCAATACCACAACTCAGACGCTAAATCAGTTTCTGAATATTGCAAGGTCTAAATATGGAGTAGGAAGCAGCCCACAATTCGGAACGTTTGATAAAGTGAGAAACTCTGATGCCGGATTTTTGCGTCTGGACTGGCAGATCAATGAGAAGAACCTTTTGACGCTGAGAAATAACTTTACCTACGATCTTAATAAAAACGGATTAGGAGATAACACCAATATCAATTTCTTCGAATCTTACGGTAATGACAAAAATCTTGACAACAGTTTATTATTAACTTTAAGATCAAATCTGAAGCCTAATTTAACCAATGAACTGAAGGCCCAGTATCTTTACACCTTTCAGGACAGTTACCAGAACAATCAGCTGGGAAAACCCGTTCCCAGAGCTATCGTAGAAGGAGTGTCTTCTGGTGTGGGATCTACCAATATTCAGATCGGAGGACACCGTTTTGCTCAGGAAAGTTTTAGAAATAATGTGATCCAGATGGTAGATAACCTATACTATAATACGGATAAGGTAAAATATACTTTCGGAGCAGATCTGATGTACACAACAGCAAAATCTGTGTATGGAAGCGAAGTCAACGGAAGGTTTCATTTTCAGGGAATAGGCAATTTTGATGCAATGACGCCGTACCGTTTTTATAGAGAAGTTCCTTTGATGGCAGATCCTTCTGTAAGATCAAATATCTGGAACATTGGTCTCTACGGACAATTCCAGACCAAAGTGGCAAAAGGCCTGGATTTAATGGCTGGTTTGAGATTGGATTACGGTGGTTACCCGAAAGCGGAATTCAATCAGAAACTATTTGATGAAATGGGAATCCGAACCGACAATCAGATCAAGTCATTTGTCATCCAGCCAAGATTCCAGTTTGAATGGAATATCAATGAGGAAAACAAGGACTTCCTGAAGTTCGGAGCAGGTATTTTCTCTTCGGATATCAATAATTACATGGTGATAAATAACCTTGTGTTTGATGGAAAACATCTTGCTACAGTGGATGTGAATCCTACAGCGATAGGGTTGACCCCGGATTTCAATGGTTACAGAAATGATTATAACTCGGTGCCGTCACTTTCCCAGTATCAGATTCCGACGATTAACTATACCGGTAAAGATGCAAAAATTCCCATCGTTTATAAAGCGAATATCTCTTATACCCATTTCTTCAACGAAAGGTTCAGAGCGGGAATTGCAGGATATATGGCTTTAGGCAGAAATAATTATTATTACTATGACAGAAACATGGTTGCCAACCCGTTCTTTACGTTGGCCAATGAGGGAGGAAGAGGCGTGTTTATTCCTACAGGTGCCATTACCAATAATGCCAATAACAGTGTGAGTTTTGACTGGAAGCAGGGAAGAATCAATAAAAATTTCGGCAGAGTACTGGAATTGGTAAGCGACGGGAAGGTAAATCAGTTTTCATTCGTGGTAGATACCAGTTACCGTTATTGGAAAGATGGGGAAATTACCGCAAGTTATACATGGTCTGATATTAAAGATAATACTTCTTACAACGGAAATGTGGCGAACTCTGCCACGCTGTCCACGCTGATCCAGAGTGACCCGAGAAATTTGAGAATGACCTATTCTGATAACCAGTTCCGTAATAAAGTAGTGCTCTACGGTAACTCTCCTACAATCGCCGGATTTACATTAGGAATCAGATATTCAGGAATCGGGGGAACACGTTTTTCAGCAACAACAGGAGGAAACATCAACGGTGATTTCGTAGATTCCAATGATCTTGCCTATATGTTTCCGGAGATCACTAAAGCCATTTTGGATGATCCGCAGGTAGGGCAGGCTCTGAAAGATTACATCACCGAATATAATGGCAGAATTGCAGAACGTAATGGTGGTAAAAATGGATTCTACGGCGTTTGGGATCTCCGTGTTGCTAAAAAAATGAAATTTGATAAAATAGGTGCCTTTGAACTTTCTGTAGATATTTTCAATGTGGCAAACCTTCTTAATAAAGAGTGGGGAGTGAATGAATCTTACGGAAATACCTCTCTTTATAAAGTAACGAAGTTTAATAAGGATACCATGCAGTATGAATACACCAAAAATGTAAGCGGAGGAGGTCTGGCTCCACTGTCCGGAAACCCTTACCAGATCCAGATCGGCGCGAAGTATACATTCTGATGTCTTTTTTGAACCACCGGAGATCCATAAGAAAATTGGATGCTGTTGTAATGGCTTTGCCGTGAAAATCTTTGGTGTCTTTTGTGGTTCATATTTTTAATATTTACCTTTATCAGAAAGTTTTTGAAACTTTCGTTTTAATAATCTAAATTATCGTATGAAAAATTTTATCTTAGGATTAGCAGTTTTAAGCACAGTTATGGTGAAAGCACAAACCCAGATCATTGCCCATAGAGGGTATTTCCAGGCTCAGCCTCCTACTACGGAAAATTCACTACAGTCATTAGAAAATGCCCAGAAACTAAAAGTATATGGCTCTGAATTTGATGTGAGGATGACAAAAGACGGCGTATTGGTCATCAATCATGATGAGCATCACGGGAAAATGGAAATTTCTGATTTCAATTTTAAAGAACTTGAGAAGGTGAAACTTTCCAATGGTGAAAATCTGCCTACTTTAAAAGATTATCTTAAGCAGGGCAAAAAAGACAAAGCGCTGAAGCTTATTGTGGAAATTAAACCGGCCAAAACAGAAGCTCTGGAGAATGAAATTGTTGAGAAGACCATAAAAATGATTAGAGAGATGAAACTGGAATCTCAAAGTGAGTATATCTCGTTCAGTCTTAATATTTGCAAACAGATTAAGAAAAATGCTCCGGATTTTAAAGTACAGTATCTGAATGGAGAATTATCTCCGCAGCAGATAAAAGAAAAAGGTCTGGACGGAATGGATTACCATTACAGTATTTTTCAGAAAAATCCGACCTGGATTTCCGAAGCCAAAGCATTAGGATTAATCACCAATGCATGGACTGTGAACGACGTGACCATATACGATGAACTCAAAAGACAGGGAATAGGTTTTGTAACCACTAATATTCCTGAACAGCTTAAAAATAAATAAGCTTACGCTACACTTATAGTTGATGCCCTGCAGTTTTCTGCAGGGTATTTTTTTAGTTATTATAATAAAATAGGGGAAGCCCCTAAAGGTAAGGTCAAAAACCTTTGATGACTGCATTAAAATTCATTCATGTTTGTAAACGGCTGTATGATAGCGGTATATTATTAAATATTAAAATAAATTAATATATCGTTTAGAAATTATTTAAAATATGTTAAAACCTTATTAAAACCTTCCTCATAATGTCGTTATAATTTTGCGCAAACAAAAATTAGATATGCGTAAGGAGACTCAAAATTTACTTCTGTTATCCGTTTTCGGGTTGATAAGTGTCAATATGACGGCTCAGCAACAGGTAAAAAAAGATACGGTGAAGAATATTGAAGAGGTTGTTGTTACAGCTCTCGGAATCAAAAGGCAGGATAAATCATTAGGCTATGTAGCCGAGAAGGTAAATGCTGAAGTTTTTGAAAACATTCAGAACAATAACTGGGCGCAAGGTCTGGAAGGCCGTGTTGCCGGTTTGAAAATTCAGACAGCGGGAGCGGGACCTTTAGGCTCGGCAAGAATTACTTTGAGAGGCGAAAAGTCTTTTTCATTAGACAATAATTACGCTCTTATTGTGGTAGACGGTGTTCCGCTGAGTAATTCAACTACAGGAACAGGAACGGCAGCGTACGGAGCAGGAACCGGAGGAGATTTGCCGATCGACCTGGGAAATGGTCTGAACAGCATCAATCCGGACGATATAGAATCTGTTACTGTTTTAAAAGGAGCTTCTGCTGCGGCATTGTATGGTTCAAGAGCGGCAAACGGAGCATTGATGATCACTACAAAATCTGGGAAAACAAAAAATGGAAGAATAAAGGTTTCTTTCAATTCATCACTAAGCTATGATTCTGTTCTAAAGTGGCCGGATTACCAGTATCAATACGGACAGGGGACTTTAACCAAAAATACAGCCGGGCAGTTTTTCTATTCTTATGGTGCTTCTGCTGATGGAGTAAGTACAGGAGGAACGAGTAGTGCTTTCGGACCAAAGTTCGATGGGCAATCTTATTTCCAGTACGATCCTACAGTTTTGGGGCAAAGTAAAGAAAGGCAGCTTTGGAGACCTTATGAAGATAATATCAAGGGTTTTTGGGAAACGGGTGTTACTTCATCCAACAATGTATCTATTGAAAACAGCAGCGAAAAAACAAGTTACAGAGCTTCTCTTACGTATCTTGATAATAAATGGATGATGCCGAATACAGGTTTTAACCGTTTTAATATGGCGTTCTCATTTGATCATAAATTAACCGATAAATTTAAAATTTCGACAAGATTCAATTACGCCAATACAAAAAGTGATAATCTTCCTGCAACGGGATACAACAATCAGTCGATTTCTTATTTTATGATTTTCCAGAATCCGAATGTTGATCTGGCTTGGTACAGACCGATCTGGAAACCGGGGTTGGAAGGTGTTGATCAGATTCATCCTTTCAGCAGCTTTATCGATAATCCTTACCTCATCGCTTATGAAATGCTGAATGGTGTTGAAAAGAAAATGATTACAGGAAATATGTCGGCAACATATGATTTCAATAAGAATTTCAGCTTATTGGTAAGATCTGGTATAGAGATGCTTGATGAAGAAAGAACAACCAAAAGACCTTACAGTTCTGCCAATTATCTGAAAGGATTTTACAGAGAGCAGTATATTAAGAATAATGAGTTTAATAATGATGTGCTTTTCACATTCAAAAAAGATTACCATAAGTTTAACGTAAGTGCGAATGCAGGAGCAAGTGTGCGTTACAATGAATATGTAATGACAGATTATCGGGCAGAAGGTTTGAAAGTTGCCGGAGATTACAGCCTGAATAATGCGATCTCACAACTTGTGAAAGTTCCGAAACCTTCCGATCAGCAGACCAATTCGGTATACGGATTATTAAGTGTGAATTATGATAATCTTGCCTTTATAGATGTTACCGGAAGAAACGACTGGAGCAGCACACTTCCTGTGCAGTACAGATCTTTCTTTTACCCTTCTGTAAGTACGAGTTTTATTCTTTCAGATATATTTAAATTATCCAGTCCGAGATTTAATTATTGGAAACTGAGAGCTTCCTGGGCAAAAGTGGGGGTTTCAGGACTTCCTTATCAGCTGGATAAATATTATACTCCGGATGATTTTATCGGTTCTGTTCTTACACCGGGAACGTACCCTAATCCTTTGCTGAAGCCTGAAGATAATACGAATATCGAAGCAGGGATGGATTTTTCTGTTCTGAAAAACAGATTGAGCTATAATTTTACGCTGTATCAGAACGATACAGAAAATCAGATCATTACCATTCCTACGCTTTTAGAATCAGGATATTCCAGCAGAATTATCAATGCAGGAAAAGTAAGAAACAGGGGAGTGGAAATGAGCCTGAACGCAATGCCATTTAAAACTCAGAATTTCAGCTGGAACGTTTCTGCCAACTGGACGCTGAACCGAAACAAAATTCTCACATTACCGGATGAGTTTGCAGGAGAGAATTCCTATACCATTTCTACCGTTGCAGGAGTTCTTTATTACAATGTAGTTGTAGGAGGTTCTTTAGGAGATTTATATGGATTTAAGTTGGTGAGAAATGGAAATGGTGACGTGGTTTATGATGCACAGACGGGACTTCCTGCGAGACCGGACAGGGTAGAAAAAGTGGGGAATGCATTCCCGAAATGGCGGGCCGGACTTCAGAATGATTTTAAAATCAAAAATTGGCAGATCAGCTTTTCTTTTGACGGACAATATGGTGGAGTGGCCTATTCGCAGACTCACCACAAAATGTCTGAGCAGGGGAAACTGGAAAATACCTTGATGGGAAGAGATAATCCGAACGGAACGATTGTGGGACAGGGGGTTGTTCTTAATCCGGACGGATCTTACAGTCCGAATACAAAAGCCGTTGGTTTAGCTTCTTATTACGGAGATTATTACCGAAGAGCCAACGTGGAAACCAATACTTTCGATACTTCATTCATCAAGTTGAGAGACGCAAGAATTGCTTATTCTTTCTCCAAAGAAGTGATTGCTCCTTTGAAGCTTACCGAGCTCACTTTAGCTGTTTTTGGTAAAAACCTCTGGATGTGGACCCAATTTCCAATGTTTGATCCGGAAGTTGCTTCACTCAATGATTCTACCATTACTCCGGGTGCCGAAATAGGACAGCTGCCATCGGCAAGAACTGTCGGTTTTCAGGTTAATTTAAAATTTTAAGATCAGTATTATGAAAAAAATATTTTTATCTACCGTTTTTGCGCTGTCACTGATGAGTTTAAACTCTTGCGACAGAACTTTTGAAGAAATCAATACCGATACCAGTAAAATAAAAAATCCTTCCGTAGGCAGTTTTCTGGTTCCTATTCAGTACGAAATGGGATCTTACGGATACAACAGAGCAGATGATTTTACATTCGATATCATGCAGGTTGCGCTCTCTTTTCCCAATGAAGGAAATACTGTGAGCCGTTATTATCTTACGGAAAGTACAGGAAACGGATATTGGAATACAAGCTACAAATGGCTAAAGCAGGTAAAAGAATTGAGCGAAGCTGCCAAAAAAGAGAACAACAACAATTATCTGGCGATTTCTAAAGTTCTGAATGCATGGATTATGGCAAATCTTACCGATGCCTTTGGTGATGTTCCGATGACGGAAGCGCTTCGCCTTGAAGAAAACATTATGAAACCGAAGTATGACAAACAGAAAGATATCTACACTTTCCTTTTGAATGATTTGAAAGAAGCAAATACCCTTTTTGATACGACCAAGACTTTAGCTGAAGGAGATCTTTTTTATCAGGCAAATTCAAATGTTGCAGGAATCGTAAAATGGAAAAAATTCTGTAATTCTCTTTCATTAAGACTTTTAACGAGAGCTTTGAAGAGAAATGGCGAATTGAACATCCATGAGAGAATCGCCGAAATTGTGAATAATCCCGCAGTTTACCCGATATTTCAAAGCAATGCAGATGGAGTGGTTTTAGATATTTCGGGAGTAGCCCCTTTAATGCCGCCCATTGCAAGACCGCAGGATTTTACGGCTTACCGTGCTTCCGGAGAGTTCTTCACGCAGACTTTGGCAGATAATAACGATCCCAGGTTGAGCATGTTTTTCACACAGGCAAAATCAATCCCCGGAAATGCCAATATTGGTTATAAAGGCGCTCCTTCCGGTTATGCTTTAGGGACTTCATTCAATTATCAGCCTTCCAATCTTAATCAGAATTTAGCAAAAGCTCCACTTAAAATATTAGTGATGCCTTATACAGAGCTGCAGTTTATTTTATCGGAACTGGCATTCAAAGGTATTATTCCGGGAAGTGCACAGACTTTCTACGAAAACGGAGTAAAAGCTGCTATTGAACAGTGGGGAAGTACAGTGCCCGCAAATTATTTTGCCAACCCAAAAGTGGCTTACAATGGTACGTTAGAAAGAATAATGCTTCAGAAATATGTAGGATTATTCTTTGTGGATCATCAGCAATGGTATGAGCAGAGAAGAACGGGATTTCCGGTTTTGCCCAATAACGGAGGTCTTTTTAATAACGGAAAAATGCCGCAGAGAATGCCGTATCCTACCGTTACAAAAGTTCAGAATTATGATCATTATGTAACTGCTTCACAAAATATAGGCGGTGATAATATCAACACCAAAATGTGGTGGAATCAATAATCGAAATGACGATCCGCTGATAAAAAAGTGAAATAAATAAAAAGTTTTGTCAGCCGCAGGAATTTCAATATCTGAATGTAAATCGTGATGATTCTTTCGAATCAAAATACAAGATTCAGATTTTATTTATGATGGCGGACAATGATAATTTTTAAACCTAAAATAATTACAATGAAATTTAAATTCATACTACCCTCATTGCTTATCTCGGCGATGGCATTTTCTCAGACATCCATTTCAGGATATGTTTTTGAAGATTTAAATAAAAACAACAAAAAAGAAAGCCGCGAAAAAGGAATAGAAAATGTAGCAGTTTCAAATGGTACTCAGGTTGTTTTGACGGATAAAAACGGAAAGTACAGCTTACCGATCCAGGAAGATCAGACGGTTTTTGTCATCAAACCTTCTGGTTTTAAATTGCCTTTGAATTCAAATAATCTTCCGCAATATTACTATCAGTACAAACCGAAAGGTTCACCTGCAGATTTCAAGTACAAAGGTGTTTCACCAACAGGAGCACTTCCGAAAGAAATCAGTTTCGCCTTAGAAAAGCAGGAAGAAAGCAAAAATTTCGATATTCTTGTTTTCGGAGATCCGCAGCCTTACACAGAGAAAGAATTAGATTATTTCAAAAGATCCATCGTAAATGAAGTAAAGGAAACGAAGAAAAATGCGGTTTTCGGAATCAGTCTTGGCGATTTGGTAGGAGATAATTTAAGCCTTCAAAAACCCTATGCAGAGGTGATGAAAGAAATTGGTCTTCCGTGGTACAATGTAATGGGAAATCATGACATGAATTACGAAGCAAAAGAAGATAGACTTTCAGACGAAACTTTTGAATCCAATTTTGGACCTGCCAATTATTCTTTCAACTATGGAAATGTACATTTTATGATATTAGACGATATTCTGTATCCCGATCCCAGAGATGGAAAAGGATATTGGGGAGGTTTCCGTGAAGATCAGATACAGTTTATTCAGAATGATCTGAAACATGTAGATAAAAACAAACTGATTGTAGTTTCTTTTCATATTCCTTTGGAACATACTGATGAAGACAACTTCAGAAATGCAGACCGTCAGATATTATTCGATGCACTTTCACCGTTCGCCAATGCTTTGCTCTTATCGGCACACACTCATATTCAGCAGCAGATTTTCTATGGAAAACCTCAAGGCTGGAATGGCGGGAAAGATCTTCATGAATACAATGTAGGAACTACCTGCGGAGATTGGTGGTCCGGAACTTCAGACGAAATCGGTTTACCTACTTCCACGATGAGAGATGGTACTGCAAAAGGATATTCTTTTATCAGTTTTAATGATAATCAGTATAAGGTTAAATACAAAACCGCCGGAAAACCGGAAGATTATCAAATCAAATTATACCTTCCGAAAGTCATTCCATTCCCTTCAAAAACTTCAGCTAAAGTGGTTGCTAACTTCTTTATAGGAAGCAAAAAAGACAAAGTGGAATACAGAATCGACAATGGAGCATGGGAAGCTATGGAATACAACGAAACCATTGATCCCAATTTTGCTCAGTCCGTTTTTAAATGGGATACAACGCAGGAGCTGTTCCCCGGAAGAAGACCATCCAATCCCGATTTGTCAAAACACATCTGGGTAGGAGGATTTGGAAATAAGCTTCCTCTGGGAAAACATACCGTTGAGGTAAGAGCCTCAGATCGATATGGAAACCAGTTTACCACTTCAGAAAATTTTGAAGTAAAAGACAGAATTATTATTCCTTAGTATTATTTTTTACTTTATTATATTACTTTCAGAAACCGGCTTATTCGTAAGTCGGTTTTGTATTAAATAGAATTTGCGAATGATACCATTTACGTAAATCAAAATAATAAACGCTTGTTTAAAAAAATGGTTTCGTAAATTTGTACCATCAAAAATAATAGAATGAACTTAAAGGGAAAAAATGCCATCATTACGGGTGGCGGAAGAGGTCTTGGAAAAGCTGTTGCTTTAATTCTTGCGAGCGAAGGCGTAAACGTCGGGGTTACCGGAAGAAATGAAGAGAACCTTAAAATGACAGTGGAAGAAATTAAAAAACATGGCGTCAATGCGTCATATGCAGTTTTCAGTATAGATAACGAGATCCATGTAAAAGCAGGAATAGATTCTCTGGCAGAACAGTTAGGCGGAATCGATATTCTGGTTAATAATGCCGGAATCGGTGACTTCGGGTCTATCGAAGAGATGTCTTCTGAAGTCTGGGAACAGGTGATTAAAACCAATCTTTTTGGAGTTTACTATGCTGCAAAAGCGGTTTATCCGTTCCTGAAGCAAAAAGGAGAAGGCGATATCATTAATGTAGCTTCTACTGCAGGTCTGAAAGGCGGTCCGAATATGTCGGCTTATGCAGCATCAAAAGCAGCCGTGGTTTCTTTATCGCAATCGATGATGGCAGAATGGAGAAAACAGAACATCCGTGTTGTTACTTTAACGCCGAGTACCATTGCATCAGATATGTCGATTGAAGGCGGCTTGACAGATGGAAATCCGGATAAAGTTCTTCAGCCTGAAGATTTTGCAGAATGGGTAAGAGATATCTTGAAAATGAACAGAAGAGCTTTAATCGCAAATGGTTCCATTTTTTCTACTAATCCTTAAAAGAAGTACCAATAGCTTTAAAATTTAATATTTGAAACGCTAAAATTCCTCTTATTTGAAGGGTTGGATTTTTGAAATAAAAAGAAGAGTAGTTGGAAATACGCAGTTCATCAACTGTAATCAGTAAAATCAATAGGAGCGGGCTTTAGCCCGCTTTTTTTGTGTATTAATATCTGGGCTTTAGCCAAAACTTAATGCTCTTACTGTTTTATCTAATCTTAATGGTTAAATTTTTTAATCTTTCATTTTATAATTTTTTAAATATCTATTTTTGCAACAAATTATTCACATGCAAAATTATTTAGAATTCGATTTTAAAATACAACCTCTTCAACCTTGGAGCGATATATTAATGGCAGAACTTATCGAAATCGGTTTCGACAGTTTTACTGAAGAGATTCACGGTATTTTGGGATATATTCAGAAAGATTTGTTTAAAGAAGAGGATCTGAAATCTCTGCCGCTTTTTCAGAATGAAGATGTGAAAATAGAATATACCTTCACAGAAATGCCTAATATCAACTGGAATGAAGAGTGGGAAAAAAACTTCGAACCGATCAACATAGATGATAAAGTTTTAATAAGAGCAGAATTTCACGAGTCGGTTCCTGGAATGCACGAAATTATCATTCAGCCAAAAATGTCTTTCGGAACGGGGCATCATCCAACGACACATTTGATGATCCAGCAAATGATGGATATAGATTTTAAGGATAAAAAAGTGTTGGATATGGGTTGCGGAACTTCGGTACTGGCAATTTATGCAAAACAAATCGGAGCCGCAGAAACCAAGGCAATCGACATCGACGAGTGGTCTGTAGAAAACTCAAAAGAAAATGCAGTAAGAAATAATGTAGAATTGGATATAGAATTGGGCACTGCAGAAAATTTAGGGAAAGAAAATTACGATATTATTTTGGCCAATATCAACCGAAATATTCTGATTTCAGATATTCCGACATATGTTTCAGTTTTAAATGATGGTGGAAAATTATTACTTTCGGGGCTGTGTTTTTTTGATGTAGACGATATTCTGGAAGTTTGTAAAGAAAATAATTTAGAACTGAAAAAGAAATTGCAGCGTGAAGAATGGGTGAGTTTGTTGCTTGAGAAATAATCACAACAATATTAATATGAAATCTTTTTTAATCACCATATTTATCTTTGTCCTTCAACTTTTTTCTGCGCAGGAAGAAGATTACGTTTATACAGACGGAGTTTTCAATTTTGAAGACAATAAAACACAGAAAATATTCACCGATTGGGCAAGAATCCGGCAGTCACCCAATATCAATGCTCAGATTTTAGATTCTCTGCAGACCAATCAACAGGTTTTGGTTCTTAAAAAAGATGAAACCATCCTGAAATTGGGCGAAAGAAGCGCAAACTGGTACAAAATATCATATCAGAAAGAAAATAAAACTTCTGAAGGTTATGTTTGGGGCGGAAATCTTGCCATTGGTTACAGAAATAAGAACGGGTTTGATTTTCTTTTCGGATTGACAAAAACAGTGGATAGAAAGGATAAGCAATTTAATCAGAATTATAAGCAGAATATCGCAAGTGTAAAAGTGGTTGAAGGAAATGTTTTAACCGATGAGGTTTTCTTTGATACAGGTTCTGGTGAAAGTTTAAATTACGGAGCATTTACTATTGAAAGCAATCATCAACTCAAAAACGTTGTCTTTACCTTAAAAGCGACCGTTTCCGGTGAAGCTTGCGGAATTGCGGGATATGATCAGTATATTTTACTTAAAGACAAAAAACTTATAGCGTTGCCGCAGTTAATGAATGTAGGCGATGCAGATGTTTATCATCATAGCGAAGAATTTATTTTTCCAAACGATAAGGGCGGAATTCAAAACGCTTTCATCTATAAAATGGAAGAAATGGAGAAAGATGAAAATGATAAGGAAAAAGTAAAGCGCTTGTCTACAACTTATCTTTGGAATGGAAGTTCTTATAAATTGAAATAAAAATTTTAGCTATAAATTTGAAAACCACTGTATATTTACGGTGGTTTTTTGTTTATCTAAATTTAATATGATGAATTACTTTGTTTATGCTCTTGAACATATTTATACAGATAAAACCCATACTGATTGTAAATTTTTAGGATATTTTGATGATATGGAAAAGCTGGAAAAAGCTAAAGAAAATGCTTTGCAGCTTCCTGGATTTAGAATGTACCCTAAAGGATTAGTTATTACGGAATATCAATTAAACAAAATTCATTGGCAGAATGGATTTTCTAGTGTTACAGGAGAGATTGGAAGAGATTATTTACATGAATTAGATGTTATCATTAAAGAAAGCAGTTCAGTAAAAGAATTGAATTTAGAATATATTTTTCAGATAAGTCACATCTACACAATTCATACATTTTTAGATGATGAGAGAATAATTGGAGTATTTTTAAATGAAAATAAGGCTAAGGAAATTGTAAATGATCTCAAATATAAATCAGGGTTTAAAGAGCATCAGGAAGATTTTATAATAAGTAGATTTACTTTAAATAATCAGTTGTGGAGTACAGGATTTTAAGTGTGCAAATATTTAAGTAAAGTATATTATGAATAAAAAAAGAGAAACCAGATTTTGATTTCTCTTTTGTGAGCGCGTCAGGATTCGAACCTGAGACCGTCTGCTTAGAAGGCAGATGCTCTATCCAGCTGAGCTACGCACCCATTTGTAATTTTATGTAATTTACTAAACATTTCGAGCGGTAGGATTTAAACTGAAATCGTCCCGATAAATCGGGATGCTCTATCCAGCTGAGCTACGCACCCATTTGTAATTTTGAGAAAATTACCAAAACAGTCGGGGCGGCAGGATTCGAACCTGCGACCTCCTGGTCCCAAACCAGGCGCGATGACCGGACTACGCTACGCCCCGATTAAAGGTCATCTGAAACAAATATTACCTTGTTTTTTGTGGGTGCAAAGATAGGTTTTTTTTTGTAATTCGCAAATAAAACATGCATAAGTTTAAATTAAAATTTTAAATTTATTAGAATAAAAATTTTATTTTGTTCATAGTCATTCACTTATATTATTTTAAAAATAAAAAAATATTCTGGTATTTTATTCTTACGTATTATTTATGGTATTCATTTAATAGTAGCAAAATAAAATATTTAAAGTTAATAGATTTCCGATAAAGGTTTTGTGAGAACGGAATTTAAAATATGATAGGAATTATAAGCAGATAAAAAAGGATATAGCAGGAACACATCATTTGTTAAATAAAAAAAGAGAAACCAAATCTTGATTTCTCTTTTGTGAGCGCGTCAGGATTCGAACCTGAGACCGTCCCGATGACCGTCGGGATGTTTTATCCGGCTGGCTTTTCGATGAGTGCTTTTATTTTAGATTTGCTTTTCCATGCTTTTATTTCCTTTTCTCTTTTGTAGGCATCAGATTTAGAATCATAATTTTCATGATAAACAATCATCCAGTCTTTTGCTTTAGAAGTAAATCCTTTATGGTTTGAAAGGTGTTTTCTCAATCTTTGGTTCAAGTCTTCACAAGAATGTCCGATATAATATTTGTTAAGATTGGGAAAAAAGGATATAGCAGGAACACATCATTTCTTAAATAAAAAAAGAGAAACCAAATCTTGATTTCTCTCTTGTGAGCGCGTCAGGATTCGAACCTGAGACCGTCCCGATGACCGTCGGGATGTTCTATCCGGCTGGCTTTTCGATGAGTGCTTTTATTTTAGATTTGCTTTTCCATGCTTTTATTTCCTTTTCTCTTTTGTAGGCATCAGATTTAGAATCATAATTTTCATGATAAACAATCATCCAGTCTTTTGCTTTAGAAGTAAATCCTTTATGGTTTGAAAGGTGTTTTCTCAATCTTTGGTTCAAGTCTTCACAAGAATGTCCGATATAATATTTGTTTAAAGATTGGGAAAAAAGGATATAGCAGGAACACATCATTTGTTAAATAAAAAAAGAGAAACCAAATCTTGATTTCTCTCTTGTGAGCGCGTCAGGATTCGAACCTGAGACCGTCTGCTTAGAAGGCAGATGCTCTATCCAGCTGAGCTACGCACCCATTTGTAATTTTCACGAAATTACTAAAACATTTCGAGCGGTAGGATTCGAACCTGAGACCGTCCCGATAAATCGGGATGCTCTATCCAGCTGAGCTACGCACCCATTTGTAATTTTTACGAAATTACTAAAACATTTCGAGTGCTAGGATTCGAACCTGAGACCGTCCCGATAAATCGGGATGCTCTATCCAGCTGAGCTACGCACCTATTTGTAATTTTTACGAAATTACTAAAACATTTCGAGTGCTAGGATTCGAACCTGAGACCGTCCCGATAAATCGGGATGCTCTATCCAGCTGAGCTACGCACCCATTTGTAATTTTTACGAAATTACTAAAACATTTCGAGTGCTAGGATTCGAACCTGAGACCGTCCCGATAAATCGGGATGCTCTATCCAGCTGAGCTACGCACCCATTTGTAATTTTGCGAAATTACTAAAACATTTCGAGCGGTAGGATTCGAACCTGAGACCGTCCCGATAAATCGGGATGCTCTATCCAGCTGAGCTACGCACCCATTTGTAATTTTGAGAAAATTACCAAAACAGTCGGGGCGGCAGGATTCGAACCTGCGACCTCCTGGTCCCAAACCAGGCGCGATGACCGGACTACGCTACGCCCCGAATTAATTTTTGCTGCGGAGAGTAAGGGATTCGAACCCTTGGTACCGTTTCCAGTACGCATGTTTAGCAAACATGTCCTTTCGGCCTCTCAGGCAACTCTCCTTTTATAACGTTTTTTGAATGATCGCTGTTCCGTTATTGCGAGTGCAAATATAGAATAGATTTCTTTATTTACCAAATAATTTTAAGAAAAAAATTGTGTATTTTTGAGGGAATAATCGGTTAAAAATCTAAACTAATGCGTAAAACATTATATATCATCGGCTTAAGTGTTTTCGTTTTTTCTTGTACTTCACAAAAAAATGTCAAGAAAAGTTCTTACAACGCTAAGACCTCTACAACACAGGCAAAAACCGCAGTAAAATCTGTGACCTCGGAAAAAAAGAAACCTGAAATTGACACTGAGCATGGTGTGGAATTTTTCCGAACCAATATTGCGGACATAACTAAAAACGATAATACAGCCAGCTATGGTTCTATTGTTTCTGCAAAACCTGCCGGATACAAAGTAGTGAAAACGCATTTTCCAGCTATAGCACAGAATTTCAGACAGAAATATCTTATTTTACATTATACTGTTCTTCCGGATGATAAATCCATTACCGTTCTTACGCAGCAGTCTGTGAGTGCGCATTATCTAGTGAACAATTTAGGTGATAACGAAATTTATCAGCTGGTAGACGAGAATAAACGTTCTTATCATGCAGGGGTAAGTTCTTGGCGTACAGATAAAAACCTTAATGATACTTCTATCGGAATTGAAATTGTGAATCTGGGCTACAAAGCGGATGCAACAGGACAAAAAACTTTTGAACCATTCGGTGAAGATCAGATCAAAAAAGTTGCTGCATTGGCAAAGGATATTGTGACGAGATATAATATTCCTGCAACGAATGTGTTGGCACATTCGGATATTGCTCCTACAAGAAAACAGGATCCGGGGCCGCTTTTTCCATGGAAAAAGCTGTACGATGAATATCAAATCGGGATGTGGTATGATGAGATGGCGAAACAGAATTTTATGACTTCAGCACAGGCGGATATTGATACAAAATACAATGAACCTTCTTTTATTTTTCTGGTGCAGACTGCTTTACAGAAATTTGGTTATGATCTGTTACCGAACGGAAAATGGGACGACTCTACAAAAAAGACGATTGAAGCTTTACAATATCATTTCAGACCTCAGAATTACAGCGGACTTTTAGATGCGGAAACCTGGGCAGTTTTGCAGGCATTAAATCAAAAATATCCGGCAAAATAAAATTGGCCACTGCATTTTAATTAATGCGTTTTTAATATTTAAATCATTCATTTAAAAATATTTAATGGAAAATTTCAGACAGGAAAGCGATTTATTAGGGATATTAAATGTTCCTAAGGATGCTTATTACGGAGTTCAGACACAAAGAGCAATCGATAACTTTAAAATTTCCGGTCAGCTTTTATCTTCTTATCCGGAATTTATAAAAGGTCTGGCTTTTGTAAAAAAAGCTGCTGCCAAAACCAATTACGAATTAGGTTTACTCGATCAGGAATTGTATTTTAAGATTGCTGAAACCTGTGATGAATTGATTGGCGGATTATTCCATAGTGAGTTTCCTGTAGATATGATTCAGGGCGGAGCAGGAACTTCCATCAATATGAATGCGAATGAGGTAATCGCTAACAGAGTTTTAGAAAAATTAGGAAAAAATAAAGGTCAATACGAGTTTTGTTCGCCGAATGATCATATCAACCTCTCCCAATCGACCAATGATGCATATCCTACAGCAATCAAAATGGGGTTATTGCAGATGAATGAAACATTGGTTGAAAAATTAAAAAAAATCGTTGAAGCATTCCGCGCAAAAGGTCAGGAGTTTCAGGATGTCATCAAAATGGGACGAACGCAGTTACAGGATGCAGTTCCTATGACGATGGGACAGGAGTTTGAGGCTTTTGCAGCAACGCTGGAGGAAGATATTTCCAAGCTCAATAACAACGCCAATTTGTTCGTCGAAGTGAATATGGGTGCCACAGCAATCGGTACAGGAATCAACGCTCCGGTTGGTTATGCCACACTTTGTGCCAAAAATTTAACTGAAATTACAGGACATCCTATTGTTTCTGCTCCGGATTTGGTGGAAGCAACTCCCGATACAGGTTCTTACGTGATTTATTCTTCTGCAATGAAGCGTCTTGCTTTAAAATTATCAAAAATCTGTAATGATTTGAGACTGTTATCTTCCGGACCGAGAGCCGGATTGTCTGAAATCAATTTACCTCCGATGCAGCCAGGATCTTCTATTATGCCGGGAAAAGTAAATCCTGTGATTCCCGAAGTGGTTAATCAGGTTTGTTTTAAGGTGATTGGTAATGATTTAACGGTAACTTTTGCTGCGGAAGCGGGGCAATTGCAGCTCAACGTAATGGAGCCGGTTCTTTCTCACGCCATTATGGAGAATATTCATTTTCTTTGCAATGCTTTAGATACACTTCGTGAAAAATGCGTGACAGGAATTACTGCCAATAGAGAGGTTTGTCTCAATATGGTAAAACACAGCATTGGGATTGTAACTGCGCTTAATCCTTACATTGGTTACAAACAATCTACACAGATTGCAAAAGAAGCCTTAGAAACAGGTAAAAGCGTGTACAATCTGGTACTTGAAAAAAGTCTGCTTTCTCAGGAGAAATTAGACGAGATTCTGGATCCCAGAAATATGTTGACTCCTCACTATAAATAATGATCAGCAATAATCGATAAATGATGATTCAGAAAAATAATCGAAAGTTTTATATTTTTGAATCATTATTTATAATTCACAATTTATCTTTTATCAATTTACCTTGAAATTTTTAATCATCATTCCCGCGCACAACGAACAGGAGCATCTTCCTTACACCTTAGATTCTTTACAGCAGCAAAGTTTTAAAGATTTTAAAGTGGTGATTGTCAATGATGGATCTACGGATCAAACGTCTGAAGTTATCCGGAAATATACCGACTCAGATCAACGTTTTGAGACTGTTAATCTTGAAAAGTCGCTTCATCAGCCAGGTTCTAAAGTGGTAAGTGCCTTTAAAAATGGTTTGAAAACTCAAAAAGATAATTTTGATATCATCTGTAAATTTGATGCAGATATTATTTTAAGCCAAAATTATCTTTCAGAAATTGAAAAAGCCTTTGCCAGTAATCCGAAATATGGTTTAGTAGGAGGTTTATTGTATGTAGAAAAAGATGGAAATTGGGTGTACGAAGGAAATTCCAACAAGCATCATGTTCGTGGTCCGATGAAAGCCTACAGAAGAGAATGTTTTGAAGCCATGGGCGGATTACGCGAGACTTTAGGATGGGATAATATTGATGCAATTTTACTTGAAAATTTAGGTTGGAAAGAGATTGTTTTACCCGAACTTCAGGTGAAATTAATTAAGGTAAAGGGAGCAGATTACACGATAAAACCCGCAAATTATTACGGCAGATATTTTTATTTTTTAGGACTCAACCGTTTTCTCACGTATGTTGCTGCCGCAAAAGAAGCTATGAAGCTGAAGTCACCTTCGTTTTTATTTCAGATTATCGGGTCTTACGAAAAGTGCAGAACTCAAAATCTGGAGTTGAAAATTTCTAAATACGAACAGGAAATCATCAATAAGCAACGATGGAATATGTTCAAAAAGAAATGGTTTAAAATGTAATTTTGTTGAGATTCAATAGGAGCGGACTTTAGTCCGCTTGTTGTATATTGAAAGCTGATTGGCTTTAGCCAAAAACATATAATCTAACTTGTTGTGAAAAAAATAGCCTACATAGAAATCGATACCCACGCAGAAATTGCACAGGATTTTATGGATTTAATGCAAAATTCAAAATCATTTTCTGTAGATTATTATTTTTCGGAGAAGATAAAAAAGCAGATCAGAGAAGATTCTCAGACGATTCATATTTCAGATTCTTCTATGCTATTGGATCAGCTTTCGGAGAAGAATTACGATTTGGTAATGATAGGAACGGTTCACCGGTATTTCAATACTTTTTTTGCAGTGAGTCAAAAATATAATACGTCAATTATTGTTCACAACCTCAATTTTTCAAAAATTTCAAAATTTGATCTGGTTAAAAATATTTTTAAAAATGATCAGATTTACAGATTAAAATTATTGCTGAAAGAAGGTCTTTTGCAGGCGAAAAAAACTTATCAGAAAGCAAATAATCTTTTGGTACTGGATCAGGAACTGGTATCTGGAAAGCTTCGGTTTCTTCCGCTTTTTTATGCTAAAAATTTTGATCGAAAAGAAAATGAAATTTTCACGGTCGTTATTCCCGGAGGGGTTTCTCAGAAGAGGAGAAATTATGAAAAAGTTTTTGAAACCATTCAGAATGTGAAGACAAAAGAAAATTTCTCCTTTATTTTTCTGGGAAAAGCGAAAGGGAAAGAGCTGAAAGACTTGAAGAGTTTACATGATAAGGTTTCCAAAAATATTCAGATTCAATATTTTTCAGAAAGGGTTTCTTCCGATATTTTTGATGAATGGATGCGCAAAGCCGATGTTCTTTGGTGTCCTATTAAGGAAAAAGCAGAATTTTTCAGCAAAGAAGAAGTGTACGGAAAAACGAAAATGACCGGTAATCTGGGTGATGCCATTCAATACGGTAAACCCGCAGTTTTCCCGGAAAACTATTCGTCTGAGCTTGGTTTTATCATTCCTGAGGAAGAAAATGTGATCGGACAATTTTTAAAACTGAAAAACTTCAGCTATGATTTTCAGAAAGATTTCAGCAGGGAAAAAATTCAGAAGGATGCGGAACTGCTTTTACATCAATTGATTTCTATTTAAACTTCAATACGCTTTTAATAAATTTCATGTTCAGATACTGCTCCAGCGGAAAGATTTTTGTGAAATGATTTCCGATGAAAATCAATATCAGAACCACAGCAGGTTTATAGACCAGATTGATAAATTGATTTTCAAAAACAGGTAAAATAATTGCTACCGTAATCGCCAAAGTACAGATGATCGATACAAAAATCATCTCAATTGAAAAGGGCGAAACTTTAAACATGAAATAATTGAAAATAACCTTGATGACGTTATAAATAGTCACTGAAATTGCTGTTGAAAGAGCAATTCCTATCAGAGAAAGATTGGTGTGATTGATGAAATACCAGTTTAGGCTGATCGTTAATCCCGCCAGTAAAAGCATGACAATAATATTGAATTTATAATATTTTGAAAGGGAAATAATATTTCCGTTGAAACCCGTTGCAAGATCGATCAAAACAGCAGAACCCCAAATCCAGATAACGGGTTCATACATTTTTAGTAAATCTCCTTTTTTCGGCATAAAATTTATGAGATAAGGAAATCCCACCATGATACAGCTAAACAAAACTGCTCCCAGAAAATAAATGGTTAACGATGTTTTTTTATGAAATCGGTCAAGTTCTTCCATATCTCCATCAGCTAAATTTTTTCTGATGATCGGTGCGGAAATATTAAATAATCCCAATTGCGGAATCGAAATCAAAGAAATAAGAGCGAGTAAAATACTGTACACAGCGATTTCTTCTTCACCAATAAACTCGCCGATCATATAATTGTTAATTGCCATATGGTTTCCGAAAGTTCCTAGAAATCCGAAAAAACTGTAGGCAGCAAATTCTTTGTAAAACTTATCTTTCTTAAAATAGTCTCTGCTGAAATCGAGCTTTATTTTTTCAAGTTGATTCGTATAATAAATATATCCAGTAAGCATTAAAGCAAACATTCCGAAGAAAAAAGCCAGCGCAATCTGTTCTGAAAACTGAAAATAAAAGAACAGGCAGAAAGATCCCAGATTGGCTAATTTTGGTAAAAGATTATCAAAAATATTGGAAACTACAATTCTTTTATAGTTGGAAATATATCGGTTAAAGACCGCGCAGAGGGAAAGTATTAAAACAAGTGGGAGAATATATTTTTTGCTTTCCCAGATTTTCATTTTCGTAAATTCTGGAAAGAAAAAAGGGATGAGAAAAAATATCACCAAAAACAGTAAAAAGTTAATGCAGACCAGAGCTAAAGAAAGCGAAAGCATATTTTGATTTTTACCATCTTCTTCCGCTCTGCCAAAAAACTTAACATTAGAGTAAGAGATTCCCAGAACTACAAAAGGAACCAGCATTTCTGCAGCAGACATGAGGTATCTTAAAGTTCCGTAAAAAAAAAGATTATTCGTAAAAATAAAAATGGAAAACATCCCGATCAGTGTCGCAATGTAACCAATCACTGAATACTTGAAACCCTGCCTTGCAACTACACTCATAGAAGATTTTTTTAATGGTTTTTTGAAATGAAGATAATGTTGTTGATGTAGTCTGTTTTGTTTTTTTCGTCTGCCGTATTTTTCAGTAAAATTTCTTCGGTTAATTTTTCAATTGTAAAGGTCTTTCTGTTGAGATAATGTGCGTGGAAACCCCAACTTTCCACCTCAGAAATTTCGTTCCAGATGGGTTGGCTGTGGTGTCTCTGTTCCATTTCAACCATCAGAACAGGTCTGTATTTTTGGATGATATTTTTACCGCCGATCAGGGTTTTCATTTCGTTACCTTCCACATCAATTTTAATAAAATCGATTTTATCCAAATTTTTCTCTGTCACCCAGTCATCCAGTTTTACAACTTCTACAGTTTCGGTGTAAGAATTTTCTTCTCCTTTTTCTTTGTAAGAAGTGTTAAGAGTTCCTCTGGAAGCTACCATTTTTCCGTTGATGATGGGAACTTTAAATTCTGCAGTTGTATTTTCGTCAGAAAGCGCGTAAGGTAAAACGTGCATTTTCGGGAAAAGTCTTTTCAGTCTTGCATTCAGTTTTTTGTTCGGTTCAAAAGCGTAAATGTTAGAATGAGAAAGCGCTTTTTCTAACTGATAAAGAAATGTTCCTACATTGGCGCCAATATCCAGAATTACCGCATTTTTTGGCAAAAATTCTTTTATCCAGACCAATTCGGGTTCTACATTGCGTTGAGAAAAGTTTTCTTTGCTGAGATTATTTAAATTTTTAAAATATCTCTGCTTGTAGAAACCTGGGCTTATGTATTGTAGATTTTCTGCGAGTTGCTGATATAAAGACATTGCTTCCTGTTTTTTTATGACGACCGACAAAGGTAATGAAAAATGTTAAAATGATGTTAAAGAATGCTAAATATAACATATTGTTTATTAGTCTGTTATAATATTTAGTTCTGTGAATTATTCTGAAGGATCTGAAAAAGGTGCATTAAGAAAATCATTCAGTGGTTTTGCGGAATTCATAATATTCGTGAGTTTTACGATAATATTTTTATCCATTAGATCTTTATTGGTGAGAGGGCGTACACCGATAAAACTTTTTAATTTAAGAAATTCTGCCATTGGATTTTCTTTGTCAAAACCCTGGGGAATCTTTTTTAATTCGTGTTCACGGCTCAGTTCACCATAATATTTCTTGAAATCTTCATGATCTTTCGCTTTCAGAAAATCATCTTTAAAAACGGATATTTCTTTCCTTATTTCCTTTAAAACGGATGCTTCGGGTAAATAAATTCCGCTTGCGATAAAAGATTTTCCGGGTTCTATGTGAAGGTAATGTCCGGATTTTTCGTTGCTTTTCCCCATGCCGAGCGATACTCCGAAATTGGTTTTGTACGGGGTTTTATCTTTAGAAAAACGAATGTCTCTGTAGATACGGAGCAAAGATTTTTTTGCGTTGAGTCTGGCCATTTTTTCATCAAACTTTCCTGCTTCCAGAATGAGTTCTTCTGCAAATTTTTCTACTTCTTCCTGTACTTCTTTAAACAGATCTTTGTGATCATTGAACCATTCGCGGTTGTTGTTTTCACTGAGATCTTTCAGGTAATCGAATATTCTTTGCGATAATGCTGCAGCCATTTTTCTAATTTTATTCAAAATTAAATAAAACTGCCCAGACTTTAGATTTTTATGTTTTTATTCAAAGATTCATAAATTATAATGAACAAATCAAATAAATCGATAAAACAAAAGAAATTTGAGGGTATTTTAAATTTAAAATAAAATTTTTGTCCTTTTTTTGAATAAGTTTAAAAATAATTGGGGTTTTCTAAAATAAAATTATCAATTCGTTAATATTAGATAAAGCAGGATTCAAATATTTATTATATCTTTGCAAAAATTTTATATTATTTAATGAATTTATTTACGGAGACCAATTTAAGTCCTGATATCCTTAAGGCCATTGGCGAACTGGGTTACGAAAGCCCGACAGAAATCCAAAAACAGACTATCCCTTTTATTCAATCAGATATTCGCGATCTAATCGCACTTGCGCAGACAGGGACAGGCAAAACAGCAGCGTTTTCGCTTCCGATTTTGGACATGATTGACGATACGAGTCGCAAAATCCAATTTTTGGTGCTTTGCCCGACACGAGAACTATGTCTACAGATTTCAAAAGACATTAACAACTATTCGAAGTACATGAAAAACATCAAAACTACAGCAGTTTATGGTGGAAGCAGTATTACGGATCAAATGCGTTCTTTGAGAGATAAGCCTCAAGTAATTGTAGGTACTCCGGGAAGGGTGATCGACTTGATCAACAGAAAAGCTCTTGACTTCTCAGAAATCCACTGGTTGGTTCTGGATGAAGCAGATGAGATGTTATCGATGGGTTTCAAAGACGAATTGGAAACAATTTTGAGAGAAACTCCTGAAACGAAACAAACTTTCTTGTTCTCGGCAACGATGAATAAAGAAGTGGAAAGAATTTCTAAAAGTTACCTTACAAAACCTCACCGTATTTCTGTAGGTTCTATTAACGAAGTTAAGAAGAACATTAAGCATGAATACTATGTAGTTGGGTACCGTTACAAAAAAGAAGCGCTGAAAAGATTAATTGATGCCAACCCCAATCAGTATTCTATTATTTTCTGTAGAACAAGAATGGAAACTCAGGAGGTTGCAGACTTTTTGATGCAGAACGGTTATGCCGCAGATGCTCTTCATGGGGATCTTTCTCAGGCGCAGAGAGATACGGTAATGAAGAAATTCAGATTGAAAAACATCGACATCTTAGTTGCTACAGACGTTGCAGCAAGAGGTCTGGATGTAAACTCACTTACGCACGTTATCCATTTCTCTTTACCGGATGATCCTGAAGTTTTTGTACACAGAAGCGGAAGAACAGGTAGAGCAGGAAAAGACGGTATTTCTATGGCATTGATAAAGCCTGAAGAAAGCAGAAAGCTTAAGCAGATTAAATCTACAACGAAAATCGATATTGTTGAAAAGAAAATTCCTACCGGTGACGAAGTAATGTCGGCTCAGGTAACAGGAGTTTTTGAAAAACTAATGACGGAGCATGAAAATATCTTTGAATTTGATCAAAGCCTGGTTCCTGATTTAAGCAATTTCACAAAAGAAGAATTGGTTGTTCAGTTGTTGCAGTTTCAGTTAAAAGATCTTGCTCTTTATTACAAAGACAAACAGGATCTTATGGATCAGAAGTTCAACAACAGAGATGATGACAGAGGCGGAAGAGACCGAGACAGCAGAGGAGGAAGAGACCGAGACAGAGGAAGAGATCGCGACAGAGGAGAACGTAGCGACAGAGGAGAAAGAAGAGGAGATCGTGGTGGTAAGCCGAGACAGAAAGACGAAAATATGACCAGATTTTTCTTCAATCTTGGTAAAAAAGACCAGCTGAAAAAACTGGATGTCTTAGAAATCATCAACAAAGCTACTTCCAGCAAAGGAAGCAAAAGAGCTGAGATTGGAAACATCGAAATTCTTGAGAAATTCTCATTCTTCGAAGTTGAAAAATCTTATGGCAATGAGCTTTTAGGAAATATTCAGTCAATGAAATTTAAAGGGAAAGATATGAGAGCTGAAGAAGCGAACTAATCTTAAAACTTATTTATACAACGAGCCGGCATTTTTTGTCGGTTTTTTTTATTTTTAAAATAATTTTGATCAGGTGGAAAACGAGATGTTCTTTGACGAATGCAACGGCAAAACGAAGTAAAAAACAGCCAATAGTTGCGGAACTTTGCATTGAAACTAAAGATGAGAATAAAATGCGATTTGCTTTTTTCTGTTTTAAATTATTGGTTTTAAGCTGATTATTCTGCACTTTGTGGCGGGAGGTCAGGATGTGAACAAATATTAATTCAATATTAACAAAAATTAATGCTGGATGCTTTTTGTTAAGGTGGTTTTTTAGGAAATTTGCACACGAATAAATTAAATACAATTTACAAATGGCAATTGGTAATATTTTCCACGCATTTCAGCCAAAAGATAAAATTTTCTTTGTGCTTTTCGAAAAAGTAACCGAAAATTTAGTTGCAATGTCTAATGATTTTAACAACGGAGTAAAAGATTTTGATCTTAATGACGATGCGATGTTGAAAATGATGAGCGACTATGAGCACAAAAATGATGAGCTTACTCACGAGATTTTTGTTGAATTGGGGAAAAACTTCATCACACCTTTCGACCGTGAAGATATTCACACTTTAGCAACAGGTTTGGATGATATTGCAGATTATATCTACGCTTCTACAAAATATATTTTCCTTTATAAGTCTCCGATGATGAAGGCGTATGCAGATTTCTCATTACTGATTCATAAAGCTTGTCTGGAGATTCAGAATGCGATGAAAAACCTGAAAGGATTCAAAAATATGGAGCAGGTAAAAGAAGCTTGTATTAAAGTAAACTCTATAGAAAATATTGCAGATGATCTTCTTTCAAACTCTATGGTAGAGCTTTTTGAAACAAATGATGCCATCAATATCATCAAAATATCATCCGTTCTAAATTATCTTGAAATCGTAACAGACAAGGCAGAAGATGTTGCCAATACGATTGAAAATATCATGATCAAATACGCATAAAACAATACATAACAAAAAATGGAATTTCCTATTTTACTTACGGTTATTATTGCTTTGGCTTTAATCTTCGATTATATTAATGGTTTTCATGATGCTGCCAATTCTATTGCGACGATTGTTTCCACAAAGGTTTTAACGCCGTTTCAGGCTGTACTTTGGGCGGCACTTTGGAATTTTGCGGCCTTCTTTATTGCAGCCTACGTTATTGGTGAGTTCAAAATCGGTAATACGATTGCCAAAACCGTGAACGAAAATTTTATTACCCTTGAAGTGATTTTCTCTGGGCTGATTGCAGCGATCGCGTGGAATCTACTGACCTGGTGGTTTGGGATTCCTTCATCATCTTCTCATACCCTGATTGGTGGTTTTCTGGGAGCAGCCTTGATGCACGCTTTCCTGATGGATTACCATGAAGTGGTAACTGCAACTCCGGATTTGGGAATTTTTGATACTTTAAAGCAGACATTCAGTAAAGTTGCGGATCAGAATGTTGTGAAATTCAGCAAGGTGATTCCTATTTTCCTCTTTATTTTCCTTGCACCGGTTATCGGTATGGTGATTTCCATTATCATTACGTTAATTATTGTACAGCTTTACAAAAAATCTAATCCGCATAAAGCAGATCAGTCTTTCAAAAGATTACAATTGGTATCTTCAGCTTTGTTCAGTTTAGGGCATGGTCTGAATGATGCTCAGAAAGTAATGGGAATCATAGGAGCTGCATTGATTTACTATCACGTTAATATGCTTCAGGATCCTGTTTATTTAAATATTGAAACTGCTGAACGTTTTAATTATTTTGCAGAACATTATATGTGGGTTCCACTGGTTTCTTTCATTGCTATTGCTCTGGGAACCATGAGTGGAGGCTGGAAGATCATTAAAACAATGGGAACCAAGATTACAAAAGTGACTCCATTGGAAGGGGTAAGCGCCGAAACAGCTGGTGCGATCACGCTATTCATTACCGATCACTTTGGAATTCCCGTTTCTACAACGCATACCATTACCGGTTCTATCATCGGTGTTGGATTAACAAAAAGAGTTTCTGCAGTACGTTGGGGAATTACGGTAAGTCTGCTTTGGGCTTGGGTTTTAACGATTCCAATTTCGGCGATTGTTGCCGCATTAACCTATCTTGCCGTGACGTTCTTGAAGTAACAAGCGAGAAAATTATTTCAAAATTAAAATTAATTTATACATACAAACCGCAGATTTATATTTGCGGTTTTTTATTGTATTTTAAGTCACGAATGCATAAAAAAATCAATATAAAAAAAAGACCAAAAGAAAAAGAGGAGTAGACTAATTTTTAGCCTGAAAAAAATCACCCGCATGAATTACAGAATTCACCCGCATGAAATCAGCAATTCATCCGCATGAATCTTACCAGTCACCTGCATGAATTTTATACTTCCTGCAAAAGCTTTTAAAATGTCATTTTTTATTTGTTTAATAAACTTCCGATCATCTTATTCTGGGCTTCTGCCAATTTTGTAATATCCTGCTGATTTCTAAGAATACTTTCTGTGAGTTCTTCGGATATTATAAAATTTATGGTGATTACCTGGTGATACGATTGTGTTTAAGTATTACAATCTCTTGGTAGGCCTATGATTGAATATTACGATACAGTATGGCTTTTTGTTGTCGAGTATTGTAGTAAATTGTATCAGAAAAAATATCAATTCTTTCATTTGTATAAAACTAAAGATGGAAGATGGGCAAGTGCAGATGATCCCTATACATTTGATACATATCAGGAGACAATCTATAAAAGCCCAGTCTATTGATTTTGATCCATTCATAAGAATAAGTACAATCCTACCGATGATGATTGAGATTTCAAATACGAAGCATTATACTACAGATTGATAGGAGATAAGCCTGTTCCTTGAAAGGGTAATTACATTAAAGATTTAATAAAAGTAAAAACAGGAGGTTCTTTAAAAAATAAGGTAAAATAAAGTAATTCTAATTACTGCTATTTTATAAATAACTGAAATAAATTAATACAACATCACAAAACTTTGTCTCAACAGGCGAAGTTTTTTGTTTTACAACCCCTCAGAAAATCGTATTTTTGTTCAAATTAAAAACTTTTATGGAATTCTTAGACACTTACCAACAGATTGTTGCTGATGCCATTACTAAATACACGTTCAAAGACAAACCTAAGGAATTGTATGATCCCATGAATTACATCATTTCGCATGGTGGAAAGCGCCTTCGTCCGATTATGGTTTTGATGGCGTGCGATTTGTTCGGTGGGGATATGAAACAGGCGATAAAGCCGGCTTTGGCGATTGAGTTCTTCCATAATTTTACGCTGATTCATGATGATATTATGGATGAAGCACCTTTGAGAAGAAACAAACCTACCATTCATACTTTACACGGTATCAACGTGGGTATTCTCTCAGGAGACGGATTGATGCTGAAAGCGTATAAGTTTTTTGAAGATCTTGAGCCAGAAGTATTCAAAGCCTGTGTAAGAATTTTCACGCATACCGGTTTGCTTTTGTGCGAAGGTCAGCAATACGACATCAATTTTGAAACGCAGGAGAATGTAACTTTTGATGATTACATCAGAATGATAACCTACAAAACAGGAGTTCTCAGCGCATCTTCTTTCGAGATCGGAGCGATGATTGCCAAAGCGCAGTTCAAAGATGCCAAAGCCATCTTCAATTTCGGGAAACATATCGGGATTGCTTTCCAGATTATGGATGATTATCTGGATGTTTTCGGAGATCAGGCGCAGTTTGGTAAGAAACATGCAGGGGATATTTACGAAAACAAAAAAACAGTTCTTTATCTTTTAGCCAGAGAACACGGTACAGAAGAAGAAATAAAAGAACTGGATTACTGGTACTCTAAAAAAACCGATAATATTGACAAAGTATACGGGGTAGAGAAGATTTTCAGAAGAACGAAAGTAGACGAAAAAGCCTTGCGATTGATCGAAAAGCACAATGAAATCGGACAAAGTTACCTTTCGAAAATAGATATCGCAGAAGAAAAAAAGAAACCTTTTGCAGAATTGGCAAATTATCTTTTGAGAAGAGAAAGCTAATGTGATAATTTGAGAATTTGAAAAGGTGTTAATTTGAAAATTGTTATTGATTCAGCTTTTTCATCTTCAAATTTTAAAACTGACTTATTTTCAAATTAAATACAATGAAATTCCGGACAGAAGTACATATTGCAGAATCTGACAAGAAAATTGAGATTGAAGACAGCATATTTTCAATAGGATCCTGTTTTGCTTCCGAAATGTCAGCTCTTTTTCAACAAGGACAATTACAGACCAATAATAATCCGTTCGGGACTTTATTTAATCCTTACTCAATCAATCATGCGGTCAAAAGGCTGCACGATTCTCAGTTTTATCACGAAGAAGAGCTGATTACTTTTAATGACGAATTTATCTCTTTAGATCATCATACAAGCTTTGATACAAGATTTATTCATCAGACTTTAGATAAAATTAATCAGAAGATTGTACAAGGAAATCAGTTTCTGCAGGATTCCAATTGGGTGATTATTACTTACGGGACATCATTTATTTATGAATTTCTGCCCAAAAATAAATTGGTTGCCAACTGTCATAAAATTCCGCAGAAGTTCTTTGAAAAAAGATTGCTGACCCATCAGGAAATCACAGATTCTGTTTATGACACTGTTTTAAACTTAAAAGACATTGGTAAAGATGATCTTCAGATTCTGTTTACCGTTTCTCCGGTGCGCCATACAAAAGACGGAATGATCGGGAACCAACTGAGTAAATCTAAATTGATTACAGCAATCCATGAGGTGATCTCAGAAATTGAAAACTGTCATTATCTTCCGGTTTACGAAATCTTGATGGACGATCTCCGGGATTACCGTTTCTATAAAGAAGACATGATTCATCCCAACAATCAGGCAATCAGTTATGTTTTCGAAAAATTTGCAGACGCTTATTTTTCTTCTGGAACCAAAGAATTTATCAGAGAAAATTTTAAAATTCAAAAAGCATTAGAACATCGTTCAGACGATGAGAAAGATCCAAAATATATAGAATTCAGAGAAAAGCTGAATCAGAGAATTGAAACTCAACAAAAAAAAGCAAAGCATAAGATTTTTAAATAATTTTCAGGGCAGCTTTTTCCGTCTTCCACTCCCGCTTTTTTGCCTCCGCTTCGCTCCGGCAAAAAGAGCTCCGTTCAAGCCGGGCTGCAAACATTACCATGGAAAGGAAGTTTGGCGGCAAATTAAAATTTAAAAAATAATGATTGATACACATACCCATTTATACGCAGAAGAATTTGATAAAGACAGAAAAGAAGCTATCCAGAGAGCTATAGATAAAGGAATTACAGAGTTTTATCTTCCGGCAATCGATTCCGAATCTCACGAAAAAATGCTTCGCTTAGAGAAAGAATATCCTGATCAGATTTTCTCTATGATAGGACTCCATCCATGTTATGTAAAACCTGAATCTTGGGAAAACGAACTGGAAATCGTGAGAAATTATTTAGACCAAAGACATTTTCCCGCCATCGGAGAAATAGGGATCGATTTGTATTGGGATAAAACCACTTTAGACATTCAGGTAAAAACTTTTGAACAGCAGATCGACTGGGCGATCGAAAAAGATTTACCCATCGTCATTCACACCAGAGAAAGTTTTGATGAAACATTTGCAGTCTTGGAAAGAAAAAAGCATCCCAAATTACGGGGTATTTTTCATTGTTTTTCAGGAAATCTTGAGCAGGCAAAACACGCGATTGACTTACAGTTCATGTTAGGAATCGGTGGAGTAGTGACCTTTAAAAATGGAAAAATAGATCAGTTTTTAAGCGAAATTCCGTTAGACAAAATCGTCTTAGAAACAGATTCACCTTATCTTGCACCCGTTCCATTTAGAGGAAAAAGAAACGAAAGTTCTTATCTTGATCTGGTTGCCGGGAAATTGGTGGATATTTATGGAAAAGATTTTTCTGAAATAGATCGACTGACCAGCGGAAATGCGAAGCGAATGTTTGAAAATAATTGAAGTTTAAAAACAGAAAATTATTGTAATGTATAATTTTCTTAAATATTTTGTAAAAAAGTAATTCCTCAAAAAGTTATCATCAAATACGAAGATAAGTTCAGGATGATACTAAAGCCATTTATAGTAGCGAAAATCATGAGTGTAACATCTGTAATACCAGGCTTATTAAGATGTTTGTACCGCTTGAATGTCTTTATAATATAGTATTTCCGAGCGTTATAATGATATTCCTTTTATTATAAATAGAAATTTACCAAGAAATAAGCGTAAAGCCTTCCAAATCTGGAAGGCTTTACGCTTATTTCTTTCTTGAAAAATTGCTTTTATTTTTCGGCTTTTTGCTGTGATCAGATTTTTGCTGACCTGCAGGTTTGGGTCTTGGTGTAAAAGGTTTGTTGTTAGAATCTCTCTTTTCAACTACCAGATTGTCGGTATGGAAAGGATGATTCTTCTCAACAGGAATTTTCATTCCGATCAATTTTTCAGTGTCTTTCAGGTTTAATAAATCCAGTCCGTCAACGAATGAGATCGAGCTTCCTTCTGCTCCAGCACGTCCCGTTCTTCCGATTCTGTGAACATACGTTTCAGCAACGTCTGAAAGTTCAAAATTAACAACATATTTAAGTTCGTCAATATCAATTCCTCTTGCGGCAATGTCTGTCGCTACCAAAATACGTGTTCTTCCGGACTTAAAATTATTTAAAGCATTTTGTCTTGCATTCTGAGATTTGTTCCCGTGAATGGCTTCTGCGGAGATATTGCTCGCCTGCAGTTTCCTTGCAATCTTGTCTGCACCATGTTTCGTTCTTGAAAAAACCAAAACTGAATCTGAGATGTTATTCTGAAGTATGTGGGTAAGCAAATCCAGTTTGTTTTCCTTATCGACAAAATAAACAGCCTGTTTTATAGTTTCGGCGGTTGAAGAAATCGGTGTTACCGAAACTTTAATAGGAGTGTTCAAAATAGAATCTGCCAGCTTTTGAATTTCTGTAGGCATTGTTGCCGAGAAGAAAAGCGTTTGTCTCTTTTGAGGTAAAAGTTTAATAATTCTTTTCACATCATGTACAAAACCCATATCCAACATTCTGTCGGCTTCGTCCAATACAAAAATTTCAAGATTTTTTAAACTGATAATTCCCTGGGCAATAAAATCCAATAATCTTCCCGGAGTTGCCACCAAAATGTCAACACCTCTTCGTAAAGCAGTTTCCTGACTTCCTTGTTTTACTCCTCCGAAGATCACCAATTTTCTTAGCGGTAAATTTTTACCGTAAGAGTTAAAGCTTTCTTCGATCTGTATTGCCAATTCTCTTGTTGGAGTAAGAATAAGCGCCTTAATATGATTGTTCTTAGGTCCTTTTCTTTCGGTAAGATTCTGAAGAATAGGAATGGCAAAAGCTGCTGTTTTTCCTGTCCCTGTCTGTGCCGTTCCCAGTAGATCTCTGTGTTCTAAAATGGAAGGAATAGATTGTTCCTGAATAGGAGTTGGTTTCTCATAACCTTCTTTTTGAAGCGCATCTAAAATGGGCTTAATAATGTTTAAATCTGTAAATAACAAAATTGTATTGTGTATTAAAATAGTGCGGGTGAAGCAGTATACTTCATCATTTTTAGCAAATCTGCTAAAAAGTTTTAACAGAATTTTTAAGTAAAAAATTACTTTACTGGCTGAGAATGCCGCGAAATATACTGCAAAGATAGTCTAAATTAATCAAAAGCAATTATTTTACTTTCGTCCACGCTTGATTTTGTTTCAAATCTTCAAAAAACTGATACAACGTTTTTAGTTTTTCACTTCCTCTCTTTCCGTAATCTTCTACATTTTTTGCTGTTCCGTCATTCATTTTTATTCTTAAAAAAGAAGTCGGCAAATCAGTAATGTTTCTTTCGCCATATTTTTCATTAAGGGATTTTACATCAAGATCATCCAGTAAAGCAACCAGTTTGTTGTAATCTGCTTCCTGAATTGTTGTTTTAAAAGTTCCTTCCCTTGGTTTTGAAAATTCATCTTTTGATGTCCCTTTGGAAAAATTAAAATGTTCGGCTTCCAGTACAGCCGTTCTGTCAGATTGGATGGTCATTTTATAAATCGGACAAAACCCGAAACAGGCGCCTGCTTCATATTCTATCACTGAATATTTTGACTGGTTTTTCTGAGTGCTGCAAGACAATAAAACGATTGCTGCAAAAAGACTTAATAAATACTTCATTGTTTTTAAATTTGAATCTGTTCTCTCAAGAAGTATTCCAAATAAGAAAAGCCTGTCTCATACCCTGATGAAAACAGACTTTTTTTATGAATTTACAATCTCCTGTAAGCTTGGTTTTATGCAGTAGAAAACAGTGTTTGGATCATTAATTATAATAACGAAATGCCTGTTTTTAGTTAAATCTGTACCCTACGCCTGCCTGTAGAAAACCTATTTTTGTCGTAAAGCCTTTTTTGTTCACATCAAAAAAATTGAAATTGTATCTTGCATCTACAAAAAAGCGATCATTCAGTTTATATTCTGCGCCCAGAAAAGGAAAGAGGTTTAAAGTCTTAAAACCTTCAAGATCCTGGGATTGTGTTCCGTTTACAATTCCGTCGGTTTTTAGTTTTTCAGAAAGATTAAAACCAAAATTCATTCCGGCAGATGCAGAAAAATTGGGAATAAAATAATATTTAACAGAAACAGGAATCTGAATCTGGCTGAACTGATAATTAAAATCAACATCTCCCGATTCTACAATTTCATTACCGATCAATTGAACCAAAGGAAGAGATTCTCTGCCACCCAACTGAGTGTACAAAACTTCTGCCTGAATACCTACTTTTGATGAAACTGGCATTTCTCCTGCAAAACCTGCATAGAAATAGGATTTTGAATCTAATTTGGTATCAAAAAACTTCATCGAAGAAAGGTTGTATCCCGCTTTTAATCCAAACTTAAATGGTGAATCTGAATCGACAGTCTGAGAACTCATAAATCCCGAAACAGTGATTGCCAAAGCAAAAAAAAATTTTTTTTTCATTTTTAAATAATTTCTTAGTAAACGTTTTTTTATAAAGAAACTGTGCTGAAAAAAAATACAGCACAGTTCATGTTTCTTATCCGTGAAGTCTTTTCCAGATCGCATCTTTCAGCTCCATCAGACCTTCTCCTGTAACTCCCGAGAAAAACAAAGGCTGTCTGTTTTCCGGAAATTCTGCAGAGATTTCTTTTTTCAGTTCGTCATCCAAAAGATCGGCTTTAGATACCGAAATAAGGAAATCTTTATCAAGTAATTCGGGATTGTATTCTTTAAGCTCGTTTTCCAGAATTTTAAATTCCTGAAAATGATTCTCAGAATCTGCAGGAATTAAAAATAATAAGATCGAATTTCTTTCAATATGTCTCAGGAATCTGTGTCCTAAACCTTTTCCTTCCGCAGCTCCTTCAATAATTCCCGGAATATCCGCCATTACAAAAGATTTGTAGTTTCTGTAATCTACAATTCCTAAGTTGGGAGTAAGGGTGGTAAAAGCGTAGTTTGCAATTTTGGGTTTAGCTGCCGAAACAGAAGCTAAAAGCGTAGATTTTCCTGCATTCGGGAAACCTACCAAGCCTACATCCGCGAGAATTTTAAGCTCAAAAACTACAAAACCTTCCTGTCCGTCCATTCCCGGTTGTGCAAACCTCGGAGTCTGGTTGGTAGAAGATTTGAAGTGTTCGTTTCCTTTTCCTCCTTTTCCTCCTTCCATCAGGATGATTTCCTGGCCGTCTTCCATTATTTCGCCAATAATTTCGCCGTCTTCATTTTTGGCAATCGTTCCGATAGGAACATTGATGTAAACATCTTCTCCGTAAGCTCCTGTTAACTGGTTTTTTGCTCCGTTTTGTCCTCTCTCAGCTTTGATGTGACGGGTATAGCGAAGAGGAAGTAATGTCCATTCTTGTGCATTTCCTTTCATGATAACATGGCCGCCCCGTCCTCCGTCACCGCCGTCCGGACCACCTTTCGGGATATACTTTTCTCGGCGAAGATGAGCAGAACCTGCACCACCATGACCACTTTTACAATGAATTTTTACGTAATCTACAAAATTTGACATAATTCTTTTAGTTGTTAGTTTTCAGTTGTCGGTTGTTGGCTAATGGTGTATTACTTTCTATCAACCATCAACCATTAACTATAAACTAATTTTTTCTACTTCAGCAAAAAGCTTTTCGGAAATCTCATTGATTTCTCCAACACCGTTGATCTCTACATACTTTCCTTGTTGTTTGTAAAGCTCGGCAACTTCTGCTGTTTTTGCGTAGTATTCTTTAATTCTATTTTCTATAATCTGTACATTGCTGTCGTCGGTTCTTCCGCTGGTTTCCCCTCTTTTCAGCAATCTTTCTACTAAAACTTTATCTTCTACGATTAATGAAAGACAAATATCGATCTCGTCATTCAGCTCATCTTTTACGATTTTTTCCAAAGCTTCTGTCTGTACAGCAGTTCTTGGATATCCGTCAAAAATAAATCCTGCCGCATCGGTCGGTTTTCTTAATTCGTCAACCAGCATATCAATCGTTACCTGATCCGGAACCAATTCTCCTTTATCGATGTAAGATTTTGCCAGTTTCCCAAGTTCAGTATCATTTTTCATGTTGTATCTGAAAAGGTCACCTGTTGAAATTTGTTTTAAATTAAATTTTTCTATCAGGTTTTGAGCTTGAGTTCCTTTTCCACTTCCTGGAGGGCCGAACAGAACAATGTTTATCATAATTGTTTTTCTGCTTTAGGCTTTAGGCAATATGCTTGAAGCCTTTAGCTTTTTTAGTTAATATTTACTTTTTATTGAGATATATTTTTTAAAAGCTAATAGCTAAAAGCTAAAAGCCTATAGCAATCGTTAATGATTGATGGTTCCTTCTTCCAATTGATATAAATTCGGAAGGTTTCTTCCCAACTCATCATAATCCAGACCGTAACCCAACACAAATTTATTTGGAATTTCTTTTCCGATGTAATCCAGCTTGAAGTCTTTTTTATATACTTCAGGTTTTAAAAGGAATGAAGCTATTTTTACAGATTCCGGACGCTGCGTTTCGTTGAAATATTTGAAAAGACTTTCTACCGTGTTTCCTGTGTCTACAATATCTTCTACTAAGATAATGTGGCGGTCTTTAACGTCTTTCGTAAGTTCCATTTTCTGGTAAACAATTCCTGTAGATTCTGTTCCTGCATAAGAACTCATCTGGATAAATGCGATTTCGCAAGGTCCCGGATAATGTTTCAGAAGGTCTGAGAAAAACATGATTACTCCGTTTAAAACACCAATGAAAACAGGAACTTCATCCTTATAATCTTCATAAATTTTTAAAGCAGTTGCTTTTACGATTTTCTGAATTTCGGCATCCTCTAAATAAGGAACAAAAGTTTTGTCGTGAACTTGTATACTTTCCATAAAATTTTTAGTAGTCGGCAAAGTTACGGAATTTTGATGAAAGTTTTTTGTGACGTCAGTAAGGTTTATAAAAACTTGCTTCACAAAACAAAATGATAAAATATCGACTCCTAAAAATTCCCCTCCCATGGAGGGGTGGCGAAAATTTCAAAGAAATTTTTGACGGGGTGGTTTATAGATCTGTAATTATAAGATTTAAAAATTTTCTATTCATCTAATCTCGCAGAGATATCCATTTGTTGATGAAGAATTCTAATTATTTCAATTTCCTCATTTTTAAGATTGATTTTATAAAAAATAAAATGTGACTTCACTCTCGAACGAAAATATCCTTTTCTGATTTCATTGTAATCTTTTCCCGATTTCGGATTTTCAGATAAGTACACAATTTCATTCATTAACAAATCGAAATAATAATCTGCCTGTTCTTTCGACCAAATTTCAAATGTGTACAACCAAATTTTTTCTAAATCAATTAATGCTTCTTTGCTGATTCTATATTTCATTATTCAGCAGAATATTTTTGATGAAGACTTTTCAAAAATTCTTTGTGATCAAAATTTTCAACAAATCCGGATTTTTCTCCTTTTTTTAATTCATTGATTAATTCTGATTTTTTAGACTCTTCGTATTCAAACATTCTTAAAGCCGCTCTCACAACTTCACTTGCAGAAGAGAATTTACCCGATTTGATTTGTTCACTAATAAAGTTATCGAAATAATCGCCTAATAATATGGATGTATTTTTTGCCATTATTTTTATTTTAAATCAAAGATACCAATTCTTGGTATTTATTTAGTCCTTTTAATAAAATTATACTTTACAGTTTATCTAAGATGTTTTGAAGTTTTAGTAATTTTTCACTACTTATTTTTGAGTTGTCAAATTTAATTTCTTTCATTAATTCAGCTAATAATAGTTGAATCGTTTCAATTATTTTTAGAAAATCTAATGTCATTAAAGCAGTTTTTTCTGCATCAAAATTTATAATTTCATCATAATATTCTTCAAAATTATCGTTTATATGACCTGATATTTTATTTCTAATTTTATTTATATGTGTGTCATACTTATAGTTGGTTTTAAAATCTCTCAAAAGAATATTAGAATTTAAAAATAGAGATAAAACTAATTCGGAATTTTCTGATTTGTCTTTCAGAAATTTACTGTTTTTATGGTATGAATTAATAGTTTCATAAATAACTAAAAAAATATTTTTAATAAAAAATATTTTTTCCCAATTACTTTTTGTAACATATAAATTTTTGGAATTTGTTACTAGATCTAAATGGCAAATTGTAATTAATGAAGAAATATCGTTTAGCTTGTTAAAATCGACTAAGTTCTTATGTTCCTCATTTGACTTATATAATGGTGAAATTTCATTATAAATCTTTTTTAAAAATCGCAAATGAGTTAGAAAATTCGAAAAGTATTCAATAGATTTATCTGATTCACTAATTAAATTATGTGGCATAAGTTTAGTTTTTATCAAAATTACGATAATTTGAATATTAGGTATTATCATCAAAAAATAAAATCCCCCTCAAATTTGCCCACCCAATTTTTTAAAAGTAATTTTGCATGAATCTAAAATAAAAGTAAAATATGTCAACTTACGTAGTTGTAGGTCTTCAGTATGGAGATGAAGGTAAAGGAAAAATAACAGATGTTTTATCGGCAAAATCAGA